>Ga0209333_1000962_pt1 | contig 14715 bp, 1 predicted proteins | sample BlaSpr_A8_OM2_O3_FD_187982 | JGI IMG/M metagenome (GOLD analysis project Ga0209333, IMG submission 187982) | Forest soil microbial communities from Thunder Bay, Ontario, Canada - Black Spruce, Ontario site 2_A8_OM2_O3 (SPAdes) (version 2) | ecosystem: Environmental > Terrestrial > Soil > Boreal... | reverse complement strand
GCTTTCACGGACAATTTGCCCCCGGGGCTGGTGGTGGCGACACCCAGTGGGCTGACCAGCACCTGCGGCGGCACTGTGGTGGCAGTAGCCGGCGGCGGCTCCGTGAGCTTGTCGGGGGCCACCTTGGCGGTCAGTGGTTCGTGCGCGCTGTCGCTGAACGTGACCGGCATCGCCGCCGGCGCGCAGAACAATAGTGTGACGGTGACTTCCACCGAAGGTGGGACAGGCAACACTTCCAATGCCAGCGTGACGGTGGTGTCGCCGCCGGTGTTCGCGAAGTCCTTCGGACAGGTGGGGGGGCCGGCCCAAATACGGAAACCGCTGGACAGACCGCACGGCGGCGGCGGCGCCAGCATTCCGGTGAACGGTACCGCCCAGTTGACGTTCTTCCTCGGCAACTCGAATGCGGCCACGACCCTCACCGGGGTGTCCTTCAGCGATGCGCTGCCGGCCGGAGTGGTGGTATCCACGCCTAACGGGCTGGGAGGCACGTGCCTCGGAGGGACGGTTACCGCGGTACCGGGCAGCGGCAGCGTCAGCCTAATTGGGCAGACCCTGTTGGCTAACACCAATTGCACCATTTCACTGAGCGTGACCGGAACCGCTGCCGGAACCAAGAACAACGTCACCGGCGCTATTACCTCGAACGAAGGCGGCACGGGTGTGACGGCCTCGTCGACCCTCTACGTGGTAGCGCCGCCCGCGATTGCGAAGGCTTTTGGCGCGCCCGCGATTGCGTTGAATGGCACTACCAGCCTTATCTTGACGCTCACCAATCCGGCAGCCGACACCGTGGCGGAGAACAGCGTGGCGTTCACCGATACATTCCCGGTTGGGCTGGAGGTGGCTACACCGGACGGGCTCGTCAATACGTGCGGCGGCACGGCCACCGCAGCGGCGGGCAGCGGTGTCGTAAGCCTGAGCGAGGGCACGATTGCGGTTTCGAGTTCGTGTACCGTTACAGTGAATGTTACCGGCACGGTCTCGGGAGCCTATACCAACACGACTGGAGCGGTCTCATCCGGCAACGGCGGGACCGGCGTCACCGCGACGGCCAATCTGGCTGTAGCCGCACCTCCGGCCATAACCAAGACGTTCGGGGCAGCCTCAATTCCAATAAGCGGTTCGACATCGCTGGGATTTGTCCTTACCAATCCGGCGGCGAACACCATCCCGCTGACCGGCGCGGCCTTCACCGACAATTTGCCAGCGGGGCTGGTGGTGGCAACACCCAGCGGGCTGACCAGCACGTGCGGCGGAGCGCCTTCCGCGGCGCCGGGCGGTACTTCCGTAAGCTTGTCGGGGACCACTTTGGCGGTCAGCGGATCGTGCGCGCTGTCGCTGAACGTGACTGGCATCGCCGCCGGCATACAGAACAACAGCGTCCAGGCGACTTCCAACGAAGGTGGGGCGGGCAACACTTCCAATGCCAGCCTGACCGTAACATCGCCGCCCACTCTCATCAAATCCTTCGGAAACCAGGAGGGACCGGCAAGCTTAAGGAAGCGGTTCGCGAGGCCACACGATGGCGGCCCCCAAAGCACTCCGCTGAACGTCGCCACCCAGTTGACCTTCTATATCTTCAACCAAAATGCGACCTCCAGCCTCACTGGCGTGGCCTTCACGGATACGTTCCCATCAGGATTGGTAGTGGCATCGCCCAGCGGGTTATCCAATCCGTGTAATAGCACCATCGTGGCAACGCCCGGCGCCGGCAGCGTGAGTTTCTCGGCGGGCACCATGGTGGCTAACTCTGAGTGCATCGTTTCACTGAACGTGACGGGGACCACCGCCGGAACCAAGAACAACGTAACCGGCGCCATCAGTTCGAATGAAGGCGGCGTGGGCTTGACGGCCTCGGCGACCCTCATCGTGGTAGCGCCGCCCGCGATTGCCAAGGCATTCGGCGCGCCCTCAATTCCATTGAATGGCACTACCAGTCTTACCTTCACGCTTACCAATCCGGTGGCCAATACCGAAGCGCTGGCTGGAGTGGCGTTCACCGATACATTCCCGGTTGGACTGGAAGTGGCTACACCGGATGGCCTTGTCAGTACGTGCGGCGGCACTGCCACCGCCGTGGCGGGCAGCGGCGTCGTAAGCCTGAGCGAGGGAACCATCGCGGCTTCGAGTTCTTGTACCGTTACCGTGAATGTCACCGGGACGGCTTCGGGCGCATATACCAACACCACCGGAGCGGTCGCATCCACCAACGGCGGCGCCGGCACTACGGCGACGGCCAGCCTCGCGGTGGCCTCGCCGCCGGCGATAACCAAAACGTTTGGGGCGGCTACGATTCCGCAGAACGGCTCCACCTCTCTCGCGTTTGTGCTTGTCAATCCGGCAATAAACACTATCCCGCTGGCCGGCTTGGCCTTCACCGACAATTTGCCCGCGGGCATGGTGGTAGCGTCACCTAGCGGGCTGACCAGCACTTGCGGCGGAACGCCTGCCGCGGCGGCGGACGGCAGTTCCGTCAACCTGTCTGGCGGCACCCTGGCGGCTGGCGCGTCGTGTACGCTGTCGCTGAATGTGACCGGTGTCGCAGCCGGCACAGCGAACAATAGTGTCACGGTGACGTCCACCACGGCCGGGGCCGGCAACACTTCCACTGCCAGCCTGGTGGTGTTGGCGCCGCCGGCGATCCTGATTTCGTTCGGCGCAGCGAGCATTCCGTTGAACGGCACGGCCACCTTAACGTTCAACCTGAGCAATTCGAATCCGGCGTTGGCCTTGACGGGCATCGCTTTCACCGATGCGCTGCCCACCGGGCTGGTAGTGGCGTCGCCCAACGGGTTAACCAACACGTGCGGCGGCACGCCAGCCGCGGCGCCGGGAGGAGGCAGCGTGAGCCTTTCGGGAGCGACCCTCGCGGCCAACGGCTCGTGCTCGTTCTCCGTGAACGTCACCGGCACCACCGGCGGCACCAAGACCAATGTCACCAGTGCGCCCGTTTCGAACCAAGGCGGCACGGGGCTGCCGGCGTCGGCGGTCCTGAACGTCGAAGCGCCGCCGTCGCTGGCAGTGCATTTCGGGGCAGCCGGTGTGCCGTTGAACGGCGTAACCAGCCTTAGCTATACCATCACCAATCCGGCGGCTAATACCGTGCCGCTGACCGGCGTGGCCTTCACCGATGCATTCCCGCCGGACCTGTTGGTGGCGTCGCCCAACGGGTTGAGTAACACGTGCGGCGGCGCTGCCGTCGCCGTGTCGGGCAGCGGCAGCGTGAGCCTTTCCGGGGCGACTGTGGCAGCCGGCAGCTCCTGCACACTGGCCGTCAATGTCACTGTGACGGCTACGGCGGCATACACCAGCGGTCTGACCGCGGTCGCGTCGGCGAACGGCGGGACCGGCAACGCCGCGTCTGCGACGCTGACCGTGCTGGTCCCCATCGCGTTTAACGCGCCTGCAGGACTGAGTATTGAAGTAGATGGCGCCACTCACACTGGCGACGTGACGTTGCTGCTGGCGTTTTCGAGCAGCCACACGATCTCCGTCGTAACACCCCAGGCGGGAACTCCCGGCACGCAGTATATCTTTAATACCTGGTCGGACGGAGGAGCCGTATCCCATACCATTACCGTTACCGCGTCGCCCGCCACTTATACGGCCACTTTCACCACCCAGTATCAACTGACTCTCACCGTTACGCCAACCGGGAGCGGCACGATCACGCCGGTATCCGGCGGATTCTACAACGCCGGCGCAAGCGTCACGCTGACGGCCGTGGCTAGCCCGGGGTATGCGTTTCATGCGTGGACGGGCGCGGCGAATCCGTCCGGCAGCGCTACTGCCGCCATCCTGATGAGCGGGCCGGAAAATGTCACGGCCGGCTTCCAGGCAACCGGGGGAGTGTCTCCGCCGGCCATTGGCGGCGTGCTCAATGGCGGCTCCTTCCTGCAGGGGCTGGCCGCCCCAAATACGATTCTGTCGCTGTTTGGCACGAACCTGAGTTGCACGCCCGCGCCGCAAGTGCTGGTGAACGGCGTGCAAACGCAGGTGCTGTTCTCGTCCGACACACAGATCAACTTTGTGATTCCGGCGGGTCTGGCCGGCACAGGCAATGCCAGCGTGCAGATCGTGTGCAACGGTGTGAGCTCGCAGCCAGGAACGCTGGCCTTGTCTCCAGTGAACCCTTCGATCTTTACGCAGACGGAGAATGGAACGGGGCAAGGCGCCATCCTCAACGTGAATTACAGCGTGAACGGAGTGCAATGGCCGGGTGTCCCAGGCAGCTATCTGTTGGTGTTCGGTACCGGCTTTGGGGATCTGGGTCCGGCCGGCGCGGACGGGCTGCAGCGGCTACTACTGCCAGTGACGGCGTTGATCGGGGGTGTCGCGGCGCAGGTGGTGTATGCCGGAGAGGCGCCCTTCTTTACTTCCGGCCTGCAACAAATCAACATCCTGATTCCGGATAATGCGCCCGCGGGAAATGCTGTGCCGATTCAGCTCGTGGTCGGTGGCGTGAGCACGCAAAGCGGCGTCACCGTTGTCATCCAGTGAACGCGTCGGTGCTTCACCGTCGGAATTCTGCAACTGATGAACGATCGCGAGATTGAGGGACTGGTTGCGCACGGGCCAGACCATGTGCTGCGCCGCGATATCCCGATCGGCTCTGTGGCGGCCACCATCGCGGCGGCCATCATGTTCATCTCGCGCATGGCGCTTTAGTCGGCGGCTCCTGCGACGATGAAGACAGTGGGGGCGGCAATGCCGTGGCCGCCTTCGCCATGATGATTCTGGGACCGATCGCCGCCATGTTGATTCAGATGGCTATCTCCCGGTCGCGCGAGTATTCCGCCGACGAAGCTTCGGCTAAGTATACGCATGCGCTGAACGAACTGATTTCGGCGCCGGGCAGACTGGAGACTTACTCGAAGCGCATCCCCATGTAGGCCAGCCCTTCCACAGCGCACTTATTCATCATCAAGGGGCGGCCGGTTATACCGCCGGTCTACAACAAATCAACATTCTGATTCCCAAAACGCGCCGGTTGGACTTGCAGTACCGATTCAACTGGTAGTCAACGGCGAAAGTACGCAGAGCGGTGTCACTATCCTCATCCAATAACGTCCAAGAACTCGAATGACGTCCCGCAAAAAATAAAGTTGCGAGAATTCCGGAGTTCGCGCCTCTATGAGGTTTAATGCGATCCGCCCGGCGGTTGGTGGGCGCGGCATGCGCTGTCATGGCCGCGGCCTCGTTTCCCGCATCAGCCCAATTTTTTCAGGATGGCGCCAAGATGGTCGGCGTCGGCGCTGTCGGAAGTGCCAGCGTGGGCCACTCAGTAGCGCTGTCGGCGGACGGCAACACCGCTCTGGCCGGCGGGCCGTCCGACAACAACTCTGTCGGCGCCGCATGGGTGTTTACCCGTGCGAGCGGCGGCTGGACGCAGCAGGGCGCAAAGCTGGTTCCGAGTGACGCTGCCGGAGCCGCGAATTTCGGAATTTCGGTGGCTTTGTCCGCCGATGGCAACACCGCGCTCATCGGCGGAAATGCCGACAACAGTGTCCAAGGCGCCACATGGGTATTCACGCGTGCCGGCGGCGTCTGGTCGCAGCAAGGCGCGAAGTTGGTGGGCGTCGGCGCGGCCGGAGCCGCTAGCCAGGGAACTTCGGTAGCCCTGTCGGCGGACGGCAACACGGCTCTAACCGGCGGACCGCAAGACAATTCCACTGCTGGGGCAGCCTGGGTATTCACGCGTTCGGGCAGCGCTTGGACACAGCAAGGCGTCAAGCTGGTGGGCGCCGGCGCTTCCGGACCGGCCGTGTCGCAGGGCGCCTCGGCAGCTCTATCGGGGGATGGCAACACGGCGCTGATAGGCGGACCGGGCGACAACTCAAAAGCTGGGGCGGCCTGGGTGTTCGCGCGTTCCGGCGGCGCGTGGACGCAGCAGGGCAACAAGCTAGTGGGCACTGGCGCCGCCGGAACCGCGGGACAAGGCACGTCGTTAGCTTTGTCGGGGGATGGCGCGACGGCGCTGGTAGGCGGTCCGAACGACAATACCCCCGCGCTGGGTTCCGCGGGCATCGGCGCGGTCTGGGTCTTCACCCTCTCGGGCAGCACTTGGTCCCAGCAGGGCAACAAGCTGGTCGGCGCCGGCTATGCGGGACAATCGCCTTCGGAGGGATCCTCGACGGTCCTGTCGATGGACGGAAACATGGCGCTGTCCGGGGGGGCGCTGGATGGCAACAGCGGGGCGGTCTGGGTCTTCACGCGTGCGGGCGGCGTCTGGACCCAGCGCGGCGGCAAGCTGGTTGGCAGCGGATTCTCCGGAGACCCTCTACAGGGCTATTCGCTGGCGCTATCCCCGGCCAACACAGCGGTAATCGGCGGCCCTTACGACAACGGCAAGTTGGGCGCGGTTTGGTTTTTTGCCCTGCAATCGCTCTCCGTCTCCGCTCCGGCGTCGGCTAAGCTCGGCGCGCCGTTCGACATTACGGTCACCGCGTACAACTTCGCCGGCGACACCGATACCGGCTACAGCGATCTGGTACATTTCACAAGCACGGATGCGGCCGCGGCTCTCCCCCCGGATTCCACGCTGACGAACGGCGCAGGGCACTTTCCGGTGACTTTGTCTACGAAAGGCAGCCAAACCATCACCGCCACCGACACGCTGTATCCAACCGTGACGGGAATGTCGCTCCCCGTGAACGGAGCCGACTTCGAGCCGCCGACGATCGTCAAAGTCTTCGGAAGTGAACCGACGGTGACCATGGGACCGTCACCGCAAATTGGTACGCCCAGGATCCCGCTCAACGGCATCGAACCCCTGACTTTCACCATAGCCAATCCCAATGAGGACGGCTTCGAATCCACCGGCATCCAGTTTACCGATTCGTTACCATCGGGACTGGTGGTGGCGACACCTAACGGGTTATCGGGATCTTGCGGGGGAGGGACCATAACCGCGACGGCCGGCGGTTCCAGCGTCAGCCTTTCCGGAGCCGTCCTGGAAGATCAGAGCTCTTGCACCTTTTCGGTGAACGTCAAAGGCACTACCGCGGGCAGCAAGGTTAACGTTACCGGCGCCGTCAGTTCGCTTGAAGGCGGTACCGGCCTGACGGCCACGGCGACCCTCATCGTGGTGGCGCCGCCGACGATCGCAAAAGCATTCGGTGCGGCGTCGATTCCGCTGAATGGAACAACGACCCTTACATTCACCCTCACCAATCCCGCGATCAATACCGTGCCGACGGAAATGGGGGTGGCATTCAGCGACACCTTCCCGGCCGGACTGCAGGTGGCCGCATCACCCGGCCTGACCAATACATGCAATGGCACGGCGACTGCCACGGCCGGCGCTACCGTCGTGAGCCTGACCGGCGGCAGCATCGTGGTGTCGGGTTCGTGTACGGTCTCGGTGACCGTCACCGGCACCACCTCGGGAGCGCATACCAACACCACCGGAACGGTCTCATCCACCAACGGCGGCACTGGGCTTACAGCAACGGCCGGCCTGGCAGTGGCGCTGCCGCCAACCATCTCCAAGGCTTTCGGGGCTGGCAGTATTCCGCTGAACGGAACAACTTCGCTGACATTCACCCTGACCAATCCCGCGGCGAACGCCGTCTCACTGGCCGGCGTAGCCTTCACCGACAGCCTGCCCACCGGGCTGCAGGTGGCGTCGCCCAGCGACGGGCTGACGAACACTTGCAACGGCACGGAGACGGATGTGCCCGGCGGGACTTCCGTAAGCTTGTCCGGCGCCACCATGGCGGCCAATACGACGTGTACGGTCTCGCTCAACGTGACCGGCACCGCCGCGGGTGTAAAGAACAATAGCGTGACGGTGACTTCCACTACGGGTGGAACCGGCAACACTTCCAATGCCAGCATAACCGTGGTGGCGCCGCCCATTTTCGAGAAATCGTTCGGAGACGACGGAGGGCCGGCGCAATCGCGCAAGGCGCTCGCGAGGCCGCGCGGCGGCGAAGCTACCAGCATTCCGCTGAACGGCTCTGTCCTGTTGACGTTCTTCATGAACAACCAGAATACGGCGTCCTCGCTCACCGGTCTAGCCTTCACGGATACGCTCCCGTCGGGATTGGTGGTGGCGTCGCCCAGCGGTATTTTCGACGGCTGCGGCGGTACGGCGGTGGCGGTGGCCGGCAGCGGCAGTGTAAGCCTCTCCGGGGGGACATTGGCGGCTACCGCCTTCTGCGTTATTACACTGAATGTGATCGGCACCGCCGCCGGGGCGCAGGTCAACATCTCCAGCCCGATTACCTCGAACGAAGGCGGCACCGGCTCGACAGCTTCGGCGACCATCGCGGTGGTGGCGCCGCCTTCGATTGCCGAAGCATTCGGCGCGCCGTCGATTCCACTGAATGGCACGACCAGCCTGACATTCACCCTCACCAACCCGGCGGCCAATACTTTGCCGCAGTCGGGAGTCGCGTTGACCGACACGTTCCCTTCGGGATTGCAGGTGGCCACACCGAATGGGCTGGCCAACACGTGCGGCGGTACGGCGACGGCTGTGGCGGGCAGCGGCGCTGTAAGCCTGACTGGGGGGACCGTCGCGGTTTCTGCATCCTGCACGGTTACCCTGAATGTCACCGCGGCCGCGGCGGGCGGCTATACCAACACTACCGGAACAGTTTCATCCACTAATGGCGGCACTGGCACTACGGCGACAGCTAACCTGGCGGTAGCCGCTCCGCCAACGATCGCCAAAACGTTTGGCGGGGCCACCGTTCCGCTGAATAGCCCGATTTCCTTGCAATTTGTACTTGCCAATCCCGCCGCGAACACTATCCCGTTGACTGGCGTGGCCTTCACCGACAGCTTGCCTTCCGGCATGACTGTCGCGACGCCCAACGGGCTGGTCAGCAACTGCGGCGGCGCCGCGACGGCTGTGCCCAACGCCACTTCCGTGAGTTTGTCGGGGACCACGCTAGCGGTCGATGCGGCCTGTACGCTGTCGGTGAACGTCAAGGGCGCCAGCGCCGGAGCCAGGACCAACAGCGTTACAGCGACCTCCACCGAGGGTGGAACAGGCAACACTTCCAGTGCCGGCATAACGATTGTTCTGCCGCCTGTCTTCTCGAAATCCTTCGGCGCGGAGTCGGGTCCGGATCAATCGCGGAAGCCGTTGGCAATGCCGCACGGCGCCCCCCCGCCAAGCATTCCGCTGAACGGCTCCGCCCAGTTGACGTTCTCCATTTTCAACGTAAATGCGGTGTCCTCGCTCACGGGCATCGCCTTCACCGATGCGCTCCCGTCCGGAGTAGCTGTGGCGACGCCCAGCGGGATATCCAGCAACTGCGGCGGCACTGCCACGGCGGCGGCCGGCGGCGGCAGCGTGAGCCTCTCCGGGGGTACGCTGGCGGCTAACGCGGAGTGCATCATTTCATTGAGCGTGATCGGAACCGCGGCTGGCGCACAGCTCAACATCTCGGGCGCTATTACCTCGAACGAAGGCGGCCCGGGCCTGACGACCTCGGCGACCCTCATCGTGGTAGCGCCGCCGTCGATCGCCAAGGCATTCGGCGCGCAAGATATTGCGTTGAATGGCACGACCAGCCTTACATTCACCCTCACCAATCCAGCGGCCAACACCGTGGCGCAGTTGGAAGTGGCGTTCACCGATACGTTCCCAGCGGGACTGCTGGTGGCCACGCCGAATGCGTTGGTCAACACGTGCGGCGGCACGGCCACCGCCGTGGCGGGCGGCGGCAGCGTGAGCCTAACCGGAGGAAACATCGCGGTTTCGGCATCCTGCACGCTCACCGTGAATGTCACCGGTACCGCCTCGGGAGCGCATACCAATACCACCGGAACGGTTTCATCCACCAGCGGCGGCACGGGTGCTACGGCTACGGCCAACCTGTCGGTAGCCCTGCCGCCAACCATCGCCAAGGCGTTTGGGGTGGCCAGCATTCCGCTGAACGGAACGACTTCCCTGACATTCACGCTCGCCAACCCGGTGGCGAACAGCATCCCGCTGACCGGTGTGGCGTTCACCGACACTTTGCCTTCGGGCTTGGTAGTCGCGACACCCAATGGCCTGACCAACACGTGCGGCGGTACCGCGGCTGCGGCAGCCGGCGGCACGTCCGTAACCCTGTCGGGGGCAACACTGGCCGCCAGTGCCACGTGCATGCTGTCGCTAAACGTGGCCGGCAGCGTCTATGGACCGAAGGCCAACAGCGTTACCGTGACTTCCACGGAAGGGGGCACCGGCAACACCTCTTCGGCGAACCTCACCGTGGTACTGCCGCCCCAGTTCAGCAAATCGTTTGGAGAAAAGTCGGGGCCGGCGAAGTTCCAGAAGCCGCGGGGCGTGCCGAACACGTCCTCAACGAGCGTTCCATTGAACGGTTCCACGCAGTTGACTTTTTTCGTCTTCAACCAAAATGCGGCGACCGGGTTCACCGGGCTGGCCTTCACCGATACGTTCCCATCGGGAATCGTGGTGGCGTCTCCCAACGGGATATCCAGCAACTGCGGCGGCACGGTGGCGGCGGTAGCCGGCAGCGGCAGTGTGAGTCTCTCCGCCGGGACCCTGGCGGCTAACTCGGATTGCAGGATTACAGTGAACGTTATCGGAACCATCGCCGGGACCCAAGTCAACACGACCAGCGCTATAGCGTCCAACGAAGGCGGACCGGGCGTGGCCGCGTCGGCGACCCTGATCGTGGTAGCGCCACCATCGATCGCCAAGGTATTCGGCGCGCCAGATATTGCGTTGAATGGCACGACCAGCCTGACATTCACCCTCACCAATCCGGCGGCCAATACCGCGGCGCAGGCGGGAGTTGCGTTCACCGATACATTCCCGGCGGGACTGCTGGTGGCCACACCGAGTGGGCTTGTCAACAACTGCGGCGGCACGGCGACTGCCGTGGCGGGCAGCGGCAGCGTCAGCCTGACCGGAGGGAACATCGCGGTTTCTGCGTCCTGCACGATAACGGTGAATATCACCGGGACCATCTCAGGATCCCATACCAACACCACCGGAACCGTCTCGTCGACCAACGGCGGGACCGGCAATACGGCTACGGCCAATGTGGCTGTGGCCCTGCCTCCAACCATCGCCAAGGTGTTCGGCCTTGCCAGTATTCCGCTGAACGGAACAACTTCCCTGACATTCTCCATCGTCAATCCGGTAGCGAACACCATCCCGCTGACCGGCGTCGCCTTCACCGATACTTTGCCCGCGGGACTGGTGGTCGCGACACCCAACGGGCTCACCAGCACGTGCGGCGGTAGCGCGACGGCGGTGCCCAGCGGTACGTCCGTAAGCCTGTCGGGCGGCACCCTTGCGGCCAGTGCGGCGTGTACATTGTCGGTGAACTTGACCGCCATCGCGGCGGGCGTACAGAACAATAGTGTTACGGTGACTTCCAACGAGGGCGGAACCGGCAATACTTCCAATGCCAGCCTGACTGTATTGTCGCCGCCTACCATCCAGAAAGCGTTCGGAATCGTGGGAGGGCCAGCCAAGACACGGAAGCCTTTAGCTACGCCGGAAAATCAAGGGCAAAGCATTCCGCTGAACGGCTCCACTCAGTTGTCGTTTTTCCTCGGCAACCCCAATGCGACATCCGCCTTGACTGGCCTGGGGTTCACCGATGCACTGCCTTCCGGATTGGCGATAGCCACACCCAACGGGTTAACAGGCACGTGCGGCGGAACGGTTACGGCAGTGGCCGGCAGCGGCAGTGTAAGCCTATCCGGGGGGGCGTTGGCGGCCAGTGCAGGGTGCGCCATTCTACTCAACGTGACCGGAACCACCGCCGGGACCAAGAACAATGTCACGGGCGCGGTGACTTCGAACGAAGGCGGCACTGGCCTGACCGCCTCGGCAATCCTCAAAGTGGTAGCGCCTCCCACGATCGCCAAGGCGTTCGGCGCGCAAAATATCGCGTTGAATGGCGCCACCAGCCTTACCTTTACCCTCACTAACCCGGCGGCTAATACCGCGGCGCAGGCGGGAGTGGCGTTCACCGACACGTTCCCTTCTGGACTGCTGGTGGCCACGCCGAATGCGTTGGTCAACACGTGCGGCGGTACGCCCGTCGCCGTGGCAGGCAGCGCCAGCGTGAGCCTGACTGGGGGGGCCATCGCGGTTTCGGCATCCTGCACACTCACTGTGAATGTCATCGGGAGCGTTGCCGGAGCGCTGAGCAACACCACGGGAACCGTTTCGTCGACGAACGGCGGCACGGGACTGACGGCCGGTGCAACCCTCGCGGTAGTGGCGCCGCCGGCGATCGCCAAGGCGTTCGGAGTTGCAAGTATTCCGCTGAATGGAACGACTTCCCTGACATTCACCCTTGTCAATCCGGCAGCGAACAGCATCCCGCTGACCGGCGTCGCCTTCACCGACAGTTTGCCTGGGGGTCTCGTGGTAGCCACACCCAATGCGCTTACCAACTCGTGCGGCGGGACGGCGACGGCGGTGGCCGGCGGTACATCCGCAAGCCTGTCTGGGGCCACACTGGCCGCCAGTGCGACGTGCACGGTGTCGCTGAACGTGACTGCGGTTATAGGCGGCGTGAAGAGCAATAGCGTTACGGCGGCTTCGACCGAGGGTGGAACCGGCAACACGTCTTCCGCAATCCTGTCCGTGATCTTACCTCCCGCGCTGCAGAAGTTTTTCGAAGCGGAGAATGGACCCGCGCAGGTCCGGAAGGCGTTGGCGAAGCCTAACGGCGCCGGCATCGTGACGAGCATTCCGTTGAACGGCTCCGTTGAGCTTGTATTCTCCCTCTTCAATTCCAATGTTTCGTCAGCCCTAACCGGCATTGCCTTTACCGATGCGCTCCCGTCCGGATTGATAGTGGCGTCTCCCAGCGGGATAAACAACAACTGCGGCGGCACGGTGGTGGCAGCGGCCGGCAGTGGCAGTGTCAGTTTCTCCGGGGGGACATTGGCGCAAAGCTCGGATTGCCTCATTGCTCTGACAGTTACGGGATCCGCCGCCGGAACGCAAGTCAACGTCACCAGCCCGGTAGCGTCCAACGAAGGCGGCACGGGACTGGCGGCCAGTGCAACCATCGCGGTAGTGGCGCCGCCGGCGATCGGCAAGGCGTTCGGCGCGCAAGATATAGCATTGAATGGCACGACCAGCCTTACCTTCACCCTCACCAATCCGGCGGCCAATACCGTGGCGCAGGCGGGCGTGGCGTTCACCGACCCGTTCCCTTCGGGATTGCAGGTAGCTACGCCGAACGGACTCGTCAGCACGTGCGGCGGCACCGCGACCGCCGTGGCCGGCAGCGCCAGCGTAACCCTGACTGGGGGAGCCACCGCGGTCTCGTCATCCTGCACGCTCAGCGTGAATGTTACCGGGACCACCTCCGGATCTCACACCAATACCACGGGAACAGTCTCGTCCACCAACGGCGGGACCGGCACTACGGCGACGGCCAGCCTGGCGGTGGCTGCGCCGCCGGCGATCGCCAAGGCGTTCGGGGTTGCCATTATGCCGCTGAACGGAACGACTTCCCTGACATTCACCATCGTCAATCCGGTAGCGAACAGCATCCCGCTGACCGGCGTGGCTTTCACCGATAGTTTGCCCTCGGGCCTGGTGGTCGCAACACCCAGTGCGCTCACCAACTCGTGCGGCGGTACCGCGGCGGCAGTGGCCGGCGGTACGTCGGTGAGCCTGTTGGGCGGCACCCTCGCAGCCAGTGCGACCTGCACACTGTCGGTGAACGTGACCGGCAGCGTCTACGGACCGAAGGCCAACAGCGTTACCGTGGCCTCGACCGAAGGGGGCACCGGCAACACCTCTTCGGCGAACCTCACCGTGGTACTGCCGCCCCAGTTCGGGAAATCGTTTGGAGAAGAGTCGGGGCCGGCAAAGTCGCGGAAGCCGCGGGGCGTGCCGAACACGTCCTCAACGAGCGTTCCATTGAACGGTACCACCCTGTTGACGTTTTTCATCTTTAACCAAAATGCTGCGACCGCCTTCACCGGGCTGGCCTTCACCGATACCTTCCCATCCGGAATCGTGGTGGCGTCTCCCAACGGGATATCCAGCAACTGCGGCGGTACGACGGTGGCGGCAGCCGGCACCGGTACGGTGAGCCTATCCGGGGGAACGCTGCTGGCTAACTCGGATTGCACGATTACACTAAACGTCATCGGAACCATCGCCGGGACACAAGTCAACATTACAAGCGCGATAGCCTCGAACGAAGGCGGTCCCGGCTCGCCGGCCTCTGCGACCCTGATCGTGGTGGCGCCGCCGACGATCGCGAAGGCGTTTGGCGCGCAAGACATTGCGTTGAATAGCGCCACCACCCTCACCTTTACCCTAACCAATCCGGCGGCCAATACCGCGGCGCAGGCAGGTGTGGCGTTCACCGACACGTTCCCTGCGGGACTGCTGGTGACCACGCCGAATGCGTTGGTCAACACTTGCGGCGGCACGGCGACCGCCGTGGCAGGCAGCGGCAGCGTGAGCCTCTCGGGTGGTGCGATCGCGGTTTCGTCATCCTGCACGCTCACCGTGAATGTCACCGGGACCACCTCCGGATCTCACACCAACACTACGGGAACAGTCTCGTCCACCAACGGCGGGACCGGCACCACGGCAACGGCTACTGTGGCAGTGGCTGCGCCGCCGGCAATTACCAAGACGTTCGGGGTTGCCAGTATCCCGTTGAACGGAACGACTTCCCTGACATTCACCATCGTCAATCCGGTAGCGAACAGCATCCCGCTGACCGGCGTGGCTTTCACAGACAGTTT
>Ga0209333_1000960_pt1 | contig 14781 bp, 14 predicted proteins | sample BlaSpr_A8_OM2_O3_FD_187982 | JGI IMG/M metagenome (GOLD analysis project Ga0209333, IMG submission 187982) | Forest soil microbial communities from Thunder Bay, Ontario, Canada - Black Spruce, Ontario site 2_A8_OM2_O3 (SPAdes) (version 2) | ecosystem: Environmental > Terrestrial > Soil > Boreal... | reverse complement strand
CCCCGCCGACATAAACCGGTTTGCTCGGAACCTGGTGAAATTGGAGCTTTGCTACGACCTGGGCGACGAGGAAAAAGAGAACCACATATGTACCCAGCAGCTTGCCGAAATCTACTTTGGATGAGTTCAGGAAAAGGCTGTAGCAAACCAGCACAACGGTTCCCGCTACGAACCAACCGATTCGTTTAATACCCTCCGAGTGATAGAGCCCGGATTGAAAACAGGCGTCTCCCTGTACTTCAAGGTAGGCGGCGATCACCAGGACTACAAAGGCCCCTACGGGAGAAGACACGAGTTACTTTTACTGGGGCACGCAAAGGAGAAATCCGAGGATTCTTGTGGCAAAACTACGATGGCTCCGAGATACGGGTTGAGAAATCTGTATGGCGCAGCCATATAGAAGAGCCCAAGCGTCCGAAGAGCAAGGCATCGATTCCAATTGTGGCGCAACTCAAAACGCTACTGGATCGGCATAGAGCGGAGTGCGGCAACCCAACCCGAGGTTTCGTCTTCGCCAATGCAAGCGGGAATGCGATGAATCTGGAAGCGCTGGCTCGAGATGTCATTCGGCCTGCGATTAAAGAGTCGGGCCTCAAGTGGCATGGTTGGCATGCATTCCGGCGTGGCTTGGCGACCAATCGTCATCGCCTTGGCATCTCGGACAAGGTGATTCAGCAAATCCTGCGCCATGCAAACGTCACGACGACGATGAATATCTACGTCAAGACGGTAAGCAGCGACGCAGCAGCTGCCATGAAGACCCTTGAAACGATGTGTGCAACTACTGTGCAACCACTGCCTCTGGCAAGCACGCGGGTGATGTAGAAATGCAATGGGGCCACAACTCGCAAATCTCTGCGCTGGATGGAGTTACGGGAATCTGGCGGAGAGGGAGGGATTCGAACCCTCGGTACAGGTGTTAGCCCGTACAACGGTTTAGCAAACCGCCGCATTCGGCCACTCTGCCACCTCTCCGACGTTTGTTACCAACAGCTTACACGCCCACAGGGAAAATATACTTCGCACTGACCATTGCACACCCGCGCCGACAAGCGTAGAACCCTTCCCACTTGATGCCCGCAGCTTAGAGCGCTGGCCGGGACCACTACGCGACTCAGGTAATCGAAGTTCAACGGAAGCCCTTTCTTCTCGCCTCTGAGTATAAACCCGTTGGCGGGATTTCCTTCCTTTGCCCGAAAATTTTCTAGCAGGCTGTCGAGCGGGTAGCAAACCGGGATCGTAGCCGACGACGCTTCGGTCTTGGATGTGGTTAGTTTGGTGCGCCACTGAGATGCTTCGATCTTCAAGCTATCCCCGTCGAAATTCTCCCAACGAACTGCGCGGGCTTCGCCTGGACGCAAGCCAGCGAAGTACCCGATCTACGCTCTGGTTGGATAACAAAGGACAAAATTATGCCGCCACTCAGGACAATAAAACCTCTCCCTCTCCCCCCCAACTACACTCGGATGTCGCCAACGCCCCCGTCGCCGCGTGCGTTCGCGGTGAACCCATCCTTGGTGCCGGGTTACCCGACAACCATGCGTTGCCCCGTGCCGCTGACGAATTTTACTCACGATGCTTCAAGCCAGTTTTATCGCAACGGAATACCGCAATCCGAAACTTTACTTCCAATCCGCTCTCGAACAACTACAATTCTGGCTCTGCACCCATCAGCACAACGACCATCACCCAGACGGGCGAAGGGAACACGACCGCAACCGGCCCCGCAATCAAGACTGGCAGCTTGACTACGCCCGTGCTCACCCCAGGACAGTCATATCAGGGTGTGGTCTCGATGTCGAAGGCCTATATGCTGCTATCAATTGGATCGACGAATTGGATCGACGGCAGCCGCCAGGATTCTGGTCGATGCAAGCCAGAACGCGCAGACATCGGACGCGTCTCGATCATCAGGGGCCGCGTTGAATTTCATGACCACACAAGGCGTGATTTCGGATGTGAACCTGACTGCCAGTCGTATCTATGGACGATGACTCCGATCCCGAATGGAGCGAACGGTGATAATCCGTAAACGAGCCTTGCTTACGTCACAGTGAACAATGACCAGGCCACATGTACAGCGATCAGCGTAACGCTTACATACGTTGCCGTCGTTCCCTAATTTTTCTTCGCAGCAGCCTTCACGCCCTTCACGCGGGGCGTATAGACATCGGTATATCCACATGTATATACTATTTGAAATAAGGGGCGAAAATGACGCCAGCAGCGGGAATCAAAGTGCAACTCGTGAAGTGGGGAAACAGCCAAGCGGTACGACTCCCCAAACCGATATTGGAGCAGGCCCACATCAAAGAAGGCGATCAATTGGCTGTCAGCGTCGAGGGAGAAAAAATAGCATTGCAGAAAACTACCCCGAAATTAACGTTGGCATCTCTTTTGTCGAAGGTCACTCCCGAGAATCGCCATCCCGAAACGAATTGGGGAAAACCAGTAGGTAAGGAGGTCTGGTGAGCTACGTCCCCGATGTCGGAGACCTGGTAAAACTAGACCTTGATCGTCCAATCGGACACGAAGAAGCTGGTTGGAGACCTGCAATCGTTCTTAGTCCCAAATCGTACAACGGCCTTGTTGGTTTGGCGGTTGTGGCTCCTATTACCAATCAAAGCAAGGATTACCCGTTTGAAGTCCTTTTGCCCTCTGGATTGAAAATAACGGGCGTAGTTCTGTCGGATCACGTCAGGAGCGTGAACTGGAAAGCTGGAAGGATGCGCTACAAGGACAAAGCGCCCGCAAAGGTCTTGGAAGACGTTCAAGAAAAATTGCACCTTCTTTTGTTTAGCGGACAATAACCCAATCGACCCACAATCGCTGTCTTTGCGATATGCAGCAAGTTGGTTGTTCTTGTTGCCCGCGTTCCCATTCGGCGAAGTCCCCTGGCTGCTCCTTGCCCTCGACCATGTACTTTAGGAAACGGGCACTCTCAACAAATCCGTTCCGATCCAATAATGCCCGGTACTTTTTACGATTGTCTGGATCGGTTCCCAGGCAACCCATTAACTCTTGGTCGCGATCTAGCAACTCGCTGATTGAGCGTTGCCCGCGAGGCAGAGTTGATTTTCAGCACCATGGACCTTGGACTGGAATGAACAACTGAGGATTGTGAACGAGTTCCTGGAACTGAGATGGATTCCTACACTACACGGCTGAATATGACACGATGTTCGGGGCAACAGGCTTGTACGGGTGGCAAGGGGGGGGCGCCGCCAAACAAATGACGAAGAAACAGCGGCACGAGCGGCCAAAAAAAAGGCAGCCAAGGCTTCAGCGATTGCTCGTCGGAAGAAGTCGGCGTTGTAAAACACAATCGCGTTGTACGGAAGATTGCAGGTTGAATTGTGAGGGAAGACAACTGGCCGGAAATGTTTTCCCGGCCCATTTTATTTTTCCAAATACTGAAATCTACTTAGACTTCTTTTGCGTTCTTACCTTCGCCCATCTTGCTTTCTGGGCTGCCGCCATTTTCTTCCGGGAGGCGGCTGACACAGCCCGCTTCTTGGGCGCACTCACAGCACTTTGTTCCTGCCCACCTCTACCTTTCGCCTTGGCCCAGCGTGCTTTCTGAGCCGCCGAAATTCTTGCCCGAGCCGCCGCCGATATTCCGCCGCTAGTTACGTTCTGTTTTCCGTACGCTGCACCAAATGCCGACAGCGCTGCACTGACCCCCCGAATCTCCCTCATCAACCGCTCATGCTCTTTCTTCAAATGCATCACAATCCCGGATTCTTCAGCCATTCTTGTTGAGTCCCCCTCGCCGGGATTGTATCAGGGATGTGAGCTATAGCGATCAGAGAACGATTCGGGCAGCAAGTTGCAGAGGAGTATATTGTCCCCATCTGGGCCGTCTCCGGAAATCCACGCTGAGGAGAACGAACTTGGAAAAACGAATATGCAACGCAGCTTATTGGATTGGGATCGTTTGCACCGTCATTGCGCTCGTTATGCGGGGACTTTCCGTGGTCGGTGTTGGTGGGGTCTCAATGACAGGAGGAGGTATTCATCCAGCAGGAACATCGCCGCTTTCCTATAAGAGTTTTCTCGACGGAGCCATGTTGTTCTTTGTCATGGCTATTGCCAGCTCTGTCACGCTTTGGGCTAAGGCGCAAAAATCGTAGAGCATCTCCGGCTACAGCGGAAGAGATTATGCGGGAGATTGACCGGCAATGGCCCGTGAAACAATGAACACAAAAACGGCTGTCGTGAGGACTGGAAATCAGTTTCCCGTACTGACCTCGGCCCATGACCGCCCCAAAGGAGAAAACTCCCAGGACACAAGTAAAGCCATCGGTCCCGGGGGCCCGTGGGTCTCCTGGCCGGGTGGACCAGTATTGCTCGCAGTCAACGCACAATCGCGGACATGAGATTCGAGGGGTGCAGCGCGAGCCGGATCGCATTCCATGCTTTCGATAACCGATGCAGTGGACGAGTCGAATGCGGTTTGTTTACCTTGATCGAGGCATGGTCCCGAGCGGACGGCATGCGACTGATAATTCCAATCGGCGGGCGGAGTAAGACCGAGTAACAGACCTAGAAGTGCCCCGCAGACGATGGTGAGACGGAACCAGAGTGTCATTGCGAATCAGCCTCGCGGGCGCGCTGCAAATTGCGCTCCTCATTTAACTCCGCTAATTCGCGCAAACATTGCTGCATTTGTTGCCATGCGATCACTCCTTCTCGCGTGGCCTCCTCCGCTCCCTTGGGAACATAGTAGCCGGTGGTCCTGCGCTTCTCCCCGCGGTAGCTAACATTCAGATGCGGACCATGCTTGGGTCCACCGCCCTGACAATGACAGCCCGCTCGTCCGCAGGTGCGGTAAGTTTCCGAGAGCGTTCCAAAGACAGCGATCTCGGCCAGACGTTCGATCTCGCTCAGCAGCTTGCGTCGTTGAGCAGTACCCTCAACTGACCTGGCCACGGCCCCTCCGACGAGCTTGATCACGAGCGATGGAAAATAGATTCTTGGTAATCACGCACTAGCCCACGTAACGCTGAAATCCATGATCTCCTTTATAGGCGGCTCGCCGCATGGAGAAGGGATGATTAAAAGTGCTCATGGTGGCTTCAATGCCGGCCCGCCAGCGCAGTCCGCGCCGGAACCAACGTTGCTTCTGTTGCTGGGACCGGGTGGCTGATAGACGTCCGCGCGCCGGCAATGCCACCGTCTTTCCCCCAAGGGCGTGCGCCTCCTCCTCAGTTCTTGGCGGAAGGAAGCCACCTGAGGCTGTTCGCTAGCTTTACCCTACGCAAAACCCCAAACGATAAAGGGTGCGCGTTCTCCGCACACCCTTTGCCCCCTCAAGATATTCAACGGAACTCAAGGCAGCACAAAACGGGGGGAGGGCATGTCCTTGCAGAACCGGAGACCCGAGAGTGGCGATTCTCATAATAATCCTCTTACGCTCAGTGTGCATCACCACCTTGACAAATCTTTACAACAGCTTTACATTCGGCTCGAACATTTCTGCCGTACGCGAAGGTCATCGGTTCTCGGGGGAGGGCCGATGGCCTTCGTTCTTGCCTCACCTCCTGCACAACCCGGCTATTTCTTCCACGTCCCGGTAACGAGATTGTCCAGCCGGTCCTGCCGCCCCTTCATCCATGGGCACGCTTAACCGGCCCGAGTAGAAATAGTTTTCTTCGCAAGAATCGCTGACAGCCTTTCGATGCGTTTAGTCTCGGCAACTCGCTCTTTGCGATTCTCTTGCAGTCTTTGTTCGTTATTTCGAGGTTCCATCCGGAGTGACGTTTCATGGGCGGTGAGTCTACGAACATACGGTAAATTCCGTATCGCTGCTGGTGAAGGTGGAGGGAAAAAGAAAAGTGCGGAGTTCGTCCACTCCGCACAAGGTTTATCGATATGCGCGCTAAGCCGCGACTACGCTGCTTTTGCTAGTTCTTTGCGCAGTGGTCTGAAGCCTGCCCGCAGATCTTCTGAAAAGAGTTTCGGCTGCTCCCACGCCGCGAAGTGACCGCCCTTGTGGAGCTTGTTGTAGTAGACAAGATTGGGATAAGCCCGCTCCGCCCAACTGCGCGGGCACAGATCGATCTCGTCCGGAAAGGCGCTAACGGCAACCGGGATGGAGACGCCTTTGACACTGAAATACGCGAGCTTGTTTTCCCAGTAGAGACGGGCTCCGGAAAGCGCCGTGTTCGTCAGCCAGGTGATCGTGATGTTGTCGAGGACATCGTCCCGCGTAAGGCCCTCGGACTGACCGTCAAAGACGCGTGAGATCAGGGCGTAGCTCCACGCATCGTGGTCCAAAAAATAGGCGGCCAGGCCGACGGGGGAATCCGCAATTCCGTACAACGTCTGCGGGCGCAACCCCATTTGGAAGCCGTAGGCCACGCCTTTGCTGTAGACGAATTGCAGCCGCTCGTAAGCGAGTTTCTCTTCGGCTGAGAGACCGTCTGGCGTTGGCGCACCGGTGAATGCAGCCTTGTCAATTTCGGCCGGAACCGCGCCAGGCATGTTGGTGTGAATGCCGAGTAATTCCGGAGCCGCCTGCACGCCCATTTGTTCGGTGATCAGCGCGCCCCAATCGCCGCCTTGTGCCACAAATTGCGTGTATCCAAGACGCTTCATCAGCACTACCCAGGCACGTGCGATGTGCTGCGGGTCCCAGCCGGTCGTGGTCGGCTTGCCCGAATACCCGTAGCCCGGCATCGACGGAATCACTAGATGGAACGCGTCCGAGGCGCTTCCGCCATACGCTGTCGGATTGGTAAGTGGCTCGACAGTCTTCATCTGCTCGATGATCGAGCCGGGCCATCCGTGGGTGACGATGAGAGGCAACGCATTTTCATGCTTTGAGCGAACGTGAATGAAATGAATGTCCAGCCCATCGATCTCGGTGATGAACTGCGGCAGGGCATTCAGTCTGGCCTCGACTTTGCGCCAGTCGTACTCCGTCCCCCAATAGCGCGCGAGTGCCTGAATCGTCGCGAGCTGCACGCCTTGCGTCGCATCCGCGACAGTTTCCCGCTCAGGCCACTTGGTTGCGTTGATGCGCCTGCGCAATTCAGTAAGCTCAGCTTCCGGGACATTGACATGGAACGGACGAATCGCAATGTTGTCGGCTGCCTGATTGCTGCCTTGTTGTGTAACACTGGTTTGCGTCATGGTGTCCTCCTTTTGAGCAGTTTTGGATTGTTTGGTTTTGAGTCACGAGCCAACAGTTCAACGCCAGCCTTGACAATTTGGCGATATTGTACTCCTGACTTCGTAAACTCTTGTTAACAGCGATTACATCGGGCTGACGAAAAATTGGCCCCTTGAAATGGCGAAATAGTAGAGAACGAACCAGGGACCAGTGCTGAATTTCTTAAGGGAGCCTGGGGTCTCTTAGTGCTGGGTGATTTTGCCGGCTCTCTTCTTCGGCGACCGCGATTCGCTTCGATTTCCGATAGACGTTTACAACCGCGATTGTCCAGAAAGGAACCAAATCGACTCCAGGCACGAGCTTTACAAGAAACGATGGCAGAAATTCCCAGTGCCAGCCAAGAAGGTGAACCAGCGCGGCGGCGACGCCAAAGTCGAGCAGGTCATCGGCGGGCGATAACGCGCCTTCGACAAATAGGGGAATAATGGCGAGCTGAAGCGCATCCGCGACGATGGCCAGAATCATCGCGGCTCGAAAGCGCGTACCTGGTGAAATCGTGGTCGGTAAGAGAGTCACGGCAGCACTACGGTCGCTACTAAACCTACATTCTAAACTGATTCTGTCAGCATTTCAGTCATCGATAAAGAGTCTAGGTAGGACGGGACGACAACGCCACCATTCTGCCGATTTGTTTCGAAATTACAACAGTCTCAATTGGCGTTATAAGCCTCCGTCAGAGACATTGTTTTTAGCGCGCTTTTGATTTGCTCCAGAGTTGCAGAAGATGTCAGATGTAACGTGACGGGCTCGGCTGGAAGCAGATCGAAATAATTGTCGGAGCTTTGGACATCAAGATCGGCGAAAGATACGTACACGCTGCGGGCTAGACTTGAAGACTGAAGCGTCACAGTATAATCGCCGCCACTTTGGTTAAGCGTTGTTTCGATCTTGGGCGCGGCCGGCAATTCCAGATCGTGCATCGGATTAAAGAAGATAAGGTTTCGGGATACTCTTTTCCCGGATATCTCCAAGTCAAACACCAGGAAACTCTTATGTAAGTCGGCCTTGGCCGCCAGAGATGCCTTATCGACCGTGAAATAGATCGCGTTCGATTGCGCAGGAACTTGAACCTCTTTTGTCTGCTCGACCAAGGAGTTGCCGGAGAAATCGAGCAGGCGCATGCGAATAGTGCCGGTAAGCGGCTGGAGCCTATCCGACACGACGTACACGTCAACTTTATCGTCGTGCAGAAACGGGGAGACCAGCACATCGTCGTAAAAGCGGCGAGCATAATAATGTAGGGCTTTCCAGCGGCCGTAATAATCGATGCTGGCCCAGGAAGCGACCGGCCAGCAGTCGTTCAACTGCCAGTACAGTGAACCCATGGTGCGCGGACGCTGCCTGCGAAGATGCTCGGCGCCGATCTTGATAATTTCCGCCTGCTGCACCTGGCTGAGATAAACGAACGAAGCGAAATCTTTGGGCTGGCGGTATTCGCGCAGCATGTAGGTGAGAATGCGTTCGTTACCGCCTTTATTTTTCTGATGCGCCTGCATGACGGTAGAACGAATATCGAAGTCGTCAGGCTTGGCGAAGGTTTCGATGGTGCGCATCTCGGGAAAGGATTGAAATCCGTATTCGCTCATGAAGCGCGGAAATTGCAGTGTGTAGTCGGAAGCGGGAGCTTGTGCGTGCCAGACTTGCCAGTAATGCATATCGCCGTTGTGCTGATTGTCGGGAACTTCCTCGAAGTTGGCACTGGGAGAACTGGGTGTGTAGGGCACGGGATCGGCGTATTGCGATACCGTGCTTCTCAGAATGTCGGAGAAAAGGATTACATAGTCCTGCCAAACGCGATCGCGGGCTTCCGGGGAAATGGATTCTTTGAATTCCTGGCGGTCGCCCCAATGGTACCAGCCGGTTTCAACTTCATTATTTCCGCACCAGATTACGATGCTGGGATGGTCGCGCAGGCGCTTGATCTGGTCGATCGCCTCTTGCCGGACGTTTTCCTGGAAGGCAACGTCCCCGGGAACCATGTCGCCACCGAACATGAATTCCTGCCACACCATGATTCCGAGTTCGTCGCAGATATCGTAGAAATCATCGGACTCGTAGTAACCGCCGCCCCACTCACGGACCATATTCATGTGCGCGTCACGAGCGGCCTGGAGAATGTTGCGGTGAATCTCTGGAGTGACGCGATTGGGGAAGCTATCGAAAGGAATCACGTCAGCGCCCTTGGCGAATACGGAAATGCCGTTAACCGCAAGCCCGAAGCTCTTGCCCCACTCATCGGGAACGCGACGCAGCTCTACAGAACGCAATCCCGTTTTCGTTTCGGCATGCGCCGCGGCTTCCCGCCCGATGCGGATCGCAGCGGAAAAGCGGTAACGATTTTGGGCTCCGTAACCAACCGGATACCAGAGTTTCGGCGCGACAATGCGCAGGGGAAACGAAACATGATTGATGCCGGCATTGAGTTGCAGGGTTTGGGTTCCGTCGGAGGTTTGCGCTCCTGACATTTCATCGTGAGCCAGAGTAAGAGTTGCTGTGATCGGCTTGGTCGCGTCGATATCAAGCTCGGCTGTGACATTGGCCAAGTCACTTGTAATTTTGTTTTGATGGATGTGAAAGTTGTCGATGCGAAGCGCATCCCAGGTTTCAAGGCGCACCGGCCGCCAAATTCCCTCGGTCATATAACGGGGGCCCCAATCCCAGCCGTAGTTGTAAGGGGCTTTGCGGGTGTAGGGCGCGGTGGCGATGTTCTCTTCGTTTCCGTAATTGTGAGTTGAGATAGAGGGCAGAATGTAAGGTTGGGATTTGGCATACGGAATCATCTTTTCTACTGCCGAGTGGAAAACGATTCGCAGCGTATTCGGTCCGGCCTTGAGTACTGTTTTTGCAGGAATTCGCCAGCGGCGGAACATGTTATCGGCGTGGAGAGTCGACTGGTCGTTCAGATAAACGTCGGCAAATGTATCCAGGCCATCGAAAACCAGATCGACGTGGTCGTGGGCAAGCGCGGCGGCATCGATTTGGAATGTCGTTTGATATTCCCAATCAGCTAACCCGATCCACTGAAGATGGAATTCATTGTCGCGATCGAACGGATCGGGAATGAGCTTGTTGTGAAGCAGGTCGGTTTGCACTACTCCGGGAACTTGCGCGGGGTGCCATTCTTTGACAACGGCTTGGTCAGTATTGGCGACGGCGCGGAACTGCCAGCCAGAATCAAGGGTTCGCGCGGAGGGTTCGGCTGCTTCCAGTGGCCTTGCGATCAGAGAAAGTAAGAGCAAACAACCAAAAAGACAAAAAGCGACGGCGGATCGATTGCGAAGAAAGCCGGAGGGCGACAGTTTCATATCGAGTGCTCCCACGCCAAGTTATTTGTAAATCTAGTGTTGCGAATCTGGTTGTGCGGATGGTTGCGGTTGCGGCTGAGCCGAATTGTTCTGCAAGCTTTCGAACTCCTGCATTTCGTGCTTTGCCTCGGCAGTCTTTCCCTGTTTGCGATAGATACCCGCCAGGCCGAAATGCGCCTGGGCTGCCAGTGCACTTTGTTTTTCGATGGAGAGAAGTTTCATCCAGGCTTTCTCTGCCGCGGCGGAGTCACCTTCCAGGGATGCGGCTTTCCCGAGTGCGTAGAGCGTCTCCGGCATCTCGGGCATCAACCGATCGGAGCGCAAGAGCTCCGCGCGCGCCTCGTGCGCTTTTCCCTGTTCCAATAGTGCTTCTCCAAGGCGGTAAGCAGCCTCAGCGTTTCCCGGCTGTAGCTTTACTTGCATGCGAAATTCTTCTTCCGCCTTGGGCCATTGGAATGCGCCGGCATAAACCAGACCCAGCGCGAGATGAGCTTCGGGCAGACCCGGGCGCAGCCGCAACGCTTCACGATATTCTTTTTCTGCATCCTGCATCCGCCGTAACACGAAGTAGTTTTCCGCCATGGCCTGGTGAGCGCGGGCAGAGTTGGGATACGCGGCAAGCAAGGTATCGACGGATTGTTTTGCCAGCAGTCCACTGGCGCGGCCAAAATAATAGAGGAGATCGGGATCGTTAGGGTGTGCGGCTAGCGAAGCCTGTAGGTTGGCCACGGCCTCTGGCAGTTGTCCGGTTTGGATCTGTGCGATGCCGAGCGCAGTTTTATCGGGCGAGACCTGCAACTGCGGAATTGCCTCGCTTGCGTAGCCTTGCGAAAGCAACGCATAGCCCAGCAACTGGTGCGCAGGAAGCAGGTCCGGATTTAGCTCCAATGCATGTTTGAGCGGGGGGATTGCCGATCCGTAATCACCACTCTCCATATAAGACTGGCCGAGACTGATGAAGCCATCTGCGAATGTCGGATCCAGTTCCGTAACCTTCTTGTACTCCGCGATGGCAACATTGAACTTCCGTTCTTTATCGGCGGCCATCCCTGCCTGCATGTGCTCGGCGGCCTGCGGCGATGCCGTCTGCCATGCCAACCATAGAAAAAAGAGTGCGTGGATCACGGCTTCTCCGGTTCACGCACTTCTAAAAACTGGTCGGCGTGAACGTCGTTCAAAGTTTGGTGTGTGCCGGATGGCCAAGCAATTTCTACTTTTGCTTTGTCGGCCGTACCCAGCCCGAAATGCAATCGCTTGTCGCTCGCGGAGAGATAGCTGCCCGCCGAGGTGGCAAACCGTGTCTGCCCGTTCACTTGCACACGAGCGCCAAATCCATCCCGGTTGCTGCGAGTGCCGCGAAGAATGATGACGAGCCAGTGACTTTTGCCGCCCCGATTGAAGAAGACCTGGGGATGGCTGCCGAGAGCGGTAACCACAACATCCTGCCACCCGTCATTATTCAAGTCGCCGAAAGCGGCTCCCCGCCCGGCTGCGGGAGCGGTGCTGCCGGAATCGACGCGCTCGAAGCGGCCGTTACGGTTCGCCGCCAGCAGCGGCGCTTCAAGATAATGAAGAGAAGGATCGATTTGCTCCACGTTGTCCAGTACGTGACCCTGAGCGACAAACAAGTCTTTCCAACCATCATTCTCGAAATCTTCCAGACCAACGCCCCAGCCTGAACTTCCGCTGGAGAGTAATCCCAGGCCGGTTTCAAGACTGCGATAAGTGAACGAACCGTCCCCGTCGTTGTGGTACACACCGTATATTTCCCTGGGCAGTTCGGTCACGACGACGTCGGGCCGTCCGTCGTTGTCATAGTCCTGAAAGACTACTCCCATGCCCGAAAGGCGGCGTCCGTCTTGAGAGAGCGCGGTGCCAGCTTCCAGGCCAACCTCCGAAAAAGTTCCGTTTCCGTTGTTGTGAAATAAATATTGCTGCATGCCATCGTTGGCCACAAATATGTCGGTGAACCCGTCGCCATCGTAGTCGGCGAATGCAACCCCCAATGCGCGTCCCTTCTTCGATGCGATACCGGAACGCAGGCTTACGTCGGTGAACGTTCCATCGCCATTGTTGTGATACAGGATGCTGGTGGTGGAAGGGAATTCTTCCGGCGGACAATAAGTGTGGTAGTTGCCGCCGCAATCTTTGCTATGTTTGGTGTCCCAATCCATGTAGCGGGTTACAAAGAGATCGAGCTTACCATCGTTGTCGTAGTCGAAAAAACCGGCGGAAACTGACCACCCGCCGGCCGCGACTCCAGCCTTGGCCGTCACATCGGTGAAGGTGCCGTCACCGTTGTTGTGATACAGAATATTTTTCCCGTAGCTGGTGACATAAAGATCGGGATAGCCATCATTATCGTAGTCGCCGACGGCCACTCCCATGCCGTAGTTTCCATCTCCAGCGTTCGCCAGACCGGCCTGCTCGGTCACATCGGTGAAGCTTCCGTCCTTGTTCTGGCGGTACAGTCGATTCCAATAGAGCGGATCATGACGATCGAAGTTTTCTGGCGTCCGCATGGGACTGGTCACGCGTCCACCGTTCACGAGGAAGATGTCCAACAAGCCATCATTGTTGTAATCGAGAAGAGCCACTCCGCCGGGCATGGTTTCAATCAGATATTTCTGTGGAGTGGGAGAATTGCGTAGGGTGAAATCCAAACCCTTGGGCAGGTTGACCTCGAAGACTGGCGCCGCTGGCTCCGCGGACCAGAGCATCAAGTTTAGGATGCATGCTAGGCGAAACAAAGTGTTCAGCAACTCAGAGTTCCTTCAGTAAATCTTGTTTCATTTTCTTGCATTGCACCGGGTAAGCATAGTTGCGAACCGGGCGAGCGGGAATGAACCCTAGGGTCCCCGGCGCGTTGATTGACGCTCCACGAGCTTGGGTGGAATCAGTATTTTTTCGGGTCTCATGGAGCGCTTCGACGCGATCCTCGCGATCAGAAGTTCCGCCGCAAGCACCCCGATTCTGCAGGTTCCCTGGTCGATCGTGGTAAGGGGAACCGCTAGCACATCGGAGTAGTGAACATTACCGGCGCCGACCACTGCAATATCGCATGGCAGTTTCAGGCCAGCTTCCAGGATTGCTTTCATTGCGCCGATCGCCACCGGATCGCTGTAGCAAAAAACTCCGTCGACAAGCGGTCGGATTTCCAGCAGGTGTCTCATACCTTCGTACCCTGTATCGTCACTGTGACCACCCGCGACGATGTATCGCGGGTCCGAACGAAAACCGCCTTCCGCAAGCGCCCGGCGATAGCCTTCTCGCCGATCCGCGCCGATTCCCAATTCGGGACCGTGCAAATGCCCAATACGGGAGCAGCCTCGCTCGATCAGATGTTCCGTGGCCAGCCGGCCAATCGCGCGATTGTCCGCGCCCACGAAGCACGCCCGCAGACCCTGGATCGGGCGATCAATCAAAACGAAGGGCGTTTTCCACTCGCGCATCTTCTTGAACATCTCCAGGCGCCGCGGCGGTTGCGACGAAGCGACGATTAAACCGTCCACTTGGCGAGCCAACAGAGCGTCCGCCTCGATGGCTTCCAATTTGGGATCTTCTTCAAAGGATGAAATTACAACATGATAGCCGTGCGGCCGCACGGTGTGGGCCACAGCACGGGCGATCTCGGCAAAGAAGGGATGCGCAAATTCCGGCAAAAGTAAACCGATCGTATAAGTGCGCCGCGTCACCAGGCTGCGGGCCACCCAATTCATCTGATAATTGAGTTCTTTGGCACGCCGTAGGACCCGATTTCGCGTCGCCTCACTGATCCGGCCCTGGTTCCGCAACACCTTCGACACCGTTACCACGGACACTTTAAGATCCTTCGCGATGTCCATCATGGTTGCGGGCATGACCCGGAAGAATACCACTCTTTATCTAGGGTTAACGATTATTCAAATGGGAATCATGCATTTTATTCTTGACAACGCTTGTCCCGCTGATCAAGAATCCAGCCGCTCTCAAAGTTTGGGAAATATCCGCACGGGAAAGAGCCAACCATGCCGAGTCGAAAACTGTTTACGCTGCTACTCTCGTTAACCCTGCTATTGTCCACTTCCGTTTCTCTCTTCGGTCAAAGCACCTATGGCTCCGTAGTCGGATCTGTCACCGACCCCTCGGGCGCTGCCATTCCTGGCGCTACCGTGACCTTGACGAACATCGGGACCCAGGAAAAGCGCACCCAGTCGAGCGGCGCCGACGGCGGCTTCACGTTTGTGAACCTGTTCGCCGGGCAGTACCGCGTGGATGTGGAAAAGGCTGGCTTTAAGCACTTCGCGCGCACCGACGTTA
>Ga0209333_1000959_pt1 | contig 14786 bp, 11 predicted proteins | sample BlaSpr_A8_OM2_O3_FD_187982 | JGI IMG/M metagenome (GOLD analysis project Ga0209333, IMG submission 187982) | Forest soil microbial communities from Thunder Bay, Ontario, Canada - Black Spruce, Ontario site 2_A8_OM2_O3 (SPAdes) (version 2) | ecosystem: Environmental > Terrestrial > Soil > Boreal... | reverse complement strand
CCCACGCGGCCGCCGCTCACCCGGCTGCCAAGGACGCAGGACTCATCCTCCTGAAAGGCGGAAAGCTCATCCCCCAGGCAACGACCGGCAAAGCGCCCCAGCTCCTAGACATAAAACAGCAGGAAACAGGACGCGGCCCCTGCATCGAGGCGGCACGGCAGCAAACCCTGATCTGCCTGAACGACCTGCGCCAGGATCCCCGCTGGCCGGAGTTCTCAGCCGAGGCACAGGCATACGGAGTCAGCAGCATGCTCTGCGCGCCGCTGTGGGTCAGCGAACGAGCTCTGGGCGCCCTCACCCTGTACGCGCCGCAGCCAGCAGCATTCAGCGCGCATGACGAACGCATCATTGAACTGTTCGCCACGCTGGCCGCGCTGGCGCTTGCTGAAGCCCAGCGAACGGACCATCTCAAGGCCGCCCTGGCCAACCGCGATGTCATCGGCCAAGCCAAAGGCATCATCATGGAGCGCTACAAGATCAAGCCAGATGCCGCCTTCAGCACACTCACCCGCATCTCGCAAGACCGGAACATAAAGCTTCACGAGGTCGCCCGGCAGGTCGTAGAGACCGGAGAACTCCCCGACACAACAGGGCACTAAGCGTCGATCCACGGCGTGCACTGGCGGAGCGTCGACCCCTGGTTCCCGGCGCCGCCGGTATTCAGGTCGCAGCTGCTCGAGCATGCCGCCGTGACCGGGGGAGGAGCCGGCAGCCGCGAGCCAGTTGCTTCTTCTTCCTGCTCAGGGTTACAGGTAAAGAAGGTGTGGCGGACATGATAACGGCCGGCGCTGCAGGCCATGCCGCGCTTCCGCACGATTGCCACCTGCTTCAGGCGGCACGCACAGCGTCTCCCGGCCACCCGGGAGACGCTGTGCGCTAGCCGACAGCCGCTTCGGCCGTGCCCTCTGGAAAGGGGCGCCGGGCGGCTAGGCAACCACGCGGGGGACGTTACGAGTGCTTCCGGCGTCGGCTCTCGCTCGCAGGAATCGCCTGCGGTCCCACGACGGCCGGCGGAGGTCACTGACATGTACCCACCCCCAGAGCTCAGGACATCGAACGCGGAGCTTCTCGGAACGACAGCGGGCATCATCATTACGTTCGTTGTCGCCACGGCAGGTTGGCGATAATGCTTGGCATGATGTACTGGGCCGACGCTCACCCCGGGTATAGCGGCCCGCACAGCCGTCCGGTCCGCCACGTGGAACGGCTGACTCGGTATTGAGCGGCAATGAGCCCGTCCGCGTCCGGCCGAGTCCCCAGGACCAGCCCGACGGCTCAGCCGGCGATGCAGCCAGGAGCGGCGAGGCGCGAGTGACCGGCGGAGCGACACAGCCTGCGGTGCATCAAGCCGGGCGCCCCTAGATCGCTGGCCCTGACCGCCGCCGCGCCCAGCAAATCTTGGCCTCGTCCCTGTTGAGCCAGAGGTCTTCGGGACCGGTCGCCGCCCGTAATGCTGAACTGCTCAGCAGACGTCCACCCGCTCGAGCACCCTGCCGCAGGTGTCGCGGCAGGTGCTGTGGCTCTGCGGCTGGGTCGGCCCGTCCACTTTCTTGAACGGCAGAGCGGCCCTGGCAGCCGCTTGGCGTGCGGAGGCGGGGTCGAGGTCGTCGTAGAAGCCGTGCAGCGTTCCCCGGAGCCGTTGCCAGCGGACCCTGTTCTTCGCTGAAGGTCTCCAGCGTCAGCCGGCCGGTGGCAGCGCTGATCAGGATCGTGGCGCAGGCGCGGCCGCGCCGGGCGCGAAATCATCGGCTCCCAGCACCCGCACCCATCCGGCCAGCCGGCCGGCGCCTGCCCGTATGCCGCCGTGTCCGGTCAGCGCTCGCCGGGTTCTCCGTCGAGGGCCTTCGCGGCATTTCGTCCCGGATCTGCCGGAACAGCCAGCCCGACGCCTTCGCCGGTTTCGTGTACCGCGTTCTCTGTGGGGGCAGCTTCCGGATTCGCTGGAGCCTGGTCACCTACCGGCACCCCGGACAGGTCAGCGCCTTTCGCTACGTCAAATGCCAGTCCTTCCGGTCGCTCCGTCTCGGCGGACGGTGTGACTGGCATAGGCGCGGCGCTCTTGCCGTGAACTGGTTCGCTGCTTGCCTGGTTTTGCCCGGCCATGTGCCTCAGCTCCTTCGCTAGGGCGCCGGGATACCCGCTGACGACGTGGCCAACCGCTTCGGATCAGCCTGCCGGCATCGACTAGCGGCCCAGTTGCGCCAGGAGTCCGGCGGCAGGGCAGGTGGCGGCTGAGAGATTAATCCTGGCGCGGGGGGCAGATAGCGGCAATGCGTCCTGAGAGCAGGAGGCTGCGGCGTCCTGCTGCGGTCTTGGCGGGCCGGGCGCGGGAGGCGTCTGGCATGCGCGTGGGTTTCATCGGATTGGGCCGGATGGGCCTGCCGATGTGCGCGAATCTGGTTCGGGCCGGTTACGACGTCACGGCCGGGGACCTGCGCCCCGGGCGTCAGGATGCGGTAGCCGCATGCGGCGCACGCTGGGGCGGCACGGCCGTTGAGGTGGCGGCCGCGGCAGACGTCCTGATCACAGTGCTTCCTGGCACTCGGGAACTCTGCGACATGATGATGCCCATGCCTGGCGGAGTGCTTGCGGCGTTGCCCAGGGCGGCCACCTGGATCGACATGACCAGCACCGCGCCGGTCGCCGGGCGGGTACTTGCCCACGCTGCCCGCGCCGGCGGGGTCGGCATGCTCGACGCACCGGCCGGTGGCGGCGTCCCGGCAGCTATCTCCGGGACGCTGCAGCTGTTCGTCGGAGGAGACGCAGAGCTGTTTGAACGCCATTGTGGCCTGCTGCAGGCGCTAGCCGACCCGCACCGGATCGTGCACATGGGCGGACACGGCGCGGGATATACGACCAAGCTGCTGGTGAACCTCCTATGGTTCGGCCAGGCAATCGCCACGGCTGAAGCTCTGCTGCTTGCCCACCGCGAGGGAATCGACTTGGAGGTCCTGCACCGGGCCCTGGCGGACAGCGCCGCAGCAAGCAGTTTCATCCACCACGACCTCAGCGCGCTGCTGGGGGGCGACTACCTGGCCTCGTTCGGACTGGACCGCTGCACTGAGGAACTCGCGGCCATCACCGACCTAGCGCGCGAGAACGGCGTTCCGTTCCAGCTATCGGAGCACGTCGAGCAGACCTATCGCTGCGCGCTGGCTCGCTACGGGCCAGCGGACGGAGAACTCCTGGCCGTCGCGATGTTGGAAGAGCAAGCCGGCTCCCAGCTGCGCAGGCGCCCAGCCTGACGTCGGCCCATAATGGCTGCTCAGTTCTCGCCGCCGGTGGAGGCCCCGGGCGGGCGCTGCGGGCGGGCTCCGAGCTCGGCCAGCTGCTGCCATTGCTGGCTGGCGGTGACTTCCTCATAAGCCTGGCAGGCCAGGCGGGATGGTCAGGCCGGCATATCGTGCGGGACTGAGCATGCTTACGGCCGTGGACGCGATGGCCTGAAGCGTCGGCTGGAGCTCGGCGCCTCCCACATGTAGCGCACGGGCCAGGATCTCGAGCGATCTCGCGCTGCGGCCGCCGACCTCCATCAGGTGCTCCTGATTGCTGCCGCTCATTGCTTCTGTTCCTCTCGGCAATGATCGTGTTACCGCTCTGGCGGATGCCATTCCGGCGCCGCGCGGGCCTGCGGGCCACAACGCGGCCGGAGCGGTGTCTTCGCCCTCCGGGCAGGTCTGTGTCTCTGGGCCAGGTTTCGGAGCATCGTCTTCCCGTGGGGAGACCAGGGCAAACACAGCCCTGAGCCGGGCCCGGGCGCAGCCCTACGCATCGGCCGTCGGCGACCGCCCGGACCGGATGATTTCCCGGTGCCCGGCATCCTGTATGGTCGGTTAAAGGTGAAGCCATCGCCTGCCCGGTCCGTGACAGGAGAAAAGATGGCTTCATCGAGCCAGAACGGCAAGAACGCACATAGCACGCCAGCGCCCGTCGGATCATCAGATGTCGGCCAGGGCCAGGCTGGCGAGTTTCTCACAACGGCGCAGGGCCTGCGCCTGCCCGACACCGATCATTCGCTGAAGGTCGGCGAGCGCGGGCCGACCCTGCTGGAGGACTTCCACCTGCGGGAGAAGATCACTCACTTCGATCACGAACGCATTCCCGAGCGGGTCGTCCATGCCCGGGGCGCCGCGGCGCACGGGGTCTTCGAGTCGTACGGCACCGGCCGGTCGGTGACGAAGGCCGGCTTCCTGGCCAGCAAAGGGCAGCAGACCGAGGTGTTCGTCCGGTTCTCCACCGTGCTCGGGTCGCGGGGGTCGGCGGACACGGTCCGGGACACTCGCGGGTTTGCGGTGAAGTTCTACACCGGCGAGGGCACCTTCGACCTGGTCGGCAACAACATGCCCGTGTTCTTTATCCAGGACGGCATCAAGTTCCCCGACATCATCCACGCGGCCAAGCCGCATCCGGACCGGGAGATCCCGCAGGCCCAGTCGGCGCACGACACCTTCTGGGATTTCGCTTCCCTGCATACCGAGGCCACCCATCACGTCATGTGGAACATGAGCGACCGCGGGATCCCGCGGTCCTACCGGACGATGGAGGGCTTCGGAGTTCATACCTTCCGCCTGGTCAACGACGCCGGCGAGACGAGCCTGGTGAAGTTTCACTGGAAGCCCGCGGCCGGGGTGCACTCCCTGGTATGGGAGGAAGCGCAGATCACGGCCGGGGTCGACCCGGACTTTCACCGCCGGGATATGGCCGACGGCATCGAGGCGGGCGCGTTCCTTGAGTACGAGCTGGGTATCCAGGTCATGCCCGATGACGGCAGCGACAGCTTCGAGGGCATCGACCTCCTCGATCCCACGAAGCTCGTTCCCGAGGAACTCGCCCCGGTCCAGCTGATCGGGAAGCTGACGCTCAACCGGAACCCGGGCAACTACTTCGCCGAGACCGAGCAGGTCGCCTTCCATTCCGGGAACCTCGTTCCCGGTATCGAGGTCACCAATGACCCGCTGCTGCAGGCGCGGCTGTTCTCCTACCTCGACACGCAGCTGACCCGTCTCGGCGGCCCGAATTTCACCCAGCTCCCCGTGAACCGGCCGCACGCGGCGGTGAACGACATGCTGCGCGACGGCATGCACCAGACCGCCGTCCCCGCAGGGCTCGCGCCGTACCAGCCCAACAGCATCGACGACGGCGAGCCACTGCCCGCGCCCGCCGACGAGGGCGGCTACGTGCAGGTCGCCCGCCCCATCGAGGGCACGGCGGTGCGGGCCAGCCCGGCATCATTCGACGACCACTTCTCGCAGCCCGCGATGTTCTACCGCAGCCTGACGCCCCTGGAGCAGGCCCACATCGCCGAGGCCTTCACCTTCGAGCTCGGCAAGTGCTACGAGCAGGCCATCAAGGAACGCGAGCTCCTGGTCCTGGCCAACGTCGACGCCGACCTGTGCGCCCGTGTTGCCGCGGGCCTCGGCCTGCCCGCTCCCGTCGGCAGCCCCGCCGCCGACGTGGCCCTGTCCCCTGCACTGTCGCAGGTTGTCACCGAGCCCGGCCCGATCGCGGGCCGCAAGATCGGCGTCATCGCCGACGCCGGCTCCGACCTGGCCGGCATTGGCAAGGTCCGGAAAGCCGCAGCCAAGCTTGGCGCGTCCGTGCTCGTGATCGCCCCCTCCGGCGGTGTCCTGGGCAGCGGCACCCACACCGAGACAGCCGACCGGACGCTGCTGACCGCGCGCTCAGTCGAGTTCGACGCCTTGGTTGTCGCCGACGGCACCGCTCCCGCCAGCGACATCAAGCTGACGCTGCTCCTGCAGGAAGCGTTCCGGCACTGCAAGGTCCTGGCCGCCTGGGGCGACGGAACAGCAGTCCTGGAAGCGGCCGGTATCACCGCCGGCGCTCCGGGAGTGGTAACAGGCGACACGGCCGTGAAGTCCTTCACCGACCAGCTCGCCGCGGCGGTCGGCCTGCACCGGGCATGGGACCGGGCGCCCGAAGTCATGGCCTCCGCAGTCCCGCCCGTCCCGACACCCGCTGAACGGAGACACGTATGACTCACCAGCCCGGGCATGACCCACTGGGTGACCTCGCCGCCGCTGGGGTAGCGGTGTGGCTGGATGACCTATCCCGCGAGCTGCTGGCGGACGGCGGCCTTCAGTCGCTCGTCGCTGGCCGGCACGTCGTCGGGGTGACCACGAACCCGACGATCTTCGCCTCAGCCCTGTGCCGCGGCGACCGCTACAACGACCAGCTGGCTGACCTGGCCGCCCGCGGCGCCGACGCGGACACCGCGGTGCTCGCCGTGACGACCGACGATGTCCGCGCCGGCTGTGACGTCCTGGCGCCGGTGCACGCGCAGACGGCCGGGCTGGACGGGTGCGTGTCGATCGAGGTCGACCCGCGGCTGAGCCGTGACGCCGCCGCCACCGTCGAGACGGCGCGCCGGCTGTGGGCGGCAGTGAACCGGGACAACCTGTACATCAAGATCCCTGCCACGCGCGAAGGCCTGGCCGCGATCACTGAGGTGATCAGCCAGGGCATCAGCGTCAACGTGACGCTGATCTTCTCCCTGGACCGGTACCGCGCTGTCATGGACGCCTACCTCAGCGGCCTGGAACTAGCTCACGCCGCCGGCCGGGACCTCACCTCGATCAGGTCCGTGGCCTCCTTCTTCATCTCCCGGGTGGACACCGAGGTCGACGCGCGCCTGGACCGCGCTGGCACGCCCGAGGCCGCGGCGCTCAAGGGCTCAGCCGCGATAGCCAACGCCCGCCTGGCCTACCAGGCGCACGAGCAGCTGACCGCCACGGAGCGCTGGCAGCGGCTCGCCCGCCTCGGGGCGCGGTCGCAGCGGCCGCTCTGGGCCTCCACCGGAGTCAAGAATCCTTCCTACCCGGACACCAAGTACGTCGCGGGACTGATCGCGCACGGCACCGTCAACACCATGCCGGGCCCGACGCTGGAAGCCTTCGCCGACCACGGCCAGGTCAGCGCCGACACCATCACCGGGAGCTACGGCGCCGCCCGCAGTCTCCTGGGCCAGCTTGCGGCAGCGGGCATCGACTTCGACGACGTCACCGAGTTCCTGGAACGAGACGGCCTGGCCAAGTTCGAGAAGAGCTGGGCCGAGCTGGGCGCTACCGTGGCGGCCGAGATGGAACGTCAGCAGCCCAACCTGCACTCTTAATCAGGGATCCGGAGCCAGACAGGCCCGTCGGCGCTTGCCCGTTTCTCCAGCGCGCAGGAGACGATGATCAGAAGGCGGTTTTCATGGTGGCCTACACCGTGCCTCGGATGAAGGGCGACGTCGCGGAGGAGGTCGCCGCATTGCTGCAAGGCCGACTGGATACGCTAACTGACCTCGCCCTCACCCTCAAGCACGCGCACTGGAACGTGACCGGGCCGCATTTCATCGCGGTCCACACGATGCTGGATCCGCAGGTGGAAGCCGTGCGCGGGATGGCCGACGCGACCACCGCGGAGCGGATTAGGGCGCTGGGCGCCTCGCCATCAGGGACGCCTGGCGCGCTTGCGGCCCGGCGCAGCTGGGACGACTACCCCATCGGTCGCGCTGATGCCCTGGCGTACCTGGCCGCGCTGGACGTCGTGTACGCAGCGGTCATCGAGGCGCACCGGGAAGCCATCGAGGCGCCCGACCACCTTGACCCGATCACCCAGGACCTGCCCATCGGGCGGCCCGGGCAGCTGACCCTTCCGGCATGCGCAGGCACGCCGCAGGACTGGCTGCTTTACACCATCCGGCGAGGCGTGATCGCTGGAGGCCCAAGCTGTCCAGCCCGGCTGGCGGCAGAGGCCGTCAGCCGAGCTGGAGGTAAGGGGACTCCTCGTCGATCAGGTCCTGGGGACCGATGGCGCTCAGGATCCCGACGGTGGGCCGGGCCATGCCGGTCGACAGGGTTCTGGTGCCTGCGGTCCGTTCGTGGTCCTTGGCAAGTGTCTGGCGCTGTCGTCGGCGAACGGGTCGCGACTCAACGTAGCAGCCAGGATGGGTGAAGCCGGGTGCTTGGCGTGACCGGCAGGAACGGTGCCGGCGTGTCGGTCTCGGGAGAGGTTCCGTGGCTGGTTCGTGAAAAATGGCGGCTCAAGCCGGATTTCTGAGGTCTGGGATTGTCGCGTGCGTGTCCTGTCGCTGTCTTGCTGTGATCCGTTGCGACAGGCGGCGCCTGAGTGACTGCTCGGCCGGAAGCGGCGACGGCGTGCTGGGAGTCGGAGGATTAGACGCAGTGGGACTCAGCTGGACTTCATGGGACATGATCGAAAAGGTGTGCCGCGCTGACCAGGGGTTCCGTGGAATTACGGACGCGGGGCGGACAGAACGCGGTTTTCACGCTATAGGGAATGGGAAAATCCGCACGTCAGTGGCTATTCCGATGGGTCGGGATCGGCTCACTGTAAAACCCGTCGGCTCAGCCTACGTTGGTTCGAACCCAACACCTGCCACCACCTGCGAAAACGGCCCGCTAGCTGCGAATTCTCGTGCTGGCGGGCGTTTCTTCTCTGTCCCGGTGTGTGTCACCTTGTAGCGCTGTAGACCGTTGCGTTGCGGGGTCCACGGACGCATAGCGGACGGGACTCGGGGCCAGGGAGCGGTGTGGGTAGCCGCTTGACGGGGTTCGGGTGCCCGTTCCGGGGGCGTGCCCTGGCTAATACGTTTGCCGCCGAGTCGGGCGTGCATCCGGGTGTGTTCGCCCGCCGGCCCGCGTGATTTCCCGGGGACGAGTCGGCCGGGAAGGCGGGTGCACTGATGGCTGGGCGGGTGGTCTGGTCCGGGAGACCGTGACGCTTGCGGGGCGGGCGGAGCGGGCGAGGGTCGCCCGCGCGTTCGTGGAGGGTGTGCTAGGCCCTGGTCACCCGTGCGGGGACGTGGTCGCGTTGCTGGGTACGGCGCGTTCCTCGGACCACGCGTCAAGGCCGGTTTCGCTGAGCACCGTGTCGAGTCCTATCTCGAGCGCGCCGCGCAGGGCACCGTCACACGCAAGTGGACCTACCCGAACCGGCCCGGCCGCCCGGGGACCAGCCTGGAGATCCGCGACCTGGTGCGGCGGCTGGCGCGGGAAAATCCTGCGTGGGGGTACCGCAGGGTGCATGGTGAGTTGTGTCGGCTCGGCCATCGCGTTAGCGAGGCGACGGTACGCGGATCCTGCGCGCCCGGCGGTGCGGGCCGGCCCCGCGGAACGTGGACACCTCCTGGCGGGCGTTCCTGCACACGCAGGCGCACAGTTTGCTGGCCTGCGATTTCTTCCACGTCGACACGATCTTCCTTACGCGCCGATACGTGCTGTTCGTCATGGAGGTGCGGACCCGGCACGTACACGTCCTCGGCGTGTCCGCCCATCCGGACGGCGCATGGACCGCCCAGCAAGCCCGCAACCTGTTCATGGACATCGGTGACCGGATCAGCTCCTTCCGATTCCTGATCCGGGATCGCGACACCAAGTTCACCAAGGTCTTCGACGCGATCTTCGCCAGCGAAGGCGTGAAGGTGGTAAAGATCCCGCCGCGGATCCCGCGTGCGAACTGTTTCGCCGAGAGATGGGTGCGCACCGCGCGAGCCGAGTGCACCGACCGGATGCTCATCTACAGCGAACGGCACCTTCTATCGGTCCTGGACGAGTACGCCGGGCACTATAACCGGCACCGCCCTCACCAGTCCCGCCAGCAACGACGGCCCGACCACAACGACCAAGCCAGCCCGCCACTGGACTTGCCAGTCCAGCGGCGCAAGGTGCTCGGCGGCGTGATCAACGAGTACTACCAGGCGGCGTAGCTGATCTTACGAGCCCCAGGTCAGATACCATGCATCAGTTTTGAAGCGGTACAGGGACTGTCGGCAATCTGCGGTGCCCACTTGGATGCTCGGGCTCGCTCTGCTCGGCGTTTCCGGCCCGGGCCCTCCACTTGCCGATTGCCACCTGCAGCAGGGCGTCGGGCAGGCGGCGTTATGCGTTGCGTCGCCGACCTGGTGTCGAGCGCAGGTCCGATGCCCTGAACCGGCGCATGCGGGCCAGCAGTTCATCCAGCCACCCGGAATCCGCAGGCGGCTCGCCGGTCTCGGTGTCGCAGCAGGGCGGCTTGTCCCGCCCAGCCTGATCGGGAGGCTCATGCCCGGCCTGCGCGTATAGCTGCTGGTAGACATCCAGCGGCGGCCGACTGTCGTCGTGGTTGCCAACTAGGACCACGTACGCCACCTCGGCGGACTCGAAGGCGACGATGACCCGCATCGTCCCGATCAAGTGGGCCACGCACAGATGGTCGAGCAGGCCGCCGCTGAGCCGGTATGCCAGCGCCGCGCATCCCCTTGCCGCGAGGTCGGCTTCGAACTGGTCAGAGGCGCGACGCGACCGGCGGGCAGCTCTTCGATGATCTTGTTGGCCAGGGGCGTTGCACGGACCTCGACGGTCACCTCTATTCCGTCGGCTGGCGGCGGACGATGTACTCGCCCCGGTGCATCTGCCCCAGGGACTCGGCCAGATCCGGGTCGGCGAGCTGCTGTTCATCTGCAAGGCGGTTATACACCTCATCGAGCAGATCACGGGTCTGTCCTGCCAGCCGCAGCTCGCTGACGAGCTGGCGCACCTCCAGCACGGACGCGGGGTCCAGCAGCAGCCGCGGCTTGCTGCTTCGGACCCGGAGGATCCCGCGCTTGGCCCATGCCCGCACGGTCGGCTCCGACAGCCCCAGCAGGACTGCGGCGATGGATGGGCGCAGGCCCGGTGCCGATGCCAGCCAGCGCTCCGCCACAGACTCCAGAGCCTGCGCGCGCTCGTCACCGGCTGGCAGAGTCTCGGCAACCTCATGCAGCTTGGCGACGTCGTTGAGCAGCGTCGTCAGTACCTCGCGCTCCTGCGTCACGCTCACCGCGTCCGCCTCCTCCCGCTTTCGAGTATGGCATACTTTCTCGAAAGCGCTCCATATCAGCTCTAGCCCCGCTCGAGGACGATCGGGGACCTTCGAGCGGGGCGGTTGAGGAGTGGTTGAGCCGACAGATCACCAAGCTGAGCGACCGTGTTCCAGCAGCTCGAAGCGTTGCGCAACTCGCTGCGGCGGCTCCCTGTAAAACCGTCGGCTCAGCCTACGTTGGTTCGAACCCAACACCTGCCACCACATATATAACGCCAGTTCGAGCGGTATGTGGCCAGGGCATCGCCGCTGGCTGCTGGGGGTGTCAGCCGATCTGGGCCGGCGCTCGTGCGACTTCAGGCGGTGTCGTGTTTGGCCAGGTCAGAGCCCTGCGGCCGGATCCTGCCGGAATTTGCGGGACTAGGGCCTTGCTCGGCGCGGTTGAGTGGTGGTTGAGCCGGGGCCGTGCTGCGGCGCTCACCGGCGAGGCCGGGACGTGGTCGGTGCGCTGGCCTGCCGGTTCCCTCGAAGCGCGGCCGGCACATGGACACCCGCAGGAGCGGGTTTCAGCATCGCTCCCTTAACAGTGCCCGGGCGGCTTGGCCAGGCCAGCGTCCGGCCTTCGCCGCCGCCGGAGGCGGCTCAGCGTCCCGTTCCCGGCTGGCATGATGCACGGCGACGGTTAGCGCGGGGACCGTCGCGAGGGAACCGGTGTCGTGCTCGTCGGCTTGGACCCGGTAAGCACTGCGAGCGGGAAGCCGACCGTGATATCCGCCCCTGGCAAGTCTTCCAGTCCGGGCCGCCCGAAAAGCAGCGCGACGCCTTCATCGCCCGCCCGCGGGCGCCACATCCGGTCAGCATCCTCGTCCTGCACGGCAGTTACGTCTGCGCCGGTCGCCCGGCACGGGCTTCAGCTCAAACTCCGGTCTAAACGCACCGATGACGACCGCCACGGGCACCCGGCTGACGGCGTCGTCTGCACTCATGCAGCCAGCAAACTCCCCGGCGCCGAGCGGAGTGGTGGGCCGGGACCAGCAAGCCCATGACCGGCGCTAGCCACAGCTCAATCGCACAGGGACGAACCCGCGGCAGGCCAGCGGCAGGAGGCAGACCCAGACCAAAGACCGATTACCGCACATGCCGGACGCCGCTGCGCACGATCCGCAGCCCGGCAGCGGTAAATACCGCGTCGAAGCCTTCATGGAAGGTGGCGTCGCGGTCGTGCAGCACGAACTTGACGTTGGCGCCGGCCTGATCGAGGTCCATGCACAGGTTCCGGGCCTGCTGCACGATCCACTGGCCGCCGGGATGGGCGGTGGCGCCCAGGATCCGCATCCGGCGGGGGCGTGTTCGATCGCGGCCAGCACGTAGGCCTTCGTACCGTCCAGCAGGTCGACGGTGAACAGGTCCAGGGCCAAGATCGCCTCGGCCTGGGAGCGCAGGAACTGCGCCCAATCCGGGCCGGCACTTCGGGCGCGGGGTCGATGCCATGCCTCTTCAAGATCTCCCAGGCCGCGCCGCCGTCTGCACCCTGATGACCTGCCTGTACGGGGTTTTCGGCAACCACAAGTTACCGGTGAGGTTCGGTTCGGCGGTCGTCGTCGGTCCTGCCGGACTGCGGGTGAGATCATCCGGTGCTGCCGTGAGCGGCTCGCGCACGCCAAGTGGCCCCGCACGGTGGATTCGCGAAGGCTCCCGCAGCTGCCCGCTGGCAGGCTCTGCTAGAGGCGGCTGCGCGAAAAGTAATTTGGACCGGAAACGTGGCGCCGCCGTACTCTGCAGCCGGGCTGGCGGGCTGGGAGGTGCCGTGGCTGAGGTTCTGGTGTTCGACCTGTACGGGACGCTGGTTGACCCGCAGGCGATCGCCGCTGACCTGAGCGAGTTGCTGGGCACCGACGGGAGTGAGCTGGCCCGGCTGTGGCGCGCTAAGCAGCTGGAGTACAGCTTCCGGCTGACCGTGATGGAAAGCTACCGCGACTTCGGGGAGGTGACGGCCGCCGCGCTCGACTTCGCGCTCGCGTCCGCCGCGGTGAGCCTGACGGGAGCCCAGCGGCGCCACCTGGCCGGGCGGTATGACCACCTGCCGCCGTTTGCCGACGCGAAGCCGTCGCTGCGCGCGCTGGCTGGCGCTGGGTTCGAGCTGGTCGTGCTGTCCAATGGCACGCCGGGCATGATCGCTGCCTGCATGGCCAGCGGCGGCCTGGACGCCTGGATCAGCCGTCAGCTCAGTGTCGACGAGGTCCGGGCGTACAAGCCGTCGCGCCGGGTCTACCAGTACGCGGCGCAGCGCCTGGGCCGGCCCGCCGGGCTCTTGCGCTTGGTGTCCGGCAACGCTTTCGACGTTGCCGGGGCTGGCGCCGCCGGGTTGCGGACGGCCTGGGTGAATCGTGCGGGCGTGCCGTTCGACACCATCGGCAGGCCACCGGAGGTCATCGTCTCCGGTCTGGGGCAGCTGCCGGATGCCCTGGCCGGCTGAACCGGCCTGGCACCGGGGCCGCGGCAGGGCCGTCGAGTCAGCCGGCGGAGCGTCGGCTGCCGCCGTGCCAGTCTTCCTCCGCTCCGGCCTGATCGGGTCCGGCGCCGAAGCTGGCGAGCTGGGGGCGTTCGCGGAGGCTGCGCTTGAGTTCGGCGAAGCCGGGGAACGCGGCCAGCCCGGTGACGTGGTCCCAGAGACGGACGGCGTCCTGGTCGCCGGGCACACGGCTGATGACCGGGCCGAAGAAAGCGACGCCGTCGGGTGGCTGGAACTGGATGATCGGGGTTCCGACGTCCCGGCCGGTGAGGGACAGGGCATGGTCGGTTTCGGCCTGGATCTCAGTGTCCCAGCTGGTGTCGTCAAGGGCGTCGGCGAGGCCGGCGGGCAGGCCGGCTCTGGCGAGCAGCGGCTCGGCGAATTCGCGGCTGCCCCGTGCCTGGGGCGTGAGCTGCGCGGCTCTGGGTGAGTCGAAGATCTCGCTGCTGAACGCCTCATACAGCGGGCCGATGACGTCGGGTCCGTGCTCGGCGCGGGTCCGTGCGGCGACGCGCAGCAGCCGGAGCCCGGAGGTGTGACCGTCTTCGTAGCCGGCCGGGAAGTGGGTGGCGTAGTCGACGTCGGCGTTGATCAGCCGCAGGGAGATGAACCGCCAGTCGACTGCGTAGTCGCGCTGGGCGGCGACCTTGCGGATCCACTGGCTGGTGATCCAGGCGAACGGGCACACCGGGTCGAACCAGAAGCTGATGCCGGCCGTGCGGGCCGGTGTCGTGGTTGTCATGGGTCAGGCCGTGGCGTGCTGGCGGAGGTAGCGGACCAGGCCGGTGACGTCGTCGGGGACGAGCCGGCCGATGGCGCCGCTGGAGTAGACGCTGACGACGACCTGCCCGGCGGGGTCCAGGACGAAGCCGGTGGACTGCAGATAGACCGGCTCGGGGTTGATGAACGCTCCGGTGAGTTCGGCGATGGCACGGGCGTCGGCGCCGTGCCCGACGGGGAAGGTCAGGCCGTATTTGGCGATCAGGCCGGCGGTGGTGGGCTCGTCGTCCACAGACAGTGCCGCGACCTTGATCCCGGTTTCGGCGAGGCTGGCGGAGGCTCGCTGGAATCCGCGCAGCTGTGCGTTGCAGTAGGGGCACCAGGAGCCGCGGAAGAACAGCACGACAGCGAAGTCACCGGCGAACGCGTCCGGCAGCGTGAGGGTCGGCTGGCCGGGCGGGGTCAGTGGCAGGGCAGGGAACGTGGCTCCCGGGCCGAGCAGCGGCATGACAGTCTCCTTCATCGGCTATCTCGTTGGCCGGCTTGTCTGGTGGCCGCGATCAGCATCGTTGCCTATGCCGGCCGTCTGTCGGTTAGCGGCGTGCCGCCTGGGGGTCTTACCCCGGGATCGTCCTGAGATTTCTGCGAGCGGGCGGTAAGACTGCCGCCGCCCTAGTGTCCTGAGTCATTAATTAGCTGAAGATAGCTGGCGATGCTTTCCAGGATCTGATCGGCGGTCTTGGTCCACACG
>Ga0209333_1000958_pt1 | contig 14798 bp, 12 predicted proteins | sample BlaSpr_A8_OM2_O3_FD_187982 | JGI IMG/M metagenome (GOLD analysis project Ga0209333, IMG submission 187982) | Forest soil microbial communities from Thunder Bay, Ontario, Canada - Black Spruce, Ontario site 2_A8_OM2_O3 (SPAdes) (version 2) | ecosystem: Environmental > Terrestrial > Soil > Boreal... | reverse complement strand
CTGCCGATGTCGCGCAGGCCATGAGAGAGATGGAGCGGGTCTTGCGGCCGGGGAGACTGCTCTTGCTAAGTTTTCACATCGGCGACGAGACATTGCACATAGAGGATTTGTGGGGCTGCACAGTGTGTCTGGATTATTATTTTTTTCGTACCGAGGATGTGGCGGGCGCTCTACGAAATGCCGGTTTTGACATCGACGAGGTTATTGAGCGTAAGCCGTACGCTCCCGAAGTTGAATACCAAAGTCGACGGGCTTACATTCTTGCGCGAAAGCCGTCCCGGAAGACGACAACAGCATGAGCAAGAAGTTTTACATCACGACCCCGATTTACTACGTAAATGCACGTCCGCACATCGGACACGCGTACACGACGATCGCTTGCGACACGATTGCCCGGCGGCAGCGACTGTTGGGCGCGGAGACATTTTTTCTCACTGGTACCGACGAGCATGGGCAGAAGATCGAGCGCGCGGCGCAGGCTGCGGGAAAGACTCCGCAACAATATGCGGACGAAATTTCGGCGGAGTTCCGCCGGCTCTGGAAGCGAATGGGAATCTCGAACGACGATTTCATCCGCACCACCGAAGACCGGCACAAGAAGCGGGTGCAGGAATTGTTTCGACGGATTCGCGACAACGGCTGCATCTACAAGGGCACCTACACCGGACAATATTGCGTTTCCGATGAACTCTACGTCGATGGCGCCCAGCCGGGCGACGCTTGCCCGACCTGCGGCCGCATCACCGAGACCGTCAAGGAAGAGAACTACTTCTTCAAGCTCTCCGCGTTTCAGGACCAGCTCCTGGCGCTGTATGAGAATCCCGATTTCATTCGCCCCGAAGCGCGGCGCAATGAAGTAATTTCCTTCGTGCGCTCTGGGTTACGCGACTTATCGATCAGCCGATCCACATTTACATGGGGCATTCCGGTGCCAGACGATCCTAAGCACGTGATTTATGTATGGCTGGACGCGCTTGCGAACTACATTACGGCCATTGGCTACGGCTCTTCGCACGCCGGGGCGCAGGAGGCGTTCAAAAAATTCTGGCCCGCTGATGTGCAGATGATTGGGAAAGAAATTGTCCGCTTCCATTGTGTGTACTGGCCGGCATTTTTGATGGCGGCGGGGTTGCCCGTGCCGAAAGCGATTGTGGCCCACGGCTGGCTTCTGTTTGAAGAGAGCAAGATGTCGAAGTCGCGCGGCAACATTGTGCGCACAGAGACCATACTCGACGTCCTTGGCGCAGATGCGCTGCGTTACTTCCTGCTGCGCGAAGTCGTATTCGGGCAGGATGGATCGTTTTCCTTCGACGCGCTGGTGCAGCGCTACAACTCCGATCTGGCGAACGGACTGGGAAATCTGGCCAGCCGCACGCTGACCATGATCAACCGCTATTTCAAGGGCGAGGTGCCGTATCCGTCCCATGCGGCGTCAAGAACGGCGGCTGATGATGCGATTGCCGAGACGGCACGGAAAACGATTGGAGAATTCGGGACGCTGTTTGATCAATTTCAATTTTCGCGCGCTCTGGAAAGTGCATGGGCGCTGGTCGCGGCGGTGGACAAATACATCGTGGAGAATGAACCCTGGGCACTGGGTGAAAAACAGGATGAAGACAGCCGCTCACGCTTGGCTACGGTGCTCTACACGGCGGCGGAAGCGTTGCGGATTGCGACCGCGTTGGCTTATCCCGTACTGCCCGACGCTACCGCAAAAATCTGGGTACAGTTAGGTTTGGGAGACATCAAGAAGCTGGACCTGAGCAAATTGGCCTGGGGACAACTGCCGTTAGGCACGAAGCTGGGCGAGATCCAGCCGGTGTTTCCGCGCGCTGACAAGAGCGCGATTGAAAGGATGCAGAAGATGGAAGAGGAGCAAAGAGGAACGCCGGCGGCAGAAACGCCCGTGGCCGCGGCGGCCGTAACCGTTCCGCAACAGGTTCCTGCGGCGGCAGCACCGGCAGCGACGGCTGAAAAAATTTCCATCGACGACTTTGCCAAGGTCGAACTGCGTGTAGGGTTGGTGAAAGTCGCCGAAAGGGTTCCGAAGGCGGACAAACTTCTGCGGCTGGAGATTGATATTGGCACTGAAGTGCGGCAAGTGTTGGCGGGGATCGCTGAGGCGTATGCACCGGAAACTTTGGTTGGGCGTAAGGTGGTGATCGTTGCCAATCTTGCGCCGCGCAAGTTGCGCGGGATGGAATCAAACGGAATGATTGTGGCCGCATCGCTCGAGGGCGGGAAGCCGGTGTTAGCGGGCTTTCTGGAGGATGTAGAGGTGGGCGCCCGGCTGAAATAACCGTCAGCCAGTCTCGCCGACTTCGCGAACAACGTATAGGAGGCGGCCTAGTGCAGAATTTCCAGTCTGACGCGTTTGTATTTTTCGGTGCCACCGGCGATCTCGCGCATAAGCAAATATTCCCTTCCCTGCAAGGGCTGATTCGCGATGAGGGTTTCAATTTGCCGATCATTGGTGTTGCCAAAGCAGGCTGGAATCTTGATCAGCTCAAAGCTCGCGCCAAAGACAGCCTGGAGAAACGCGGCGGTCTTAATGAGGACCCTTTCCGCAAACTGACTGCGCTCTTGCACTACGTCGACGGCGACTACAACGATCCGAACACTTTTGCTCAACTGCGCAAAGAGTTAGGCCCGGCGAAACAGCCGCTGCATTATCTGGCGATTCCGCCGAACTTGTTTGGCAACGTTGCTGAAGGATTGGCCAAGTCGGGCTGCGCCGAGAATGCCAGCGTCGTAGTGGAAAAACCATTCGGGCACGACCTGGCTTCGGCCCAAGAGCTCAACCGGGTTCTTCACAAATATTTTCCCGAGGAACGGATCTTCCGCATCGATCATTTTCTGGGGAAGGAGGCGGTGCAGAACATTCTCTATACGCGCTTTGCCAACCCCATATTTGAGCCGATCTGGAATCGCAACTTCGTACGCAACATCCAGATCACCATGGCGGAACAGTTCGGCGTCGAGGATCGCGGCCAGTTCTACGACGATACCGGCGCGTTGCGTGACGTAGTGCAGAACCACTTGCTGCAGGTCCTGGCCAACCTCGCCATGGATCCGCCCGCCGGCGAAAATCACGATGCTGCGCGCGACCAGAAGGCGGCGCTGCTCAAGGCGGTTCGGCCTATCGCTCCCGGCGACGTGGTACGCGGCCAATACAACGGCTACCGTTCTGTTTCCGGGGTAAACCCCGCTTCCACGGTTGAAACTTTCGTCGCGCTCAAGCTATTTATTGATTCATGGAAATGGGCAGGGGTTCCGATCTACATCCGTGCAGGTAAGCTGATGCCGGTAACCGCGACCGAGATTTTTGTTGAGTTCAAGCGCCCGCCGATGGAGACCTTCGACGAAATCGTCCCCGGAACATCCTCACATCTGCGTCTGCGCATCGATCCGGACATCGCCATTGGAATGGGCGTGCGCGTCAAGACACCCGGTGAGCGAATGACCGGGAGCGACGTGGAACTCACTCTGACAGAGCAGGACGCCGACGACATGCCTCCCTATGAAAGACTCCTGGGCGACGCTATGCGTGGACAAAGTGAACTCTTTGCCCGTCAGGATCTGGTGGAAGCGCAATGGCGGGCTGTCGAGCCGATCTTAGACAATATCGCGCCGTTCTACCGGTATGAGCCGGGTACATGGGGACCCGAGGAAGCTCAACAGCTCATCGCCGGCGACGGTCCATGGATGACCCCGAAGGTCCAGCAAAAGATAATGACGGAGAAATAATAAGGGGCAGGAGACGACCTAGCGACTCATCGAATCGCCGACTTGGCGGGCGCTGCAGGCGCACTACGAGAAGATCAAGAATGTTCAACTCCGGCAGTTGTTTGCCGATGATCCCGGACGCGGCGAACGGTTCGTTGTCGAGGACGCCAGCCAGCTGGAGGAGAAGACGAACGCCGCGCGGTGCTGCACGTAGTTTTACGCGCTCCCCGCGGCACGCATATCAACGTGGGCGGCGTGGACGTTGTGCCCGAAGTGCACTGGGTGCTGGATAAGATGGCTGCGTTTAGCAACCGCGTGCGCAGGCGCGAGTGGAAAGGCCACACCGGCAAAGCCATCAAGAATGTGATCAACGTTGGCATCGGCGGCTCCTACCTGGGACCGGAGATGGATTACGACGCGCTACGCACTTTTACCGACCGCACCAGGGAGTTCCGTTTTGTAGCGAACGTGGACGGCGCGGCGTTCGCCGAAGCCACGCACAATCTTGATCCTGCTGAAACTTTGTTCATTCTGTCTTCGAAAACTTTCACTACGCTGGAGACCATGACCAACGCGGCGACTGCCCGCCGATGGATCGTGAACGCGCTCGCCGTAGCCAAGCATTTCGTCGCAGTGTCAACCAACGCCGAAGGCGTCAGCAAATTCGGAATCGACACCGCCAACATGTTCGGTTTCTGGGACTGGGTCGGGGGGCCGCTATTCCATGGATTCCGCGATCGGACTCTCTACCATGATCGCGATTGGGCCAAAGGGTTTCGAAGAGCTGCTCGCCGGATTCCACGATATGGACGAGCATTTTCGCACCGCTGCGCCGGAAAACAATCTTCCGCTGCTGATGGGCTTGCTTACGGTCTGGTACAACAATTTTTCCCGCGTCGGCGTCATGCCGTACTCAGACAATCTCAAGCGCTTTCCCGCCTACTTACAACAACTCCAGATGGAAAGCAACGGCAAGCACGTGGACCTCGACCGCGACTGTAAGCTACCAGACCGGCCCGATCCTCTGGGGCGAGCCCGGAACCGACGGGCAGCACTCGTTCTACCAACTCATTCATCAAGGGACAAAGTTGATCCCGTGCGATCTGATTGATTTTGCCAGCCGCTGAGTGAATTTACCGACCATCATGATCTGCTGATGACGAATCTGTTTGCCCAGGCTGAAGCATTGGCCTTCGGCAAACCCCAGAGGAATTAAAGTCGGAAGGCTCGCCCGATTTTCAAACTCCGTTCCGGATTTGCGAAGGCAACCGGCCGACGAATCTGATCCTGTCTGCAAAGCTGACGCCGCGGGTTGTCGGCTCACTGGTAGCCCTCTACGAGCACCATGTTTTCACGCAAGGCGCGATCTGGAATATCGACTCCTTTGATCAGTCGGTGTAGAGCTCGGCAAAGTCCTCGCGCAGCGCATCATTCCTGAGCCACAAAGCTCCGCCGATCTCAAGCTCAAGCACGATAGCTCGACGAATGCGCTGATCGGCCGTTATCGCCGTTTGCGCGGCGGCCGGAATTAGCTGATGATTGGCTGATCATTCGCTGAGGATCATTTACTGGCGGTCATTCGCCGATGACAACAGTGCTCGACGAACACGAATCTCGACTGGCCAACTGGGAGGAGACGCGAATGTTCAGAAAAACTATGTTCAGAAAAACTATGCTCAGAAAAACAAGGGCCGTCGGGCAGGATCTATTCGTAGTCATCCTCGCTTCCACAGCGTTGCTCGGTCAAACAACTTCCTCAGCCTCCAGTTCCCTTGCTGGAATGGAATTTCCTGTAGTCATGCAAGAGAATGTGGTCGCCGGAAAAACTCCGGTTGGGACAAAGGTCGCGGCAAAACTCGTGGCCGCTACCCTGGTCGATGGCGTAGTGGTCCCGCGCGGCGCTACTTTGTCGGGCGAGATTACTGATTCTGTCAAGAAATCTACAACCGATCCCTCTCGCCTTGCCATTTGCATGGGCTCGGCGACCTGGAAAAACGGATCGGCGCCCATTAAGGTTTATTTGACCGCTTGGTACTACCCCGAGGCGCCGATCACCAATCAAGACCTCTCGCACCAGCCTCAGGACGCCGCCAACAGTAGAAGAAACTGGAACGGCATGGGCACATATCCCGACCCTAATAATCCAGTTTCACAGCAGAAGTTTCCCGCCGGTGACGCCAACAAGGACGCGGATACAACGCCGGGCTCGCCAGCGTCAAGCATTTCGAATCACCGCGTTTTGATGAAGAACGTCGACTCCGCGCACCACAAGGACGGAGCCGTTGTCCTTATCTCAAAGCATTCCAATCTCAAGCTCGATAAAGTTACGACCTATGTCCTCGCCGCAGGCGACCTGCTCCCGATACACTGAGCTGGGGACCAACTCTGGTTTCAGAGCGCTGGTCTGTTAAATTTAGGCAGCGAGAAGAATAATCTCTACCAACAACAGCGCTTGTAATCCCGTACACGTGGTAACATACCTTGTCGTTAACGTACACGGTCCGACTGAGAATCTCCTGTCCTGACGGGAGCGAGCAGGCAAATCGGTGGGAATGTACCTTCTGGGAATCGACGTGGGTACCGGAGGCACGCGCGCCCTCGTCATTGATGAGGCTGGGCGGGTCGTTTCCGCCGCCACCGAGGACCATCGTCCCTTTGCATCTCCTGAAATAGGCTGGGCGGAACAGGAGCCTTCTGATTGGTGGCGAGCCTGCAGTGCGGCGGTGCGCAACGCTCTGGCAAAGAGTCAACTGGGTGGCGACCAGATTGCCTGCGTCGGTTTGTCGGGGCAAATGCACGGCGCGGTCCTGCTCGATGGGAACGCACGCGTAGTAAGGCCGGCACTGATCTGGTGTGACGTTAGAACTGGGAAGCAAAGCCGGGACTTGACCGCTCAAATCGGCCTCGAGCGTTTAATCCAACTCACCTGCAATCCCGCACTCACCAACTTCACGCTGACGAAATGTTTGTGGGTCCGGGAGAATGAACCCGAGAATTGGCGCAGGGTTCGCTCGCTCATGCTGCCGAAAGACTATGTTCGATTTGAGCTGACCGGCGAACGCGCAACCGACGTCGCTGATGCCTCGGGCACTCTTCTGCTCGACGTGGCCCACCGCCGTTGGTCGAAGGAGATGCTGGAACTGGTGCAGATGGATGAATCGCTTCTGCCCACCTTGTACGAATCGCCCGACGTCTGTGGAAATATCTCGGCTGCCGGAGCGGCTGCCACTGGATTGCAATGCGGAACTCCAGTCGTCGCTGGCGCAGGAGATCAGGCAGCCGGCTCGATTGGCATGGGTGTGGCTTCGGCTGGCACCGTGAGCGCCACCATCGGAACCTCGGGTGTGGTTCTTGCCGCGACGGATTCTCCAGCGCTTGATCCTGGAGGACGTCTGCACACCTTTTGCCATGCGGTTCCAGGCCGTTGGCTGGTAATGGGTGTGACCCAGGCTGCGGGGCTTTCGCTCCGTTGGTTCCGCGATCAATTTGGTGCCTGCAACGGCCACAGCGATTCCTACGAGACGTTAACGGCGGACGCTGCAAATGCGCCGTCGGGCTCAGACGGCCTGCTCTGGGCGCCTTACCTCATGGGCGAGCGCACACCCTACCTTGATCCAGCCGCCCGCGGCACCTTGGTTGGCTTGACGGCGTCCCACACGCGGGCTCATGTGATTCGCGCAATCATGGAGGGAGTCACATTCAGCTTGCGCGATACATTCACGATTTTTCAGCAAATCAAAGTTCCGGTTAAAACCATTCGCCTGGGCGGTGGCGGTGCCCGATCGGCACTTTGGCGGCAAATTCAAGCGGACATCTACGGACAACGAGTTGAGACGGTCGCAGCCGAGGAAGGCGCAGCCTATGGCGCCGCGATTCTGGCGGGCGTGGGAGTAAAAGCATGGCCGTCGGTTGACGCTGCTTGCAACGCCGTCGTTCGCGTTGCCGGAAACGTTAGCCCGAATTTTGACAATTCGCAGGCTATGGAAAAAGCATATACCGCGTATCGACGCATCTATCCTGCGATGAAATTCATATTCCACTAGATCGAAATCTACTGCGGCATGGAGAACATGTCATGACAAATAGTGGTGGCGACTACCAGCCCCGTGCGGAACATAAATTTTCCTTTGGGCTGTGGACGCTCGGCAACCGGGGCCGTGACGCCTTTGGCGATGCCGTTCGACCGCCTATTTCTCCCAGCGAGATTGTCTCCATGCTGGCCGAGGTCGGCGCCTGGGGCGTTAACTTGCACGACAACGACCTGGTGCCAATTGATGCGACGACCGTCGAACGCGACTGCATCGTCCGCTCGTTCAAGAAGGTCTGTGAGACGAACGGAATTGTTGTTCCCATGGCCACCGTGTCCCTGTTCTTCCACCCCGTATTCCGTGATGGAGCTTTCACCGCCAACGATCCTGAGGTGCGTGCCTACGCTCTCCAAAAAACCATGCGCGCCATGGAAATTGGAGCGGAGCTGGGCGCGAAGATTTTTGTTTTGTGGGGCGGACGGGAAGGCGTTGAGACGGATGCGTGCCGCCGGGCCGATGACGCAATCAAGCGCTTGCGCGAAGCCGTCAACTATCTTTGCGAATACAACATCGATCGCGGATATGGCATGAGGTTCGCCTTAGAAGCCAAGCCAAACGAACCTCGGGCGGACCTCTACATGGCCACCACAGGCCAGTATCTAGGCTTCATTCCCACGCTCGACCATCCTGACATGGTAGGCGTGAATCCCGAAGTCGCTCACGAACAGATGGCCGGACTCAACTTCATGCATGCCGTGTCTCAGGCATGGGAGGCTGGCAAACTTTTTCACATCGATCTAAACGATCAAATGCCCTGCCGATTTGATCAGGATCTTCGTTTCGGATCATCCAACCTGAAATCGGCATTCTGGCTGGTGAAGTTTCTCGAGGATGTCGGTTACGAGGGCCCCCGTCACTTCGATGCCCACGCCTACCGCACCGAGGATTATGAAGGGGTAAAGGACTTCGCTCGCGGCTGCATGCGGACCTATCTGATCTTAAAGGAGAAGGCTCAGCGCTGGAGCCGCGATAAAGAAATACAGGCTATCCTGACCGCGATTACAAGCAATCGAAGTGGCGTCTCCGAGATCGGTCGCTTTTCGAAAGAAAATGCTTCCCCATTACTGACGCGGGCGTTCGATAAAGACGCGATCCTCAAGAAGAGCTTGCCATATGAGCGGCTCGATCAACTGACAGTTGACCTGCTGCTGGGTGTGAGGTAAGGTCAGCCGTTCTCAGAGCATCCGCGCGTTTCCCGATTCGCGAATCTGGCAGGGCAGGCTGCCAATTCTCGAGCCGATATCTTAATGGACAGGTGAGGAACGACAAGCGATGATGCCGCTGCTTGCGATTGCGGTGCCGGCCCGGTTGGTGCATCTGGCACCGGTCGATGTTGTCATAGTGGTTTTTTACTTTGTTCTGGTGCTCTCCATTGGCTGGTACCTAAAAGGGCGGGCCAATACCGGCGAGGACTTTTTCATGGCGGGCCGGGAGATGACGGCGTGGGTGGCAGGTCTGAGTTTTCTCTCCGCCAATCTGGGCGCGCTCGAACTGATGGGCTGGGCGGGTTCGGCCTACCAGTACGGCATTCTGGCCACGCACTGGTATTGGATTGGCGCTATTCCGGCGATGTTGTTCCTGGCGCTGGTCATGATGCCGTTCTACTACATTTCCAAAACTCACTCGGTGCCGGGATATTTAAAGCTACGCTTCGGCGAGTCCAGCCGCGCCCTGTCGGCGGTTTCGTTCGCTTTCATGACCGTACTGATGAGCGGCGTCAACATGTTTGCCATGGCCAAAGTGATGCAGATCGTACTCGGATGGGACATTAACTTCAGCATCTGGGTGTCTTCGCTGACGGTTGGCATTTATGTAACGCTGGGCGGCTTGCGGTCGGCCATCTTCAATGAAGTGTTGCAGTTTTTTCTGATCTGGGCGGGCGCGCTGCTAATTCCAATCCTGGGCTTATATGAAGCCGGCGGCTGGACGAATCTGAAAGTGTTGATTACGCACAGAGCCTCGGAACAGTACGTGCATCTGTGGTCGGGCTTGGGTTCATTCGGCAATAATCCCATGGGGATTAATTGGGTCGGCATCGTGTTTGGACTGGGCGCTGTCATCTCGATGGGATACTGGACCACGGATTTTCTGGTTGTACAGCGCATTTTGGCGGCGAAGGATATTCGCAGCGCGGAGATGGCGCCGATTATCGGCGCCGGCTTCAAGATGCTGGTGCCGGTGATCGTAATCCTACCCGGACTGCTCGGCTTGGCCGTGCTGCCCGAAAAACTGATGCCGGAATCGGTGGCTGCCATCACTGGAGCTCATAGCTATAACGATGTGCTTCCGCTCATGCTGGCTCGCTATTGTGGGCCCGGACTACTCGGCCTTGGAGTTACCGCACTGATTGCCGGCTTTATGTCTGGTATGGCCGGAAATGTAAGCGCATTCACGACGGTATGGACCTGCGACATCTATCGGCCGCTGTTTAACAGCAAAGGCAGCGATCGTCATTACGTGAATATGGGGCGCTGGACGACGATCATCGGCGTGCTCATCAGCGTGGGCACGGCGTATCTAGTAATGCAGTTTGCCAGCATCATGGATTACGTCCAGGCGCTGTTCAGCTTTTTCATCGCTCCCCTGTTCGGCACAGTCGTGCTGGGCATGCTGTGGAAGCGGGCAACAGGTTCTGGCGGCTTCTGGGGATTGCTGTGCGGAACGCTTTCCTCGATCGGCATGTGGGTGTGGGTGAAAGTCGATCCCACAGCGCTGCGTTACGTGGCGCTCTCACCTCACGCGAAGGCCCTAGCGCAGGATATGTTTCAGGCGCTGTGGTCGTTTATCGCGTGCGTGGTGGTGACCGTGGTGGTGAGTCTGGCGACGAAACCCATACCCGATAATGAACTGACTGGACTGGTGTACGGACTGACGGAGGTTCCATCGGTAGGGGACGTGCCGCTGTATCAGAAACCGTTTTTCTGGGCAGCGGTGGTCACGGTGGTGTTCCTCGTGCTGAACATTATTTTCTGGTGACGGATTCGTAGGGAAACATAGGTCTGACAAACGGAGGGACGCAGGATGATTTCGATCTGGTTTTTCATCGGGATTTCACTCGCGGTGAATGGTGCGCTGATCCTGGCCGCGGGAATCTATCAACTGGTGAACCCTCCCGCAAATCCCGGCATAGTTCTGTTTTCTCTGCACGCCAATGTGTGGTGGGGCGCCGTCCTGCTGGCCATCGGTCTTATTTATTGTTTGAAGTTCGCGCCCCGCCACGCCTAAACCGTCGCCTGCTTCCCACCCTATTTCAGGTTGATCGATTGTTGCAGTGGCAAGGTCTGCGACGAACCGCCGACCATAAATTTATATTCGCCCGAAATTAGCTGCCAAGCATCTTGCTCGACGCTGAAGGTGGAAAGATATTCTCGCTCGACTTCAATAGTCGCTTCTTTGCTTTCTCCCGCATTCAGGTCGACTTTTCTCCAGCCTACTAACCGCTTCGGCGGTTCTCCGGCGCTTTCTGGCAAAGCGGCATAGACCTGGGCAATTTCAGCTCCGGCTCGATTGCCCCTATTTGTCACTTTGAAGCTTATCCGAACGGCCTTTCCTGGCGTGACACTGAGATCTGAATAGCTATAAGTTGTATAAGAAAGGCCATAGCCAAAAGGAAATAAAACCTGCTTCCCTTCCGCGTCATACCACTTATATCCAACCTTCAACCCTTCGTCATACGTTATCTGGAACGGCGGCAGTCCCGTAGCAATTTTCCCCCAGGCATCCGGTTCACCGTTCGTCGTAGACTCGCGAGGGGGCTTGACAATTTTCGGATGCGGCAAATCCGCATCATTCTTTCGAAACGTGATCGGTAATTTCGCGCTGGGATTTACGTCGCCGAAGATCACACGAGCCAGAGCCTCCGCGCCCCGGCTACTCCGTACCACGCCTCAAGAATACCGCTCACTTGATCGACCCATGGCATCGTAACGGGACTACCGGTTTCGAGCACGACTACGGTGTGCGGATTGGCCGCTGCAACCTTCGAGATCAAGGCATCCTGATGCTCGGGTAGCGAAAGGCTGTCGAGATCCATCCCTTCGCTCTCCCACTGATAAGCAAACACTATCGCAACATCGACCGTCTTCGCCAACGCTGCGGCCGAGGCCGGGTCGCTGTCCGGGTCGTACCGAACGTTCGCTTGCGGAGTTAAAGCACGAATAGCTTTCAGAGGAGAAGTCGGAAACCAAATGTGAGCTTGCCATGTGGTACTTCCCTGCCCCGGCGGCATGATGGCGTTTCCGTCCGGCGGATCAACCTGGGCTGCCCCCCGCCCGAGATCATTCCCACGTCAGAGTGCGCACCGATGACAGCAATGCGGCGGACCTTCGATGCATCGAGCGGCAGTTGCGATGCTTCGTTCTTGAGCATCACGATGCTTTGCTCCTCAATTTTCTGCGCGATCTCGAAACCACTGTTCACATCCACCACACTCTTGATCGGAGGATCATCAATAACACCTGCCGCAAACATGGAGCGTAGGATGCGGTGGACATGATCATCGAGCTCGGCCATGGGAACCTTGCCGGAGTCCACAGCTTTCTTCATGTCCTCACCGTAAAAAATCTCGCCAGGTTCTTCGTGATCCAAACCGGCGGCGGACGCCTCGATCGTGCTGTGGGTGCCTTGCCAATCCGATAAAACAAAGCCTTTGAACTTCCAATCTTTCTTCAAGACGTCGGTCAACGGATACCTGTTCTGACACGAGTAATCGCCATTCACGCGGTTATAGGCACACATCACCGCGGCGACGTTGGACTCGCGCAGACCGATTTCGAAGGCCAGCAGATCGCTCTCCCTCATCGACCGCTTATCAATGTTGACGTTGACGGCATTCCGTCCGCTTTCCTGATCATTCATCGCAAAGTGTTTAATATCGCCGATCACATGTTCCGCCTGCTCTCCCTTCATCACCTGGCCGACCATCTTCCCCGCCAGGATCGGATCTTCGCCCATGTATTCGAAGGTGCCATTCCGCGGCTCACGCGTCAGATTCACTCCGCCGCCCAAAGACATGTTGTAGCCTTGCGCGCGTAATTCACGAGCGATGAGTGCGCCGTATTCGCGCGCGGCATCCAGGTCCCAACTCGCAGCGCTTGCGAGATCGTCCGGCAGAGCCGTGGAGTAGCGACCATTCTCCCCACTGCTCCTTACGCCATAGGCCGCGTCCGACACCTGGATGGCAGGAATCCCTAAGCGGGGAATCGCCACGACATAACCAGCCCCGCCATTGGATTTCACTGCCAGCGGACTCATCGGGCTAAAGCCAACCATGCCGGTCCCATGCAGTAAGGAGATCTTTTCATCGAGCGTCATCACTTTCACGACCAGAGCGGCCCGCTCATCCGGAGAAAGGCTGCGGTTCATCCAGGACGCAGGTGTCTTATGTTCCGAAGCGATCTGCCCCGAAACTGGTAACAGCACAAAAAAGAAAATCACCAACCCTAACGCGGATGGCCTATTTCGAAACCACTGCCTCTGAAAGGTCATGGTTCCTCCGGTTGTTCGTTTTAATGCAAATCTTCTTTATCTTCAACTTCGCCAGCGTACTGGCCGGGGCCGCAGCAGTACAGGGTTACACGCGATCCGCCGGATATTTGTTTCCTACTGAGGCAGCGCGGGCGGTGTGGGCGACATTTTCGTGGCCATCGCCTCATCCGTTTTCTTGTGCAGTTCGTGAACTTTCGCGAACTGCTTCTGAGATTCTATCGAGTCTCCCATCGCCTGATACACGCGACCCAGCCGGTAATGCGCGTCGGGCTGGGCAGGATCCAGTTCTACCGCGCGCCGCAATGCGGCCACGGCCTCGGTGTATTGCTTCTGCTGCATCAGAACAGCACCCAGATCGACGTAAGCAAGGCGAATATCGTTCTTCAAGCCCACCGCCCTTTTCAGCAATACCAGAGCCTCATCCAGATGTACCCTCTTCATCTCGATATCACCCAAATAAGTCAGTGTCTGGGGATGGTTGGGATCGATGGATAACTCGCTCTCGAACTCGCTCTTAGCCTCATCGTACCGATGGGACTTCCAATAAAGATAGCCGAGACCAAAATGCACGTTCGGTTCCCGGGGCGAGACTCTCTCCGCGGCCTGAAACTCAGCGATTGCCTCGGAAGTTCTATCGAGTCCGTCCAGGGCTTCCCCGCTCAGCAGATGAGCGGCCGCGGAATCCGGTTTCTGTTGCAGAATCTGATGGAACTCTTCCAAGGCGCAGGAGTACTGCTTGGCCCACAGGCAATTCTGCGCGAGTACCTCGTGCAATTCGACATTCATCGGGTCAGACGCGGCGGCGACGGTTAGATATTTCGTGGCTTCGACAAAACGCTTTGTGCCGTAGTAACTCATGCCGAGAAGCGTAGCCGCCTGGAGGTTGTGCGTGTCTGCAGCGGAAGCTGAGCGCAGCGGAGTTATCGCCGCCTGGAAGTGTCCTTGCTTAAACTCCGCCAAGCCCAAGTTTAATTGCACACCTGGTAAACCCGGATTCAAGGCGATCGCCTTGCGATAGGCGGAGACCGCTTCCGCGTACTTCTGCTGTTTCGAGAGAACGACTCCCAGGCTGGCGAATGCCGCGGCATCATTGGGATTGTGCGCAACAACCGCCCTCCACGCCTCAGCGGCTTCCGGCAGCTTTCCTTGCTGCTGAAGTGCGATGGCGTCGGCGGGCGTCTGAGACTGAGCAGTAGCGAGGAAAAGAATAACAAGGGCCATAGCAACGACTTTCGACGCCATGTTCCTGATCGCAGACTTTGAGAGGCGATTCATTCCGCTATTTTGGCAATCCTGCACCCTCGGCGTCGTACGGGAGAGAACGGTCGAGGTGGAAAACCCGCCCACATCGAGTCGGATGCGGGCGGGGAATTATTTTGTCGCGCCAAGCTAGAAGATTAGCCGAAGTTCGTCACGGCACTGCCGGATTCTGCGATTTTTGATGACACAAGCGAGACAAGCCTAGTCTTTGCAATCGCGGATTCAGAAAAAGCGATG
>Ga0209333_1000955_pt1 | contig 14864 bp, 16 predicted proteins | sample BlaSpr_A8_OM2_O3_FD_187982 | JGI IMG/M metagenome (GOLD analysis project Ga0209333, IMG submission 187982) | Forest soil microbial communities from Thunder Bay, Ontario, Canada - Black Spruce, Ontario site 2_A8_OM2_O3 (SPAdes) (version 2) | ecosystem: Environmental > Terrestrial > Soil > Boreal... | reverse complement strand
AACGATCAACTGACCTGGCATTAGCAGCCGGCCGGGCTAAGAGAAGAAGGTAGGATACGATGTTACTGATTCTGATCATCTTGCTGATCCTATTCGGCGGCGGCGGAGGTTACCGAACCTATCATCACGGCGCCAGGGATCCGGGCGGTTTGGTGATGCTGATACTGATGATCGTGTTGATAGTTTGGTTAATCAACGGCGGTCTTCACGTCTGACTTGTCACTGACTATCAGGAAATAGGCAAAGGAGCGCCTGGTGACTCTAGTCAATATAGTAATAATTCTGGTCGTGGTTGGATTAGTAATGTGGCTAATCAATACCTACATCCCGATGGCCGGGGCGATCAAAAGTTTACTCAATATTGTCGTGTTCGTGGTCTTATTGATTTGGATTTTGCAGACGTTCGGGATAATCGGTCCGATACCCGGAGTCAGAATACCGGCGCTGAAGTGAATTGTGGCGAGGCGCGAATGAGAGTCAGCAGCAAAGCCACCTGGATCGAATCACGCGGTCTTGGGGCGATCAATCTTCCAGCAACCGAGCGGCGCGACCCGCGCGGGGATGGGTGAAACGGCGGGCATCCGGGAGACTCCCCCCTCCCTCGGTGCCCGCCAACTTTTCATTTGAATTAAACAGACAAATAACGAACCGCAAGCTCAGGAGTAATCGATATGACATTGGAAGACACCGCAAATTCGAGCGTTCGCACTGCAATGGATCAGGGCCGTCAGGCGGCGGACAAAGCCAGCCAGGCGGTCAAAGACGGCTACGATGCGGCGCAGCAATACGTCAAGGATCGCGGCCTCGAGCTCGACCTGCGTGACCTGGTACGCCGTGAGCCGTGGTTCGCAATCGCAGCCGCGTTCGCGGTGGGCTATGTCGCCGCGCAGATCGTTCGGCGCGTCTCCTGAGCCGGGGCAGGGCAGTGAACAATTCAGCAGGGGCCACCGCAAGCGAAGCGGATGAGAAGCGGCGCCGGCGCGATCGCGACATCGGCGAATACATAAGAGAAGAACCGCTGATCTCGCTGGCGATCGCCGGCGGCGTCGGATTCATTCTTGGCGGCGGCGCTAACAGCCGCCTCGGTATCGCACTCCTGAGCATCGCGGGACGAATCGCGATCCGCGGCGCGGCGACCAGTTTTATCGTCGATCTGGTCAGCGGCGATCACGGCAACGAAAGACCAAATCGCGAGCACGCTCGCGGCGGAAGCAATCGCAATGGACACCATGACAAACGAAGAACAGATTTCAGCGATCCAGATTGAGCGCGACGACGCCCGCCAGGACTTGCGCGACACGCTGGCCGACGTCAATGAGAAAGTCGGTCAGGCCGAAGGCGAGATGCGTCCCGACCACGTCATCGAGAGTCATTCGGTTGGCGCAGCGTTGATCGCCGGCGCGTTGGGATTTTTGTTTGGATCCGTGGTCACCAGCCGTGGGGCGGGCCCGGTCGTCATCGCGGCGCTGCTTGGGATCGCGATCTCGAGACACAATTCAAGCGACGAGACTTGAAGTCCCGCCGGCACGAGATGCAGGCCTGATCCTATGACAGAAAAACAGTCGCATAGCGGAAACGGGGCGCCGCAGACCCTGCAGGATTGGCCGACGCTGGTGGGCAGGGCGGTCGACGACGTCACCCGAATCCTGCAGTCCGAAGCCCACATGCTCGAGACCAGCATGAGCGCGGCGCTGCAGGTGCGGCTGGCTGCTGCGATAACTACCCTAACCGTAGTAGCGGTGATGCTGTCCGGCGGAGTATGCATCCTGTGCGCGGCGATATTGCTGATCCACCAATGGCTACCGCTGTGGCAGTCGTTCGGACTCGTGGGCGTCTGTATCCTGGTGGTCGGAATCGCTAGTTACGCAATTACGAAACCTGCCACCGTCCTCAATTCCTAGCCAGCAAAATAGACCAACATCGGTTGATAAGCGCGGTGCGCGACACTGCCGCGGATGAATTGATCCGCGCGTCACCGAATCCAAATAGCCACTTTTTTGTCATCGCCTTCTCGAGCGGCAATACTTTGACATATCGACTCGTGCGATCGGGGCCGACTGACTATTACCTCTGTCACGCTTTTAAAGCATCGCTAAGCTTCTGACTAGTACATTCGCCGCGTTCGCGGTATCCGCGGAACACAATTAGTCACATCCCTTTCGAGGTACGGAACTTGCGTTTACCCCGGTTGGCGGACCCGCGCTGGCGGCAGGGTCTTTTCCTGCTGCCGCACGGCTCGTCAAGGGGAACCAATAGGATGAACTTGCGAACGGAGAGAGGAATTCAAGCTGAGTCTAAATCCCAGTTCGACCGACATGCGGCGGCCGCTTGCATCCTGATGCTTATGGTTGTGCTGGTCGTCGGCGCGACCGGTTATGCGGGCGTCCGCCGGACTCTCCGCACAGCCAGCGCAACTGCGAGCGTCGTGCCGCCCGTTGACCGCGTTCGAGAAGCTGACCCGGCTCGAATAGCCAGCGCTGCGGTTGCGCTCGCGCTGATCGCAGCTCTGATGATGGCGATCGCAGTGGCTCCTGAAAGAATCACAGTCGTCGAAGCAAGCCGGCGCAGAGATCCGCGCGATTCGGACTGAATAGCGAACCCGCTTGTGACGAATAGTCAATACACAATGCCGCGAAATACCTCGAGCTTCATCGGATGCAAGTAAAGAAGGAATTGAATGTCATGTTATCGACGAAAAAGAGCACGATGATGCTCAAAGATATAGTAAGTGCAATCTCAGTTGCGGCGTTCTTAGTAGTCACAGGAATGGCGGCACCTGCGGCCGCGGCAAACGTCCCGCGGCCCGAGAAAAACGTCCCGCGGCCCATGGTGATGTTTTCGAATCCACTTGACCGCGCCACGGGCGTGTCCGTCGATACCGATATCACCGTGTTTTTCAGCGTGCCGATGGAGTGCAGGAATATAAACGCAGATACCTTCCGGCTGGATGCGCTCAAGCGGGTGCGTATCGTGGCGAGCAGCATCACTTGCAACGGCACCAGCGCGACTTTTATCCCGCAGGGCCCGCTCGCAAACGAAACGAGATACCGGATCAAGCTCATCGGAACGATCAGGGCTTTGGACGGCAGACCGATGAGGCCTGGCTTCACATCGGATTTCACCACCGGTCCGGTCATAATTCCGCCGACCGCGACCGCAACTGCAAGCGCTACCTCCACGGCGACGGCCACCTCGACTGCGACGGCCACCAATACGGCCACAGCGACCTCGACTGCGACGGCTACCAATACGGCCACGGCGACCCCGACAGCCACCGACACAGCTACGGCAACTGCGACACCGACGACTACCTCGACCGCCAGCGCTACTGCCACTGATACTGCAACAACTACTTCTACGGCCACGGCTACTGCGACGGCCACCTCGAGTGCCAGCGCTACCGCTACTGACACGGCGACAACTACTTCCACGGCCACGGCTTCCGCGACGACTACCTCGACTGCTAGCGCTACCGCCACCGACACAGCGACGGCGACCGACACCGCGACTGCGACAGCGACGCCGACTGACACTCCAACCACGACTGCGACCGATACTGCCACGGTCACGGCGACCTCAACCGCGACCTCGACGGCTACGGCGACCTCAACCGCCACCGCAACTGCGACTCCCACAGCGACCGCGACTCCCGGGGTTGCGCCTACGGTCCTTTCGTCGGCCCCGGCAATCGTGGGTTGCGGCGGACAAGGAATTGGCACCAATCAGAAAATCACCGTGACCTTCAGCGAGCCGATGAACGTTGCGTCGCTGATGGCTACAGGCACCTTCACGGTGACCTCGCCCGGCCCGACTCTGGTACCAGGCTCCGTGAGCTACGATATGGTCAATAACATCGCAGTGTTTACGCCAACCGGAGGAGTCTTCGCATCCGGCACCACCTTTACCGGCATGGTCACGACTGCGGCTGAAAGCGTCGGACTCGTGCCGCTGGCGAACGACTACGTATGGACTTTTTCGACTGGCGCGGGCACAGACACGACCCCGCCATTGGTGAGCTCCACAGATCCGGTTGCTAACGCACCCAGCGTGGCCACCAACCAGAAGATCGTCGCTACTTTCGACAAGGGGATAGACTCGACAACCCTCACCGGAACGACCTTTACCGTTACTGAAAAAGTCGGACTTCTTAACGTACCCGTTGCGGGCACGGTCACCTACTCGACGATTGGCACCACTGCAACGTTCACGCCGAGCAGCACGCTTGACCCCAACGCCGTATTCACCGCGACACTTACGACCGGGGTCGAGGACTTGTCGGGTAACGCACTCGCCAGTAACTTCGTGTGGACTTTCACGACCGGAGCTACCACCGACACCGTCGCTCCGACAGTTACTTCTACCAACCCGGCTGCGAGTGCCAGCGGTGTAGGTATCGACGCTGCAGTCAACGCAACCTTCGATAAGGCGATGGACTCTTCTACCCTCAACTCCACGACGTTTACCGTTACCGGGCCGGGCTCAACGGTCGTCGTCGGGAAAGTCTCCTATGACGTCGCCGACGAGATAGTGACGTTTACCCCGACCAGCCCGCTGGCATCCAGCACCACGTTCACCGCCACTATTGCGGGAGCCCAGGACCTGGCAGGCAATGCGCTCGCGACTACTTCATGGACCTTCACCACCGGCCTCACGACTACCGGTCAATCGCCGGTGAATCTTGGCCAAGCCTCCAGTTACGAGATTCTGGCCACCACCACAGTTACCTCACCTACCGTTACTGTAGTGAACGGAGATCTTGGTGTGTATCCAGGCAGCGCGATATCAGGCTTTCCGCCGTCAACCGTGAACGGGGCCATAAACCTCGACAATCCTGCGTCGCAGGCAGCGGAGGCTTCCTTGCTGACCGCCTTTGATTATTTGATGACCACGGTGCCGGCGGGAGCCACTGTGTCCGGAAACATAGGTGGAACATCGCCCCCACCCGGCGTCTACACTGCAGCTTCGTCGTTAGCGGTCACGTCGGGCAATCTGACCCTTGACGCCATGGGAGACCCGAATGCGATCTGGATCTTCCAGATTGGAACCGCTCTCGACGTCACGACCTCGGTGATCCTGGCCAACGGCGCCCAGGCATCCAATGTCTTCTGGCAGGTTGGTAGTTCAGCGACGATCGACGTCGGCGCGGCCATGCAAGGAAACATATTGGCTGGAATCTCAATCACCCTGAATGGCGGGGCGACCGTGAATGGCCGTACTCTGGCGCTGAATGGAGCCGTCACGGCAAGCGCCAGCAGCTCGGCGGTGCCGGTATGTCAGTGAGCATGAACAAGCTCTGAAACGACGCTCTCGAGCGGGGCTCCATTGCCTCGCTTGAGAGCATTTCAACAACGCGACCCTCAGGTGCTCCGGCAAAAATGCCGGAGCACTTTTTTTTTGGTCGTTCGATATTGCCGAACTCAATCCGCTGTACTAACGACGTGTATGTAATCTCGCTCTCGTCGGTTGGAGTCTGGCGATGCAAAAGAACGGAATCTTGTCGGGAATCAGGGTGATCGACTGCGGAACGTATATTGCGGGTCCGGCCTCGACGACCGTCATGTCGGATTTTGGCGCGGAAGTGTTCAAGATCGAACGGCCCGACGGAGGCGATCTGTGGCGCCTCTTTCCACATCTGCCCGGCACTCCGAAGTCGGAATTGAATTACGCCTGGATACTCACCGGGCGGAACAAGAAAAGCGTCGCGCTGGATCTCGCGAGTCCCGAAGGTTACGAGGCTCTCATTCGGCTCGTGAAAACTGCCGACGTTTTCGTGACCAACTATCAGGCTCAACTGCTAACGAAGTTTCGTCTAACCTGGGACGACTTGCGCGCCATCAACGAGCGGCTGATTTTCGCCCACCTCACCGGCTACGGAGATGAAGGCGACGATTCGGACCTGCCTGCCTTCGACGCATTGGCTTACTGGGCGCGCTCGGGTCTGATGACCAGTGTGACTGGACGCGACGGAACGCCGTCGGGGCCGCGGCCCGGAATCGGCGACCATCCGACCGCGATGGCGCTGTTCGGCGCGATCATGCTCGGCCTCTACGATCGCGAACACACCGGACGCGGCTCGAAAGTCGGCACGTCGCTGATGGCGAGCGGCGCGTGGGCGCATAGCTGCGACTTACAGGCGCGCATGCTCGGCGCGACGTTCCCCAAACCAGAGGGTCCAACTCCCATAAATCCGCTCTCCGCAGGATACATGACGCGCGATGCGAAAGTATTTTTGCTCGTACAGCTCGATCCCGAGCACGAGTTTCCGCGGCTATGCAAGATGTTCGATGCGCCCGAAATGGCGACCGATCCGATGTTCGCGACCGACGCCGCCCGCACTGAGCACGCTGCCGAGCTGTCGGCAATTTTGCAATCGCAGTTCGAGTCGAAGGACCTGTCCGAGTGGCGCGCGCTGTTCAGGCAGTACGACATCAAATGGTCGGCGCTGCCGGCGCTCGAGGACGTCGTTACCGATCCGCAGATGCGCGCTGCCGGCGCTTTCGTGGAACTCGACTATCCGGGCCACGGCACGATCGAGACGATCAACAGTCCGCTCTTCGTCGCGGGAACCGACAAGCGAAAGCCCGAAGCCGCCCCTGAGCTCGGTGCCAATACCCGCGAGGTTCTGCGCACGCTCGGTTACGCCGACGCCGCGATCGACCAGATGATCAGGCAGCGCATCGCGGCCGGCTGATCGCTACACCGGGATCGTTTTTTTGAGCCAGGTGACTAGATCGCGCATCACTTCGACGCGATTGGTTTCGTTCAGCATTTCGTGGCGGCCATCCGGATAATATTTCTCAGTGACGTTCGCGATTCCCGCCGCGCGGTATCGCTCGGCCACGGGCTTCAGCCATTCGAGATCGTGATTAATCGGATCCTTGTCGCCGGCGAAAATGTAGATCGGCAGGTCCTTGCGAATTTGCGCGAGCGCCGCCGGATCGATTAAGCGAATCGCCGACGCCACCATCGTCTCCATCGCTTTCTTATTGATTCCAAATCCGCAAAGCGGATCCGCCTCGTACGCATCGACGGCCGCCGGGTCGCGGCTCAACCAGTCGTGAGGAGTTCGCGCCGGCTCGAACGATCGATTGAACGCAGTGAGGTCCGCGTCCCGCGACGGATCTATCGACAGTTTGTCCACCGCCGCCGATCCTGAGAGCACAAGGCCCGCGATGAGTATGCTGTTGTCGAGCACGTACTGCTGCGCCGCAAACGATCCCATGCTGTGGCCCAGCAGGATCGCCGGCAAACCGCCTTCGCGCATGCGCGCCAGCCGCGTCAGCATCGCCATGTCGGCGACCAATCCGTTCCATCCGCCAATCCCGAAATCGCCGAGTGAATCAGGTCCTTTCGCGCTGAGTCCGTGTCCGCGATGGTCGTTCGCATAGACGTGGAAGCCGGCCTGGTTGAGAAACTCGGCCACATGCGCGTAGCGAAGCGAATGCTCCCCCATACCGTGCGCGATCTGCACAATCGCCGCCGCCTTCCCGTCAGCCCGCCATCGGAAGTACGCAATCTCGAGTCCGTCGTCGCTGTTGAAAGAAAAATCTTCGCGCCTCATGCCGGTGTACCTCCCGCTGCTCGAACCCTCCAGCCCGAATACTACAAATTGAATCACCCCGTCGATTCCCTTTTGACGTTGCCGCCCGCGGCGCGATAGCTTTCAAATGGATCGATTCAGGAATTCGACCTTCGAACCATCCAGGAGTGACGTCATGAAAGATCCGGCATATGAGGCAGGCTTGGCGGTTCGCCGTCGCATCCTGGGCGACGCGCACGTGAAGCGCTCACTGGAAAACGCGACCACCTTTGATGACGAGTTTCAGGATCTCGTCACCCGTCACGCGTGGGGCGACATATGGACGCGGCCCGGCCTCGATCATCGAACGCGCAGCCTCATCACGATCGCGCTGCTGGCCGCCGGCGGCCGTCATGAAGAACTCAATCTCCACGTTCGCGCCACTCGCAATACTGGCGCAACCGCCGATGAGGTAAAAGAAGTCCTGCTCCAGGTCGCGGTCTATGCTGGCGTGCCCGCGGCGAACTCCGCGTTCCGAATCGCGAAATCCGCATTCGAGGAAATGACGAAAGAGGACGCGCGATGAATTCACCCGCCGGCTATCGGCGCGAGACAGCGGGAGTCCATCCGCCGTACGATCACCCCGCTTACGCGAGCACCCACAAGCGAGCGCCGCGGCATGCGCCGGTGAGGCTCGAGCAGACGCTCTCGGAAATCACCGGACCCCGCATCGGACGTGAAATTCCGGCGTCGGGTGAGAATGAAAACGATCTGACACACTTCAACGGCGGCGAGGCGCTCGGCGAGCGAATCATCGTGACCGGCCGCGTGCTTGACGAAGATGGCCGCGCGATTCCTCACAGCGTGATCGAAATCTGGCAGGCGAACGCCGCCGGCCGCTATGCTCACGTCGAGGACCGGCACGACGCGCCGCTCGATCCGCATTTCGATGGTATCGGAAGAGTCGTCACCGACGAGCACGGCGCGTATCGCTTCATGACGGTCAAGCCGGGTGCGTATCCGTGGCGCAATCATCACAATGCGTGGCGGCCGAATCACATTCATTTCAGCCTTTTCGGTCCGAGCTTCGCAACTCGCCTCATTACTCAGATGTATTTTCCGGGAGATCCGCTTTTAGGTCTTGATCCGATCTTCAATAGTGTCCCCGACGGTGCCGCGCGCGAACGCTTGATAGCAATATTTGAGATTGAAGTGACTATTCCCGACTATGCACTCGGTTATCGATTTGACTTTGTAACCCGCGGCCGCGCCGCCACTCCGGCCTCGGACTGAAATGCGCCTGCCGCAGACGCCATCGCAAACCGTTGGTCCTTTCTTCAAGCCGGCGCTGGTTCGCTCGGGCGATGAATCGCTCGTCACCTCCAGGTCGCGCGGCGAACGCGTCACGATCGAGGGTCGCGTTCTCGACGGTGATCGCGCACCCGTGAGCGACGCCATGATCGAGCTCTGGCAGGCCAACGCGGACGGCCGCTACGACCATCCGGATGACACTCAGGAAAAATTGATTGACCCCGAATTTCACGGTTTCGGTCGTGCCGCGACTGACGAGCGCGGCCGCTTTTGCTTCCACACGATCAAACCGGGCTCCGTTCCTGGTCCCGGCGCTGTGCTTCAAGCGCCCCACATTAACGTATCCGTTTTTGCGCGCGGGCTGTTGAAGCGGCTGATCACTCGAATCTACTTTCCCGATGAGCCGCTGAATGCCGCCGACGCTGTGTTGAATATGGTCGTGCCTGAGCGACGCTCGACTCTTGTTGCTCGAATCGAGAACGCGCAGCGGCCCGAAGTGTTGCGGTTCGACATTTTGCTGCAGGGAGAGCACGAGACGGTGTTCTTCGACGTATGAGCATTCATCCTGCTGACTCTAAAATTTTCGGGGCGCTCTACGGCACCGACGAAGTCCGCGAGCTATTCTCCGACCGCGCGCATTTGCGGTTCATGCTCGATGTCGAGTCGGCCCTCGCACGCGCGGAATCGAAGCTTGGCCTGGTTCCTCCTGCCGTGGCAGACGCGATCGGGCGCGCAGCACAGGTCGACGACCTGCGGCTCGACTATATAGCGGAGAGCACGCGACGCGTCGGCTATCCCATCGTGGCGATTGTGAAGGAACTCGGCCGGCTCGCGGGCGACGAGGCCGCGCGTTACATCCATCTTGGCGCGACGACTCAAGACATTCTGGACACCGCACTCGTGCTGCAGTTGCAGCGCGCGTTCGCGATAATACGCCGCGATTTGATCACGCTCGCGCGTGTTCTCGCCGATCGAGCGGCGCGCTTTCGCGACGTGCCGATCTGTGGCCGCACTCATCTCCAGCATGCCGTCCCGACGACGTTCGGCCTCAAGTGCGCCGTGTGGGCATCGCCACTGGTCACTCATCTCGAGCGATTGGAGCAGGCCGCGCCGCGATTCCTGGTGGTGCAGCTCGGTGGCGCGGGGGGAACGTTGGCGGCGCTCGGCGCTGACGGACCCGCGGTCGTCGACGCATTCGCGCGCGACCTCGCGCTCGGCGTTCCGGTCCAGCCGTGGCACGCTATCCGCGACGGCTTGGCCGAGGCCGCCGCGATACTGGCGTTGATTTGCGGAAGCCTGTCGAAATTCGCGCTCGACATTACGTTGATGATGCAGACTGAGGTTGGCGAGGTGTCCGAGCCGCACGAACAAGGGCGTGGCGGGTCGTCCACCATGCCGCAGAAGCGCAATCCAATCGCGAGCGAGTACATTCTCGGCGCCACTCGCGCCGTGCATGCGTTGGTCCCGGTGATGCTTGGGTCGATGACAGCGGATCATGAGCGCGCGACCGGGCCTTGGCAAAGCGAGTCGCTCGCGCTTCCGCAATGCGTAGCTCTGACCGCGGGCGCGCTGGCCCACGCGCGATCAATTGCGGAAGGTATGACAATCGACACCGATCGTATGCGTCGCAACCTCGAATTGACTGGCGGATTGATCATGTCCGAAGCAGTCGCGACCGCGCTCGGCCCAGCGATCGGTCGGGCCGCCGCCGAGGCTGCGGTCGCGCGTGCGTGCGACCGGTCGATCGCCGAGGGCATGCCGCTCGCAACCATCCTTCGCAATGATCCCGAGTTGCGGCCGCACCTTACCGACGCCGAGATTGATCGAGTTACCAATCCCGCGTTGTACCTTGGATCTGCCGGCGCTTTCGTCGATCGAGTGGTCGCGCGAGTCGCCGCACTCAGCTAACGGCAATTCATCCGTCGGGAGGCTTCAATGGCAAGCGATGCACCGCACGATCCTCCGTTTCGCGCCGACCACGTCGGCAGCCTGCTGCGTCCGCCCGAACTGCTGAAGGCTCGCGCCGATCGCGCGGCCGGCAAAATCTCCGCCGAAGAATTGCGCGCCATTGAAGACTCATCGATTCGCGAGGTAGTGGCGTTCCAGGAAAGCGTCGGGCTTCAGTCGATCACCGACGGCGAATATCGCCGCGAGATTTTCTACTCCGATTTTTATTTCCGCGGCCTTGGCGGCGGCACGGTCGCTTACGATCCGTCGTCGATCGACGAAGTATATTTCATCGACCGCGAAGGACATAAGCTGCCGCTCCTGGTTCCGCGAGTGCAGGCGCGGATGCGTTGGCACGCGCCGATTCACGTGGACGACTTCGAATTTCTTCGGGCGGCAACCAGGCGCACTCCGAAGATTACGATTCCATCGCCGACTATCATCCATTTTCGCGCCGGCCGCGAGAATATCAGCAAGGACGCCTATCCCGACATCGATCTCTTCTGGGACGACATCGTCGACGCGTTCCAGCGGGAGTTGAAGGTGCTTGCCGACGCCGGCTGTACCTATGTGCAGATCGATGAAACCACTCTCGCTTCGCTAAGCGACTCGCGAATCTGGGAGCCATTGCGAAAGCGTGGCGACGACGCGCGCAAGCTGTTGCTCGACACTTATCCGAAGGTGATGAACCGCGCGTTTGCGGGCCGCCCTTCGACGTTGCAGCTCTCGATGCACATTTGCCGTGGCAACAATCAGAGTCATTGGAGCGCCGAAGGCGGCTACGACCTCGTGGCTGACACGCTGTTCAATCAGATCGATGTCGATTCTTATTTCCTGGAATATGACACGCCGCGTGCCGGAAGTTTCGAGCCGCTCCGGCTGGTGCCGAAAAACAAGACGGTCGTGCTGGGACTGGTCTCGAGCAAATTTCCGGAACTCGAATCGAAGGATTCGCTCAAGCGGCGAATCGACGAGGCCTCCAGATTCATCGGACTTGAGCAGCTTTCGATTAGCCCGCAATGCGGATTTGCGAGCACCGCGCCCGGCAATCGCATCTCGGCGGCGGACCAGCGGGCCAAGCTCGAGTTGGTGGTTGAAGTCGCGAAGGAAGTTTGGGGTTAACCTGACGAATTTTCAAAAAAGATGACGGCCGCCGTCGACCCGGATGAATTCGCCGGTAACGAAATCTGTCTCGACGAAGAACAGTACCGTCTTCGCGATCTCCTCGGCGCCGCCCCATCGCGCCAGCGGGGTCGCCTCGAGCACCTGCCTATTTTCTTCGGCTGTCAGGTCGGGTGGCGCCAGGATCGGACCGGGCGCGATCGCGTTGACCAGAACTTCGGGCGCGAGCTGCAGCGCCAGGGCCTCAGTCAGCGCGGCGACCGAGGCTTTCGAAACGTAGTACGGGACGTAGTCCTTGTAGCGGGGACGACCGGTCACCGGCAGCCAGTCCGAGAAGTTTATGATTCGCCCCGCGCCGCTCTGCTTCATGAACGGCGCCGAGTGGAGCGAATACATGAAAGCGCTCTTTGCGTTGGCATCCTGGATAGCAGACCAATTTGCGCCGTCGGGATTCGGCGTCTTCTGGTAGATCGCCGCCATGTTGATCAGAATGTCGAGGCGTCCCAGCGACTTTACAGTTTCTTGGACCGCCGCGGCGATTTGTGTCTCGTCGGTCGCGTCCGCGCGAAGCACCGTTGCCTTGACGCCCGCAGCTTTCGCCGCCTGCGCGGTCTCGTCAGCGGCATCGCGCGACCCGCGGTAGGTCAACGACAGCGAGCAGCCGCGACTCGCGAGCGCACTCGCGACGACTCGCCCGATCCGCGCGCCGCCCGTGATTAACGCCACCTTTCCTTTTGGATCCATGATGATGCCTCTCGGGGTGTGACTACCAGTAATACTCGCCGCGGGAATTAGTTAGCCACGCTGTCGCAGTCTACTCGAAAATACATTCTGTGCCGACGGTTTTATTCTAGTCGAGGCGGATGTAACGTCGGCCAAGGTTCTGTCGTCGGGGGGCGGCATCGACGCGCATTTCCAGAATTCCTCGTCTCGGACCGGGGCAATGCGACCAGTCGAGCGAGGGTATTTGATTGACACAGAATGACGGCGGTTCAGCGGAACGTCGAAGCCATCGCAGGTCATCGCCGGCTACCAGCGGACAGACCGGAGCATTCGTGTGCCGCGGCGAATACTGGACCATCGGCTACGGCAGCGCCAGCTTTTCGCTGAAGGACATTAAGGGTCTCGGCTATATTCAACGGCTGCTGCAGCATCCCGGCGAAGAATTCCATTCGCTGGATCTTCTGAATAGTCCTGGCGCGAGCGCTGCTGGCGAATCCGACAGTGCGAACAAGATCTCGCTGCTTGGCGGTGACACCGTCAGCATCCGCGGACTCGGCGACTCGGGCGAGATGCTCGACGCCAAAGCCAAGCGGCAATACCAGCGTAGAATCGCCGAACTCAGACCGCAGCTGGAGGATCTTCGCGCGCGTGGCGACGATGCGCGCGCCGCTCGGATCGAGGCCGAGGTGGATTTTCTCCTGCGCGAGATCGCTCGCGGGGTTGGTCTCGGCGGACGAGACCGGCGAGCAGGATCGGCCGCCGAGCGCGCGCGTCTCAACGTCACCCGCGCGATCAAGTCTGCGCTGCAGAAGATTTCCGAGCATCACGGCAAATTGGGCGAACTGCTGGATCGCTCGATCAGGACTGGATCCTTTAGTTGCTATCGTGCTGATCCACGCGCCCAAGTGACGTGGCGATTCGCCCTCGACGAGGCCATCAAGCCTTCACAGGACGTTGAAGTCAGTGCTCCGGTTTTTTCCCGGCCCGGAACCAGTCTCGTGCAGTCGCTCGGTGATCGTACTCCATTTGTCGGCAGAGAAGTGGAACGATCGGTACTTCGCCGGCTGCTGGAGCGCGTCCTCACCGGCCGAGGTGAGGTGGCAATGATCGGAGGCGTGCTCGGCGTTGGTAAGACCCGAATTGCCGCCGAGTTCGCGGCCGAGGCTTCTGCTCGAGGATTCCTCACACTAGTCGGCAGTTGTTACGATCACGAGAATTCGCTTCCCTTCAGCCCGTTCGTGGAAATTCTCGAATCCGCGATGGCTCAATCGACCAGTCGGGATGCCTTCCGAACCTCGCTCGGCAACGACGCGGCCGAGATGGCTCGCTTGATGCCTCAGCTGCGCCGCCTTTTTCCCGAGATTCCAGCACCGCTTGAGCTTTCGCCGGAACAGTCACGAAGGATGCTCTTCAACGCGGTTTTGGAGCTTCTTGGCAGGATGGCAGTCACGGGTCCGATCCTTCTGCTGTTCGAAGACCTTCATTGGGCCGATGAAGGAACCTTGTCGCTGCTGAATCATATCGCCCGATCGATCTCGAAAATTCCCGTGTTGATGCTAGGCACCTTTCGTGACAACGAGATCGATCCCGCCGGACCGTTCGCACAGACTCTCGACGAGTTAGTGCGCATCCATATGCTCGAGCGGATCACCCTGGATGGCCTTACACAGAGTGCGGTTGCTGAAATGATTCGCGCGCTCAGCGAAAAAGAGCCGCCGCACGATGTCGTGAGCCTCATCTACTCGGGCACCGATGGCAATCCGCTCTTCGTCGAGGAGCTTTTTCGCCATCTTATCGAGCGCGGCAAGCTTATGGATGCACACGGCGAGTTTCGGCGGGATCTCAATCTTTCGGAGGGCGACGTGCCGCAAAGCCTGCGCCTTATCATAGGACGGCGGCTTGCCCGACTAAGCGATGAGGCGCGAAAAATTCTGGGTCCCGCCGCGGTCCTGGGACGATCGTTCACCTTTGAGCTGCTAGAGGCCTCGACCAGGATCGATGCGGACTCACTGCTGGACTATGTTGAAGAAGTAGAAAAGGCGGGGCTCATATACTCTACGCTAGGATACCCGGAGGCGAGCTTTCAATTCTCTCATGAGCTGATCAGGAATGCGGTCCTTAGTGACCTGTCAGCTCCGCGCCGTCAAAGGCTCCATCTTAACGTGGTTAACGGAATCGAACGGGTTCACGCCGACGCTCTGGAAGATCAAGCCGAACATCTCGCGCATCACCTTTGGCAGGC
>Ga0209333_1000953_pt1 | contig 14873 bp, 12 predicted proteins | sample BlaSpr_A8_OM2_O3_FD_187982 | JGI IMG/M metagenome (GOLD analysis project Ga0209333, IMG submission 187982) | Forest soil microbial communities from Thunder Bay, Ontario, Canada - Black Spruce, Ontario site 2_A8_OM2_O3 (SPAdes) (version 2) | ecosystem: Environmental > Terrestrial > Soil > Boreal... | reverse complement strand
TCGGCGCGCGCCGAATCGCGCGACGCTGATAGGTCTGGCGGTCGTCATTCTGGCGGCGGCGTTGCTGGCTGCTTTGCCGGCCGTGCTCCATGCAGTCCGGATCGATCCCGCCGCCACGCTGCGCGCCGAATAGCAGCCGCGGTCGGGTAGCGGTCATGCCCCCAAACGGCCAATGGGTGCTTAACAGTTTTGGGGATTTCTAATGGAAGAAACCGCTCCCTGACGGTCGCGACTCGGTAACCGTGCGAAATCAGCGTGCCCGTTACTGAGCCGCGACCGTCAGGGAGCGGTTTCCCCAAGACGGCTAAGCACCCACGGCCAATCTCCCGAACCGCCCGCCAACCGGGTTATGCTATGATTTTGGATGTCCGGCCAATCGCACGCTCACGGAGAGGTGGCTGAGTGGTCGAAAGCAGCGGTTTGCTAAACCGTCGTAGGGTCAAAAGCTCTACCGGGGGTTCGAATCCCCCCCTCTCCGCCACTTGCGCGCTTCGAAAGTCGTAATCTCCAGGTACCGTAGCCTCTCTTCGCCGTTCGCGGGCGCCTCACCGGCCATTGAACCGGCGATACATGAGCAATCTTGACCGTATTATCCCGGCTGGCGTGAGCAGTAGTGGCCAGACTAGAGCCGCTCGTGTTTGATATTCGGTTAGAGATATGTCGGGAGGGACGCCCGATTGTTGGACTTGACCTCGTCAACCGAGTTGAGAACTGGTTGCACACAGCTTGCGATAAAGAAGGCTCGGATGAGATCCCGTGGCGCCGAAAGCGCGGGTTCCCCATCGAACAGAACGTCCGCTGCCAGTGCGTTGAAACTGGAAATCGGCGGTTGGGCAGCTCAAAGCGAGCCGGCCACAACCGCATTTGGAGTCGCACGTTACCGTTTCCGGACCCGCGCCGGTCTCAATCGATCCGGAAAAAGATATTCCGAAGACGCGGAAGCAAAATAACCACAACCACAACCAATATGCCTCTGGAGGAAAAAATATGGCAAGCCCCGCGACAGCCTTACCACAAAGAAAATTGGAAGACCCCTTGGCGCACCTGCCGTGTTCCAGTATCCTGGTGTACAAGAAGGGCCAGAACATTTACGGTCTGGATCAACCCTCCGCCAGCATTTATCTGGTGATCGAGGGCAAGGTAAAGGTTTCCCGCATGGCCGGCGACGGCCACCAGGTGATCTTGGACATTTATCAAACCGACGAGTTCTTCGGTGAATTAGCGCTGCTCAACCTGCCACAGCGCCTCGAACAAGCTACGGCAATGGAGAGCACGCGGCTGATGTCCTGGACCACCGCGGAGATCGAAGAAATTGTTTCGAGGCGGCCCCGGCTGGCCGTGGCTTTGTTGCAAATCATGGCAGTGCGCACCATAGAGTTCGGGCACCGCATCGAGAGCTTCTCGGTGGATAATATTGCGCGCCGGCTGGCCCGTTCCCTGCTCCGCTTCAGCGAGCGGCTGGGTACGGCCGCGCAGGATGGTTGCGTGCGGTTGCCGCCGTTCACGCACGAGTTGCTCTCACAATATGTGGGTACCTCGCGCGAGATCGTCACGCATTACATGAACCAGTTCCGCCGCCAAGGCTACCTGCGCTACTCCCGGACAGGCATCGTCCTGATACCGCAACGCCTTCATGGATTAATTGGCGATCGCCGGTCTTCTTAGACCTCGGAATCGAGAAGTACCGTGGGGCAGGCGGTTTCGCCGGGCCAAAACGAACGCGGCGCCGCGGCCTCGTGCGGGAGGCTCGTACAACCCACGAGTTCCCCGCGAATGGCGCTACAATCGCACTTTCTTGATGCGAACATTTCGTCTGGCTGCTCTCCTGATCTCAGTCGCCTCGCACGCACCGGGCGCGCCGCCGGATTTCTACGGACGCATCGGCCACATCGTTTGGCTGGTGCACTCCATGGATGGGCCCCTGCTCGCCTGGTCGAGCCTCGGCCTTTCGGATGTGCATGACTTCGGTAAGATCGCTTTCGAAGGCGAGTATCGCGGCCGGCCCATCACCGGGCACGCGCACATGGCCTGGGGACATTTGGGAAGCCTGGCCGTGGATATGCTGGAGCCGCAAGGCGGCGACAGTGCCTTCGACGCTTTCTTATCGACGCACGGAGACGGCGTTTTCTCCATCGTTTACGAAGTGGCCAGCCAGGATGAAATGGCCAGGGAAGTCGAGCGCTTGGGCGGAGCCGGAGTGCCAGTGCTCCAGCGCATGCGGGTGGATACCGATCGCGGCCCCGCAGTATTTACGTTTTTCGATACCGGGCCAATGGGCAAATATGTGCTCGGCTTGGTTCGCTGGCCGGGAGGGGCGGCGCCGAACGCAGCGTCGCCCTTGGTGTCACATATCGCGTTCGTCATCCGCGACCCCAAGCCTGTCTCCGATTATTGGCAGCGGATCGGGTTTCCGGCCATGCAAGTGGCGCACGCCAGCCCGCGCGAAGACTCCCGCTATCACGGTATGCCCCTTTTGCTGCCGTTCGATGTCGGCTGGCACAAGTACACACAGCCGACTTTCGAGTGGATCGTTCCGCCGCAGGAGCCGGCCAACTGCTATGCCGATTTCCTGAAGGCCCACGGCGAAGGCATTCACCACCTGGGGCTGCCGGTGGACGACCTGGACGGCGCCATTGCCAGGTACAAGGGCCTGGGCTACGGCGTCGTGCAATCTGGCGCTTGGGGCGATGTTGGCAAAAAGGGTTCCGGCCGGTACGGGTATATGGGGACCGATTCGATCGGCGGCGTCACCGTGGAATTGATCCACGCCTATAACTGACCGGAGCGAAGAGCGCGTGGGCGCGCGCCTTCGCACTGAGCGCGCGCCGAGGGGAGGATCCGGGATTTATGTTATCCGACCGGATTCCAAGGATCTGCGGAGGTTTTGGCGGGAGCGCCGAAAAGCATACGTGGGAGCCACCAGCTAAATGCCCGCCGAAGAAGGACATGGGTGCGCACCGATAGGGGCGGCGCCGGCTCCCCGATGAGGAGGGGAGCAGACCCTGGCCTCCTATAACGGGGAGGTCGCGCCTAAACGACTGGATCACCTCGAACCAGTACCAGGAGCCAGCGGAATTTGTGGGATCCATCCCATTTACCGAAACGCGGGGACATGTGGAAGCCGTGTTACGGAATGCAACGGTATATCGGCAACTCTATGCAGGCAAAGCTCCCGGCCGGCAGCCGGACGCGCGGCAGCAAGCAAGCCCCCTCCGGCGTAACCGCGAAGCCGTCTAATTCGCCTTCCCTTCCGCCGAAGAATGTGCGAATCTTAATCTAGGGTTTGAACTATGCTACCAAGTTTCCTACTTCCGGAAACGACCATTCGCGAGGCTGGCACCAGCCCCGAGGTGGACCTCGGAGATTCCCGGGGCAGTGTGATTCTTCTCACTCTCGGCATCACTCGCATCATTGAACAGGAAAGCCTGGATGTTTCCATCTGGGGTTCCGCGGACAATGTCGAGTGGGGCGCCAAACCCATCGTCTCCTTCCCGCAGAAATTCTATTGCGGCACGTATCAGATTCTGCTCGACCTGCGCGCCCACCCGGACGTGCAATTCCTGCGCGCGAAATATCATGCGCAACGCTGGGGTAAGGGTGAACTTAAGCCGCTGTTCGGCGCCTACGTCTTCGCGCAAGGCGTTCAGCAGCAAATTCTGACTATGACCGCCTGACCTGCTAATGATCTCCTACAACGAAGCCCTCGACCTTTTCCGCTCCGACGATCTGATTGGTATCGGCATGGCCGCCGACGCCGTGCGCAAGCGCCATCACCCCGAGGGGATAGTCTCGTACATCGTCGATCGCAACATCAATTACACGAACTTTTGCACGGAATATTGCAGTTTTTGCGCTTTTTACAGGCCCATGGGCCACGCCGAGGGTTACGTCCACGACCACGAGACTATCTTCGCCAAGATCCAGGAAACCCTTGACTTGGGCGGCACTGGCGTGTTGATGCAGGGCGGCCTCCATCCGGACTTGAAGATCGAGTGGTACGAAGATCTGCTGCGCGCCATCAAGCAGCGCTTCACCATTCATCTCCACTGCTTTTCCGCGCCGGAGATCACCAACATCGCCGAGGTCAGCGGCCTGAGCTTGCGCGACACCATCGCCCGGCTGCGCGACGCGGGCCTGGACTCCATCCCCGGCGGCGGAGCCGAGATTCTGGACGATGGCGTGCGCCACCGCATTAGCCGGCTCAAGTGCAACACTTCCGAATGGATCGACGTGCACCGCACCGCGCATGCATTTGGCATGCGCACCACCGCCACCATGATGTTCGGCTGCGGCGAGACGCTGGAGCAGCGCATGAATCATCTGCGGATCGTGCGCGAGATTCAGGAAGATACCGGCGGCTTTACCGCCTTCATCCCCTGGACGTTCCAGCGCGAAAACACTTCGCTCGGGCATTTCGTGCACGAGGAAGCCACCGCGGTCGAGTATTTGCAGAACCTGGCGATCTCCCGCATCTACCTCGATAACATCGAGAACATTCAGTCGTCCTGGGTCACACAGGGGCTGAAGACCTGCCAGCTCGGGCTGCGCTTTGGCGGCAACGACGTGGGCAGCATCATGATCGAGGAGAACGTGGTCTCCGCCGCCGGCGCGCATCACCGCGCCAGCGAAGAAGAGCTGCGCCGCATTATCCGCGATGCCGGATTTATCCCCAAGCAGCGCGATACCCTCTACCGCACCTATTTCTTGAATTAGGCCGCGCCCGAATTTTCGGTAGCGTGCCGCAACGCCCCCTTGACTCGGCTAGCCCAGATCGGCCATAATATATCGCAGTACCATATATGCAAGATCAATCTATCGACAATCGCGAGTGGAAGAAGGGCAGCGCCGAGCTGCTGCTGCTTTCGCTGCTGGAAGCCGTGCCCCGCCACGGCTACGAACTCGGCAAGCTGATCGAGCAGCGCTCCCAAGGCGCGCTGCGCTTTCACGCCGCGTCGCTCTACCCGCTGCTGTACCGCCTGGAGAAGCGCGGCTGGATTCAAGGCCGATGGGTGGAGAAAAGCGGGCAACGCCGCCGGCGCTATTACCGGCTGACTGCGCCAGGCCGGAAAATCCTGGCTTCCCAGCGGCAGGGCTGGCAAACGTTTGTCGAGGCCATCAACCGCATCGCCGGAGCCGAAAATGCCTGATTGGAACGCACGGATTCGCGAACAACTCGGGATCTTGAACCTGAAGCCTGCGCGCGAGGCGGAGATCGTGGAGGAATTGGCCCAGCACGCCGAGGATCGCTACCGCGAACTCCGCACCGGCGGGGCTACGGAAACGGAAGCCCGCCGCATCGCGCTCGACGAGATCGGCGGCCACCAGTTGCTAGCCAGGGAACTGCGCGCCATCGAGCGTACGGTTGCGCCGGACCGCGGCAGATTCCTGGCCGGCCTCGCCCAGGATCTGCGCTACGCGTTCCGGACGCTACGCAAGAATCCCGGCTTCACCGCCGTCGCGATGCTGGCGCTGGCGTTGGGCATCGGCGCGAACACTGCGATTTTCAGCGTGGTGAACGGAGTGCTTCTGCGGCCCCTGGCGTATCCCGATCCCGGCCGGTTGACCCTGATCTCCGAAACCACCTCGGAGTTCAGCCAGATGTCGGTTGCGTATCCGAATTTCCTCGATTGGCGCCGCGAAAGCCGCTCCTTCACCGATATAGGCGCCACTCGCAGCGACGACTTCAACTTCACCGGATCCGGCGAACCCGAGCGTCTTTCGGGCGAGTACGTCTCCGCGAGTCTGTTTCCGGTCCTCGGCGTCACGCCCTTCATGGGCCGCGGTTTCCTGCCCCAGGAAGACCGCCAGGGCGCCGCCTGCGCCATCATGATCGGCTACGGGTTCTGGAAACAGCGGCTGGCAGCCGACCCGAACATCCTCGGCAGGGTCCTGACCCTCAACGCCATGAGCTGCGCCGTAGTTGGCGTTTTGCCCGCCGATTTTCGGTTCAGCGAGAGGGCGCAGGTCTATGTTCCTATCGAGCAGTACGACGGGGGTCTGCTGCGCACGCGGGAGTCGCACCCCGGAATCTCGGTCTTTGGCCGGCTCAAACCGGGTGTGACCATCAAAGCGGCGCAGGCGGAGATCGGGTCTATCTCTAGCGTCCTCGAACGCCAGTACCCGGCCACCAATGCGGGACACGGAGCGAGAGTTGTGCGGATGAAGGACAACATGGTGGCGTACATCCAACCGACGCTCCTGCTGCTCGTAGGGGCCGTCGGGTTCGTGCTGATCATCGCCTGCGCCAACGTCGCCAATCTGCTGCTGGCGCGCTCCACGGCTCGAAAGCGCGAGTTCGCCATCCGCACCGCGCTTGGCGCCGAACGCGGACGCATCGTGCGCCAGTTGTTGACGGAAAGCGTCCTGCTATCTCTGGGCGCGGCCGCGATCGGCTTGCTGCTGGCCCGCTGGGGAACCAGGCTGGTACTGACGGCTGCGCCCGGCAGCTTGCCGCGCTCCGGGGAAATCGGAATCGACCCGTACGTCCTGCTCTTTACGCTGGCGGTTTCGATCATCACCGGGATCCTGTTCGGCTTGGCGCCGGCCTTCCACGGCGCGAATGCGAACCCCCAGGAATCGCTGAAAGAAGGCGCGCGCGGCGCCGGCGGCGGACGTCGTCGCGCGGAAGGCGTCTTCGTGGCCGTGGAAATCGGCTTGGCAGTGATCTTGCTGTCGGGCGCGGGACTGATGATGCAGAGTGTCTGGCGGCTCTTGCGGGTCGATCCCGGGTTCAACACGCGAAATATCCTGACCATGCAGGTCGCGCTATCGCCCAAGGTGATGGCGAGCCCGCCGGCCATCCGCCTTGCATACCAGCAAATGCTTGGGCGTGTGGCGGCGATTCCTGGGGTTCAGGCGGTTGCCGTCGCGTCACTGGTGCCTCTCGGCGAGAGCGACAGCGAGAATTCCTTCTGGCTGGGCGCCGGGCCCCAGCCCCCTCAGGACCACTTGACCTCAGCTATGTTCTATGTCGTAACGCCCGATTACTCCAGGGTGATGCAGATTCCGTTGCTGCGCGGGCGGTTCATCGCGGAAAGGGACACCCTAGCATCGCCCGCCGTGGTGGTGATCGATGAGGTCATGGCAAAGCATGTCTTTCCCGGCCGGGACCCCATCGGGCGGCAAATCAGTCTCATGGCGGTGGGGCCTGTCCAAATTGCCGGCGTCGTAGGGCACGTGAAGCATTGGGGCCTCGATACCGACGATACCGCCAAGATACGGGACCAAATCTACTTCCCTCTCCTGCAAATACCGGACCAGTTCATGTCCCAAGGCGTAGCGGGACTCACGCTCATGCTGCGCACCGGCGCCGAGCCGCTGGGCCTGGCTTCGGCCGTGCGCGCGCAGGTGGCCGGTCCCACGCAGGATCAGCCCATTTACGCGGTCCGCACGATGGAACAGACCGTTTCGGGATCGCTCGCCCAGCGTCGCTTCGCCATGCTGGTGCTGATCGTCTTCGCGGCTACCGCCGTGCTGCTGGCCGCGGTCGGAATCTATGGCGTCATGGCTTATGCCGTGACCCGTCGCACCCACGAACTCGGCATCCGCGTCGCTTTGGGAGCCTCTCGCCGGGAGACCATCGGATTGGTCATGCGCCAGGGTATGCGGCTGGCCGCGATCGGCCTTGCCGGAGGACTGGTGGCGGCTCTGGCGCTGACGCGACTGATGGCAGGCTTGCTCTACGGCGTCCGCCCGGCCGATCCAGCGACGCTTGCGGCGGTGGCGTTGCTGCTGGGTGGAATTGCGCTGCTAGCGTGTTACATCCCGGCGCGGCGCGCGACTGCGGTCGATCCGGTGGTCGCCTTGCGCTGCGAGTGAACGGCTAAAATCAATCCGTGTTCGCGCAAGACGGCATCCACATCGGGCCGGCCCGTTGGCAGATCCACACTGGGGATCGTCACGCCCGCGGCACTGCGCGACCCGCGCGTAATCCCGACTGCCTTCATCGCAGTTGTGTACTCCGTGCCCGAACCTCTACCGCGAACAGACCACCAGCATATACCGGCCATCCAGGCTGGGAATTTCTTCCAGGATACGCAGCCCGCCGCGCTCCACTAGCAGCGCGTGCAGAGCGTCCGCGGTGAATCTGTAGTTGAAGTTCAAGTTGATGTGCTCGCCGCGCTCCACCAGCACTTCGTGAGCCGGCGTGGCAATGCGCAGGTCGCGATCCGGGCGGAAATACGAGGCGGTCACGTGCAGGCCGCCGATGCTTTTGTCGCGCTTATGTTCAAATCGTACTTCTCCGTCGTCGGCGGAGACGCCCAGCGCGGCCAGCGGCGCGAACGCGAACTGCACCATTGCGTGGATGTCCGGCGCGGATCCGTTAGTATGATAAATCTCGGCGTCCAGGATCAGCCGGTCGTCGCCATGCAGGCATTGCGCCATGTGCTTGACGTGATCGAGCGGATCGAAACCGCCCAGGGTATTGCCGGACATCAACAATAGCTTGGGCGATTCGGCGGCATCTGTGGCGAATACCAGGTGCATGGGGCTGGAGATATCCGCCTTCACGCCGGCGGTTTCAATATCCAGATCTTCAGCGGCGGCGCACGCCGTTTCCAGCAGCGTCTGGCTGGCATCCACCGGGTAATATTTCAGTTCGCGGCCGGCATATTGGAACACGTCGAGCAGCAGGCGGTCGGTCGAGCCATCGCCGGCGCCGAAACTGATTACCGGCAAACGCTCGACAAAGGGTTCGAGCAACCAGTTGGTTTTGGTGGCGAGTTCCTTCCAGCATCGCCGCAGATCGCCGAATGCGGGATCGGCCGCGCGGGCCAACCATGCGCGCACCGCCAGCGGGCTCCAGTAGAAGAATTTCTCGGGAAGGTCGCGCGCTTCCACGGCCTCGGTAAGCTCTTGGATAATCTCCGCTTCAGTCAGGACGACTTCAATCTTCATGGGTCTACTTAACTATAAACCCATGATCTGAATACCGGCATCGACGAAGATGGTATTGCCGGTGACGCCGCGGGCCAGATCGCTGGCCAGGAACACGGCGGTATCCGCAACTTCGGCGGGATCGGTGTTGCGGCGCAACGGCGAACGCTGCGCGACGTAATCCAGGATGCTAGTGAAGTCCTTAATGGCGCGCGCGGACGCGGTCTTGACAGGCCCCGCCGAGATGGCGTTCACGCGGATGCGCTGCGGCCCGAGATCGCTGGCGAGATAGCGCACCGAGGCCTCGAGCGACGCTTTGGCGACGCCCATCGCGTTATAGTTGGGCACCACGCGCGTCGAGCCTAGATATGTGAGGGTCATCAGCGCGCCGCCCGTCGTCATCACCGGAGTGGTGGCGCGGGCCACCGCGACCAGCGAGTAAGCGCTGACCTCCTGCGCCAGCAGAAAGCCCGCGCGTCCGGTCTCCACGAAGGGGCGCGATAAGTCGTCGCGATTGGCGAAGGCCAGGCTGTGTACCACGGCATTCAGTGGGCGGCCCAAGGCGCGCAACGATTCGGTGAGTGCGAGCAGATCCTCCTCCTTGGTCACGTCGCATGGCCAGATGCCCGCCACAGGCAGGCCTTGGGACATCTCTTCAATGGCCACCTTCTGGCGGTCGCCCAAATAGGTAAGGGCTAAGGTTGCTCCTTCGCGCCAGAAGGCTTGCGCGATAGCGTACGCCAAGCTCCATTTGTTCGCGATTCCGAGTATGAGGGCTAGTTTGCCCTCCAGCAGATTTGGCATAAGAGTAGTCTTCTATGGTAACCGCATTGGCTAACGTAAGCGCATCGGCCTGCCGCCTTCGTCCTTGCTGCGCTGCGCGGCATCCATGAAGGCAAAGATCTCCAGCGTTTCCCGGTTGGGCACGGGCGGCTGTCCGGTTTCAAAGAATTTCATCACCTCCACCAGCAGCGGGCGGTAGCTGTCGGCCGGGCGCGACGGGCTCTCCACGATCTGCTTGGGGCGGAAGACAACTGCGCCGTAATCGCTATAGGGGCGGAGCGCGCGCACGGTACCGATGCGCCCGTCTTTCCAGCGGCCCACGATCACGTCGGCATCCGGCGAAAAAATGCGGCTGACTTCTTCGCAACCCGGACCCATCAGTGAATACAGCAATTCGATGGGATGGATGGCGTACCAGGACAGATCGAGCTGGTGGTGCGGCTCCAGGGGTCCGGGACCCCAAGTCTCCACGCCCGTAGCGTCGGCGAACTTCATGGTCTCGGCGATTTCGCCGAACCGCAGGCTGGAAGCGCTGAACCATGGCACGCCGGCGGCGGTGGCCAGGCGGGCGATCTCGCGTGCATCCTCCAGCGTGGAGGCCAGCGGCTTATCGATGAATAGCGGCTTGTGTGCGGCAATCACCGCGCGGGCTTGCGCCAGATGCACGCGGCCATCCACGCTTTCGAGCAGCACGGCGTCCACGTCGCGGCACATCTCCGGAATAGTGGTGAAGAACCGCACCCTCCACTTGGTGCGCAGCTCGTCGGCGAATTTGTCCACGCGGGCGGCGCTGGACTCGATGTCGGGGCTGCCGCCTTTGTACGCAGCTACCACTTGGCCGCCGGGCACATGATCGGGCGACGATTCGTCGTTCAGGATTTGGGTGAAGGCGGTGACGTGCGACGTATCGGTGCCGATAATGCCGAGACGCAGCGTGACAGCGCCGGCCGGGATGGCGCAAAAAAATAAGAAAACGGTGAGCTTCACTTCCGGCATTGTACACTGAAAGCGCAGCCGGGCGGCCTATGAGGCCGCAGCAGGCAACGTGCCTGCCCCACACAAATGGATCTGACCACTCCGCTCTCTTACATCAAAGGCGTCGGGCCCGCGCGCGCAGCCATGCTGGAGGCCAAAGGTCTCAGCATGGTCGAGGACTTGCTTGCCTACGTGCCCTTTCGTTATGAGGATCGCAGCAACGTGAAGGCGGTCAACGAGCTGGCGCCGGGCGAGATGGCCACCGTGATCGCGGAGGTGCGGACGGCAAGCCTCTCCGGCTTCAAGCGGCGCAACCTGGGGCTGTTCGAAGCCTCATTCACGGACCGTTCGCGCGGCATCCTGGTGGGCAAGTGGTTTCACGGCGGCTACTTGGCCAACGTGCTGGCGCCGGGCCAGAAAGTCGCGCTATTCGGCAAAGTGGAATTCGACAACTATGCCGGTCAACTCAACATGCTGCACCCCGAATTCGAGATCCTCTCCGATGACGACGACGCAGCGGAAGCGGCCCTGCATCTGGGGCGAGTCGTCCCGGTTTATGAAGCCGTATCTAAGATCAGCACGCGCGTGCTGCGGACCATGGTGCATCGCGTGTTGGAATCGGTGCCTCCCGTAGAAGACCAGCTTCCCGAAGAAGTGCGCCGCCGATTGAAACTGCCGGACCGCTGGACCGCCCTCAAGGAGACGCATTTCCCGCCGCAGGAAACAGACATGCGGTTGCTGAACGCGTTCCGGTCGCAAGCGCAGTTCCGCCTGATCTTCGAAGAATTCTTCTGGCTGGAGTGCGGCGTGGCATTGAAGCGCAGCAAGGCGCGCACTATGCCGGGCATTTCTTTCGAACTGACGGATGGCGTGCGCGAGAAGGTGAAGGCCATGCTGCCCTTCAAGCCCACAGGAGCACAGAAGCGCGTGCTGGGCGAGATCGCCCAGGATATGAAAGCACCGCGGCCGATGAACCGTTTGCTGCAAGGCGATGTGGGCAGCGGCAAGACCATCGTGGCGGCGGAAGCGGCGGTGATCGCGATTGAGAACGGGTACCAGGTGGCGGTGCTGGCGCCCACGGAAATCCTGGCGGCGCAACACTATTTTTGCTTCAAGCAACTGCTGGCGTGCCTCGATTACGTGGTGGTGCAACTCACAGGATCGTCCACCGGCCGGGAGAAGGGGCAGCTTAAGAAGCTGATTGCGGCGGGACTGGTGCACGTGGCCATCGGGACGCACGCGCTGCTGGAAAAAGACGTGGAGTTCGCGAAGCTGGGGCTGGCGATCATAGATGAGCAGCATCGCTTCGGCGTGATGCAACGCTTCGAGTTGTTGCGGAAGGGCGTGCATCCGGACGTGCTGGTGATGACCGCGACTCCGATTCCGCGTACACTGGCGCTGACCTTGTACGGCGACCTCGACGTGTCGGTGATCGACGAGATGCCGCCAGGGCGCAAGCCGATCGTAACCAAGCACGTCACGGCCGATCATGCGGAACAGGTCTATAGCTTCGTGAAGAAGCAGATCGACGAGGGCCGGCAGGCGTACGTGGTGTATCCGGTGATCGAAGAATCCGAGAACAACGCCATGAAGGCGGCCGAAAAGATGCACGACCATTTGTCGCAGGAAGTGTTTCCGGGCGTCGCGGTGGGCCTGATGCACGGGCGGTTGCCGGCGGACGAGAAAGAATCCACCATGGAGCGCTTCAAGAAGGGCGAGATCAAGATCCTGGTTTCGACCACGGTGATCGAGGTGGGCGTGGACGTGGCCAACGCCACGGTGATGGTGATCGAGCAGGCGGAGCGCTTTGGCCTGGCCCAACTTCACCAGCTTCGCGGGCGCGTGGGACGCGGCGCGGCGCAGAGCTATTGCATCCTGATCACCGAGCGTATGAGTGAGACAGCGAAGCAACGCATCCGCACGCTGGTGGATTCGAACGACGGATTCCTGATCGCAGAGATGGACCTGAAGCTGCGCGGGCCGGGCGAGTTCTTCGGCACCAAGCAGTCGGGACTGCCGTCGTTGCGGGTGGCGAATATCCTGCGCGATAAGGAGATTCTGGAAGCGGCGCGGCGGGAGGCGCTGGATTTCGTGAGCCATCCGCCGTCGGAGGAGGAACTGCGTCTGGCGGTGGCGTATATTCGCGATCATTGGCAACGGCGCTACGGGCTGGTGACGGTGGGCTGATGCGGGTGATTGGGGGCGAGTTCCGGTCGCGGCGGTTGAAGAGCATTCCAGGTTTGGCGACGCGGCCGACGCCGGACCGGCTGCGGGAGACGCTGTTCAATATTCTGGCGCCGCGGATCGAGGGCGCGGTGTTCGTGGATGCTTACGCGGGCACTGGCGCGGTGGGGATCGAGGCGCTCAGCCAGGGGGCGGCGCGGTGCGTGTTTGTGGAGAGTGGGCGGCGGGCGGTGGAAACCATCTGGGAGAATCTGCGGGCGCTGGGGATTGAGGGGCGGGCTAGCGTGGTGGCGGGGAAGGTGGCGGCGAACCTCGGGGCGCGGCCGGCGGATATCGTCTTCCTAGATCCGCCGTATGAAATGCAAGAGGAGTATGCGGCGGCGTTGAAGCAGGCCAGTGCCGGGCTGGTGATTGCGCAGCATTCGGTTCGGTTCGATCCGGGCGACGTTCATGGGGATCTGCGCCGGGCGCGGGTGTTACGGCAGGGGGATAATGCATTGAGTTTTTATGAACGGACTTGACGCCTTCGCGGCTCTTATCTGCCACGGCATAGAGGGAAGACGCGACGCAGCTTACCCAGGGCGTCAAGCGGCGCGGTATGGCGCGCCTTTCCGCCCAGCAGAACCTGGGCCGACGAGTGAGTTACGTCTTTCGCCCGAAGCGGAAGCCGAGCCTGGCGACATCCGGTGTTCACGCCTCTGGCTCCCGGCCCAGTATCCATACGCGGGGCGACGGCGTAACGAACTGGGTCCGGGTGTGCGCAGCTTCACCGCTGGCGATTTTCAGCCGTTGAGTTTCCCTTCATTTTACGGAATCGCTTCATAGGGTGTCTGCGCTCCCTGAGTCCCGGCCAGCGTAAATATAGGCCAATGAAGCCGGGCGGCAGGCCGTCGTACGCCACGGTCGCCTCGATAGTTCCGAAGGACAGGTGGAAAGGAGCGGCGAGGGTGTTGAGATGCCGGCAAGTTGGCCCGCGAAATACTGGGTGTAACTGCGCCGAAGCCCACGCCGTATAGGTTGAGTCGTTCTACTCGGTTTTATTAGGAAGTGGTTGGCGTTTATTTACGGCTTTGTGTTCCAATGTCGTCAGCCGCGTGAGTTGAGGACAGTAGAATCGCCAGAAGACAGGCACGTACGTCGCGGAAGCAAGCAGCCCCGGTGCAGCGTGCTTCGCCGCGCGAAATGCCGCCGGGGCGCAGGGACGGGGCGGAGCTGTAATAGGCGAACCAGAGGCAACAGGCGGACCAGAGGTTGTCCCGCTTCGAGCTGAGGGTATTGGCAGGGCGCGACTTCAGCAACTACCCGCGCTTGCTTTGACCGGCCGGTTTAGCAATCACGCGCTACGCCACTTTATTTTAGCCAGCCAGACCAACAACTTGCCGGAAATGTCCGCCAGCTCTCTCCTACCCCCGCCATATTATTCAATCAGGAAGGCAAGACGCCATGTCAACCGCAGAACAAGTCGAAGCCAATCGCTCCAACGATCGAGAATCCGCAGTCCCCAGGGGGTGCGCGCCCGCGCCGCGGCCCTGCCATCCAGCACGGCTCTTAGCGATCGCGCTGATGGCATCCGGCTGCGCCTATTGTCAGTGTACGTTGTGGAACCAGTCTGCCTGCTCGAGCGTATACTCCGGCAGTGCGAACCCAACTTTAGGCACGTTCCTGGCGGACGTGGAAGCGTCCTTTCAATCCATCGATGCCGCCACCGCCTCCATGCCACAGCCCAAGATCGTCATCACGGCTCAAATACTGCCGGCCGCCGGCGCCTGGCTCAGTACGTCCGTGCAGACATTCGGACCGGCCATCAACGGCTACATGGACCTATTGAAAAACAACGCCGGAGTCACCACACAGGATGTCAATATTTGGCCGTCCGTCCTCTCCTCCGCCTCGCAATACGCTCCCGGGTCGGGGGACATTACCATCGCCAGCGACTGCGCCGGCGGCGCCACCATCGGCACGGGTGCTTCCGTACCTACCGGTACCGGTCCCGCTACACGCTGCAAAGCTCTGACTTATTATGACTCGATGTTTAGCCACGCCGCGGCTAGCGG
>Ga0209333_1000947_pt1 | contig 14889 bp, 12 predicted proteins | sample BlaSpr_A8_OM2_O3_FD_187982 | JGI IMG/M metagenome (GOLD analysis project Ga0209333, IMG submission 187982) | Forest soil microbial communities from Thunder Bay, Ontario, Canada - Black Spruce, Ontario site 2_A8_OM2_O3 (SPAdes) (version 2) | ecosystem: Environmental > Terrestrial > Soil > Boreal... | reverse complement strand
CTGCCGCACTACGGCAACGTGGGAACAGCCATCACCATTCTGGGAACGGATCTCACGGGTACCACCAGCGTCAGCTTTAACGGGACCCCGGCGGCGTTCGAGGTCGTCTCGGCTACCGAAATCACGACCAGCGTGCCGGCCGGAGCGACGACTGGCAGCGTCCAGGTGACGACTCCGGGCGGTACGCTTTTGAGCGGCGGTCCCTTCCTTGTGCAGCCGTAGGTGAGCGAAAGCAGCGAATCGATGAGACGAATCGTTAACGCATTGGGGAAACCGAACTGGGCGAGACGCGCGGCAGGAAATCCGCGATGCGTTTTTCGTCTTCCACTACCAGGAGTCGCACATCATTAGCGGCTTAGCGCAGCTACGGCGGCCAACCAAGCTCTTGCGGTCGGCGGCTCGCGTGGCGTAACATGGCAGGTTTGCGCCAGACGCGACATTCTATTGGCTTGGCGGCATTGGCCTTGGTGCTCTTCTTCACGGTCTGTCACCGGTGGCTGGAGACACCCCTCTGGAGCTTCAACGGCTCCCGGCTGATGCCATCGTTCGCTCTTGCCAGGGGCGTGAATTACTATGTTCTGTCGCCGCCGGGCGGACCGCTCTACAACAGCTTGTACGGGCCGTTGGTGGCCGTCATATATCTGCCCGCGACGCTGTTTCACTCGCCAAACAGCGCGGTTCTGGCGGGGTCGGCCATCACCATCGTACTCTGCTTTTCGGCGGCGGCGTTTCTGCACTTCGCGCCATTCAAACCTGGGCGAGGCCCTGTCGATGGACTGGCGTTCCTGACCGCGGGCTTTCTCATGTGCTATCTGGAGCCGCTCAAGTATTCGTGCTTCAATATTCACGCCGATGGTCCTGGGCTGGCCTTCAGCGCGGTGGCGTGCGCCGCGCTATGCTATCGCGGGCCTGAAAAATGGCGCGCGGGGCTGCCGGTTTCCGCCCTGTGCGCGGTGCTCTCCATTTTCTGCAAGCAAACGTTTTTGCCTGTGCCTTTCGCGCTGCTGATCTACCTATGGGCCGTCGAGGGGCGCGCGCAGGCGGTACGCTACCTGCTCTGGCTGATGGTGGTGGGCGCACTGGCCGGCGGCGCCGCGATGTTTGCGGCGGGCCCTGCGAACCTATATCACTGCCTGATCTGGGTGCCGGCGCATCATCCGTGGAATGACTCGTCGCATATCGTGAGCGCCATCCAGGCGATGCGCAGCTTCATTCGGGTGTCCATGCCGGTGCCGGTGCTATTACTGGCATGCGCGGTGTATCTTTGGACCAGCGGCCGGCTTCGCGGGCCGGAACTGCGCGCCCTGGCGGCCAACCGCGGAGTGCCGATCCTGCTGGTGGGGATCGCCCTGCTGCCCTTCTCGATCGGCGGTCGCGCCAAAGCCGGCGGCGACGTGAACAGCCTGAGTTTCTCGTTGTTCTTTCTTACCTGCGGACTTACGGTGATGCTGGCGGATTCCTGGCGCAGCGCCCAAAGCCGCTCCGCGCGCCGTGTGGCGGTCTCGGTCTTGGTGGCCTGCATACTTCCGCTAGCCATATCCGAAGCTCCGCTGGCTCTCGATATACGGGCCAGCGCAAGACGCGTGCCGCATGCCGCACAGGCGGCCGCCTTCGACTACCTGAACCGGCATCCGGGAGGAGCATATTTCCCGTGGTTCCCGATCGCCCACTATTACGCCGAACGCGAGTTTCGGCATTACGCCTTCGGCATTGTCGACCGGTTGCTGGCCGGAGAACCGGTGAGCGGCGCGGAATTCCAGGCGTACGTTCCCCGGAACCCGGCGGTGATCGCATTCGCCGCCGACGGAACTCGAGAGTTATTCGGGTACGACTTGATGAATTATATGCCGGAATACAGCCGCCTGGTGAACGACCCCGAATTGCCGGGCTGGCTGGTGTACACCCGCGCCCCCCGGTAGCGCACAACTAACTATTGTGGACTTGTTCCTACCGACTCCCCAATGTTACTCCCATAAGAGAGGAATCTTGTATGGCTAGTTGGCGTACCTTGTTTGCCGTTGCGGCGTTCCTGCCTGGTGTGGCAGCCGCCACCGATCCAGCCATGTTGGATCTCATCATGCCCGACGCGCGCGTGGTCATGGAGATCAACCTGGACCACATCGCCTCCTCCCCTATCGGCCAAGCCATGTCCCCGCAAATGAAGGCGCAACTGTCGAGCCTCCGCCCGACCTGGCAGGATCCCCTGCCTGGCCTCGGCACTCTCGACTGGACCCGCTTCGCGCAGGAGGTGGTGTTCGCCAGCGGGCCGCCCGCCGGGCCCGGCAAGCCATCGCCCTCCCTGGTCATTGTGCGCGGCTTGCTGGATCCGGCCTTGATAGAATCGCTCAACGCCTTCAGCGGCGCCAAGAGCAACTACCTTGGCGTGCCACTGCTTTCCTCCAGTAGCGGCTACTCGGTAGTGGCCTTCCTGGATGGCTCGATCGCGGTCATAGGGCAGCCGGCCGACGTGAAGGCCGCTATTCGCCGCCGCGGCCAGAATGTCCCGCCGTCGCCCGTCCTGGCCGAAGGTCTGGCGCGGTACGAGGGCCAGTATGACATCTGGATGGTCTCGGCCGGTTCGCTGGCGGAGCCGGCCAAGTCTCCCATCGGCGCTTCACTGAAGTGGCTCGAACGGATGGATTCATTTACCGGCGGCTTGCGCTTCAGCCCGGATCTCGATCTTTCCGCCGAAATGAGCATGCGCAACGAAAAGGATGTAGCCGACATGGTCGACGGATTACGCTGGTTCGCAGGCGTGGTCCAGGCGCAGGAGCGAAGCGCACTCAGCCTCGAAGACATGAACTTCAAGGTGGATGGAAAGCGCCTCTCGCTCTCCCTGCAAGTGCCCGAACAACAGATCCGCGCCGCGCTGCAGCAACGCCAGATCGGGGCTTCGCGCGCTCCGCGCACCGCGGCCGTGCGGCCTCCCGAGATCGGCAGCGGCTTGCCCGAGCCGCCCTCGGGGACTATCCGCGTACAGTCTTCGCCCGCGGATATGGGCACCGTACTGCTTCCGATCGGCAAAACGAATTAGGGCATTCAGGGGAACGTCAAGCGGTTCCGCCTGCCGCGTCCGGTATAATCGGAACAGTGAAGACAAACGCCCTGCGCCGCCTCCGCAAGATTTCCTGACATGTGGACCGGACTGTCATTTCGGAGTGGGCGGTCACGCTGATTCTGCTGCTGTTCGGCACGACCACGCTGTTACAGGCGTTCGTCATCCCCAGCGGGTCCATGGAAGCGTCGTTGCTCGTGGGAGACCACGTGCTGGTGGATAAGCTGGCATATGCGCCCGCCGACGGTTTGACCGGACATTGGCTGCCTTACAGAGACGTGCGCAGAGGCGATGTGATCGTATTCCGGTATCCGCTGGATATCAAACAGAATTTTGTGAAGCGCGCGATCGGCGTACCGGGCGACCACATCCGGCTGGTGAACAAGCAACTTATTCTGAACGGCAAGGCCGTCAACGAGCCTTACACCATACGTGTGCCTGGCAGCGTGGAACCTTTCCGCGACAACTTTCCGTCCGCTGCGCCACTCGAACGGCTGCGTCCACAAGCGGCCGAGATGATCCGAAACTTTGTTTTCGATGGCGATTTGGTGGTGCCGCCGGGTTTCATTTTCGCGATGGGCGACAACCGCGACAATTCGGACGACAGCCGGTTTTGGGGGCTGGTCCCGCGCGAAAACATCGTCGGCACACCGTGGATCGTCTATTGGTCGTTCGAGGCCCCCACCGAAGATTTGAATACTGGCGGCGTTGGGATCGATCACCTGGTCGACGTGGCCACCCACTTCTTCAGCAAAACACGTTGGTCCCGGACCTTTAAGTTCGTTCGCTCATATCCGCTCGAACCGTAGCTTTGTGGCTGCGCGATATAATGGCGGCGCATATGAAGACGATACTCGTTTGTCTCTCCGCCCTCATGCTGGGCCCCGCCGCTACGCAGGGCGCATCGCTTGGACTGATTCCCCAGCCTGTCTCGATTCGGACGCAGCCAGGCGCGTTCCGCCTGCATGCCGGCGTAGCGATCGTGGCGCCGCCCGGCGTGGCCGAAGCGCGCCAGGTGGCCGGTTACCTTGCCGGCGCCATCGCCGCGCCCACCGGCTGGCAGTTGAAGGTATCCGAAGCGGCTTATCCTTTGCTTCGCCGCAACGCGATCGTACTGGGTTTAAGCGGACAGTCCCCAGCCGCCGCGCATCCCGAGGGCTACGAACTGGTGGTGACGGCACGCGGCATACGCATCCAATCGCCAACCCCGGCCGGCTTATTTTACGGCGTCCAGACGCTGTTGCAACTCCTGCCTCCGGAAATCGAGAGCCGGACGCGCGGTAACGCAGCCTGGATTGTGCCTGCGGTCCACATTGTCGACTACCCGCGCTACGCCTGGCGCGGCCTGATGCTGGACGTCAGCCGCCACTTCTTCAGCAAGGAGTTTGTGGAGCAGTACATCGATCGCATGGCCCGCTATAAGATGAATGTCTTCCACTGGCACCTGACCGACGACAACGGCTGGCGCATCGAGATCAAAGGCCTTCCCCAACTGACCCAGGTGGGCGCATGGCGCGTCCCCCGCCTCGCAAAATGGGGCGCACGCGAAGCGCCGCGTGTAGGCGAAGCCGCCACCGACGGCGGATTCTACACGCAGGACGACATCCGCGAGGTGGTCGCCTACGCCCGGCGGCGTTTCGTTACGGTGGTGCCCGAGATCGAGATCCCCGGCCATTCGCTGGCCGCGCTGGCTGCCTATCCGGAGCTATCCTGCACAGGCGGACCGTTCCAGGTGAACCCCGGCTCGAACTTCTACGAAAAGGTGGACAACGCCTTCTGTCCCGGCAACGAGAAGACCTTCGAGTTCATCGACAAGGTCTTCAGCGAAGTGGCGCCGCTGTTTCCTTCCGAGTACGTTCACATCGGCGGCGACGAGTGTTTCAAGGGCTTTTGGAAGGCTTGCGCGAAGTGCCAGCGGCGCATGGCCGACGAGCGTCTGGCGAATGTCGACGAGTTGCAAAGCTACCTGGTGCGGCGCGCCGAAAAGATCCTGGCATCCAAGGGCAAGAAGCTGATCGGGTGGGACGAGATCCTGGAAGGCGGCCTGGCGCCCAATGCGGCCGTGATGTCCTGGCGCGGCATGGATGGCGGCATCGCCGCGGCGAAGATGAATCGCCAGGTAGTGATGACGCCCACCAATTTCGTTTACCTGGATTACTATCAGGGCGACCCGTCGCTCGAACCCAGCACTTTCGGACGGCTGCTGCTGAGCACCTGCTACCGTTTCGAGCCGACGCCCGAAGGAGTGGACTCCAAGTACATTCTGGGCGGGCAAGGCAACCTTTGGACCGAGTCCGTGCCCACTCCCAGGCATGCCGAGTATATGACCTGGCCGCGGGCTTTCGCGCTGGCAGAAGTTTTCTGGTCGCCCAAGGCCAGCCGCGATTGGGACGATTTTGCGGGGCGGGTGGAGATGCAATTCCAGAGGCTGGACGCCGCGCAGGTAAACTATGCGCGTACCATGTACGACGTGGCCCTGACGCAGGTGCAGGACGCGGCGGGAAGGGCGGCCGTGCGGATGGCTACGGAACTCGGCGGTTGCGACATCTATTACACATTCGATGGCACGAACCCGGATCCGTTCACGCCGAAATATGCCGGCGAGCCGGTGCCGATTCCGGGCGATGCGTCGGTGGTGAAGGCTGTTGCCTGGCGCGGTGGGCATGCTTCTGGGCGGGTGCTGACGCTGATGGTGAAGCGATAATGCTGTGCGCAAGTAGACAAGTCATTGGAGCTTGCGCCAGTAGTGAAACCGCCTCACGCGCCGGGCGCAATGCGTCTTCAAGAAAGAAGTGGGAGAATTTGAGGGCCGCGCGGAATATTTAACCAACACAACCTTAGCCCACTACCGCGCGCGCGGCATGGTATATTTATACATAGCAGTGAATAAATAACCAATGAGTCACGTCGTCGGAATCGTCGGATATCGCGGCTATAGCGGAGCCGAACTCGCCCGCATTCTGGAACGCCATCCGCGCGTCACGCCCATCCTGCTCGAACACCGCGAAGACTCCGCCGTGCATCCCCACTCCCATGGCTCATCCGGCCCCCGCCTTGTGCCCTACACTCGGGAAACCGTCCGCGCCGAAGGAATTTCCATCGTCTTCCTAGCCACGCCGCCGGAAGTTTCCATGGAACTGGCGCCCGTCCTGCTCGCCACCGGCGCCAAAGTCGTCGACCTGAGCGGAGCCTTTCGTTTGCGCACGCCGACCGCATACGCCGCCTGGTACAACGCCACCCACACGCAGCCCGAATTGCTGGCCGAAGCGGCGTATGGATTGCCGGAATTCTGCCGCGAGCGCATCCCCGCGGCGCGTCTAGTGGCGAATCCGGGCTGCTATCCGACGGCGGCCAACCTGGCGATCCGGCCATTCCTCGATGCGGGAATGGTGGACCGTAAGGCAGGCATCGTGTGCGATGCCAAATCCGGCGTCAGCGGCGCCGGCCGTAAGGCAGCCCTGGCCACCAGCTTCTGCGAGGTCGCCGGCAACTTCTCGGCTTATGCCGTGCTGCGCCACCGGCACGTCCCGGAGGTGCTCATGATCTCCGGGTTGGAGGAACGCGAGTTCAGCTTCACGGCGCAGCTTTTGCCAGTCGATCGCGGCATCCTGGAAACCATCTACTTCCGCACGCAACGGACAACCAGCGCCGAAGACCTGCTGGCCATCTACGCGCAGCGCTATGCGGGCGAAGCGTTCGTCCGCCTGTATCCCGCCGGCCGTCTGCCGGATCTGCACGCTGTCGTGCGTACGAACTTTTGCGATATCGGAGTCACGGTAGACGCAGCCACCGGGCGCGCCGTGGTGATCAGCGCGATCGACAATCTGGTGAAGGGCGCGGCCGGCCAAGCGGTGCAGAACATGAATCTGATGCTTGGCTATCCGGAGACGGAGGGGCTGCTGTGAAGTTGCTGGTCAAACTCGGCGGTACGCTGCTGGATGTGGACGCGACGCGCGAAGGGCTGGCGCGCCAGATTGCGGCCATCTCGCGGGCGGCGCCCGTGGTGGTGGTACACGGCGGCGGCCGGCAGATGACGCGGTACCTGGCCGAGCGCGGCATCGAGAGCCGGTTCGTCAACGGACTCCGGGTGACTACGCCGGAAGTCCTGGATGCGGTCGTCAAGGTGGTCGCCGGAAGTGTCAATCGCCAACTGGTTGCGACTATAAACCAAGCGTTAAACCAAGCGGGCGCGCGCGCGGTGGGGATATCCGGCATCGACGGGGGCTTGGCAGAAGCCCAGCAGATGGACCCGGCGTTGGGCAGCGTCGGGCGCGTTACGCGCGCCGATCCGGCGCTGCTCCATATATTGCTGTCGGGCGGTTTCCTGCCGGTTGTGGCGTGCGTGGCGGGGGACCGGGAAGGCCGCCTGTTCAACGTCAACGCGGATCAAATGGCGGTGGCCTGCGCGGTGGCGTTCGGCGCGGACCAATTGATCTTCCTCACCGACGTAGCAGGCGTCTTGGACGCCGGCAAACGCCTTATGCCGCGGCTTACGATGGCGCGCGGCGAGTCGCTCATCGCAGAGGGTGTCGCCACCGGCGGCATGTTGGCCAAACTCACCGCCGCGCACAGCGCGTTGCGCCAAGGCGTGCCGCAAGTGCGCATCTGCGCGGGTGCGGCGGAGTGCGTTCTGGAACGTATCCTGGCGGGCGAAGATGTGGGCACGCGCATGGCGCTGGAGGAGGTCTTCGCGGGATGATCAGCGGTCTGAGAGAGGATGCGATTTCGGAGCGCGCGGGGTACGCCGGGGTGCATCCGGAGTTAATCGTCCGAAAAGCCGGAATGCACGATATCGGGCCCATTCTGAGCCTGATCAATGGCTACGCAGCCAAGGGTGTGATGCTGCCGCGCACCGAGTTGGAGGTTTCCGAGGCCATCCGCGATTTCTCGGTCATCGTAACGGCGGGGCGGCTGATGGGCTGCGGCGCGCTGCACTTTTATACTCCGTCCATCGGCGAGATCCGGTCGCTGGCCGTTGCCGAACACGCCAAGACCCATGGCATTGGCAGGCGGTTGATCGAGGCGCTGGTCCTGGAAGCGTCCGATTATTCGCTCGACGCGGTGTTCGCATTCACCTACGTGGCCGGCTTCTTCGGAAAGATGGGTTTTCAGGAAGTGGAGCGCGGCGAGTTGCCGCTCAAGGTCTGGAAGGATTGCGTGCGTTGCGTGAAGTTCCAGTGCTGCGACGAGATCGCGGTGATGCGTGTCCTGCGGCCGGAGTACCGTAGAAGCGTTCAACAATACCTCCAGCCGGAGGACTTGCAGTCGATCCAGTTGCCCGTGCTGCGCGGCTGAACGTACGGTGGCCCACCATCGCGGCAGCACCCCCAAATGAGGGGGTAATCTCTTCCCCCCAAAATAATTCCCGCCATACGGATGTGAAATCCTAGGCCGGTTGTACTATACTGTAAATCAGGATAAAAAAATCCTTAATACCTGAAGCGAGGAACCATGCGAGCCCAAACGGTTGAAGTGAAATCATCGAATGGCCGGGTGCTGTGCTGCACCGTGTTTCGTCCCGGCGGGAAAAAGCTGCTGGCCAAGGGTCACATCATCAGCGACGACGATATCCGGGTCCTGGAATCCGAAGGCATGGCATCCATCTGGGTGACCGAGCTGGAGGAAGGCGAAGTCGGCGAAGACGACGCGGTCTGCGCGGTAGCCAGCGAAATGGGCTGCGGAAGCTTCGAGATCCGTCTGGCGGCCGGCGGCCGGGCCAATCTACAAGCTACCGAGAAGTGTTGCGTGCTGGTGGACGACGAGCAATTGAGGCAGATCAACTACGCGGGCAGCGTAGTCATCGCCACGGCGCTCAATTTCAGCTTCGCGCTGCCGGGCCAGCGCATCGCCACAGTAAAGAGCGCGCCCTTTGCCGTTTCGCGCGCCCAGTTGGACGCGGTCGTGGGCGTGCTGAAGGAGCGCGGCCCCATCTTGCAGGCGCGGCCCATGCGGAGCCCCATTGTGGGCGTTTTGTATACCGATCCGCTCAACGGGGAGCGCGCCCGCCAGTTGTTTGAGAACATCATGCACCAGCGCCTCGAGCACTTCGGCGTGTCCGCCAGCTTTGCCCTCTCCTGCACGGAGGATGAAGCGTCGGTCGGCGGAGGCTTGCAACAATTGCTGCGGTCCAACCCCGCCGTGATCATGATCGCGTCCACCACGGCTCCGGCGGGTCCTGAAGACGTGGTCGGGCGGGCCATGGAGAAGGTGGGAGGCCACGTGGAGCGTTTTCTGGCGCCGGTCGAACCGGGCAACCTGCTGCTGCTGGCCTATAAGGACGATATACCCATGATTTCGGCTCCAGGGTGCTTTCGTTCCGCCAAGGCAAATGTGGTAGACTTGGTCCTTCCCCCGTTATTGGCTCGCTACCGCGTCTCAGGCTGGGAGGTGGGTTGCCTGGGACATGGGGGCTTGCTCGGGTAAGGCACGATTTCCTCCACCCCCGCGGGTTGCACCTCCGAGCAACCCGTAGGTGCTCCACCGGGCGCTTTAACCGGCGCCCGGTCCTTTTCTTGGAAGACAGAAGTCGGGAGGAGACAGTCCGTGTTCTTCGGCGACGACAGCACCGGCGTAGCCCACACTAATTTCGCGATCGACAGTACCACGACGGGCCCCATCGGCAAGTTCTCGAGCATCGAGGAAATCACCATGGCGACCAGTGGCAACGTTAAGGAAGCCGTCCCGTCGGCGCTGTCTAGCGACGGTACCAGCTTCTCCGTTACCTGGGCCTCCCAGTAGCTTCGCTCCCTGACGGTCGCGGCTCCGTAGCGCACAGAAACTACCGAGCCGCGCACGTTTCGCAAGCGGTCAACCTTGACCGCCTGTGAGTTGATGTATACTGGTCGGGATTGCCGGGGTTTCCCCCGGAATACTTTCTGCAAACGGAGGATACGCATCTTGACCAAACAACTCGGAATTTTGGGGGCGATAGCCATATTACCTGCATTTGCGCAGGTTTCGATCGCGCCGACTTCGATGGAACTAATTGCGCCGCGCCAGCACCGGCCCATTAAAGACCGCGCGGAGCACGGAGACGGCACCAGCACCAGCACCAACTGGAGCGGTTACGCAGTGCTGGGGACTTCCTTCACCTCGGCCGAGGCTTCCTGGATCGTGCCTACGGCCACGTGCAAATCGGGCGATCAATACGCGGCGTTCTGGGTAGGCCTTGATGGGTACACTTCCAGCACCGTCGAACAGACCGGCACGGATTCCGATTGCGACGGCAAGACCCCCAGCTATTACGCCTGGTATGAGTTTTACCCGAATCCCTCATACGAAATCACCAGCCTCACGATCAAGCCGGGCGACCATATGTCGGCCAAGGTGGTTTACAGCTCATCGGAATTCACCATCACAATCGAGGATGTGACCACTGGCAAGTCTTACAGCAAGAGCTCGAAGGTTTCGGGTGCGAGCCGGTCGTCGGCCGAATGGATTGCCGAGGCGCCTTGCTGCACTTCCCGCGGCGGCATCTTGCCGCTCGCCGATTTCGGCACGGTGCTTTTCGGCGACGACAGCACGGGGGTAAGCGGGACGAACTACGCGACGGATAGCACCACCAGCGGCGCTATCGGAGTGTTCCCGACCATCGAAGAAATCACCATGGCAACCAGCGGCGGCACAAAGGAAGCCGTGCCATCGGCGCTATCTAGCGACGGAACCAGCTTTTCGGTCACCTGGGCTTCCCAGTAGCCTGTCTGGGAATCTCTGCAATTCGCTTCGCCACGCGGTACGAATTCAGTCGCGGCGTACGAGGTTGCGGGCTTCGGGAAGGAAGTCCAGCGTCAGTGCGCGCTCGATGACATCGCGCTCGATTTTAGAGGGCCAGAACCATTCGAAGTCCAGCCATGGGTTTGAAGCGCTTGATGCCGGGGAGGCGCAGGCGCCGTTCTGGACTGCGGCGGGAGCATTCGGCGATTTCCGCCTGGGCCCGACAAAATATAGCGCTTCGTTCACCAAAGTGTTATAAAGTGTTACCGAGTTGGGCTATAATGGCCGGCAGTCGTGGCCCGGGTCCCCGGGACCCGCGGCGGCCTTTCTTAGGAAGAGAGTCAAGCGCGGCTTGCAACGGTACGCCGCCGGCTGGCATGCAGAACGGTGACGCCGACCACCTCGCCTTTCTCGTACCGGATTAGAATATCGTCGTCCGTCAACTCGGTGTCGTCGGCGTGGCTGGGCTTCTTGAAGTTCAGGTACAGCACATCCGCTTCCGCATCGTAGCTGGACCAGATGGTTCGATAGGGAATTCCCGCCAATTGCGGCGCCAGATCGACGATGCTTTGCAGGTTCAGTTCGGCCATATTCTCCTCCGTTGCTCCAGCCGCCGGATTTGTCTTGTTAGAAAGGCCGTGATGACGAATCCGTCGTTGGGCGCAGTCTCCCTGTAAACCACTACCAAGTACTTGCAAAGCCAGCAACTCACCTGCGGCTCCTTCGACGACTGACTCGGGCGTCTCGATGGTTTCAATCACATCGAAGAAGTAGCCAGCCAGTTCCGAATGCTCTTCTGTGACATGAAGCCATCTCCCATCTGTAAGCCGGATCGGAATCCCGTTAGCTGATCGGGCCACACGCATGGTCCAGATTTGATCTTACCGCGTTTACACCGCACCCCTTGGTCTGCGTTTTGCCGCATCCGTGGTTGCAATGCCAACAAATTCAGCAACACGGCGGCCCATTTGGCGGCCGGAGGCGCCGCCCTCTCGGTCTCGCTGGAACCTCTCACGCTTCAGCGAAAGGCCGGTGGTGTGGTTCAAGACCATGCGCTTCGGCGAAAAGGATACCGGCGCATGCTGCGTATCTCGGCCGAGACGGCGGGAGAGATCCAGGCGCGGGGCGCCGAGTTGGTGCGCGCCAGCGTGGATGCAGGCGCAGTACAGCGTACGACCCCCCACGCGGCAGGACGCCCCTTAGTCGCGGCCGCCGTGCTGGCGCCGCCATCCTCGGCATTGACATCGGCTCAGTCCCAGGGCAGGACGCACGCAACGGTCGCTGTCCCCCTTGTCCGGCGCTACGGCGGCCAGCGGCGCGCTTTCCGCCCGGAGCGCCTCTGCACATGGGGAAAAAATCAGAGAAAAGAGCTTCCATCGGAGTCGGCTGGATGTACAATAGGAAAAATTGGTTGATTAGCTGACGCAACTCTCTGTAGGAGGGCTCAAGCATGGATAGCAGTCGTAGGGACTTTCTGAAAGTCGCGGCGCTGGGCGGCGCCGCGGTTTCCTGGCTTGGATTCGACCTCCAGCCCGCTTACGCGGAACTCAGCCGGCTCAAAATCGCGCGCGCCACCGAAACCCGCTCCACCTGCCCCTATTGCTCCGTGAGCTGCGGCGTCATCATCTACACCATCGGCGACAAAGCCAAGAACGTCACACCGCAGGTCATCCATGTAGAGGGCGACCCGGACCACCCCATCAATCGTGGCACGCTGTGCCCCAAGGGCGCTTCTCTCCATCAGGATATCCTCAATCCGCGGCGGCTCTTGAAGCCGCAGGTCCGCCGGCCCGGTTCGGACCATTGGGACGACATCGCCTGGGATCAAGCTATCGACGAAATCGGCCACTGGGTGAAGAAGACCCGCGACGCGACGTTCGTCGAAAAGGACGCGCAAGGCCGCACCGTCAACCGTTGCGAAAGCATCGCTTGGATCGGCGGCTGCACGGATACCAACGAATTCAACTATCTCGCCGGAAAAGCCATGCGCAGCCTGGGGGTCTGCTACCTGGAAACCCAGGCCCGTGTTTGACACGGACCCACGGTCTCCAGTTTGGGGCCCACGTTCGGACGCGGTGCGATGACCAACGGTTATGTCGATATCAAGAATACCGACATGATGTTGATCATGGGCGGCAACCCCGCCGAGAATCATCCTTGCGGTTTCAAGTGGGCCATCGAGGCCAAGCGCAACCGCAATGCGAAGATGATTGTAGTCGATCCGCGCTTCACGCGCACCGCCGCCACGGCGGATCTGTTCCTGCAGATTCGCGCCGGCGCGGATATCGCCTTCCTGGGCGGTGTGATACGCTACGCCATCGAGAACAATCGCATCGCGCATGACTATCTCGTCAACTACACCAACGCCGCCTTCATCGTGAAGGAGGGCTTCAAGCTGCCCGACGATGGATTGTACTCGGGTTTCGATGCGGCCACCCAGACCTACGACAGATCGACATGGAATTACGAAGCCGCGGGTCCGGCATCGGCCGCCCCAGCCAAGCCCGGGCTACCGCCGAACGTAAATTCCGACCTGACATTGCAGCATCCGCGGAGCGTCTTCCAGTTATTGAAGACTCAGTATTCGCGCTACACGCCGGAGATGGTCGAGCGCATCACCGGCATCCCCAAAGACCAGTTCCTGAAAGCCGCGGACCTCTACACCTCCATCCGCAAGGATGGCGACATGAAACAGGTCGCCACCATTATGTACGCCGTAGGATGGACGCAGCATACCTTCGGCACCCAGATTATCCGCACCGCGGCCATGCTGCAATTGCTGCTCGGCAACGTAGGACGCGCCGGCGGCGGCGTGAACGCGCTGCGCGGCCATTCCAATATCCAGGGCGCCACCGACATGGGCGGCGTGTTCGACATCTGGCCTGGCTATCTCAAAGTGCCCGCACCGGCCGATACCGATTTGAAAGCCTACCTGGATCGAACTACTCCCACGGCTTCCAAGCCGGCCGAATGGGACTCGTTCAACTATTGGTCGAATACGCCGCGCTTCGCGGTGTCGCTGCTGAAAGCCATGTACGGCGACGCCGCCACCAAGGAAAACGATTTCGCCTTCGATTACATGCCGAAGGTGGATCGCAACTACTCGTGGACCCAGCTTTGGGATCAAATGTATCGGGGTACCGTGAAGGGATTGTTCGCCTTCGGCATGAACGGAGTGGCCATCGGGCCGGATTCGCAGAAGAATATCGAAGCTCTGAAGAAGGCCGACTGGCTGGTGGTGGGCGAAATCTACCCGGACGAAACCAGCGAATTCTGGAACTCGCCGGGCATCACTGAAGCGGAAAAAAAGGAAATCAAAACCACCGTCTACCGCCTGGCCTGCGCCGGCTTCGCCGAGAAAGACGGGTCCATGACCAACTCGGCGCGCTGGCTGCAGTGGAAGAACATCGCCGTGCCGCCGCCCGGCGAGGCCAGAATCGACCAGGACATCGTCGCGCAGATTTTCCTGAAACTGCGCGAGTTATACAAGAAAGACGGCGGTAAGTTTCCCGATCCAGTCACGCACCTGACGTGGACCTATACCGATCCCCTGCATCCTTCTCTCTCCGAAGTAGCCAAAGAAATTAACGGCAAGGCGCTGGCCGATGTCACCGACCCCAAGACGCAACAAGCGATCAAGGCCGGCCAGCAACTGCCGGGCTTTGCCTGGCTGCGGGACGATGGCACGACGTCTTGCGGCAACTGGCTGTACTGTGGATCATGGACCGAGGCCGGCAACCTGCTGGCCCGCCGCGGCACCGAAGATCCTTCCGGCCTGGGCGTCTATCCGAACTGGGCCTGGTCGTGGCCGGCGAATCGGCGCGTTCTGTACAACCGCGCATCCTGCGATCCCGCGGGGCAGCCCTGGGATCCCACCCGCAGGCAGATTTGGTGGAACGAGAAGACCCAGCTCTGGACCGGCGTGGATGTGCCCGACTTCAAACCCGACTCGCCACCCAAAGATCACATGGGGCCGTTCATTATGACCCCGGAAGGCATCGGCCGCATTTTCGCGCCGCTGGCGGCCTTCGCCGATGGACCCTTCCCCGAGCATTACGAACCGTTCGAGAGTCCTGTGCAAAACGCCTTGCACCCGGCGCAATCGAATAATCCGGTGGTCA
>Ga0209333_1000946_pt1 | contig 14891 bp, 14 predicted proteins | sample BlaSpr_A8_OM2_O3_FD_187982 | JGI IMG/M metagenome (GOLD analysis project Ga0209333, IMG submission 187982) | Forest soil microbial communities from Thunder Bay, Ontario, Canada - Black Spruce, Ontario site 2_A8_OM2_O3 (SPAdes) (version 2) | ecosystem: Environmental > Terrestrial > Soil > Boreal... | reverse complement strand
AGGATAGTAGAGGGAGTTATGTGCCAGCAGGATGCGCAAGTCTCATGTTGACACACGCTGCCGTCATTGCGCCTGTGGCGCTGCCGCATAGCCATCGTTATCGCGTCAGGGAACGGGCCGCGATGCCATCTTCTCCGCAGTTCGCCGACTGAGAAGAATCTATGCTGTTGTAATATTTAACGCCCCAGATCGAATGCCGCGATGGTATGGCGGTCCCGCAAGTAGAAGCGCGTGCCCACCAGCGTGGGCGGCGTCCATGAGATGCTTTGCATCACCGATGCCTTCGAGAGCACCTCGAACTTCTGGGGAGTCGCACGGCAGAGGGCCAGTGTGCCATCCTGGTCGGCAAGTATGAGCTTGCCATCCGCCCAGAGAAGTTGCGCCTTGGCGAAGCCGCGCTCCTGCCACATGATTTTCCCGGTCTGCAACTCGACCGCGGTCATCAGGACTGGGCCGCTGTAGCCCCGCGATATATACACATAGCCGTCGTGCTGGATGGCGGTCCCGATGTGCAGCTCCAAGTGCGGATCGTACCAAAGCTGGTCCACCTTGGTTTTCCCGCCGGACTGGCTCAGGTGCAGCGTGCGCGCGCCCGTTCCATATGCCGAAGCCACGAACAGCAGGTTGCCGGGCGCCCACACCGGAGTGCTGATGGCCAATCCATACGGGGTGACGTGCTCGTGGGTCCAAAGCAGCGCGCCATTATCCGGATTGAAGCCGAACACGCTGCTGGCCGCCACCACAGCAACCTGCGGTTGGCCATCCACGTTAATTAGCAGCGGCGAGGAGTGCGAATTCGAGAATTGCAGCGCTTTCCAAACCACCTCTCCGTCGCTCTGGCGGAACGCGATCATGCCGTCACCCTGACCGCCGGCCTGGTAGATCAGCGTGTCCTTATAAGGCAGCGCGTGGCAGGAGTAGCCGTACGCGAGGTGGGTGCCGTGGAACTCGTTGTACAAGTCATGCGACCACTTCGGCTTGCCGGTTTTCTTGTCCAGGGAATGGATTTTGCCGGTCCCGCTGGCCGTGACCACCCGATCGCCCACCACCTGCGGCATGGCATAAGGACCCGGCCCCACCGCCTCGGAATATGAATTGGTGAACGGGTTCTCGTATTCGTATTCCCAGAGCGTCTTGCCGGTGGCGGCGTCCAGGGCCGTGATGACGTCGCGCAAGCCTCGGCGAAAAGTAGTATACAGCACACCGCCCTCCTCGGCGATAGAGGAATAGCCATCGCCTAGCGGACGGCTCCAGATTCTCTTGGGACCTTCCGCGGGCCAGGAGTCCGCCAGGCCCGAAGTGTTGACCATAAAATCGCGGTTCTTGCCGCCCCACACGGGCCAGTCCTCCACGACGGCCGGCTTGGCGGCCTTCTTGGCGCTGCTCTTGGCGCTGCTCTTGGCGGCGGGCTTCCCGGCTGCGGCGACGGTCGTCAAAGACGCCGCCAGAGACACAGTTAGAGCTATGCAGGTATACCGCATGTTTCGATTGGACGCCGCAACACGCATTTTGTTCCGGAATCGGCGTCGTTCTAATCGGGGCGCTATCCTAATAGCAGATGGTCGGAAGCGAAATCGGGAATTACCGGATCGTCGAGAAGATCGGCGCCGGCGGGATGGGAGTAGTCTACAAGGCCATCGACACGAATCTCGAGCGCGTGGTAGCGGTCAAGGCCCTCAGCCCCGAATTCTCCGGGAATCCGACTTTGGTGGAGCGTTTTCGCGGGGAGGCGCGCGCGCAGGCGCAACTGAATCACCCCAACCTGGCGACTCTGTACGCCTTTCTGGTACAGGACGAGGTCGCCTATATGGTGATGGAATTCGTGGATGGCGAAACTTTCCATGCGATGGTGGCACAGCGCGGCCCCATCCCCGCCGAGGAAGCTATTCCGCTGTTCCGGCAGGCGCTGGCGGGGATCGGCCACGCGCATCGCCTGGGGATCGTGCACCGCGATATCAAGCCCACCAACATCATGCTGAGCCGCGCGGGCGTGGTCAAGGTGATGGATTTCGGGCTGGCCAAGGTTCAGGGCGGCCACGGCGTGACGCGCACCGGGGTGCGGCTGGGGACGGCTTACTACATGTCGCCTGAGCAGGTACTGGTGAAGCCGGTGGACGCGCGATCGGATATCTATTCTTTGGGGGCGACCCTTTACGAGATGCTGGCGGGCCAGGCGCCTTTTCACGCGGACAGCGAGTTCGAGATTCTGAACGATCACGTGAATACGCCGCCTCCGCCGCCCACTCGCCTGCGTCCGCAGATCCCCAGCGGAGTCGAGAATGCCGTACTTAAGGCGCTGGCTAAGCATCCGGACCAGCGCTTTCAGACCGCGGAGCAATTCAGCGCTGCGCTGGAGCGGCCGGGAGAATTTTATTCGGCCAACACCTTGGCGGACGCAGTTCCAGTAGCGCAGGATCGGAGGGTCGGCGGCGCTCCGGTGGCGGCGGCTCCCGCGGTTCCGTTCGTTCCGGCGAAGGCGGAGTTTTGGACGCGGTCGCGCAAGCTGTTGGCCTGCGTTAGCGGCTTGCTCGCCTGCCTGTTCGCGCTGTGGCTGCTTTTCCGGCCGCAGCCGCAAACGCAAATCGGGGTGCAGGCGCCGCCTCGGCCGGCGAGCGCACCGCCCGCGCAAGCGGCTCCGGCTCAATCCGCCGAGACCACTGAGACGCCTGCGCCCGCGAAGCCTTCGCCGCCGGCTGTGAAACCTGCCTCAACGCTGAACAAGATCGTCGTACCGGCCGCGACGGCTGTTTCCATCACTACGGTCGATCCGATAGATTCCAAAGCCGACCGCGTTGGCCAGGAGTTCATGGCGACGATGGCGACGGCGGTGAAGGTGGGGGAGCGCGAGGTTTTCCACGCGGGAGATGCGGCACACCTTCGGCTGGGACAGACAGCCAGCGATGGGCGTTCGGGAAAGCCGGAATTGATTCTGGAGTTGGTTTCCATCACGACGGGCGGCCAAAACTACCTAGTGAGTTCAGCACCGTTTCTGCTGAAGGGCGGCTTCTTGCGCAAGAAGAAGGTAGCGCCGGAAACGCGGATCGAGTTTACGTTGAGCGCACCCGTGACGGTAGCCGCACCACCCCGTTAGATTAGAGCTGCGTGCCACACGCGCAGACTCTCCGGAAATCTGCATCGGGCTTGGCGGTTCTTTTTAGCCCCTCGTGACGCGCGCGGCCAGGAACGGCTTCGTTGTACCGCGACTCCCAATTTCGTTCGCCTCCCTCCGGGCGAGGGTCGATTCGTATGCGAGCGGATTGCGCAAACTGGGCATTGCCAGGCACGATTTGATCGCACTGGCGATACCGAATCCCGGTGAATTGCTGGCCCGTATTTCTAGGGTCGCCGCGGTATACGCCGACAGCTTCGCAGGGGTACGAGGCGATTTCCTTTCTGGGCAAAGACGCTTGCAGGACGCATGGCGAATTACCACTGGCGCACGGACACCTTCGGCAAGATCGATACCGCATTTCTCCGTTTTCGGCAGCAGTTCTTTGTGGAGTTTGTCAAGCGGGCGATGGCTACGGGGCTGCCATCATGAGGCTGCGACTGTGAGTCCGGTACGCTCTGCGATGGCGCGCGCAAGTTCATCGGCCCGTTGGGAGCCGATCAGGATGCGCTCGCCGCTGGCCAGCACCAGGCGCGCGCCCCGGTTGCCGCGCGCGTGATACACAATACCCCGCGCATCCCAGCGCACGCCCCAGCCGCCAAAGTCGCGAAGGGGGCGGTAGGTGCGGGTCTCCACGCTGCGGATCTGGTCCCACGGGATGGTGCGCTCGGGCCACAGCCAGACAAAACAAATGAACAGGCCATCGCCGCGGACTTCGGTTACAAGCTTCAACCGCAACAGCCAAACGGCCACTACCACAGCCACGGCGAAGGCCGGCCACAGCAAGGCGCCCGATATAAAGGGCTGGTTCAGCCACACTTGCCGATACAGCCCGTAACCGACGATCAGTGCAGGAACGCAAAACATCGCGGGCCAAAACCATTCAAAGCGCTGCTCTTCGCGGAACTGTGCCATCGGGCTTGGCACTAATGTAGCACTTGGCTCGAGTACACCTCTCCCGGGCCAAGCACGCTCACCACACCAGAACGTAACGTCTTAGTAGGTTTATAGTATTGTGGAAAACGGTCGTTATGGGTATGCTCACCTAAGCAGGCATGCAAAGAAACACCTTTCGCCAGATCTCGTTAATCGTCTTTCTCGCGGCTCAACTGGCTTTCCCGGTGGTGTACAAACGCATGGAGGCGCGCACCAAGGCGGCGACGGCCGGCGATCCATCCACGGCGCTGGCCCGCTACGGCTTTCGGTTTCAGGAGTCCGCCAAGGCTGCCGGCATCGATTTCATGCACACTTCCGCAACTTTTGATCCCAAACTGCAGCACATCATGCCGCAGGTTGCATCCATGGGGGCGGCGGTGTCGATTGTGGACTTCGATCGCGATGGCTGGCCGGACATTTACGTCACCAACAGCGGCGAAGGCAGCCACAATGCGCTCTACCGGAACCTGGGTGACGGCACGTTCCGCGATGTAGCCACGGAGGTCGGGCTGGCCGACGTCAATCAACCGGGAACGGGCGTTTCCACGGGGGCGGTGTGGGGCGATTACGACAATGATGGCTACGAAGACGTTCTCATTTATAAATGGGGCAAGCCGGAGCTTTTCCATAACGACGGCGGAAAACATTTCACGCGCGTGACCGAACTGGCCGGATTGCCGAAATGGGTTAACGCGAATACGGCGGTTTGGCTCGATTACGATCATGACGGTAAGCTCGACCTGTTTCTAGGCGGCTACTACCCGGAAGACGTGGACCTATGGCATCTGAAGAACACCAAGATGATGCCCGAGAGCTTCGAATACGCCCAAAACGGCGGGCGGAAGTATCTGTTCCACAACATAGGCGGCGGGCGGTTTGAGGAGGTTTCCGAGCGCCTGGGCATCGGCTCGAGGCGCTGGGCTTTGGCGGCGGTAGCGGCCGATTTGCGCGGCACTGGTTACCCCGATCTATTTGTCGCCAACGATTACGGCGTTTCCGAGGTTTACTTCAACGAGGGCGGCAAGCGATTTCGGGAAGCCGGCAAGGAAACGGGCATCGGCGCCGCGCCCAAGAGCGGCATGAACGCAGCGGTCGGCGATGTTCTCAATCAGGGCCGCTTTGGCATTTATGTCTCGAATATCTCGGAGGAAGGCGTGCTGGTGCAGGGCAACAACCTGTGGATGCCGCGCGCAGGCGCATCCGGCGCCAACATTCGATACGACAATCTGGCCACGGCCATGGGTGTCGACTTGGGCGGCTGGAGCTTCGGCGCGCAGTTCGGCGATTTGAACAACGACGGCTTTTTGGATCTGTACGCAGTGAACGGGAACGTGTCGCTCGACCGGAATCGCAGCTATTGGTACGACTACTCGAAGGTAGCGGGCGGCAATCAGGCCATTATTTCAGACGCCGCCAACTGGCCGCCGCTGGATGGCCGCAGCTTGTCGGGATACCAGCAGAAACGCGTCTGGATCAACGATGGCGCGGGCCAGTTCAAAGAAGTTGCGCAGTTTGTCGGCGTGACCGATGTTTACGATGGCCGCTCGATCGCCCTGGCCGATTTTGAAAACCGTGGCGTCCTGGATGCGGTGGTGGCGAATGAACGGGGGCCGCTGTTGTTGTATCGGAACACGGTATCGCCGGACAACCGGTGGATCGAGTTCGAGATGGAGGGCCGTGAGAGCAACCGCAGCGCCATCGGCGCGCAGGTGAGGGTGACGTGGAACGGCCAGCAGCAGGTGCAGGAAGTCTCCGGCGGCAGCGGCTTTTGCGCGCAGAACCAGCGGCGTCTGCACTTCGGATTGGGTAAGGCTAGCGCCGTCGATCGGGTCGAGATTCGGTGGCCTTCGGGTAAGACACAGACCTTGGCCGCACCGGAACTGAATCGTATCCATAAGGTGGTGGAGCCGTCATGAGCGCCGGCTTGGCCACCGCGGCGCCCCCCAAGCCCAGATCCGCGCTGGGACGCTTCTTCAGCGCCGAGAATCGCTATCTCTCGCCGCTCTTCATCACGCTGATTCTGCTGGTCGGCAATCTTTCGTTCGGCCTGCTGGAGAGCTTCTCGCGCACCTTGCTGGCGATCGGCACGGCGCTCGTTCTGGAGATTGTGCTAGGGCGCTGGTTCTGGGGCAAGATTCCGAATCTCGCCAGCGGCTACATCACCGGCATCAGCGTGGGCATTCTGCTGCGCTCGCCTGAATACTGGCCCTATGCGCTCTGCAGCGCCATCGCCATTACTTCCAAGTATGCGATTCGCGTGCACGGCCGGCATATCTGGAACCCGTCCAACTTTTCGATTTGCGCCATGCTGCTGCTGGCGCCGGAGTTTGTAGCCGCGCTGAGCATTCAATGGGGCAACACAGTCTGGCCCATGGTTGTGATTTGGGTGCTCGGTGCGTTTATCGTTTACCGCGTACAGCGCTTCCACATCACGGCGACCTACGTGGCCTCGTTTGTGGTTCTGGCGCTGCTGCGTACGCTGATCACCGGGCACCCTTTTCTGGCCGAAGTGGCGCCGATCACCGGCCCGATGTACCAGCTTTTCATTTTCTTCATGATTACCGATCCCAAGACCACGGTCGGGCCCAAGTGGGCGCAAAGCCTGGTGGCCGGCCTGGTGGCGGTAGCGGAACTCATTCTGCGTCTGGCGCACGTCGTGAACGCGCCATTTTTCGCGCTGACGATTGTCGGGCCGGCGGCGATGCTCGTGGAAATGCGGGGAGCCCCATGGCAAACGAAAACCAGAAGATGAAACCGATGTTTTTGCCCGGCGTGGAAGACAATCCACAGCCGGGACCGTATGCGGATATGATTCGCATGATGCAGGATAACGGGTCTGAATATCCGCAGATCTGGCACATGTTCGCCTATCTGCCCAAAGCCACCGAGCACCTGGGACGTTTCACGCAAGAGATTCTGCGCGGGCCGGGGGCATTCAGTCCGGGCATCCGCGAGCTGATTGCCGCATTTACTTCGTATCGAAACGAGTGCCCATTTTGACTGAAGGCGCACGCCGCGGTCGCGGCGGAACTGTTGGGCGACGAAGAACTGGTTTGGGGCGTGTTGCGGGACCTGGAGAATTCGAAACTGGACGAAAAGCACAAGGCGCTGTTCCGGTTTGTGGACAAGGTGAATCGCGATTCGCCGCGCATCACGGCCGAAGATATGAAGCCCCTGTACGCCGTGGGCTGGGAGGACGACGCCATCTATCTGGCGATTACGGTATGCGCAATGTTCAACTTCTACAATCGCTGGATCGACGCCAGCGGGGTGCATGCGCTCTCCGATGAAGCGCACCGCGTGGGAGGGAAGCGCACAGCCCTGCATGGCTACGCCCGCTAGCCGCATCTATCCGGGATGGCTGGTGGTGCTGGCAGCCTACTGCGGCGCGATGGTCGGCTTTGGATCGCTGTTGGTCTTCACGTTCAGCATCTTCCTGAAGCCCTTGAGCGGCGCATTTGGATGGAGCCGCGAATCGGTCTCGGCGGCATTCGGATTCGCGGCGCTTACGGTGGCGGTGTGCTCGCCGCCGCTGGGCCATTTGCTCGACCGGTTTGGGCCGCGCCGCGTGATTCTGCCGTGCATGGCGGTCTTCGGCGTAACGTTTACGTCGCTCGGCTTCCTGACTCCACGGCTGCTGCATCTCTACGCGATCTTCGTAGTGCTGGGCATCGTCGGGAACGGCACCACCCAGATGGGGTATTCGCGGGCAGTTTCCACCTGGTTCGATAAGCGGCGCGGCTTGGCTCTGGCGTTGTTGATGGCCGGCGTGGGTACCGGGGCCATGGTGTTTCCTCCGATTGCACAGGCAATAATCGCAGGATATGGCTGGCGGGCGGCATACATCGTGCTGGGAATGCTGGTGCTACTCCTGGGTCTTCCGCTGACCGCGCTCTTTGTCCGGGAGCGTCCGAGGGATAGTGTCGGGCGGCAGACCGCACTTGCCGGGTTGACGGTCGCGCAAGGTCTGCGGTCCCGCACCTTTTGGATTTTGATCGCCACGCTACTGCTGAACTCGGTGAGCATGAACGGCGCTATCACCCACCTCTCGCCGTTGTTGACGGACCGTGGCGTACCGGCGGCAAGCGCCGCGCTGGCGGCGTCCATGTTAGGTTTGGCCAGCTTCCTGGGCAGGCTGATCACCGGCTTTCTGCTGGACCGCTTCTCCGGACCTCGCGTGGGCTTCTGTTTGGGCGCGCTGGCCGCGGCAGGGATGTTGCTGCTGGCGCGCGCCGGTTCGAGTGCGCCAGGAATGACGGCGGCCATGCTGATCGGGCTGGGAGTCGGCGCGGAGGCCGATCTGACTCCGTACCTCCTAACGCGCTATTTCGGCTTGCGCGCATTTTCGACGCTCTATGGATTCACGTGGACAGCGTACGCCGTTGCGGGCGCCATTGGTCCGGTGTGGATGGGCAAAGCCTTTGACGCGACTGGTTCCTACACGTCGCTATTGACGCTGTTGGCTGGCGCGACGCTGGGCGCGGCGGGGTTGCTGCTCTTGTTGCCAGGGTACCCGCGCGGCTGGGTGACGGGCAGTCCGGCGTCCCAATGACGGTTGTTGTGAATGGTGGGCCCTGTAGGATTTGAACCTACGACCAACGGATTATGAGTCCGCTGCTCTAACCGCTGAGCTAAGGGCCCGGCTAGCGCCTTCATTGATGTTACCAAACCTCCAACGGGGCGGCGTCGTGACAATGCATGCGCAGTAGGGTAGGATGACGGAAGGCCGATGACAGATCCGGAAGTAGCTAGCGAGACCCCCGAGATCCCGGACAAGTTGTACTTCAGGATCGGCGAAGTGGCTGGGTTGCTGGCCGTCGAACCGTACGTCCTGCGCTATTGGGAGACTGAGTTTCCCGGTCTGGCGCCAAAAAAGTCCGGGAGCGGGCATCGCTTGTATCGGCGCAAGGATGTCGAACTTCTGCTGAAAATCAAGCATTTGTTGTACGAAAAGCGGTACACCATCCAAGGGGCACGCCAGTCTCTCCTCAACGACTCCAAAACGAGCAGACCCCCAGCACCCGATCGTAAGCAGGGTGACTTGTTCCGACCCGATCCGCTAGCGGGTATCCGCACTGAGCTTGCTTCTATATTAAAGATTCTAAAATAGTTAAATTAGTCGCCGACGATTGCGGAGTAGATTCGATCAAGGTCTTCCGAGGAATAATATTCGATTTCGATGCGGCCTTTTTGGCGAGCCCGCTCAATAATTCGAACCTTGGTTCCGAGCACTCGTTCCAACTCTTCGATGGCTGCCTTGACGTTGGGATCGGATTGGACCTCATCGACCGCCTTGGGTTTGCGGTCTTCCATCATCTTCTGCGTCAGCCGTTCGACCTGCCGCACCGACCAGCCTTGGGCCACGGACTTCTCGGCCACCTCCCGTTGCAGTTCGGCGGTCGGCAGAGTGAGCAGACAGCGCGCGTGGCCGATCGACAGGCGCCTCTCGGCAATCAGTTGCTGCAGATCCGGCGGAAGCTGCAGGAGACGGATCAGGTTCGCGATGGTGGATCGGTCCTTGCCAGTGCGGCGACCCAATTCGTCGTGGTTAAGATGCAGTTCGCGGCAGAGGCGGTCGAACGCCTGTGCGGTTTCGATTGCGTTGAGATCCTCCCGCTGGATATTCTCGATCAGCGTGATCTCCAGCAGCCTTTCGTCGGGGATTTCTTGGATGACTGCGGGCACCTTGGCCACGCCGGCGATCTTGGCGGCGCGCCAGCGGCGTTCACCGGCAACGAGTTGATACTTTTCAGCCCGCCGGCGGACGACCAGCGGCTGGATGATACCGTTAGCGCGAATGGACTGCGCCAACTCTTCGAGGCGATCATCTTGGAAGACGCGCCTTGGCTGCAGCGGATTGGGTTCGATCAGGTCGAGGGGGATTTGCGCCACTTCGTCCCCGAGATGAGTTGGTTCGTTTGGAGGCTGCGAGGTGGGCCGGGTTGGCAGAAGCGCGCTCAGGCCCTTACCGAGCGCTCTGCGCGGATTGTCCACGTTTTTGTTCATTCTCCAGGATCTCCTTGGCGAGGCGGATATAGCTCTCGGCGCCACGAGAGCGTACATCGTAGGCTAGGATCGTCTGGCCATGGCTGGGCGCTTCAGCCAGACGAATGCTGCGGGGAATTACAGTTTCGAAGACTTGCTCGCGGAAGAAGTCTCTAAGATCGTTGGCTACCTGGCGGGTTAGATTGGTGCGGTCGTCGAACATGGTCAGCAGAATGCCTTCGATTTCGAGAGGATGTTCGAATGAATCGCGAATACGCTGGATGGTATCCATGAGTTCGGAGATACCTTCCAGAGCGAAGAACTCGCACTGGATGGGAACGAGGACGGAGTCAGCGGCTATCAGGGCGTTCAGTGTTAGCAGATCGAGGGCCGGCGGGCAGTCGATCAGGATGAAGTCGTATTGAGGGCGGGCTGGAGCCAGCTTGTCGTGGAGACGGAATTCACGGCGTGGTGTATCCACCAACTCGAGGTTTGCGCCCACCAGGTTTTTGTCTCCGGGGACCAGGTCCAGCCCTTCAAATCCCGTATGGACGATGGCGTCGGCAATTTCGGCTGAGCCCAACAGTACGTGGTACAAGCTAGGGCGGTCGGGGTCTTTGCTGGCGCCCATTCCGGTTGTAGCGTTGCCCTGAGGATCCGAGTCGATCACGAGGACGCGGAGGTCGTTGGCAGCCAGGGCGGCAGCTACGTTAATGGCGGTGGTTGTTTTCCCGACGCCGCCCTTCTGATTGGTAATGGCGAGGATCTTTCCCAAGCGGCCATGCTACCACAATTGGCATGTACGGAGACATTCCCCAGTTGGGATACTCTGTTTCACGTGAAACAGTTGGCGCGGTCAGTTTCACGTGAAACATCATTGCTTCCTATCCACAGGTACCGCCGTTCGCCCCAGGGAAGCTGGATCGGTTTTCGCCATTCGAACCCAATGAGGTCTGGAGCCTGCACGTCCCCAGTTAATAGTTCGGCATTTCGCCCCAGCCTCTTTAAGGCGCCAGCAATACCCGAGTACCGTACCCCTCGGGAAACAACCCAGTCGAAGCTCTCGGCAATCTCCTCAGCTCGCATGGCTAATACCCGTACATTCGCCAAATCCCGAGATGCTTCCTTCAGAAAGGCCCCCTTCCGCCGCTGCGATTCAATCAGCACGACCTGACGTTGCGGTCGAACAATCGCCATGGGGATTCCTGGGAAGCCTGCCCCAGAGCCGACATCGGCAACAGAAAACGATCCCTCGGGAAGATGAACTGCGGCGAACACGGACTCACAATAGTGCCGCTCGACCGCTTCCTCAAGAGTCCGCACGCTGGTCAGGCTGAGGACTTTGTTCCAGCGAGTGAGCAGGTCATAATGCAGGTTCAGCCGCGCGATCTGCGGCTCGGACAATTCACAAATCCCAGCCAGCTTCGATCGCAGCAGCTCAGCGAACATGGCCCAAGCTCAGATAGACATCCAGAATGGCTACGGCCGCCGGTGTCACGCCTGGAATGCGCGCAGCCTGACCCAGCGTTTCCGGACGAACACGCTCCAACTTCTCGCGAATCTCGTGCGATAGACCCGGTATTCCGGCAAACTCAAACGCCCCCGGGATCGGCCGCCGCTCCGCATCCTTAACCCGCTCGATCTGCCGCTCTTGTTGCGCAATATAACCGTTGTACTTGATTTCCGTTTCGATAGTGGTAAGCAGCCCACGCACGGGCTCCTCGCCCAAAGTCTCGCGCAACCAAGCCCCGATATCGCGAATCGAAGCTTCCGGCCGCTTGAGCCACTGCCCGTACCGATGCTGCGCCAGCGCCGCAGTGAGGCGCTCTTTTTGAGCCTGCTTGCGTGAGAATAAATCCCACCGCTCGTCTGTAACCAGACCCACGCGCCGGCCAATCGGGGTCAGCCGCTCATCCGCATTATCGATGCGCAGGTGCAGCCGGAACTCCGCCCGCGAAGTGAACATGCGGTACGGTTCGTCGGCGCCCTTGGTGACCAGATCGTCCACCAGGATTCCCGTGTAGCCCTCAATGCGTCGGATGACGACCGGCGGCATCCCTCGCAGGGAGCAGGCCGCATTGATCCCGGCCACCAAGCCCTGGCAGCCAGCCTCTTCGTACCCCGACGTGCCGTTGATTTGCCCGGCCAGATATAATCCCCGGATCGACTTCACCTCCAGCGTATGGCTCAGCTCCCGCGGATCGATCGCATCGTATTCAATTGCATAGCCGGGACGGATCATCTCGGCCCGCTCCAATCCCGGCACCGAGGCCACCATGGCGGCCTGCACGTCGATCGGCATGCTGGTGGACATGCCATTCACGTAGACTTCGTTGGTGTCCAGGCCTTCCGGCTCCAGGAAGATCTGGTGCCGCAGCCTGTCGGGAAACTTCACCACCTTGTCCTCGATCGACGGGCAATAGCGCGGACCCACGCCCTCGATCTGACCGCTGTACAGCGGCGACCGCGGAATGGCTTCACGCAGGATGCGATGCGTCGCTTCCGTGGTGTACGCGATGTGGCATTGCACCTGCGGCCGGTCGATCTTATCGGTCAGAAACGAGAAGGGCGTTGGCTCCGCATCGCCCGCCTGCGGCTCAAAGCGGCTCCAGTCGATGGTGCGGCCGTCCAGGCGGGGCGGCGTTCCCGTTTTCAGGCGCGCCCACGGCAGGGCCAGAGTGCGCAACTGCTCTCCAAGAAGCTGCGACGGCGCTTCGCCATTGCGTCCGCAACTATATTGCATCTCGCCAACGTGGGCCAATCCGTTCAAGAACGTTCCGGTAGTGACGACGATCGCGCCGGCGCCGATGCCGCGGCCGTCACGGAGCCGCACACCCGTCGCCCGGCACTCTCCGCCATCCTTCGCAATTTCCAGCGCCGCAACCTCCGCCTGCTTAATGCGCAGGTTCGGCTCGCGCTCCAGCACTTCGCGCATGCGGACGCGGTACATCTTCTTATCGCACTGTGCGCGCGGCGACCAAACCGCCGGTCCGCGGCTGGTGTTGAGCAGACGGAACTGAATCCCAACTGCATCGGTGACCTCGCCCATTACTCCGCCCAAGGCGTCGATCTCGCGAACCAGGTGCCCCTTGGCAATGCCGCCTATGGCGGGGTTGCACGACATCTGCGCGATCAGGTCCAGGTTCATGGTGACCATGGCCGTCCGCAGCCCCATCCGGGCACACGCGCGCGCCGCCTCGCACCCCGCGTGTCCCGCGCCGATCACGACGACATCATACATCTCGTGCATTGATATCATTGTATCGGCTATGAAGGTCCTGATTATCGGCGGTGGCGGACGGGAGCACGCTTTGGCGTGGCGTCTCGCGCAGAGCCCCGAAGTGGAGCGAGTTTTTGCGACACCGGGCAATCCGGGTATCGCGCGCGTTGCGGCGTGTCGGCCCGCCGGCGACGGATCGCCAGACGCATACTTGGCTGTCGCCGAATCGGTGGACGCCGATCTCACCCTTGTGGGTCCCGAGGCGCCCCTGGTGGTGGGAGTGGTCGACGCGTTTCGCGCACAAGGCCGCGCGATCTTCGGTCCCACCGCCACAGCCGCGCGGCTCGAGGGCAGCAAGATATTTGCAAAGAACTTTCTTAGACAAAGCGACATCCCTACCGCCGCCTTCGCCACCGCGGCGAATGCCGTCGAAGCGCGCCGCGCGCTGGATCGCTTCAGCTACCCTATCGTGATCAAAGCCGATGGTCTGGCTGCGGGCAAAGGCGTGGTCGTCGCCCAGGACCGCGCCACCGCGGAGGCCGCTTTGGCATCGCTGAAACCGCCCTTCGTGATCGAAGAATTCCTAGCCGGAGAAGAGATCAGCTACATCGTCTTGAGCGACGGTCGCAACGTCGTCCCGCTGGAACCCACACAGGATCACAAAGCCGTCTTCGATGGCGACACGGGTCCCAACACGGGCGGCATGGGGGCATACTGCGATTCGCGCATCCTTACCGCAGCGGAAAGCGGCGCGATCCTGGATCGCATCATCCGCCCAACCATCGAAGCTACCGGCTTCACCGGCTTCCTCTACGCGGGATTGATGATGACCGACGCCGGCCCCAAGGTACTGGAGTTCAACGTGCGCCTGGGCGATCCGGAAACTCAGCCCATTATGCATCGCATGCGGAGCGACCTCGCGCCATTGCTGCTGGCCGCCGCGCGCGGCGCGCTGCCCGACACGCGCATGGAATGGACGCCCGGCCCCTCGGTCTGCGTGGTGCTTGCATCCGGCGGTTATCCGGGCGCCTTCGCTGCGGGGAAGCCGATCCACGGAATCGAAGACGCCGAGGCCTTGGGCGCCACGGTCTTCCATGCAGGCACCCGCCAATCGTCCTCAGGACTCGAAACCGCAGGTGGCCGCGTGCTCGGCGTCACGGCTTCCGGTGCGGACTTGGCGGCTGCCATCGACCATGCATATGCCGCGGCGCACCTGATCCATTTCGACGGTATGCACTACCGGACTGACATAGGCCAGAAAGGCTTGAAGCGCTATAATACTAAATTGCGGGCACGTAGCTCAGATGGATAGAGCGGTCGCCTCCTAAGCGACAGGTCGGCAGTTCGAATCTGCCCGTGCCTACCAACTCGGAGGCGATTCGTGAAACTGTCAGCCTTGGCTCTTGCCGCGCTGTTCCCCGCCGCATCGCCACTTCTTTGCGCGGAAATCACGTACAGCGGCGACGTGGCTCCCATCCTTTATAAACATTGCGCCACGTGCCACCACCCGGACGACATCGCCCCCATGGCGCTGCTGAATTATCGCCAGACGCGCCCCTGGGCCGCCGCCATTCGCGAAGCAGTGTTGACGCGGCAGATGCCGCCCTGGAAGGCCGATCCGCGCTATGGCAAATGGTCCAA
>Ga0209333_1000945_pt1 | contig 14895 bp, 13 predicted proteins | sample BlaSpr_A8_OM2_O3_FD_187982 | JGI IMG/M metagenome (GOLD analysis project Ga0209333, IMG submission 187982) | Forest soil microbial communities from Thunder Bay, Ontario, Canada - Black Spruce, Ontario site 2_A8_OM2_O3 (SPAdes) (version 2) | ecosystem: Environmental > Terrestrial > Soil > Boreal... | reverse complement strand
GCTCGACCTCTGCCTAGAGCACAGCTTGGTTCCATAGCTTGGTTCCATAGCTTGGTTCCATAGCTCGGTTCCATAGCTCGGTTCCGCAACTTGGTTCTGCAACTTTGTCCGCGAGATCGTGTCGCCGGAATCTTCCTACGTACTTGCGTCGGCTCACGCCACAAAGACAATATTCATATTCCATCATTAATTCGTGCCAGGAGAAATCCTTGGAGAACATGCATTGTCTGCGTTGTAATCGCCAACTCGAACCGGGAAGTAAATCTGTGGCCCTCTACATGTTCGCGCAGACCGTAGGAATCAAACCGCGCCAGAAGTCGACGGCCCACCGCATTTCTTTCTGCCCCCAGTGCTCCGTCTCCCTGGCCATGGGCCCACCGCCAGAGGGCGCACTGAACATGGCCGCATGGGACATGATCCGCGACCTGGTCGGCTCAGACCCCGCATTGAACCGGGCGGCATGGGAAAGCCTGAGTGGAGTATTGAGCCTGCTGCCGGCGACCGGTACGGAAGGCGCTCCCTCGGCGCAGCCCGGTGGATACTTCGAGTTCTAATAAAAACCGCTGCCCTTAATCTTTAATCTTTGCGAATCGTCGTCTTTGCAACCATCATCTTTGCGAACCATCCGCCGTCCTGAAATCTTCCACAAATTTCATCGCCGGCTAACCTTTTTCTTCTTCCCAGGGTCTAAAGAACAAGCAACAGCAGGGAACTTCGCATAACCCGGCTGCGTATTACTGATCAGATGGTTGGGCGGGATTGAGACCCCTCGCCTGAACTTTACCGCGGGCCCCCACGCTCCTCCCGGAGTCGTGGGGGACATTACTATGCGAATGCTTCTCAATATCGTCCGGCAGTCGCTTTCTACGCTGTGGGCACACAAGCTGCGCTCCTTCCTGACCATGTTTGGAATCGCGTGGGGCGTGGGCTCGCTGCTTCTGCTGGTAGGTCTGGGCGAGGGTTTCCGCAGCGGTCAGGACAAGAACCTGGCCGAGTTGGGCCAAGACATAATGTTTGTTTTCCCGGGCCGCATTCCGGCCGTGGCCGGCAGTTACCAATCGGGACAGCCCTACTACCTGACTTACGGCGACTACTTCGCGATTCGCGACCAATCGAAATTTTTACGCGCCGTTTCTCCGGTGCTGGAGCGGGACGACATTCGCGCCGTCAGCGATTACGGAACCACCAACGGTCAGGTTTTCGGCGTCGTCCCTGAGTACAGCGATATTCGCAATATGCCCACCACCCCAGGCCGGTGGTTCAATGATGAGGACAACTTCCAGCATCGCCGAGTGGCCGTAGTGGGATGGGAATTGCTAAAGGATATGTTTCCCGGCGAGCCCGCCGTCGGCAGCACCATCATGCTGAACAATATGGATTTCAGGGTGATCGGTGTCATCCCGAAGATCGGAAAGGAAGGCGAGAACGGCACCAACCACCGCATTTTTGTACCCTTCGACACCATGCGCATGCTTTTCCCGTTGACTGCGCAGAATTCGGAAAATGCGATCTCGTTTCTTAATTACCGGCCCATTAAAAAAGAATTGCACGTCGAAGCCCTGAAGGAAGTGCACGCCATTATTGCGCGGCGGCACGGTTTCGATCCCAGCCTTGACGACGCATTCATGGATTGGGACACGATCGACGGCGCCATTCGCGTGGCCAAGATTTTTGATGCGATGGATTGGTTCCTGGGAGTGGTTGGCGTGGTCACGCTCGGCCTCGGAGCTATCGGCGTCATCAACATCATGCTGGTTTCGGTGACCGAACGCACGCGGGAGATTGGGCTGCGGAAGGCGCTCGGCGCCACGCATCGCAACATCATGACGCAATTTTTTGTCGAGGGAGCATTTCTGACGGCGTTCAGCGGCGGCATCGGCCTTGCTATCTGCGTCGCCTTTGTGACACTGCTTGCGCAATTGCCTTCGCCGGAGGGATTCGACACGCCGCGCATTGTGCCGAGTTCCGCGATCGTCGCTATTCTTTCGCTGTCACTCGCCGGCATTGTCGCCGGCCTATACCCCGCGCGCAAAGCGGCACTGCTTCCTCCCGTGGAAGCGCTGCGGCAGGAGTAATCATGGTTGGCGAGCTCGGCAAGCAGGCGTTCAACGCGCTAAAACACAATCGCCGACGCTCCGTGCTCACGATGCTGGGGATGGCTTGGGGCATTGCCACGGTAGTTTTGCTACTTGCCTACGGAGCCGGATTTCAAAATGCTCTAATGATCGCCTTCCGCACCTTCGGCGGCAACCTGGTCGCAATTTTTCCAGGACGCACTTCGGTACAGGCCGGCGGCACCAAGGCGGGCATGCAGGTCCGACTGACTCGCGACGATCTCGAATTCATTCGCGCCGAATGCCCCATGCTCACTCGCATTTCCCCTGAGGTGGATAAGCAGAGCTTGGTGGCATTCGGCACTCGCAGCGCCAGCTACGGCGTCCACGGTGTGTACTCCACCTACGAGAACATTCGCGCTCTGGACGTAGGCGACGGCGCATTCTTTGGTGAGCGGGAAGATTTCACCCACACCCGTGTGGCCGTTATCGGGTCTACGGTGAAGAAAAAACTTTTCTCCGGTCAGAATGCTCTGGGTGAGAGCATTCGCATCGATGGCATCTCCTACAAAGTCATCGCTGTTCTGCGGCACACTATTTCCAATGGCGATGAGGACATGAACTCTCTGGTTTATGTGCCATACAGCGCCATGAGCGACCTCAAGAATAGCTACTATCTTGACGGCATCATGATGGATTACGAAGGCGACCACAGCAAGATGGTCGAGGCCGTGCGCAACTCGATGGCTTTCCACCATAACTTCAGTCCGAAGGATGACCGTGCCGTCTTCGTCTTTGACGCGGTAAAGGATCTCGCCGATCTCACCGTCATTACCGTCGGAATCAAGCTTCTGCTGGGCTTCATCGGGCTCCTGACCCTTGGCATCGGCGGCGTGGGCCTGATGAACATCATGCTAGTTTCAGTAACACAGCGTACTCGCGAAATCGGCGTGGAGAAGGCATTGGGCGCGCATCGCTGGCACATTCTCTTCCAGTTTCTGGCTGAAGCTTTGGTGATTACTGCGTTGGGAGGGTTATTGGGGGTTGCGCTGGCTTATCTCGTTTCCTGGTCCGTGGGTTCGCTGACCCTTTGGAGCGCATTCATCGAAGACGCCAGCGAAGGCGATATTCATCTCTACATCGATACTGCCACGTTGATCTGGTCTACCGCGATTCTCAGCGTTGTCGGAATAGTGAGCGGCATGTTGCCGGCGATCAAGGCCGCGAGGCTTGACCCGATCGAGGCGCTGCGATACGAGTAGCGCCGGCGTCCCGCCGGCGGTCACGAAAACTCCCCCTGAGTTTGTCCGATGAGCAATCCTGCGTCTCAGATCAGTAGTGATACCGCCCCTGCAAAAAATCAATCCGACCTTCACTGACCTGATATACCAGCCGATGCTCTTGAGTAATTCGCCGCGACCAGCACCCCGCCAGCACGTATTTCAACGGTTCCGGCTTTCCGACGCCGGCAAACGGATCGCGCAAAACGCTTTCAACGAGTTCGAATGCTCGGAGTGCAACTTTTCGATCTGTTTCAACCCAATAGCGCAGATCCTGTCGAAACTCGGGATGAAATACTGCTTGCCGCTCAACGGTGCGCGCCAAGGCCCATCTCACGGCCGAGTTTGTCCAGCGGTTCGGGCTTGCCCTTACGTGCTGTCGCCCGCCGCAACGCGGCGAGCAACCGCCGGGCATTCCTGGGTGAGCGCAATAAGTGCGCGGTCTCCATAAGGCCTGCTAACTCATCCGCCGGAAGCATCGCCACCGTTCTCTCGCCTTTCCGCCGGACGATCACTACCTCGCGGTCGTTGGCCACACGATTGAGCACGGAAGCTAAGCTCTGCCGCAGCTGGGTGTATGTAGTTTCTGTCAAAAGAATCGCCTCCTGCCCTATTGTACAGCTTTACTGTACGTCGCTTCAAATCGCTCGCTGCTTTACAATCCTCCTGTGTCTGAAACCGCCACCACGCGCCTTAATCGGGTTCTCGATCAACTGCTCCTGTACGAACATCCTCTGTTGAACTTTTCCGCGCGAGCCAAGGGTGAAGGCGTGGAAGTCATCATCCGCTTTAAAGACGATTCCATGCCCGTGCACACGTACTACTTCGATTTGCATCCTCGCGACCTCGATCACCCGCAGTTTGAATGGAGCTTCCAGCGCCAGCTCTATGATGCGCTGCACGATTACTTCGTCGAGATGTTCATTCGCACGCCCCAGGATCGCGCCGAGCGACGCGAAAGAGAACTGTGAATTCGCTGCGCAAAACAATTGAGCAGGAAATTCGCGAGCGCGGCTCTGTTCCCTTCTCGCGCTACATGGAACTTTGTCTTTACGATCCTGAGCTTGGTTATTATTCGCGCAATGCCGAGCAGTTCGGCAAGGCTGGGGATTTCTACACTTCGAGCGACGTGCACGCCGTATTCGGCCGCTTGCTGGCGCGGCAATTTGAAGAGATGTGGCGCGTGCTCGGCTCACCCCAACGGATCGAACTGATTGAACTCGGCGCCGGCCGCGGCTTGTTCGCGCAAGATGTTCTCTGCTGGTCGGAAAAGAAGTTTCGGGATTTCTTCCATGCACTGCGATATTGCTTAGTCGAAAGCTCACCCGCGTTACGCAAGAGAATCGAGGCTACATTGGCTCGACATTTGGAGTCTGGAAGAGCAGCCTTCGAGCGTGAACGTTCTTGCGCGGCGGTCATCATCTTTGCCAACGAATTCTTCGATGCCCTGCCAGTCGAGGTCCTCAGCACGAAGGGTTCACTTCGCATCGACGCACGCGACGGACGATTCATTGAAACCTGGGCACGGCCTTCGCCTGACGAACTTGAATTTCTCGACCGTTACTCAGTTCACCCCGATGCGAACGAGCGCGTAGAAGCGCCACTGGCTGCGCAACAATCAATGGATCGCACAGCCGCGGACATGCAGCGAGGATTTTTTATCGCGGTCGACTACGGCTACACCCGCGAGGAACAGCTCGCCGGACGCCATCGCGGAACTCTAAAGGCTCTGCGGCAACATTCGGTCAGCGGTAGTCCGTATGAGGCTCCCGGCGAACAGGACATCACCGCGGACGTCAACTTTACCGCTCTCACAGCGGCTGCGGAGAGACGGGGAATGCAGACGCACAAAGTTGTCACACAGTCTCAATTCCTGATGGGCATTGGCGAAGCTAATCAGTTTGCCGATGCTTTTGAAGAATGCCGCCCTCCACAGGAGCGGGCGAAAGTCGCGCTGCAACTCAAGCATCTGGTTACGCCCGCGGGCATGGGCGAAAGCTTTCAGGTTCTGGTTGGGTGCAAGGGAGTAGTTCGAGAAAAGCTAGAAGCTTTATCCGGTTTGAGTTTTGGCCGAAGGTCGATCGCACGCTGAACGCGGGTTCTAGCGATTAGCTCCCGCGAGGGTACCCGTCTTCTCAGCAACCGAGGACGCGGCGGGGTTACCCTCGGACGCCGACGCTTCGGGATATTCGTACACTCCGCGACCGGCCTTGCGTCCCAGTCGCCCCGCTTTCACGTACTGCACGAGCAACGGAGCCGGACGATATTTCTCTCCCAGCATCTTGTGCAGATATTCGAGTATGTTCAGGCGCGTATCGAGTCCCACCAGGTCGACCAACTCAAACGGCCCCATGGGATGATTCAGCCCAAGCTTCAACGCTTTATCGATGTCTGCTGCCGAGGCGATTCCTTCCTGCAGCATGTAAAACGCCTCGTTGCCGATCATGGCGTTGATGCGACTGGTGATGAAGCCGGGTGCTTCTTTGATCACCACCACTTCCTTGCCCATGCGGCGACCTACCTCGACCACTGTGGCCAACGTGTCGTCATCGGTTTCAAGCGCCCGCACCACTTCGAGCAGTTTCATCTTGTGCACGGGATTGAAGAAATGCATGCCAACGCACTTCCTGGAGCGGTAGGTCACGCTGGCAATTTCGGTGATGCTGAGAGAAGAAGTGTTCGACGCCAGGATCGTCGTGGGACGGCAGATTTTGTCGAGCAGAGTGAAGATCTCAATCTTCGACTCCATCTCTTCCGGAACCGCTTCGATCACCAGATCAGCCTCGCGCACCGCTTCTTCCACCGATCCCGCATATTCCAGCCGCTCAAAGGCCGCATTCGCATCAGGCGATGATACTTTCCCTAACTCCACTGCTTTATCCAGATTAGTTCTGATTTCGCTCTCGGCCCGGCGCAATGCACCCGGCAACAGATCTTCCAAGATAGTCCGGTAGCCGCCAATGGCAGCGGCGTGGGCGATGCCCCGGCCCATGATTCCCGCGCCGATCACCACGATGGTTTTTACAGATGACACTACTGCGCCACCTTTTCTTTTTCCAGATCTTTGATCGCGTCATTCAGCGCGCCCCCCGCGGTGCGCAAACTGTCAGCCAGGCGCTTGCGCTCCTCGACATTCATCGCGGGAATCGAAATGCAAATGCGGCGCAGCGTGGTCGTGATGTCGTCCACATAATTCATGGCGCGAATAAGTTCACCAGATGCAAGCATGAGGGCTCCTGTTTATTTGGATGGCTGCCGGTCCGCTCCACTCCCAAGCAAAACGTGGTGCAGGCCGAACTTCTATTTTGGACGTGTAAGCGAATTTAGTAAAGGCGCGGAAAGGACCGTCGTTTACGGATTTATTTCATCCGAGCCATTCGCCGCGATTCTGCTTTCCCTTGTTGCCTTCACCTGTTAGTCATGATCCGACACCGGGCGGCCTATAATTCGTATCGATTCTTTCAATGGGCCTTCCGGGTTCGCCGCGAATCTAAGGATCATATGGCTGATAAGCTCTTGAAACGATATATCTTCGCCAGCGACTTTGACCAGACGCTTACCTTTAACGACTCCGGTTACGTGCTCGCGGAATTGGTTGGCATCCCTACGGCGGAGTTCGAACACAAGGCTAAAGGCATGGCCAAGATCAACCTGGTACAGCAGGGGGCCGAACTGGCCTATCTCCTGCTCCACGACCCCGAGTTCAAGGCCAAGGTACGGAAAGAACATCTTCACGAGGTCGGGAAAAGTATTCGACTGAAAAGCGATATCAAACTGCTTTACCAGATCCTGGCCAGCGGCGTGGACGGACACTTTTTTGATTTCTACGTTCTTTCCGCTGCGCCCGTGGAAGTAATCCACTCGGCTCTTGAGGGCATCGTTCCGAGAGATCACATCTTCGGCACCGAATTCCGCTATGGTCCTTCCGGCGAGATCGAAAGCATTGTGCGGGCGACGGCCGGCTATGGCAAGGTCGCGGTGCTCAACCAACTTTTGGCGGAGCATGTGACCGGGCCCGATCACGTGATTTACTCGGGGGATGGCAGCTCAGACATTCACGTGATGCTGCAACTGAATGCCCGTGACGGTCTCACCATCGCGGTCTCGGAATCGCCGCATGTTTCGCAGATTGCCAAGCGCACGGTGCTCAGCACCAGCGCTCTGGCAGTGCTGGCGCCGATCCTGGAAGAAGTTGTCGGCTGGGAGCGATCTCGCATTCGTGGGTTCTTTGAGGCTAACGGCATGCTAATCCAGGAGTGGGAGCGCGTCCGCACGGATTGGCTGACCGTGCGCGCCGCCGCGGAAGACGATTCAGAACCAGTGAGCGTAGAGTGAAGGTACGTCTCTTCCATCAGCTTTTTGGCGGCCTTGATGCTTCGCGATAGGAGCTTGATTCCGCTGTCTCACCAACATCAGCGAGCGCTGGCTCTTTGTGTACGCATCGATCGCGCGCAGCCAGTGCGCGACTCCGATCTGCAAGTTTGGCAGGAGGAAATCGGACAACACTTCGAGCAGGAAATTAAAATTCACTTCACCGCCGAAGAATCGACGCTCTTCCCGACAGCTAGCCGTTTCCCGGAGTTATTCTCGCTGGTGGAAGAATTAACCGCCGAGCATGCCTCGCTGCGCGAATTGTTCAGACAGGCTGAGTCGCGCTGCATGTCCACTGGGAACCTGATCGCATTCGCCCAACAGCTTTCCGCGCACATCCGGAAAGAAGAGCGCCAACTTTTCGAACGCATGCAGCAGTTGATGAGTGCGGAAGAGTTGGCAACTCTCGGAACACGCTTGGAAGTCGCCCTCCAGGACGCCGCGCAGTCTTGCATGCTTCCGAACCTAGCAACCAAGCTGAGAGCGAAAAGTTAGTCGGTCTTCGTTGGATCCAGAAGGTTATATTTACAGTGTCAGATTTGCCATGTGGTCACGATTTGCCGCCGTGGTGACGCCTGAATTCCGCCGCCCCTTCGCGCCCCATGTAGCGTTCCAGTACGCCGGATTCGGTTTTCCGCAGATCGACCACCACCAGCCCATCGAGCGCGTTGGAAAACTTCCGGTCCACATTGAAGCCGATGAGCTTGCCGCCGATCTTTGCATATTGCCGCAACAGGATGGGCAATCCTTTACCGTCAGTTTCCACATCGGTGATTGGCTGCGAGAGATCCTCAAGATCACGCAAGGCGGCGCACATGGCGCGGCAATCCCATGGCCACAGTCCAGCCGGACGAAATGGCCGTCGTGGTTCTATCATCGCCGCCAGCTCATCTTCCCGGATGCGCGTCTCGAAGAAGCGGTAAATCATCTCGCGAGAGGTTTTGCTGTAATCGTTGCTGATACTCACGGCACCGAATAATACAGGAATTTTCGCGTGCGTCGTCAGCAACCGCGCAATTCCCTTCCACAGCAAAAGCAGCGGAGCGTATTGGCGCTGATATTCCGGCCTGATGAACGACCGGCCCAGTTCGAGTGCCGGGCCGAGCTTCTCGAAAACCTGTCGATCATAGCGAAACAGCGTGCTGGTGTAGAGCCCACCAACTCCGCGTTCCGCAAGAATCTCGGCTGTATTGCCGGCACGATAAGCGCCCACGAGTTCTTGTTTGGTCTTGTGCCACAACAGCACATGCCAGTAATAGTCATCGAAACGATCGAGGTCCCGCTGTTTGCCCGTGCCTTCGCCGGCTCCGCGAAAGGTAACCTCGCGCAACCTTCCCAGTTCCCGCAAAGTGCACGGCGTTTCATTCGCTTTTACTACATATACTGCCAGCTCAGTATTCTCTACCAAGCGATGCTCGCTGGGGAGGCGATTCAATTCCGCCGCCAACGCTTGCGATGGCTCCGCAGTAGCAATAGGCTCCTGTGCCGTCGCGACGATTTTGGAACGCACCGCCGCGGGCCAGGATTTCTCCGGCTGGCTCCGCCGCGCCAGCAGGTAAGTGCGCCAACGCAAATACTCGAGGGCTTCTCGATCATCCGTAATGCCGGTTACCGATTCAGCGGAGATCTCGCTGCCCACGCGGACTTCCACCGTCCTTCCCTTTTGCTGTAAGAATTCCTGCAGCAGGAACGCGGTCTTCAAGCGGCGATAGCCTTGCCCCAAAATCTGAACATTCATACCGCTCCGTCCGCAAACATAAAGGGGCAGCACCGCAGCTTGGGAACGACGAATCAGACGGACTGCGGTATCATTCCACGCCGGATCGGCGATTTGTCCAATAGAAAATTGCCACTGTGAAACTTCTCCTGCGGGAAAGACTGCCAGCATTCCGTCGGACTGCAGCCAGTTGAGCGCCTCGCGAACCGCGCGATGATTCATACCGCTGCTGAGGGAGCAAGCAGGGCCATCGCCGTGAAACGGATCTACGAAGATGCAATGGCGGGCAAGCTCGGGTATGTCGCGCAGCAGATAATTCGTCATCACCTTTACATCCGGACGAACACGAGTAAGCAAGGCCGCCAGTGCGACTCCATCGAGCATGCCAAAGGGATGGTTGGCCACCACGACGACTGGGCCAGTTGCTGGGATTCGAGACATGTCCACCGGATCGATGCGTAATTTCACCTGCATCTCAGCGAGCAGGTTCTCAAGGCCGAAACCCTCGGGAGATCGCTGCTTCCGGCGGTAAGGCTCTAATGCCGGAATGCCAGGAAGCCCTGCAATGTCCCGCAACACTTCTGCTGGCGTCTCTTCCCCGTGCAATTGGTGGGATGGCATGTTAAAGAAATAACGCCAACACTTTGCGGCGGGATGAAGAGAAGGTTAAATGCTGATGAAATGTGGTGGAATATGAAACCAGAAAGTAACCAGGAGTAACCAGCGCGGAAGTTTTATGTCTCCAGCCGGAATCGCGTTTCGGCGAGGCCGTAGAGTTTGCGCCAGACCAGGCGGTTCACCGTAATCACGGTGGCCGCCATCATCATGGTTGCGGCCAGCAGCAGGTGGAAATCGCCGCTGTCGGTCGCTTGGCTGATCGTCGCACCTAGTCCGGTGGTGGTGTAAATCTGTCCTTTGAAATGAAAGTATTCGGCAACGATGCTGGCATTCCACGCTCCGCCCGAGGCGGTGACGAGGCCGGTAACGAGATAGGGGAAAATTCCCGGCAGGATCAGCTTCTTCCAGCGCTCGATGCCGCGCATCTGGAACACGGAGCAACATTCCTTCAAATCGGTTGGGATCGCGATCGCTCCGGCGATTACGTTGAACAACACATACCACTGCGTGCCCAACAACAGGACGACGATCGATGCAATGCCGAGCCCGCCTCCCATGCGGATGAGTACGAGCAGAATGACTGGCAGCAATGCGGTCGCCGGAACTGAAGCTGCGATCTGCGCCAGGGGCTGCGCTATGCGCGCGAGCCGAGGGTTGAAGCCGATTGCTACACCGGCGGGAATCGTCCATAAAGCGCCGATGAGCAGCGCAAGATTCACTCGCAAAAAAGTTGCGCCCAGCCCTAATGCAGCCTGATGCAATTCAGCCGGTTGCAAACCGGCGAGAATGATGGCGACGCGCACCACGCCGTAACCTATCGCAATCAGCGTCAACAAAGCCAGCCCGCGCAGCAGCCATTCTCGCCATGGGGCGGCGGGCTCCTGAATGTTTTCTTCGGTACGTTTGCAGGCAAAATGCAGAAGCAGCTTCTCGCTCAGCGGACGCAAAGTCTTCTGCCGGATCTTGGCGAGTCCGCTGGAATGCTGCACCAGATCAAGAACCCATGATCGCGCGCTATCGCTGCTCTCTACCTGTTCGACTTTGAATTTCTCTGCCCAGGCGATGACCGGACGCCAGATAAATTGATCGAGCAACACGATCACTGCGACCATGGTGGCAACGCCCCACAGAATCGACGTGGTGTCGCCGGCGCTGGCGGCAGTTTGCAGATACGAGCCTAAGCCGGGCAGACGAAAATCGCGCTGGCCCAGCACAAACATCTCGCATACCATCAGCGCGAACCATCCGCCAGCTACCGACATCATGGAGTTCCATACCAATCCGATCGCGGAGAACGGCAGCTCCAGCTGAGTGAAACGTTGCCACCAGCTAAAGCGGTAGATCGTCGCCGCCTCCCTCATGTCTTTCGGAATGCTTTTAAGCGAAGCATAAAAGCTGAACGCCATGTTCCAGACCTGTCCGGTAAAAATAAGCAGGATCGCACCCAATTCCACGCCCAATTGGCGTCCAGGAAAGAGCGCCACCATGGCCAGCATCACTCCGGGAAGAAAGCTGAGCACGGGGATGGATTGCAGCACATCCAGCAACGGGATCATGAAGCGTTCGGCGCGCGCGTTATACGCCGCGATATAGCCGTAGACCAGGGTGAATCCCAGGCTCAGAACATAGGCAATAGTGATGCGCAACAGAGAATAACCCGCGTAGGCAGGCAGCACCCACAAACTGCGGGAAATTTCCACCGACGGAGTGAAGGGACCGAACCATCTGAGCCCGACCGTCACCACGCCGTAGAACAGCGCGATCCCCGCGCCGAACATGATGAGATCGGGCAAGTGGGAAGTTTCGAGGCTCGGCAGTTGCGACCACAACCGGTACGCCGAGAATCCCCGCAGGCTGCTGCTTTTCTTCATGCGCTGAACTTTCTTGCAAAGGATTCCGGTCAGGCTTTGGGAGTGGTTGGGCTTTGGTTTTCTACATCGTGCTCCGCGATATCGTTTGGAGCGGCGTCGGTTTGCGTCAGACGACCGCTCTCGCGATCGTAATCAAAAATTTCGGCGTAGCGGCCCCAGTTCATCGCCGTATCCAGCTGGCGCTGAACTTCCTCTTCGGAAAAATGCTCATCCAGAATATCGTGAAAAAATTCATCGGCAATGGAATGGTCCGACTTGCGCTTCAGAATACTGTCGATCTGCTTCAGGATGGTCACGTGTTCGAGCGCGGCTTCGCGGAACAAAACCTTGCGCCGTTGAATGTCGGCATCGGCGAACTCTGCCCCCTGCTTTGAGAGTTGCACGTCGCCCTCCTTCAGCCAGGCGAAGCCCAGCAACTGGCAGGCCTCCAAAATAGGCAGCAAGTCCTCGACGTCCATCACCAGGTCGTCGCTCAGACGAAAGAGGTCTTCGCGCCCACCGCGATCGTGCAGCAGTTCGGCCAGGCCGGCAATCCCGCCCACGCGCGCATGCGGCAGAATCTGGTATTTGTTCGTCCGGATGGGCGCCTGTGTTTTCTTAAACCCTCCCCGAGGCACCACAATTTCCCCTGTGCTCTCAGGATCGGGCAGAGCATGCTCGACATCCGGCTCGGTCATGACTTTGTAGATGTAGTCTACCAATTCCACAAACCGGCCAGACTTGCGATCACGGGGATGCGAAAGACGCACATTTAAATCCGAACGGATGCGAGCTGGATTTCTTCCCAGCACCACGATGCGATCCGCCAGCATCACCGCTTCCTCGATGTTGTGGGTCACGATGAAGATGGCGCTGGTTGGCATTTTTTTATTGAGCCACAATTCCAGCAGTTCCCCGCGCAGGTTTTCTGCCGTGAGTACATCGAGCGCGGAAAATGGCTCGTCCATGAAGAGCACTTCCGGCTCCACTACCAGTGCGCGCGCAAAGCCCACGCGCTGCTTCATGCCGCCGGAGAGTTCCTTCGGGTATGCGGTTTCGAAACCATCGAGGCCCACCGTGTCCAGCGTGCGCAGCGCCCGCTTGCGGCGCTCCACGGCGGGCACACCCCGCGCTTCCAGCGGAGCCTCCACGTTCTCCAACACCGTGAGCCAGGGAAACAGAGCGAAGCTCTGGAATACGATCGCCACATTGGGCGATTGACCGTTCAGGGGCTTGCCATGCCAGAAGAGCGCGCCCGAGGACGGCTGCGAGAGACCGCTGAGAATGCGCAGTAGAGTGGACTTGCCGCAGCCGGACGCGCCCAGCAGAGCAATGATTTTTCCGGGCTCGATCAAGAAATCCGTTAGTCCGACAACCTGAATGCGCGTGCCGTCCGGCTGTGGGTAGGACTTCTCAACTGCGCGGGCTTCGATAATAGGTTCGTTAGCCAACAAAACTCTCCATTACGTTCTATACACGATCCAGCGCATGGTGCAAAGCGCCGCAGTTGGCGTAACACTTCCTTAACAATCGGTACGCGGACAGCTAAGCCGCGAAGTTTTCATCCGGAAGGATGGGAACTGGTTGAGGCAGGCGGTCCGTCACTTCGGCAAGATGAGCAAGTTTTGCGGCCAATTCAGGCGTGAGTTGCCCCGGCGTAAGCCGCCACTTCCAGTTGCCGCCGTCCAGGCTGGGAGTGTTCATGCGAGCGTCACTGCCCAGGCCCAGCACGTCTTGCAGTGGGATGAGAGCAAGATCGGCGACTGAGCTCTGCGCCGCGCGGATGAACGACCAATTAATACCGTCCTCACCGAGTCCGAGATAGCATTCCGCGTTGTGCCGTTCACGGTCGGCGGCGGTGGATTGAAACCACCCAACCGTCGTATCGTTATCGTGCGTTCCCGTGTAGATGACTTTACCCGCGGCTCGGTGCGGCAAATACATGCGCGCGCCCTCGTCGCTGAAACCGAACTGCAGCACCGCCATCCCCGGAATCTGCAAGCGGTCGCGCAGGGCATGTACGGAAGGCGTAATGTAGCCCAGATCTTCCGCAAAAAACGGCAGGCCGCCGAGAGCCTCGCGCAACTTATGAAACAAGTCATCCCGCGGACCATCCACCCAGCGGCCGTTAATCGCAGTAGGATCCGTCGCAGGAATCTCCCAGAACTGGTCGAATCCGCGGAAATGATCGAGCCGGATGTAGTCACAGTTCCGCGTCGCCCAGCGTAAGCGCTGCACCCACCATTCGTATCCCTGTTCCTTCATCACATCCCAACGGTAAAGAGGATTGCCCCAGCGCTGTCCGATCTTGCTGAAGGAGTCGGGTGGAACCCCGGATACCACTTCAGGCTCAAGATTTTCATTCAGGCGGAAGAGATCGCGGCGCATCCACACGTCGGTGCTGTCATAGTTGACGAAGATCGCGACGTCGCCAACGATGCGGATCTTGCGCTCGGAACAATATCGTCGCAATGCCTGCCACTGCTCATAAAAGGCGAACTGCAACGCGCTCCGGATCTTCAAATCATCCGCCAGCTCTTTGCGTGCCCGCTGCAACGCAGCACTCTCGCGATGCGCCAATTCTCTTGGCCATTTGTTCCAACTCGCCAGCTTGTATCTGGCGCGCAGCGCGTCGAACAGGACGAAATCATCCAGCCACCAGGCATTCTCCGAAACAAATTTCTCGAAGCGTTCGCGGGCGCTGGCAGAAGCCGAAGCGAGAAAGCCGCGCCCGGCTTCAAAAAGCAGAGGCATTTTGGTGGCGAAAACCCGGTCGTAGGCCACTGGATCGGAGTCGGAAGCGAGGTAGGAAATTCTTCCCGGATCAATCCAGCCGTGGCTCGCCAGCCGTTCCAAACTGATCAGGAGTGGGCTACCGGCAAATGCTGAAATAGAAGAATAAGGCGAATTCCCGTAGCCCAGCGGACCCAGCGGCAAAACCTGCCAAAGCCCCTGGCGGGCCGAGGCCAGAGTATCGGCGAACTGGTACGCCGCTGGACCAAAAT
>Ga0209333_1000943_pt1 | contig 14903 bp, 15 predicted proteins | sample BlaSpr_A8_OM2_O3_FD_187982 | JGI IMG/M metagenome (GOLD analysis project Ga0209333, IMG submission 187982) | Forest soil microbial communities from Thunder Bay, Ontario, Canada - Black Spruce, Ontario site 2_A8_OM2_O3 (SPAdes) (version 2) | ecosystem: Environmental > Terrestrial > Soil > Boreal... | reverse complement strand
GAACCGGTGACGGCGGTTACTACCGTCACGAGGTTGCCATTCGCGCCAGGCACCAAGGCGGTTAACACGACTTTATCCGCTTGCGTATCGGCGCTGGCGATGACGTTCGGATCTCCGCTGCCGGCGTTGATCAACGCCACCAGTCCATCCACGATGGTGGTAAACGTGTCGCCGTTTTGGACTGTATACGTGTAGGCGGCCGTGGTGGTGGTGGTGGACACCCCGATGGTGATCTCCACCGTATCCCCGGCCTTGATGGTGCCGCCCAGGGTGATGGTATCGATGGCATAGATATTTCCGCTAAACGAGTTCAGCACTCCGTTATAGGGCACATCCTGCTCCGCCATGGTGTAAACCAGGACGCGCTGGTTATAGGTATCCGCCACATACAGGTTGCCGGTCGCCGGATCCCACGCCAGCGCCGACGGATCGTCCATGGTGTCCGCGCCATCTGTCGGAGCATCCGTAACAAAGTCCGTTTGTCCGAGGACGATATTCGCCTTTGCCGCGTTTGTAGTGGGAATCGGAGTATAAATCAACACGCGATCGTTGCCGCCGTCCGCGATATACAAGTTGGCGCCGTCGGAAAGCGCAAACCGCGGGAAACTGAGCGTGTATTCGCAAAGGCCGGGATATGTCGGGTTGTCGTTCGAGTCCACGCCGTTCGACACGGTGCACATCACCGCTGTTTCGGGCGCGGGCAGCGTTCCGGTGTACGAACTCGGCGTGGAAAAGGCGTCGTCCGATATGCCGGTAGTCATGTTGGGCTGGCCGACCTCCACATCCGCCTGCTGCTGGTTGGTGGTTGGAATCGTGTTCCAGATCAGCACGCGATTATAGCCCAGGTCGGCGACGAACAGGCGCGTTCCGTCGGAAGTGACCGACACCGGCGTAAGCAGGTTGTTGGCCGCCGCGTTCGTGGTTTGGTCGGCGATATTCACTTGCACATACGTGGTCATGTTGGGCTGACCCAGCACGATGTCCGCCGCGGCGCCGTTGGCGGCCGGAATGGAATTGTAAATCAGGACCCGGTCGTTCATCGTGTCGGCGACGAACAACATGCCATTCTGTATCCAGACGCCCTGCGGGCCGCGCAATGAATTCGCCGTGGGCGTGTCTCCCGGAAACGCGTTGGTCGTGAAGCTGGTCTGCCCCACCACTACGTCCGGCGGCTGATTCATGGTGGTGGGAAGTGTGTTCCAAATGAGCACACGATTGTTGAGGGTGTCGGCCACCGCCAGGTGGGTACCGTCCGATGCCACCGCCGTAGGCGTGTTCATGCCGGTGGCGATAGGCGTTTGGGGCGACGTCGCGAGGCACGTGGGGGTGGTGGGAGTGGTGGTCACCGGAATGGTGGTGGGCGGGGTGATGCAGGGCGCAGGCAAAGAGCTTGTCCAGGTCGACTGGCCGAGCACCAGATTGGCCGTCCCTACGCACACGGGGCAAAGCGTGTTGTACTGCAGCGCCGCGTTAGGAGGCGGGAGTTGGGTCGACGCGTTCTGGTAGATCATCACCCGGTTATTCACCGGTGGAGAACCCTGCGTGTTGGCGTCCGCCACGAATAAGGTGTTGTTGGCGAACGCCAACCCGCTCATGGAGCCGAGGACGGTCTGGCTGGCGCTGTCCATTTCGGCATCGAACTCCGGCTGGCCGATCACCAGCCGCGCGGATTGACCCGTGGCGAAGGACACAGTGTTCTGCCCGAAGCCGGCCGTGGCCGTTAATAGGATGAGAGCGAAAGTTGTGACACACTTCATGTTAGTTAGTGAAAAGCGCGGCGTTACGCGGTTGATACCCGACAATTATAGCAAGCCTGTGAGACGGGAAACGTGCCGCCGCCGGTTTCAAATTTAGAGCGGGCCGGACGGTCACACCGGGGCCGAATCGGCACATGGCGGGACGCCGGGATTCCTTGGTTGCGGCGCGGCCTCAGACGCGATATGTATAGTCCTCGGAGGGAAGAGTGCCGGCCATAGAGATCGATCCAGGTGAAGTCAAGAGGCGCCGGGACGCGGGCGAAGAGGTTCGCATGGTGGACGTACGCGAACCGTTCGAGCATCGACAAGCGCATATCGCCGGAGCCGAGCTGATTCCCATGCGCAGCGTGCCGCAATCGCTGGAGGCCCTGCGTGCGGGCAACGGGCAAGTGGTGCTGTTCTGTCACCATGGCATGCGCAGCTTGCAGGTCGCGCAGTGGCTGCGTCACCAGGGATTGGAAGATTGCGTGAGCATGGCGGGCGGCATCGACCGCTGGAGCTTGGAAATCGATCCGGCGGTGCCGCGCTATTAGCGCCGCGGCGATTGTCAGCGCCGACAGCATCGCGACCTAAGAACTGTTCGAGCGCCCCGAAGAACGCTTCCGGCTGTTCCAGCCAGATGAAGTGTCCGGCGTTTCGGAACCACCGCCAAGGCGCGCGTCGGGAAATGCAGACTGCCATCCGCGCGTTCCCTCCAAGGGGTTCCAGTCGCCATACCCGTGGACGATGAGCGCCGGCCCGCTGTAACCGGCTGCCGCCGCCTGGGCACAGGCGGTATGGGCGAAGTGTACCTGGCCGAGGACTTAAACCTCGAGCGTCCGGTCGACCTGAAGATCCTTCCGCCGGAAGTGGCTCACGATCCCGACCGCATGCGCCGCTTCGTGCAAGAGGCTAAACCCGCTTCCGCTTTGAGCCGTCCCAACGTGGCATGCGTGGCGAGACCCTCGACGTGCACATCGGCGGCGCGCCCTTGCCGCTGGGCGAAGCTATCGGGACCGCTATTCCAGTGGCGGATGCGTTGGACGCAGCGCACGCCAGTGGCATCGTCCGCCGCGACATCAAGCCGCCAACATCATGATCGCGGCCGGCGCGCCATTAATCTTTGCAGAACCTGGGGCGCACTTACAGTCCGGCCGGCGCCGCTTGCGCGGCTTGACACATCAACTACGAATGCGCATGATGGGAGAAGCATGGACATCGATGCACGGCTGCAAGCCCTGACGGAGAGCCTGAAGTTACTCGCGCACATGCATGCCGATGCCGAAAAGCGGCAAGAGGAGCGGCACATTGAAGCCGAAAAGCGGCAGGAGGAAGCGGAGCAGCGGCACAACCGTGAAATGGAAGTTATCCGCCGGGAGGGACGCGCCTTTCGGGGCGACCTGCGGCGGGCAGTCGCCATGGGAGTCCGTGAAGCGCGCAACGAGAGGTCGCGCCGGCAGGAATGGGACGGGAAGATCGCCCAGCTCACCGCGGCACAACTGGTCACGGAAGAAAAGCTGCAACATTTGTCCGGCACGGTGGACGCCTTCATCGATTCCATGCGAAGCGGCGTGAACGGGAGACAGCGGTCGCAATAAATGGCAACAATATACCTGCCTTACCACGCCATTCCGGGGTATGCTGGAAAGCGGCGTGACAGGCTGGCTAGTCGCGACGTGCTTTTTGGTGCTGATGGTCGTGGTGGCGGGGCGGCTATTACGGGCGCATTATTACGGTTTAGGCCCGACCACTATTCGGAGTCTATCCGCTGGAAGCCTTGGATCTAATTTAGGGAAAACAACCACATGGCCATTGAGTGCGGTCCACAGTGCTGCGTATAGAGGTGAGCCGGAGCACGCAAGGACAGTCACGCCACGTACCGCTGCACCGATCTCAATAATGCTCGGCTGCCCCGAAGAAGACGCCGGAATTGGCAACGGACCCATTGCCATCCATCCAGCAACGGATAATCCTTTGTGGAGAACTGAGGCGAGATCATACGCCTCTCCATCTTCAGCTTGGTACAGGATTTCAGCGGTGCCTTTTGGATGCTTCTCTAATGCTCCGACGAATCGTAGCAACCCAAACGTCTCACCCCCGCGCGGAGCTTGGAATAGGCGCGTCGCAACCAATGCTTGTTCAGAGGTTGATAAGCGCATTAATGTGGCCGCGAGGTCATTCTCTAGTTCGCCTGCTCGTTGCTGTGCAATTGCAGCCCGTTCGCCAGCTTCCGCAGACGTTTGGTTTGCTCCCGCGATGCGCGATTCAGCCTCTTTGGACCTTAGCGTTAGTTCTGCAATCCTTTCGTTTTTCTCTATCGAATCTGCGGCTGATTGGCGGTCCTTTTCTCGATTTATTTGTTCCTCTATTGACACAAGCCGTTTTGAAAATCTGATAGCCTTAAATTGGGCTATGACACTGAATCCTCCGATAAAGATCGCTATCACTAATGACCATAGATATAGGGTACTCCACAGATCAACATTTCCTGCCACCGCGTTCTTTTCACGTATCAAGGAATCAATGTGGGCTTTCTGCGATAACTCTTGGGGTGTCATTTTTCTGGCGGTTGCTGTGTCCTTTGCTGGATTCGGGTCAGCCGTGGCCGCATACAAAGCCACAAAAGAAATAAGTATAAGTGCACGCAGTAGACGCCAATGAATCACGCTGGCTTATTTGCCTTCCGCCCCGGAGCGTTCGGATTGCCGGACCGTGGCGAACGTTTCTTCGCTTGTCTCACCTTCCGGTCTAACTCCGCTTTTGGCACAGCGAGGACACGCCGCATGACTGTCTTGAAGTGCTGGAATTCCCCCGTATCCTCAAATCCATTTATGCTCGGGGGGCTTTCCGCCGCCCCCGCATCTGGCGTTTGTAGTATCGGCCCGTCAGCCATGAGAGATACCCTCCATTTCCAAATCGGCTTCTATCTTTCCGGTAAGCTGCTTGTAGGTGACGCGACGGCCTACGATGTGGCGCATTGCCCACGTGAAGCGCTCCGCGTCTGTCATGCTGCGATTGTTGTAGCGGTAGACCTCTTCATCGATGTAGCGAAACAGGTGATAAGGCTCAACCGAAACGTAGGTGCCTTTAAGCGCTCTCTTAAGCAAGCTCCAAAAGTTCTCGCATCCGTTTGTATGCACCTGCCCATCGACATAGGCCTCAGCGTGGTCGATGACCTTGTGAGTAAATTCTGGGTCAAGACCTTCATAGGATTTCAGCGCGTCCGTGTAGACGTTCGATCCGGCTTCAACGTTCTCGCGGACCATCTTCTGAAGTTCCGGCTTCCGGCGCGAATCGCAGACTTGCGCGCGAATCGTTCCGCCACGTTCCAGAACCGCCGCTACGATAGCCTTACCTTCCGGCCCGCGTCCGTGGATATGCTCCGCCCGCTTGTCCGCGTGCATGAAACGCGCCTTACCGCCGATGAAAGTCTCATCGACTTCGATTTCGCCCATGAGCTTGTTGAAGGTCTTGCTCTGCATGGCAAGGCGAATCCGGTGAAGCATGAACCAAGCCGTCTTTTGAGTGACCTTCAAATCCCGGTGAAGCTCATAGGAGCTAATCCCGTTTTTGCAGTTGATGAGCAACCACGCGGCGGGAAGCCACTTTTCCAGGGCAATCGGGGAATCCTCAAAGATGGTCCCGGTCTTGAGCGAGAAGCGTGGTTGCGGATGATTCCCGTAGCACTTCCATACACGGGCCTTTGCCAGCCACGTCACCTTTTCGGAACCGCAATGCGGGCATTTCACCACGCCGTCAGGCCAGCGCAACTCGACCATGAACTGGCGGCAGTGCTCAAAGTCCGCAAAGTATTGAATCGCTTGGAGAAGGCTTGTTTTGCTGTCCATGATTCAATTCTATCGCAGATCGCGTGGTATGTCAAATATATTATTACCCAATAAATAGCGCGGCATTTTCGCGCGCCCCCCTTTTAATTCAAAGAGTTGGGCTTTGATCGTCCAAGAAGCCCTGCCGCTGCCAACGCAGTGGGATAGGCCTCCTGTCCTGTCCTTCATACATCCTCGCCAGAGGCTCCTGCCGGCGCCGCTTGCGCGGCTTGACACTTCAACTACGAATGCGCATGATGAAGGAAGCTTGGACCTTGATGCGCGGCTGCAAGCCCTGACGGAGAGCCTGGAGCTCCTCGCGAACGTGCATTCCGATGCCGAGCAGCGGCACGCCCGTGAAATGGAAGATATCCGCAGCGAGGGACGCGCGTTTCGGGGCGATCTGCGGCGGGCGTTCGCCATGGGAGTACGTGAAGCGCGTAACGAGCGGAAGCGCCGGCAGGAATGGGACGAGAAGATCACACAGCTCGCCGCGGCACAACTGGTGACGGAAGAAAAGCTGCAACATTTGTCCGGCACAGTGGACGCCTTCATCGATTCCATGCGAAGCGGCGTGAACGGCAAACAGCGCCCGCAATAAGCACGCCATCCTCAATCCGCGTGAAATCGGCGCGGCGGATATCAAAAACAATCGCCAAACAGTTGGTAAATACTGAACCCAATGGTCGAGCCAAGGGCTTTGGGCAGACCCGAGAACGCGGCCTACGCGTCCTCAGAGGAGGAATATCATGAGCTATCGCTATGCAACACCGCGCAATAAGTGTTACACCGGGGGGGGGCTTTCTTAACCTGGCGCTGCTGGCCGGGCTGACGGCGACAATGCCGCAAATCGTCGCCGCACAAGCCGCCTCTTACGAGACCCTCTACAGCTTCCAGGGCCACCCCGACGGCGCCGTGCCCGAAGGGGCGCTGGTGATCGCCTCCAACGGCGTGCTCTATGGCACCACCCAAGGCGGAGGCGCGTACGGGGTCGGCTCGGTCTTCGAGCTGACGAAACCCACAGGAGAGCCCTGGAAGGAAACGGTGCTCCACAGTTTCAGCGGATCTGACGGACAATACCCCGAAGGTACGCTGGTTTTCGGGAGCAGCGGGGTGCTCTATGGCACTACTCTCGGCGGCAATGGAGTGGCTGGCACGATCTTCCAGATGGCGCCGCCCAGCACCTCGGGCGGCCCTTGGGCGTTAACCGTCCTGCACTCGTTCCCGTACAACTCGGGAGACAGCCAGAATTTCTCTCCAAACGGGACGGTGCTTATCGGCCCGGGAGGGACGCTGTACGCCACGACGCAAGGGCCAAGCCTCCAGCTTGGGTTGGCGATCGCTTTGGCTCCGCCTTCAGCGTCCGGAGGGGACTGGACGGAGTACCAGATATACGCGTTCCCTGGCACCCCCAACGCAGGAGGGCCGTTTGCGGGCGTCGTGGCTGAAGGCGGATCCCTTTTCGGGACGACATTTACAGGAGGCGACGAGGGCTGCGGGGCCGACTTCGGGTGCGGGACCGTATACCAACTGGCGTCTGGCCCGACCCACGGCAGCGCCTGGACGGGATCGGTGCTGCATACGTTCGTTGGCTCGGACGGCAACGCCCCCGAAGCGGCCCTCGCCGTGGGCCCCGGGGGCGCGCTCTACGGCACGACAAGCAACGGCGGCTCAGGGTCCGCCTGTCAACAAAGCCAAGGCGGATGTGGCACCGTCTTCCAGTTGATACCGCCGGCAACGTCGGGCGGGACCTGGACGTTTTCGGTAATCTACAATTTCACCGGGATTGACGGCGATGGCGCGCAACCAGTGTCAAGTATCACAGTCGGAAAAAACGGGGCGATCTACGGAACGACCGAGGCTGGTGGAAGCGTGGCGTCCGACTCGGCCTGTCCGGGGTCGGCCCTCTATCAATTGTACCCAGGCTGCGGCACCGTCTTCGAACTAACACCGCCTTCGATATCGGGCGAGACGTGGACCGAGACTGTGCTCCACAGCTTCTCGGGCCAGAATGGAGACGGCGCTATACCCGTGGCGGGGTTGGTCTTGAGCTCAGGTGGCGTGCTTTACGGCACGACGTCCGCCGGCGGCACGGCTGGAAAAGGAACCGCATTCGCCCTCCAGCCGTAGCCCGAACAGCAACTCTGTGGCGCGTTTAGGCTAACGTCACTGACGAAGGGTCCGGAATCCAATCCGCCAAGCTACCATAAAGAGGAATGCCTGAATCGCTGGCCGCCGGCGCGGTCCTGGCCCACTACCGCATCGTCTCCCGCCTCGGTACCGGCGGCATGGGCGAAGTCTACCTGGCCCAGGACCTGAACCTCGACCGTCCCGTAGCATTGAAGATCCTGCCCCCGGAAGTGGCTCACGATGCCGACCGCATGCGCCGGTTCGTGCAGGAGGCTAAGACCGCCTCGGCGCTCAGCCACCCCAACGTCGCCCGCGTCTTTGAAATCGGCGAGGCCGATGGCCTCAGCTTTCTGGCCATGGAATACATCGAAGGCGAGACCCTCGACGTACACATTGGCAGTGCGCCCTTGCCGCTCGGCGAAGCCATCGGGATCGCCATTCAGGTGGCGGATGCCCTGGACGCCGCGCATGCCAAGGGCATCGTCCATCGCGACATCAAGCCGGCCAATATCATGATCGCGCCGCGCGGACATGTTTCGGTGCTGGATTTTGGGTTGGCCAAGATGAAGCCGCAAGGCGCGGGTTCGGGCGCCAGCCGCGCGGCCACGCAGTTCCTCACCGATCCGGGCATGGTCATGGGCACCGTACACTACATGAGCCCCGAGCAGGCACTGGGCCGCGAGGCCGACGCGCGCTCGGACCTGTTCAGCCTGGGCGTAGTGCTCTACGAAATGACCACCGGTCGCCTGCCCTATTCGGGCGCCAACGCCACCGAAGTCCTGATGCAAGTCTTGAATGCGCAGCCGGACGCCATGGCGCGCTTCAATTACGAGACGCCGCCGGAGTTGGAACGCATCGTGCGCAAGTGCCTGGAGAAGGATCGCGACCGGCGCTATCAATCCGCGCGCGACCTGCTGGTGGATTTGCAGAACCTGGAGCGCACTTACAATCCGGCCGGCGCCGCCGAAAAGACCACGTCAACGCGCGCACGCACCGCACAGATTGGCTCCGTAATTGTGGACGACGAAGAATTGGCGCGCGGCCTGGTGCGGGAGATGCTGAAAGCGCATGCGGACGTCCGCGTGCTCGCCGAATGCGCCAACGGATTCGAAGCCGTGAAGGCCGTTGCGGACTTGAAGCCGGACCTGCTGTTCCTGGACATTCAAATGCCGAAGCTGGATGGCTTCGAAGTGCTGGAGTTGGTGGGCCGCGACATTGCGGTGATCTTCACCACCGCGTATGACACCTATGCCATGCGCGCGTTCGATGCGCATGCGGTCGACTATCTGCTGAAGCCTTTCAGCGCGGAGCGGTTCGGAAAGGCGTTGGGCCGCGCCAAACAGCGGCTGGGCGAGAAGGCGCCGGACCCCGCCGAACTGGCCGCCGCGGCGCGTCCGCCCGAGCAGTACTTGCAGCGTATCGTGGTGAAGGATGGTCCTGCCGTACACGTGATTCCGGTCGATAAGTTGGACTACGTGGAAGCGCAGGACGATTACGTGGCGCTGAAGAGCGATAAGAAGACCTATCTGAAACAACAAACCATTTCCAGCCTGGAGTGCATGCTCGATCCCGCGGTGTTCATCCGTATCCACCGTTCGCACATCGTTAATCTGGAACGGGTAGCCAAGATCGAAGCATACACCAAGGACAGCAAGATCGCCGTGCTCCGCGACGGTACGCAACTGCCGGTCAGCCGCGCGGGCTACGCGCGATTGAAAGTCCTACTGGGCGAAAGTTGATGACGGCAATTCGAGCGTGGGGCGGGCATCCTCGCCGCGTCGGCCACCCTGGTCCGACGGCCGAGCAGGGCTCGGCGCAGTCGGGGAATCCTGCACGCCGATTGGCAGCCGCTTCGTCGAGGCCCTTCCCGAAGGATCGAACCTGGCGCCCAACACTTCGGCGATCGTCACACTGGGATTCAGCGACCCTTCCGGAGCTGCGATTTCATATACGCCGCTGGTGGCTGGCAGCTTGCGCGGTACCCCATAATAAGGATTGGCTTGTAAATTGCCGGGGGGGGGACAATGGACGGGGAGGATTTACGCATGAAAGCTAATTTTCGCGTCGCGTGTACGCTCATGGCGTTTACCGTCGTCTCGGCGCGCGCCGGCCAGATTCCCATCGATATCAGCGCCCTGGTAAACGAGCCCTGGACATTCGATTCAGCGCCCGGCGGCGCCTGGATCCTAAACGGAAGCACGTTTCCAACCGGCAGCCAGAATTTCGGAGGCGTGCCATTTGCAATTCCGACCGGCCCCAACAATTATTGGGGCGCTGCCGCAGCGGTAAATTTTGGAACGGGCGTGGTCAGCCTCACCATTCCAGTCGGCGTGTCGGGCGTTACCTCCGCTTTCACATTGCTCAACACCATGTGGGGCGAGGCAGGTCCGAACGCTTATTTGTTTATTACCTTCACTGGCAGTAACGGCGCGACGGCTAAGCAACCACTGGTGGGCGGCGTGAATGTCCGCGATTACAATAATGACGGAACTCAAAACAACATCAACAACACCAGCACCACCCAGGTCTGGACGAATGGACTGGGCCAGCGGCTCGACCGCCAAGAATACATTCTGCCAGCGGAATTCGCCACCCAGGTGCTGACCAGCGTGACAATCACCGACGCAGGCGCTTCGGAATACAGCCGTGGGGTCTTTTCCGGGATCACCGTCAGTACGTGCCAAGCTTATGTCACGGAAACAATCGCGCTTGTCAGCAGCAAGATCGTTTACGATCCGAGCCTGCAGGTATACTTCCAGGAAGTCACCCTGACCAACACCGGCACAGCAGCCGTGACTGGTCCCCTGTTCTTCATCTTGGAAGACCTCCCAGCCGCGGTCACGCTTGCGAACAAATCGGCAGCCACGGCCTGCTTCGCGCCGATCGGCAGCCGCTTTGTCGAAGCCCTTCCCGAGGGATCCAATCTGGCGCCCAATACTTCGGTGATCGTCAAACTGGGATTCAGCGACCCATCCGGAGCTGCGATTTCGTATTCGCCCCTGGTGGCGGGCAGCCTGGGTGGCACTCCGTAGGCTGTCCGCATGTCAAAGAAATTCTCGTTGATTCTCTGCTCGTTCGCGTGGACGCTGCCCGTATCGGCACAGGACCAAAAGCCTCTGACACCAATCCCTCCGGGTAACTTTCAGTTCGAGGGCAATTGGGATTGTGCAGGCGCAATGGGCTACGACCCACAGCAGAAGCGCCTGGTCGAGTTCGATGCCAATAACTCTGGAGCGGCCACCTACTCCTAGCGCCGATGGCTGGGTGAACGGCGTGCTTACCATGACGTCTCCCGTATCCGAAGACCCCAAAGCATGCGCCGGATTCCTTTACCATGGACTGGCAGATCGCCAAGACCTCCGCCTTGAGCTGGGTTCCGTGCGATCGTTTGGTTTGCAAACGGCAGGGCCGCCCGTAGAACCCGCAATCACATGATGGCCTTGCGTACGCCGGCCAGCGGCGCGCGATCGTCGAATACCACCCTGCCGTCCTCTTCGCGAGCAACCCCGAGCTGCTTCCATAGATCGGGCAAATCCACCATGATCGGCTGCGCGCGCATCTTCTTATAAAGCTCGATCAGGGTCTTGCCGTCCGTGGCCTTGTCGCCGATCTCCAGCGCTCGCTCCAACGGCCAATCCACTGCAATGGTGCCGCCCGCGCGGTTGATGGCCCGCAAAGCATCCTCCAGCCCCTTGGCATTTGCCGTGTTCTTGCGGATTCCGATATCCGCCAGCAGGCAGAAAAGCGCCCCGCCCCAGTAGGTCCTACCCCAGGTGTGCGTATTGTCGAGACCCCGATCGCCCTCCTCGGGCAGGCCCTGGTGCATATCCCGTAGCATGTCGCTCCACACCTGCGCGGCCGTTAGGTTCCCGATTTGAACACGGGCCACAGGCTCCACGTAGGTGGCGCCGCCCTCTTCGATCCAGTGATGGCGGCGCTCGACCGATGGAAATGCGAAGTGCACCATTTCGTGGGTCAACATCCAGTCCTCGGTCAGATCCGCGGCGGTCGTGCGGCGGCCCACGGTAATGCGGCACCATGCGCCGCCATCGCCGTAACTGGTGCCATGCGAGACACCCCGCCCATTTCCCGCGAAAATGCGCACGCGAGCATGCGGCACGGGAAAGCGTCCGTAATACGCGCTGACCGCGCGCGCGGCCTGGCTCACCCAGCCAAGCAGAGCCGTTTGCGGCAAATCGAAATTGTCCGATTCGAATGAGACGTCGATTTCCGCGCCGCCCTCTTTCAATCTGGTTGGAGCATCAGCCAGCTTGGTTTGCGCCAGCGCCGGCCCCGCCGCCAGGCCCAGCCAACAACGCAGCATCGATCGCCGATTCATTCCGGTCACTTCCAGATTGACGCTTCGGGGCGGTTTTTGTTTACAAATGAGCACCTGCCGGGAATCCGTCCGGTTGCCGGCTGTCGTATACTCTAAGGAACCCGCACGGGGTGCATCTGCTGCTGTCCTGACCGCGGGCATCCGAAAACTTCGAGGGATTCGGGAATAACCGACAAAGGAAGGGGTATACAAGATCATGAAAGTTTCCAAAAGCTCTTTAGTACTGACCGCGGCGTTCACCGGCCTGCTGGGTGGCACGATGACACGCCTAAACGCAAGCACCGTCTCCTCTGGCTCCGCCGGCCAGAGCATGGCTGGACAGTCCTCAGGGACCATCTGGCAGGCGGCCAAGGAGAAGCATGCCTGCAAGGGGCAGAACTCCTGCAAGGGCAAGGGCGGCTGCAAGACCAGTGACCAGGGCTGTAAAGGCAAGAATTCCTGCAAAGGCAAGGGCGGCTGCGCCACCGACGGCTCCAACAAGAAGAAGACCACTTAAGTTTTATCGTGGCGCATGCACGAGTGCGTGCGCCACGACCTTTCTCAAACAAGTGCCTGCAAATCGATTCAACGGATTCACCGATTACGGTATCGGTGTAGGTCTCCGCATCCCCCACTACCAGCACATCCTGGAGCAAAAGCCGGTGGTGGGTTGGTTCGAGATCATCTCGGAGAACTACATGGTGGATGGCGGCCGTCCGCTGGCCACCCTGGATCGAATCCTGGACCAATACAGGGTCGTTCAGCATGGCGTATCGATGTATTTCGGCTCGGCCGAGCCGCTCAATCGCGATCACCTGCGGCGTTTGAAGGCTCTGGTCAAACGAACTAAGACGCCCTGGCTCACCGACCATCTGTGCTGGGGCAGCGTGGACGGCCGGTACACGCATGACCTGCTCCCGATGCCATACACGTTCGAAGCCGCCAAACTCACGGCGCGCAAAGTGCGTGAGGCCCGCTCCTTTCTGGAAGTGCCCATTGCGGTCGAGAACGTCAGCAGTTATGCCGAGTTCCACGAATCGGAAATGACTGAATGGGAGTTTCTCAACGAAGTGGTGGAGCGCGCCGATTGCGGGATTCTGCTCGACGTCAACAACATTTATGTTTCCTCCCGCAACCACGGCTTTGATCCGTACGATTATCTGAACAGCGTACCCGCCGAGCGCGTGGCGCAGATCCACATCGCCGGCCATTCGAAATTCCGGAAATACATTTTGGATACGCACGACCATCCGGTGATCGATCCGGTCTGGAAGCTCTACGAGCATGCCATTCGCCGTGTGGGGCCAACCGCCACATTGCTCGAATGGGACGACCGCATTCCGTCCTTCGACGAGGTGCATACCGAGGCGCGCAAAGCCGAAGAGTATACCGCCGCGCCCGTACTGGTAGCGCCGTGAGCCTGCTCGCGCTACAGAAGAGCATGGCGGCTGCCTTGATGCGCCCGTTAGTCCCGGGCGACCACGCCGATCCCGACGCGCCGGTGGATTACATCAAACCGAACAGCCGCCTGACGTCCCTGGAACGCCTGGAGATTTACAGCCGCAGTTATTGGTATCGTCTTTTCGATTCGCTCTACGAAGATTTTCCCGGCCTGCGGGCGGTGCTCGGCCAGCGCGCCTTCGGGCGATTGTCGAGAGCTTACCTTACGGATCGGCCTTCGGCATCCTGGACGCTGCGCAACCTCGGATCGCGACTCGAGGAATGGCTGCGCCGGAACCCCAGCTTCGCGGGCGGCCGGCTGGATCTGGCGATCGATATGATTCGGCTGGAGTGGGCGCATATCGAAGCCTTCGATGGGAAAGAAGAACCCGTACTCGGCCCTGAGGATCTGCTGGAGCTGGGGCCGGACCTGCGCATCGGTCTGCAGCCCCACATCCGGCTGATCGAACTGCGCTATCCCGTTGACGATCTACGCGTCAAGGTGAATGCGGCATCCGAAGAACACGGCACGGCCAGCAACGCGGTTCTCAAGCGCAGGGCTGGGGGCCTGGTGCGCCGCATCCAAAGCATGGCGCCCGAGCACATTTTCCTGGCTGTACATCGCCTGGATTTCATGGTCTATTACCGCCGGCTGGATGCCGAAGAGTTCCGGCTTCTCGCGGCGCTGGGCAAAGGTCTGCCGGTGGGACGAGCCGTGGAAGCGGCTCTGGAAGACAGCCCTGTTCCCGTCGAGAACCTGCGCCATCGCGTGGAAAGTTGGTTCGCCGCTTGGGCGGAAATGGGTTGGCTATGCCGGCGTTCCTAACCAAACTCTACAACCTGCTGATCGCCGCGGCGTCCGGCCTGCAATCGCCATTCTTGCTCCTGGTGCGGCTTTACTGGGGATTCCAGATGATGCAAACCGGCTGGGGCAAGCTGCACAACCTGGCGAAGGTCACCGATTTCTTCACCAGTCTCGGCATACCGCTGCCCGCCGTCAATGCGCCTTTCATCGTAGGGCTGGAATTCTCAGGCGGTATCCTGATCATGCTGGGGCTAGGCTCGCGGCTATTTGCGCTGCTCCTTACGTGTGACATGATCGTAGCTTTCATCGCTGCCGACCGTGAAGCCCTATTCTCGATCTTTTCGGACCCGGATAAATTCTACGCCGCATCCCCCTACACATTCCTGGTTGCGTTCTTGATCGTCCTGATCTTCGGCCCCGGGCGCTTTTCGCTCGATGCGTTGCTGGGAAAGTTTGTCGTAACGCATCATATTTGACGACCAGGGAGACGAGGCCCTGCGCTGCGAACCAGTCCTTCGACAAGGCTTGGTGAACCGGTCGAGCCAAGCGACAAGCGCCACCAGCCCTGTCGGACGAGGCCAAACGATGTGCGAGCGAGGCGGAGGCCCCGAGCGGCTGGAGAAAGCCAACACGCCCGGCTTTCCCTT
>Ga0209333_1000942_pt1 | contig 14908 bp, 9 predicted proteins | sample BlaSpr_A8_OM2_O3_FD_187982 | JGI IMG/M metagenome (GOLD analysis project Ga0209333, IMG submission 187982) | Forest soil microbial communities from Thunder Bay, Ontario, Canada - Black Spruce, Ontario site 2_A8_OM2_O3 (SPAdes) (version 2) | ecosystem: Environmental > Terrestrial > Soil > Boreal... | reverse complement strand
TCCCCCATCGCTGTATGGGAGACGCCACCCGTCTGCGGCAGGTCCTCATCAATCTTCTTGGGAATGCCATCAAGTTCACGGAGACTGGCGAGGTTATTCTAACGGTGCAAGAGCCGCAAGCGGAGCCCGCCGGCCACCTTGAATTCTCGGTTTCCGATACGGGTATCGGCATCCCGGAAGATCAACTGGAGACAATTTTCGAAGACTTTAGGCAAGGCGATTCCTCCACCTCGCGGAAATATGGCGGAAGCGGGCTGGGGCTCGCCATCAGCCGCAGAATCGTGGAACGAATGGGAGGCAAACTTTCCGTGGCGACGAAGATCGGCAAAGGCAGCACTTTCCGCTTCACCGTGCCCATCCAGCCAGCGCTCGAGCAGCGGGAAGAGTTGCCGGTAGCCGTCCAGGACTTCCATGGGCGCCGTGTCGCCATCATCGACAGCAATGCCACCAACCGCCTGATTTTGCGCGAGACTCTGGCAGGCTGGGGGATTGAAACCGAAGAATTCTCATCCTGCGAAGATGCTGTGGCTTGCCTGTCCGGAATCCCGCCAGCGCCGTGCCCCTACTCCCTCATCATCGTCGACAGCCGGGTCGATCGCCGGGTCGATAGCCGGGTCGATGGCGGGCGGCGCCCTACGAACGGCTTCGAAACCGCGACCCGGCTGCACACGATTTTCCGGGACTTGCGCATGATCATGCTTTCGGCCGAAGACCGTCCCGGGGATGAGGCGCGCTGCCGCGAGGGTGGATTCCTGGGTTACGCGGTGAGACCGATAAGCCGCGCCGTCCTGCTTCAACTCGTCTCTAAGGCCCTCGGTGATTCAGGTTCCGAAGTGGCGAATCCGCCAGGACAGGCGGAACTGGGAAGTTCCACCGGCGCGGCGCACCGGAAACCCTTGCGGATTTTGGTCGCTGAAGATTCGCCGGACAACCGGCTGCTGATACAACTCTATATGGATGGGAGTTCCCATTCGCTAACTTTCGTCGAAGACGGCGGAGAAGCCGTAGACCGATTCGCGTCCGGAGAGTTTGACATCGTCCTGATGGATGTCCAGATGCCCGTTATGGATGGACTCACGGCGACGAGCACGATTCGCGCGATGGAAATATCGAGGAGCTTGCGCGCCGTTCCGATCCTGGCGCTCAGCGCGAATGCGCGTCCTGAAGATGTCGTGAGCAGCCTCGAAGCAGGGTGTACCGCGCATCTCTCGAAACCGATCTCCAAGCAGCGCCTTCTGGCGGCTCTGGACGAGCATGCCAAGCCGAACCCAATTCCGAGCGAGGAAATTCCGGGCTAGCCGTGGGCTACCCGGAACTGGTTAGCGGTTCTACGACTTCGAACGACTCCAAGTGCGCTTGCAGCGTGGCGGCGCAGGTCCGGAGGTCGTCATCGTTCCGGGCGCAGGCCGCTTGTTCTATCGACGCGCCCGTTTCGGTCAGCGCGGGAAAGCCATACGCGCTCCCGCAACCCTTCATCCGATGCCCGTACACTCTGGCAAAATCGTAATCCAACCTATTAATCGCGTCGTTCAGCGGCTGCAGGCCATTGCGGCAATTGTCCAGGTATGTTGCAACTGCCTTGTATGGGAGGCCGTCCGGGGGGTGCACCAGGATAATAGCTTTACCAGCCGGGGAGCCTTTTTCGTGAGCCATGATAGGTTGCGTTCCTCTCCAATCCTTATCGGCACAGACGCTCTTTTACTGTCGCCCGACTCGTCTGCCCGAGCGCACACCATGCCGGGAACAATCTTCGCCCGCCGGTGTCTCCAGATCTATGCGCGGTTTCCTGATGGACCTTACCTACTCGCTCCGCCTGGCGCGGAAGTCCCCCGGCTTCACCCTCCTGGCGGTGGTGTGCCTGGCGCTCGGCATCGGCGTGAACACATCGGTCTTCAGCATGCTCAACTTTCTGTTCTTCCGGCCCTTGCCGGTCCAGGCGCCCGACCGGCTGGTGGTCCTTCGCCGGGACAGCAGCCAGCTCATCTCTTGGCCGGAATACCGCGACTTGCGCGACCGCACTCAATTGCTTGCCGGCATGGCCGCGTCCAATCCCACCGAATCGAGCCTGGATTTCGATGGCGAAACGCACGCAGCGGCCGCTGAGGCAGTTTCGATCGACTATCCGCGTGTCATCGGCGTCCGCCCATTCCTGGGCCGCTGGTTCGCGCGCGAAGACGAGGCCGCCGCCGTCATCGGCTATCGCACCTGGCAGCGTCTGTTCCATGCCGATCCGCATATTCTCGGCAAGCGCGTCCGTTCGGAGACGCTGTGGTACACCATCGTGGGCGTGGCCCCCCAGGAATTCGCGGGCATTTACCTGCCCCTCAACATGGATATCTGGGTGCCGCTCCGGACCTGGGCCGCGCAATATCCAGGCGTCGCCGCGGAACTTGAGGATCGCGCCCGCCCGCGCTTGTTCGTCTTTGGCAGGATGAAGCCGGGCGTCGCGCCGCGGCAAGCCGCCGCCGAGCTAAACGCCATCGCCGGGCGCATCGCGCGGCAAGCCACGACGGAGCAGCCGCCGTCCGCAGCCAACGCCGCGGCACCCAGCGCGCCCCTTATCGTAGAGCGTGTGCGCGGCGTGCCCAACGCCCGCAGCCGGCAGGCGTCGTTGCCGATCGCAGCCGTCTTGATCGCGGTGGTGGGAATCGTGCTATTGATTGCCTGCGTCAACGTCGGTAACCTGCTGCTGGCCCGTGGAGCCGCCCGCGGACGGGAGATCTCGCTGCGTGTCGCCTTGGGTGCGCGCCGCTCACGAATCGTGCGACAGCTCCTGACTGAAAACCTGGTACTTGCCATGGGCGGCGGATTGTTGGGGCTGCTGTTGGGTTTCTGGACCGGCAGACTGCTCGAAACGCTATTGCCCACGACGGCGTTCGGCGAAGCCCTGCGCGTCGACTTCACCCCCCACGGGCGGGTGATCGGATGCAGCGCGCTGCTGGCGCTGCTTACGACGGTCATATTTGGCCTGGCGCCCGCATGGCGCACCAGCCGTACCTGGCTTGGTAATGTCCTGCCTGCTCTCAAAAGCGAAACCCAAGGCGCCGCGCGGTTCGGCCTGCGGCGCATCTCGCTGGCCGCCCAAGTGTCTTTGTCGCTGGTTCTGCTGCTGACCGCTGGATTGTTCCTGCGCGTGCTGCTGGCGTTCCAGGCAGCGGACCCGGGCTTCGCCGTCAAAAACCGGATCTACATCACCACCCTCGCCTCGGCCCCTGAGTTCACGCCGGAAACAAGCCGCCAGTTCTACACGCAGACTCTCGATCGCGTGCGCATGCTTCCCGGCATAAAGAACGCCGCCATCGCGAATCTGCTTCCGTTGACGCCCATCAATCCGGACTGCGTCTCCGAAACCGGGCGCGACCCCATACAGGCAACCACCAGCACGATCGGCCCTGGCTATCTGGCAACGATGCGCATTGGTCTGTCCGGCGGCCGCGATTTCAGCACTGCCGACCGGCCGAACGGCCAGCCCGTGGCCATTATCAACGAAGCGTTGGCCAAGCGCCTCTGGCCGGGCCAGACACCTCTTGGCAAGCGCGTGTTGCTAGGCTGCCACGATGCCAGCCCCATGCAGGTGGTCGGCGTGGCGCGGGATGCCCATCTGGAATCGCTGGGTGAGGCGCCCATGCCGCACGTTTATCGAGCCTTTGCACAGGATTCCGGGGGCATGCAGAACATTCTTGTCGAAACATCGCCGGATGCCGGCGCGATTTTGGAGACCGTGCGCAAGACGGTCGCCGCCTCCGTGGCGGGGTCCCGAATTTATGGCGTGCGGCCGCTGAACGAATGGATCGACCGATCCTACTGGCAGGTGCGCTGGGAAGTCTGCCTGGTGGGCGCATTTGGCGGCTTGGCGCTGCTGCTGGCGGCCATCGGCCTGTACGGAGTCGTGGCATATCACGTGACCTTGCGCACGCGCGAGATCGGCATTCGCATGGCGGTCGGCGCGCAACCGGCCGATGTCTTGCGGATGGTATTGCGTTGGGGATTGGGGCTAACGTTCGCCGGAATAGGGGTCGGTCTGGCCGCATCGGTGGCGTTGGCGCGCGTCATGGCCCGGCTGCTCTACAGCGTGAGCCCTACGGATCTTCCCACCTATGCGGCGGTCTCGCTGCTATGGCTGGTGGTGGCGTTTGCCGCGTGCTACCTGCCGGCGCGGCGCGCGGCGCGCGTGGACCCCACCGTGGCTCTGCGGTATGAATGAGCGCGCCGCGATTCAAATCGCGGAAATCGCATCCAGGTCCGACCGTTTGATTCTCCATCGCCCGCCTAAGCGCGGGCCGGTATCCAAGGCGGGGAGTTTGCGGCTCCCGAGCAGCTTGCGGAGGGTGGATTGCGGCAGTCCCGTGTAGGCGGCAGCTTCAGGCAGGGAGAGCCATTGGCCTGGATGATAGACGGGCGCCTGGAAGACGGATGCCTCGCCGGCTTGCGATGAGCCCGGAAACGGGAGGGCTCGTGTTTCGCGGGCGGCGAGCTTCCGCGATTGCGGTTTGCCTTCACTCATTTGTCACACAGCGTGCGCTTCTTTTCGCTCTCATAAAGATAGTGTAACGGCGAAGCGCAACGTTTCAACAAGGCGATCGCCTTTTGCGATATTTGCCTTGGCCGCCTCCATCGGCCGGCGCCATTCCGCACTTCTCACCCTTGGCGCCGGCGGCCCTTCGGTGCCCCTCGCTGGACCTGCCGCATCCCACATATCCGTCAACGCTGCGCCCAGTAGCGTCCGCGAGCCTGCACCGTCAGACCTTTTTGGCGAGTAGTCAGTTGTATCTTGCGAAACTCCGAGACGCTCACCGGCTGATCCGACTCATACCCAATGTTATATTGGCTGCGCAACTCCTCCTGAAGCTGCGTGAAGATGTCGTCCAGGCTCTGCTTCTTGGAGACCTCGAAAAACCCTCCGCCGGTTTCCCGCGACATGCGCATCAAGACGTTTCGCCCGTTCCCTCCTCCGCTAAACATGCCGTAGAAGCCTTCATCCGAGAAGAGAATCGAATAGATGAGCGTGTCGGCCTTCTGGGCCGCTTCGATGGCATCCATGACGCTCGCTTCGCTGCCGGTATCCACGCCGTCGGAAAGCACGATGAGCGCTTTGCGGCCGGTCTGGTTGCGCATGATTTCCCTGGAAGCTTTCAACATCGCATCGTAAAGCATGGTGCCGCCGCCGGTCTGGCTGCGCAGATCGTTCATGCTGGGCGTATCCACGCGCTGGAGCGCTTCGCTGAGTTTCAAGAAAGAGGACGTCAGCTCCTGACGCAGGATCGACGAGAGATCGAACTGCATGATGAATACCTGATCCTTCTTCTCCCGCAGGACCTGCTCCAGAAAGCTGTAGGACGCTATGCGCTCCGCTTCCATGACCCGCTTCTGGCTCATGCTGGTATCGATCATCAGGCCGAGCGTGAGGGGCAAATCGGACTCCCGCGAAAAATACCGGATGGTTTGCGGACGGCCGTTCTCCAACACCGAAAAATCGTCTTTTCCCAAATCGCGAATAAATGCTCCCTTCTTGTTGCGTACGGTCGCCAGCACGTTGACCACCTTGACTTCGGCCTTGAACGTGGGCTGTTCGTCTTGCGCCGCGAGCAGTATCGGCAAGAGCGCCAGCGGGGCAAGGCGCATCATCGCAGCCTCCACGGTTCGGGGCCGTTGGCCAAGTCCGGCATCCGCTCGAACATTTTCGGGTTGTATTTGGCGTCGATCTCATAATCGACATCCCAGACATATTCGCTCAGGCGGCTGATCCACACCACGCGCGACGGCAGCATCACGCCCTGGAACTCGCGGTAGCGCTGCAGCCGGAAATCGTACACGGTCTTGGGTTTTTCAGAGGGTTTTGGAAGCGACAAGACCCGCTCGGGCAGGCTGGCGCTGTTCAGAAACAGTTTGTAGGCGCGTCCCGCCGCCTGCACCACCAGGACACTATGCCGAACCTCAACCGGCTGCGGCTGGAGCCAGGCGCTCTCCAGCAGGAAAACAAGCTGGTTCAGCGCCAGCCGGTCGTGTTCGTAAGGCGTCAGATGGCGGGCGCTGCGCGGGATGCCGGTAGCGTCCGTGGCGGCCCGGTCGGCGGTTCCATCCACGACGATCGCGCGCGCGCCGCCGCCCCGGCCCTGAAACTCAAAATAGCGGTCCGGGAAGACACAGAGCCAGTTCGTCGGAGGCCCTGCCAGATTCCCTTGCGCGGGCTTCATGTAGACCGCCAACGAATGCACGCGGTGCAGCGCATCGCGGCCACCCTTTGCCTGAACTGCCTGCTCCCAAACTTCCCTTGGATTGGCCCCGTGGGCGGCGGTTAAGCCGGCTGCAACGGCAGTGATCCCAAGCCAGTTCATCATCGAACCTTCAAGTTACCAGACTCGCGGCCAGACGCGATACCCTGTAGGGTACGTGAAATACACCGGCGCAGCGCAGGTTGAGGACATAGCCGAAACCGAGTCACCGATGCCCGCGGAAACAGTTCGCATCGCCGTGATCGTTCCCGCTTATCGCCCCGGGGAGAGCCTGCTCCAACTGATCGGCGCGCTTGCGGAGAAGTCGATCGCAGCCATCGTTCTGGTGGACGATGGCGGCGGCCCCGATTACCGCGAGATCTTTCGCCGCGCCGGGCGATATCCAATGGTCAGCTTGCTGCGTCACGCGGTGAATCTGGGCAAGGGCGCCGCTTTGAAAGCCGGCATCAACTATGCGCTGTGCCGCTTTCCAGCCCTGCAGGGAATCGTTACCGCCGATGCCGACGGCCAGCACCATCCCGACGATATCGCGCAAGTCGCGGAAAAGCTTGCGGCGGAACCGGATTGCGTGGTCCTGGGGGCCCGCACCTTCAGGGCCGACGTTCCCTGGCGCAGCCGGGTTGGCAATGCCGTGACACGCACCGTGATGCGCGTCCTGGTGGGCCAAAATGTCTCCGACACCCAGACGGGCTTGCGAGGTGTCCCCGTTCAACTCCTGCCACACCTGCTGCGGCTGGAGGCTAACGGGTACGACTTCGAGCTGGATATGCTCATCGCTGTGCGGCAGCAAGCGGTCCCCATCGCCGAGGTGCCCATCCGGACCATCTATGAGCCAGGCAACCGCTCCTCGCACTTCAATCCGCTCGTCGATTCCATGAAGATCTACTTCGTGCTGCTGCGGTTCAGCTCCGTATCGCTGATGACCGCCGCGCTGGACACGTTGGTCTTCTATCTGGCTTATCGCCGTCTGGGTAACATAGCCGCTTCGCAGGCTCTGGGCAGACTGCTGGCCGTGGCTTTCAATTACTCCATGGTCCGGCGGACCGTCTTTTTTTCTAAGTTGAAGCACGCTTCCGTGCTGCCCAAATATCTCCTGCTTGTGTGTTTGAGCGGCGCTGCTTCCTACGCGGGCATCCAACTCCTGAATGCGCGTTTTCAGATTCAGTTGCTGCCTGCAAAGCTATTAGTCGAATCGCTTCTGTTCTTCGCCAACTTCGCCATCCAGCGCGATTTTATTTTCGGCAAGAGCCCGGAGGAGCCGCACCCCAAGCGCGCCCAACCGGAACTGATCGACCGGATCCCGGCTTGGATTCCACGGGCGATGCTGGCGGGCGCCGCCGTCGTGTTACTGGGGGTTGTCTGGCACGGCTTCCGCGCCGCGCCGCTGTTCGCGAATTCAGGCTGGTCGCCGCTCGGCCGCTATCGCTTGATCCACTACACCAAGATTTTTTGGGTAACGAGTCTGGCAATTTTGGCGATCCTCCCAGCTGCCTTCGCGCCGATAGTCGCCATTCTGATCGCGGTGGCCACGGCCATCGCCATTGGACCCCTAGCCCTGTTGGCGGTAGCGGCCTTTCTAATCGCCTCGTGCGCGTTGGGCGCGAAACTGCTGGGCGAAAGTGCCGACTCCTCCGCGGATAACCAACTCTGCGCCACACTGCTGGGTATCGCGGTTTACATTTTTCTGATGACTTTCCTGGTGCGCCTGCCCGTGAATTACCCGGCCGTTTACCTGTTCCTGCTGGCGATTCCGGTGCTGATCGATATCCGGGGCGCGGCACGGCGGTTGGTATCATGGGGCAGCTTGCTGGTGCGATCCCGCCCCCACCCGCGGCCGCAAGTAGCGGCGTTCATGCTGCTGGCATTCGTACTTGGCATGCACTGGTTGATCGTCCCGCAGCCCGAATCCAGCGCGGACGGTCTAGCCATGCATTTGGCGATACCCGTCGATATCGCCCAGCACCATGTGTTCACCTATCGGCCCGGCCGCATTTTTTGGTCCGTGATGCCGATGGGGGCGGACTGGTGTTACACCATGGTCTATCTGCTCGGCGGAGAGTTCGCCGCGCGGCTGCTGAACTTTGCGATGCTACTGCTGGTGGAAGCGCTGCTCTACCGCGCTGCGCGCCGCTTCGTGAGTCCTGTTATCGGCTTCGTGCTTCTGGCTCTGTTTGCGAGTACTTCGCTAGTGCAACTGGTCACCGGTTCGCTGTTTATCGAGAACTTCCTGGCCGCCATGGTGGTAGGTATGGCCACGGCGATTTGGCAGTTCGGCGACACCGGCCGGAGGCGCTATCTATATACCGCGGCCGTGCTGGGCGGGACGGCGCTGGCGACCAAGATTGGCGGCATGGCGTATGTTGCGGCGGCACTGCCTGTCGCGGCCATCGAAATTCGCCGCCAATGGGGACGCCTCGGTGCCCGGCCACTGCTGGCCAGTGGCATCGCCGCCGCTCTGCTGTTGGCAGCCGCGCTGCCCACCTATGCGATCTCCTGGTGGATGACTGGGGATCCGGTATATCCGTTTCTGAATCGGATGTTCCCGTCGCCCCTAGTGGACCGGAACATGAGCTTCGTGGACACCCACTTCACCCAGCCAATCGCCTTCCGCACGCCGTACGACTTGACATTTCACAGCGGCCGCTACAGTGAAGGGCGGCCCGGCTATATCGGCTTTCAATACCTGCTGCTGGCGCCGTTAGGCCTAATCGCTTTGGCGGCCGTCAGGCGGCGCCCGGCGTTGAGCGCGGCTGTTATGTCGATTGGCGGCGCTCTGATTGTCCTCAAACTCCTGCCGAATGCCCGCTATCTATATCCGGCGCTGCCGCTGATGCTGGTGCCGTTTGCGGCTCTGCTGGGGTGGCTGGCGCCGGGCGGCCTCCGGCGCGCCCTGGTCGCGCTGTCGGTGGCGTGCGTGCTGCTCAACGCCTGGTTCCTCCCGTCATCGAACTTTTATCATTCCGATTTCTATGAACAGGCCCCGCTGTCGCGGGGTATGCGACAGGTCTATATACATAAGAATGCGCCCATGCGCGAGATTGGCCGGTACATGAATCGCACACACCCCGGCGCGCCGGTGTTCCTGGCGGTCGGCAGCGAGCTATCCGCCTTCAACGCCGAAGTCTACTCGAATGGCTGGCACGAGTATAACGTGTCCGTCCGCATCTGGGGCGCCCGCGACCCGCTCGAACTTGCCGGCATTCTGGATCGATGGAACGTGCACTACATCGTCGCCCCGACACCGGATGCCGGCATCAAAATCGAGCCGCTAGTCTTAAAGAGTCTGCTCGATAAGTGCGTCACCCTCGAATTTCAGACAAATTCGCTATTCCTGGCGCGCATTGAAAGGAATTGCCAGCGCGAGCCGGCGGTCGTTCGGCCCGGAATATACGACGACTTCGACCCCTCCTTGGTGTTCACCGGGCCCTGGCTTCAGGACAAGGTATGGCCGCAAACGCACTCCCATACAGTAACTTATTCCAACTTACCGGGCGCCACAGTTCGTTTTGCCTTCAGCGGCAGCTTACTGACATATGTTTATACCAAGGCGGCTAACCGCGGCAAGGCGGATATCGCCATAGACGGCGTCCCCAGAGCCACGCTGGATCTTTATTCCCGCCAAACCGAATGGCAAAGCCGGACAACCTTTAAAGTGGACGCCGGCCGGCACCTCGCCGTCATTACCATACTGCCGGACAAAAACCGGAGATCCTCCGATCGATTTATCGATGTGGATGCCCTGGAGGTGCAATAGCCGGCGTGCGTGCGCATAAGTTGAGCGGACTGGTCGTGCCGGCGGCAGTGACGGTGGTGTTGCTGGGGGTTGTCTTGCACGGCTTCCGCGCGGAGCCACTGTTGGCGAATGCGGGCTGGTCGCCGGTTGGCCGCTATCGCCTGATTCACTACACCAAGATTTATTGGACGGTGAGTCTTGCCCTCCTCCTAACCGTGCCGGCGGCTTTCGCTCCGATCGTCGCCGTTCTGGTCGCGGCGGCGACGGTAATCGCCATCGGACCGTTAGCCCTGCTGGCGGTGGCGGTTTTTCTAATCGCATCGTGCGCCTTGGGATCGACACTGTTGGGCGCGTGCCACGACTCGTCGGCGGATCGCCAGCTTTGCGCCTCGCTGCTGGGCATCGCGGTTTACATATTTCTGATGACTTTCCTGGCGCGCCTGCCGGTGAATTACGCGGCGGTCTACCTGGTCCTGCTGGCGATCCCGGTGCTGATCGATTTCCGCGGCATGGGCCGGCGGTTGGCGTCATGGGGCAGCGCGCTGGTGCGGTCCGGCCCGCGCCCACGGCCACAAGTAGCTGCGTTCATGCTGCTGGTTTTCGTGCTCGGCATGCACTGGTTGATTGTCCCGCAACCCGAGGCCAGCGGGGACGGCCTGTCCATGCATTTGGCCATACCCGCCGATATCGCTCAACACCACATTTTCACCTACCGGCCCGGCCGCATCTTTTGGTCCGTGATGCCGATGGGGGCGGACTGGTGTTATGCGATAGTCTACGAGCTGGGTGGAGAGTTCGCCGCGCGGCTGCTCAACTTTGCGATGTTATTGCTGGTGGAAGCGCTGCTCTATCGCGCCGCGCGCCGCTTCGTAAGTCCAGCCATAGCGTTTGTGATTCTAGCCCTATTTGCGAGTACTTCGCTGGTGCAGTTGGTCACCGGCTCGTTATACATTGAGAACTTCCTGGCCGCCATGGTTATAGGAATGGCCGTAGCACTCTGGCAGTTCGGCGACACGGGCCACAGGCGCTATCTGTATACCGCGGCCGTCCTGGGCGGCACGGCGCTGGCCACCAAGTTCGGCGGGCTGGCGTATGTAGCGGCGGCATTGCCAGTCGCCGCAATAGAAATTCGGCGCCAATGGGGACGGTTGGGTCCCAGACCGGCGCTTTCCAGCGGCATCGGGGCCGCTCTGCTGCTGGCAGCCGCCCTGCCCCCTTACGCGATTGCCTGGCGGATGACTGGGGACCCGCTGTATCCATTTCTGAATCGGACCTTTCCGTCGCCCCTAGTGGATCGCGCCGCCACGTTCGCGGACTACCGTTTCAACCAACCACTCACTTTCAGCACGCCGTACGACTTGACATTTCACAGCGATCGCTACTGTGAAGGGCGGCCTGGCTCCATCGGCTTCGCCTATCTGATGCTAATGCCGCTAGGCTTGACCGCGCTGCTGGCCGTCACACGCCGCCCCGCGGTGAGTGCGGCAGCTATCTCGATCGGCGGGGCTGCGATCGTGCTGAAGCTCTTGCCTAACGCCCGCTATCTCTATCCCGCCTTGCCCTTGATGCTGGTGCCGTTTGCGGCGTTCCTCGGCTGGCTGGCGCCCGGCATCCTGAGACGCGCCCTGATTACGATCGCGGTTGGCTGCGTCGTCCTCAACATATGGTTCCTGCCTTCATCGAACGTTCTTCACGCCGATTTCTATGAACAGGCCCCATTGTCCCGGGGGATGCGGCAGGCTTACATCCATAAGAACGCGCCCATTCGCGAGGTCGGCCAATATATGAATCGCACCCACCCCGGCGTCCCGGTTTTCCTGGCCGACGGCAGCGGGCTATCCGCCTTCGATGCCGAAGTCTACGCGTATGGCTGGCACCAGTATGGCGTGTGGGCCCGTCTGCAAAGCGCGCGCAGCCCGGGGGAAATCGCCGGCATTCTGGATCGATGGAACGTTCATTATGTAGCCGCGCCTAAGCCCGGCTCGGGAGTCGCCGTAAACCCCCGGACCTTGCAGGACTTTCTCACAGACTGCGTCACCCCGGAGTTCCAGGCCGGTTATCTATTCCTGGCGCGCATCGAGAATAGTTGCCGGTCCGCCGGCCAGGCCGGCCGTGAACCGTCGATCGTTCCGCCCGGAATATACGACGACTTCGACCCCGCCATCGCGTTTCGCGGGCCTTGGAATCAGGACAAGGGATGGCCGCAAACGCACTCCCATACCGTAACTTATTCCAACTTACCGGGATCCGAAGTTCGGTTTGCTTTCAGCGGCGGCTTACTGACTTATGTTTATACCAAGGCGGCTAACCGCGGCAAGGCGGATATCGCCATAGACGGCGGGCACGTTGCCACCCTGGATCTTTACTCTCGCCAAACCGAATGGCAAAGCCGGACAACTTTCAAAGTGGACGCCGGCCGGCACCTTGCCGTCATTACCATACTGCCAGACAAGAACACTAAGTCCTCCGATCGATTTATCGATGTGGATGCCTTGGAGGTGCAATAGCCGGCATGCACGAGGATAAGTTGAAGGAAGCGTTTGCGCTGGCGGCGGGTTGCGCTCTTGCTTCGTGCCCCGCACCAAGCCTCGATGTCGGGAACATTTGCCTGGCGACGGCCAAGCCCGTCGATTCAAGCATGTGTCGTCTTACGGACGGACAAAACTGGCCGCAGCCGGCCCGCTTGGACGCGCCGGGAAACGGAGACGCCTGCCCGCGCACAATGTGACACATTACAATAAGAGCTGCATGCCGCACCGTCTTCGCCACGCCATCTGCAACGAGATCTTCGAGAAGTGGACCTTCGCGGACGCGTGCCGCGCCATCCGAAAGGCCGGCTACACAGGTATCGAAATCGCCCCGTTCACCCTGGCGGAAGATCCCGCCGCGTTCCCGCCCGGGGGCCGCCGTGAATGCCGCGATATCGTCGCCTCCGAAGGCTTGCAGTTCGTCGGCCTGCACTGGCTTATGGTCACGCCCAAGGGCCTGCATGTCACCACGCCCGATGCCGATCTCCGCTGCCGAAGCTGGCGGCATATCCGCCATCTCATCGATCTCTGCGACGATCTCGGCCCCGGCGGCATAATGGTGTTTGGCTCACCCAAGCAGCGCGCCACCACCGGTGGACTCAGCCGCGCGGATGCTACGGAGCATTTCGTCGAAGGCTTGTCTTCCGTGGCCCCGCATGCGGGCCAGCGTGGCGTCACAATTCTGATGGAAGCTCTGCCGTTGGGCCAATGCGACGTAGTCACTTCGCTAAACGAAGCCGCCGCGCTCGTACACCGGATCGACCATCCCGCGATCCGCACCATGTTCGACTGTCACAATGCCGTCGACGAAACGGAGCCGCACGCCGCGCTGGTCGAACGGCACTACGACCTGATCCGTCACATCCATGTGAACGAGCTCGATGGCCGCCATCCCGGAACCGGCTCTTACAACTTCAAGTCCGTCTTCGATGTATTGCGCCGCCTCGAATACGGCGGATGGATCTCACTCGAAGCTTTCGACTTCACGGCGGGCGCAGAAGCTATCGCGCGCGAGTCATTGCGCTATTTGGAAACCCAATGAGCAAATATGTTGTTACAGGAGGGGCGGGCTTCATCGGCTCCGCGATTGTACGCGGTCTGCTGCGGGAAGGCGCGCTGGAGGTCGTGGTGCTCGATAACTTACTCACCGGCCACGAAAAGAACCTCGACGAAGTCCGTTCCGCAATCGACCTGCAGCGCGCCGACATACGCAACTACGAAGAGATCGCCGGCGTTCTCAAAGGGGCCGATGTGGTGTTTCACGAAGCGGCCATTCCGTCGGTGCCCCGCTCCATCAACGATCCCGTCCCATCGCACGAAATCAATATCGACGGCACGTTTAACGTCCTGCGCGCGGCCGCGGCGGGCGGCGTACGGCGTGTAGTCTATGCCGCTTCTTCATCGGCTTATGGCGACACGGAAGTGCTGCCAAAGGTGGAAACCATGACGCCGCGGCCAAAGTCGCCTTACGCGTTGCAAAAGCTCGTCGGCGAGTATTATGCCCAGATCTTCGCATCCACCTTCGACATCGAGACCGTGTCGCTACGCTACTTCAACGTCTTCGGTCCCCGTCAGGATCCGTCTAGTCAATATTCCGGCGTGTTATCGCTGTTCATCAAGGCGGTAGTGGAGCGGCACTCCCCGACCATATTCGGCGACGGCGAGCAATCCCGCGACTTTACTTATGTCGATGACGTCGTGGATCTCAATTTGAAGGTCGCCCGCGCGCCCGGCGTTTCGGGCAAGCTATATAACGGCGGCAATGGCGGACGCATCACGCTGAATGAGGCGTGGCGACTGGTCCAAGAAATCGAGGGCGTGACCATTCCGGCGAATTACGGACCTCCGCGCCCCGGCGACGTACACGATTCGCAGGCCGATATCGCCTCCGTGGCCGCCGATCTGGGTCACTCACCGCGCTACTCTTTTGAAGAAGGCTTGCGGCTGACACTGGCATGGTACAAAGCGCAACAGACCCGGTAACTCTGACGGGCGAGGCACTGTACCTCCGCGGCATGGAGCTATACCACGCCCGTGAGTTCTTCCGGTGCCACGAGGTCCTGGAAGAACTGTGGACCCCGATGCGCGGCCCGCACAGGCTATTTCTGCAGGCCCTGATTCACTTCGCCGTGGCGTTCTATCATCAGCAGCGGAAGAATCCATTGGGCGCGGAGCGCCAGTTGCGCAAAGCCCTGCGCAAGCTCGAGCCCTATCTGCCGTTGTACGAAGGCGTGGATACGGCCACGCTTCACCGGGAAGGCCAGGCGTGCTTGCGGCGCATCCTGGCGGGCGAAACACCCGACCCGCCACGCATGTTATTTCAGGGCTTTCTGGATGGCTGACTCGGCCACCGGCGCCATTAACTCGTAGCCTTTCAAGTTAGGATGCAACCCGTCGTCCGAGTGACCCTCGCG
>Ga0209333_1000940_pt1 | contig 14943 bp, 10 predicted proteins | sample BlaSpr_A8_OM2_O3_FD_187982 | JGI IMG/M metagenome (GOLD analysis project Ga0209333, IMG submission 187982) | Forest soil microbial communities from Thunder Bay, Ontario, Canada - Black Spruce, Ontario site 2_A8_OM2_O3 (SPAdes) (version 2) | ecosystem: Environmental > Terrestrial > Soil > Boreal... | reverse complement strand
CGGAGAATCGCAGGTGGTGAATCTGGATAAACTCACCTACGCCGGGAATCTCGAAAACCTGGCATCAGTAGCCGCGGGACCGCGCTACCGCTTCGTGCATGGCGACATCTGCGACGCCGCTCTGGTGCGGGCCACCGTGGAAGAGGCCAAGCCGGATGTGATCGTGCACTTCGCCGCGGAGTCGCACGTGGACCGTAGCATTTTCGCACCCAGCCCGGTGTTCGAAACCAATCTGCGCGGCACTTTCACATTGCTGGAGGCCGCTCGCAGCCACCATACCGCGCGCTACCTGCAAGTCTCGACCGATGAGGTTTACGGCAGCCTGGACGCGCCGCTCGAAGCCGCCGAGAACTTCCCGCTGAACCCGGCCAGCCCATACTCGGCGTCCAAAGCCGGTGCGGATCTGCTGGCGCGTTCCTATTTCGTCACGTATAAATTGCCGGTGGTAGTCACTCGCGCGTCCAACAATTACGGGCCGTATCACTTCCCTGAAAAACTCATTCCGCTGATGATTACTAACGCCCTCGAGGACCGGCCGCTGCCTGTGTATGGCGACGGCCAACAGGTGCGCGACTGGCTTTATGTGGAGGATCATTGCCGGGGGATCCGCGCGGCTTTGGAACACGGGCGCGACGGTGAGATTTATAATGTCGGCGGAAATTGCTCACTGCCGAACCTGGATGTGGTCCGGCGGATCCTGCGGGCTACAGGCAAGCCGGACAGCCTGATCCGGTACGTCACGGATCGGCCGGGACACGACCGGCGGTATGCGCTCTCCAGCGAAAAACTCAAGCGCGAAACCGGCTGGGCGCCGCGAGTCGCATTCGACGACGGATTGGCGCGCACTGTGGACTGGTATCGCGGCCACACGGCCTGGGTCGCGCGCGTGCGCAGCGGCGAATATCTTAGCTATTACGCGCGCAATTACGAGAACCGGCCGGATGAACTGCGCACGGTGATCGATGCGCGTGGCGATTGACGCAACTCCGCTGACGCTCTCCAGCGGAGGTCTGCGGCGCTATACGGAGGAGCTCAGTAAGGCGCTGGCGGCGAACTTTCCGGAGGACGAATACTTTCTGGTTTCCGACCAGCGTTTTGAAATGCCGCGGCCTTCCTTTCCAAATCTGCGGCGCGGCGGCGGCCCACGCCATGCAGCCGAGCGCCGCTGGTGGCTCTGGGGCCTGGATCGCGAACTGCAGCGATTGGAAGCCGGACTGTTCCACGGCACGGACTTTGCTGTGCCGTATCTGGCGCGCCGTCCCAGCGTCTTGACCCTGCACGACCTTTCCCCGTGGATGGAGGCGGATTGGCATTCCAACGCCGGACGGGTACGCCGGCGCACGCCCCTGCTGATCGGATTGGGCCTGACCACTATGATTGTGACTCCCAGCGAAGCGGTGCGGAAGCAGGCCATCGAGAGGTTCCGGCTTCATCCTGAACGTATCCGCGCAATTCCGCACGCGGCCTCCGCCTGCTTCCGCCCCCGTGGTGGAGAGGGTGCCGCGCCGCCTGGGCCAAGCTATTTTCTATATGCGGGAACGTTGGAGCCGCGCAAGAACATTCAGGGCCTGTTGGCCGCGTGGCGGGAGGTGCGCCACATGCATTCCGTAGATCTGGTACTGGCAGGGCGGCGGCGATCCGATTTCACGCAACTTTCGCCCGAACCTGGGTTGCAGATTATTGGAGAGGTATCCGATGAGCGGTTGGCGCAGTTGTTGGCCGGAGCGCTGGCGTTCGTCTATCCGTCGTTCTACGAAGGCTTCGGGCTGCCGGTGCTGGAAGCCATGCAGTGCGGGGCTTGCGTCATCACCTCGCGGGATCCGGCGATCGCGGAAATTGCCGCGGGCGCCGCTCTCGCAACGGGATCTTACGCCGAGTTGGTGCGGGCTATGTTGGATATCGCGGCGCATTCCGAGCGGGCTAAGCCGTGGCGTGAGCGCGGGTTGCGGCGGGCGGCGGAATTTTCATGGCGGCGCACGGCGCAGCTCACACATGAGGTGTATGAAGAAGCCCTTCAGAAGTAGAAGTGACGCGGGCACTCGTGCCTGCAGCTACGGCGCTCTTGTCGTCGGGCCCATGGGGCACCCCGGGCGGTTTTGCCGCACTAGATCAAGGGTAGTCCTCCGCGCGAGCCGCGAATCCGGCTTTCACGGGGTTGTTCTCGATGTAAGCAACGATTTTTTCAAACTCGTGCGCGTCCCTGACCCAGTGATCATAGGATTCGGCCTGCCAAAAAGGCTGCCCTGTGCGGCCAGGACCTGGTTGGCTTCACGCGCTGCAGAACCTTTCAGCCCACCCAGCAAACGCGCTGGCGAAACCTTGGGCAGCAGAAGCACATGGACATGGTTGGCCATAATCGCCCAAGCGCGCAGGTCGTAGTGACCAAGATCGACGCCGCGGCGGAGCGAGTTGACGACTATGTGGGCAATCTCCTCCCGGCGAAGGTACAGTCGGCCAGTTCGGGTGGTATGCAGGTAACGATCCATCCAGACAAAGGCCTCTCCCGCGCGAAGTCCGGGCGGCGGATATCGATCATGCGGCAGGCTGCCTTGCAGATGCCAGGTTACGAAGAGCCACTTGCCTTCCAAATAAATGTGCGGGAGACGCCGGCGGGTTTCGGACATATAGGGGAGTGGATTTCGTCGGGGGGAACTCTCTTAAGCAAGTTTGCGACGGCAGGAGTGTCGTCGCGGCAGGCACGAGTGCCTGCGCCACGGAGCCATGCATAGCGCGCTGTTCATTTCCGCCGAAGCTCCCTACCCGCTGGCGGGCGGCGGCGCCTTGCGCAGCGCCTCCCTGCTCAACCTCCTGGCGCGCCGATATGCGGTGGATATGATCGTGTTCCGCGAGCCTCGCGCCGCGGACCCGCGGGTGCATCTGCCTCCTGGCCTGGCGCGACACCTGCACGTTCTTGAATTGCCGGCGCACGCGCGCCACGCGTTGGCCCGCGCCGCGCGTAATGCCGGACGCCTGGCGCGCCGCGTTCCTCCGCTGATGGACCGTTTTTCGGGCTTTAGCGGCCCAATCGCGGCCGCCACTCGCGGCAGACGCTACGAACTGGCGATCATCGAGCACTTCTGGTGCGCACCGTATTGGGAGCAGGCAGCGGCCGTGAGCGACACCACAGTACTCGATCTGCACAACATCGAATCCGTATTGCATGCGCGTAGCGCGGCTACTGGTCCCCGAGCCCTGGAGCGCCTGGCACATCGGGGGTTTCGAAATATTTGCCGGAATTTGGAAGAGAAATGGCTGCCTCGATTCACTTATTTGCTGGCGGCTTCCCAATCGGATGCGGGACTCTTGCGCGCAATTTCGCCCGGCTCGAACGTGCTGACTTATCCAAATTCGATACCTCTGGCGCCGGCGCCCGTCCGGCTGGAAGAGGATGTGATCGTCTTTTCGGGCAATCTCGAGTACCATCCAAATGTCGCTGGCGTGCGCTACTTCCGGAACGAAGTCTGGCCGCAGCTGCGCGCGCGCTGGCCAGGATTGGTGTGGCGGCTGATCGGCAAGAACCCGCAAGGTGTTGCCCGGATCGTCAGCGGCGACCCGCGCATTGAGCTGACCGGCCCAGTCGCGGATGCGATCCCGGAACTGGCGCGCGCCAAGGTGGCAATAGTACCGGTTTTGGCCGGCAGTGGTACCCGCGTCAAGATTATCGAGGCCTGGGCGGCCGGCGTTCCGGTAGTCTCAACTCCGCTGGGGGCAGAAGGCCTTCCGGTATGCGCGGGAGAGCATCTGTTGCTGGCGGACGGCGCGGCGGCCTTCCGGGATGCCGTTTCCAGCCTGCTGGCCAGCCCGGCGCTGCGAGACCGCGTCGGACGTGCGGGCCGGTACCTGTTTGAGTGTGAATTTACCTGGGAAGCTGCCTGGAAGTGCTTGCAATTCCTAGATCCTGCTACCATGGAAAGATCTGATGCGCTTCGCGATTGATGCTCACGCCATCGGCCGCCACCTCACCGGAAACGAAGTGTATGTCCGCAGCCTGCTGAGCAGCTTCGCGGCGCTGGACCACGATTCGGACTTCGTAACTTACTTCTCCGCGGACGATGCCAGGCAGTGGACAGCCGAGCGGTTTCAAGCCCGGCAAGTGTCCCCGAACCCATTCGTTCGGCTTGGGGTGGAACTGGCCATGAAACTCCGCCAGGATCGTCCCGACCTGGTACACGTGCAATACACCGCTCCGCTGGGATGCCCAGTACCGGTCGTGGTCAGCGTCCACGACGTCAGTTTTCTGGTGCATCCCGAGTATTTTCCCAGGCTGCGCGCATTGCAACTGCGTTGGACGGTAGCGCGCACCATCCGTTCCGCAACGCGGATACTCACAGGAAGCGACTTCTCCCGGGATTCCATCATCGAGGCCTATGGCGAGTCCTGCGCGGGCAAGATCGTGGTGGTGCCTAATGCCGCGGCCAGTGGCTTGCGCCCTATTTCTCGCAAGAGGGCCATTGCCGCCGTGCGGTCGCGGTTCCATATCGCGACCCCTTTCATTCTTTCGGTCGGCGACCTCCAGCCGCGCAAGAACCATATTGGATTAATCGCCGCATTCGCCGATTTAGTACGCGCTTATCCCCAATTGACCCACCGATTGGTGCTGGCTGGTAAAGATACCTGGTTCAGCCCTAAAGTTCGAGAGGCTGCCCGCCAATCGGGCGTGGCGGACCGTATCCGGTTCACAGGCTTCGTTTCCGACGAGGACTTGTTGCAACTGTATAACGCCTGCGATCTGTTTGTGTTTCCGTCTTTCTACGAGGGCTTCGGCTTGCCGGTGCTGGAAGCCATGGCCTGCGGGCGCGCGGTAGCCTGCTCGCGGACCTCCTCGATCCCCGAGGTGGCGGATGGCGCAGGCATCATGTTCGATCCTTACTCCGCCGATGAGATGGTACGCGCCATGGCGGACCTGTTGCGCGACGCGGAACTGCGGGGGCGCATGGAACGTCTAGGGTTGCAGCGGGCGTCGTGTTTCAGTTGGCGCGCCACCGCGCAGCGGACGTTGGAAGTCTACCACGAGGTGGCCGAGCGACATCGCGCCGCGGCGAGGGAATTCGTGCATCGATGAGCAAGCTTGCGGTGGTATTGTGTGTCGTGCTGGGATTGCTGCTGTTGGCGGCGGCCGCCAGCCCGTGGCAGAAGCCGGCGGACCCGCCTGCGGACGCTAAGGCCGCGCCAGTCGCCAGCGCGGCCGCCAGTCCCAAGGAAGCGCCCGCCAAGGAGGCTCCCAAGGCAACCGGTTTTCCCAATACCGGTGAATCGCTCAATTACTCTTTGAATTGGCCGGGCGGCGCCAGTCTCGGCGAGGCTCATCTACGAGCCTCCAAGGGCGACCACGGATGGCAGTTCGATTTTTCACTGGACGCCTCGGTTCCCGGATTTGCGGTATCCGACCACTACCACTCACGCGCCAATGCCGACTTCTGCTCGCTGGAATTGGAGAAGGAATCGACGCACGGACAGCGCCACACGCACGAAAAGACCATCTTCGACTACAAGGAAGGCAGCGCCACGCGGACAACTTTGGTGGAGGGCGGCGGCCACACGGATATCGACATCAACAACTGCGCGCACGATGGTCTGGATTACATCTTCTACGCCCGCCGCGAGTTGGGACAAGGGCATGGCGTACCTCAGCCGGAGGACGTACTCTTCGGCGCCTCCTACTCGGCGCGCATGCAATTCGCCGGCGTGCAGGACGTCACCGTGGGCGGTAAGCGCCGCCAGGCCGATCACATCATACTCCTCGTGAGGGGACCAGCCGCCGACTCCAAGCTCGATATTTTCTTCGAACGCGACGCTGCGCGCACGCCCTTGATCATCAAGGCGCCTCTCCCTGTCGGCACGTTATCGATGGAGCTTGTGCGCTGAATGCGTGTGGCGTTCTTCTCGCCGCTGCCGCCCTGCCGCAGCGGGATCGCCGATTATTCCGAAACCCTGATCGAACATCTGAAGCCATTGGTCGACCTGGAGGTCTTCTCGGACGACCGGCCCTTCGATGCGTCCCGCTTCGATATCGCGTTGTATCATCTGGGGAACAATCCGTATCACGGCTTCGTTTACGAAGCGGCGCTAAGGCACCCGGGTGTGGTGGTGATGCATGAATCGAACCTGCACCACCTGATTGCGGACCTGACCATCCGGCGCGATGATTGGGATGCCTACCTGCGCGCGTGCGAGTATGAGGGCGGCCCGCAGGCCTTGGCCCATGCGCGCCGCGTGCGCGCGCTTGAAGTGGGGCCGGACTACGAAGGGCTCCCGATGACCCGGCGCGTGCTCGAATCCGCTCGCGCAGCCGTGGTGCATAGCCAGTTCATGGTGGATGAGATGCATGCGGCGGGTTTCGACGGACCCGTCGCGCGGATTCCTCACGGCGCCTGGATTCCGGAATCCGGCCGCAATGCCTGGCGCTATCGCCTGGGTATCGACGAGGCTACGCCGCTCATCGGCATCTTCGGGTTTCTGAAGCCCTACAAACGCATCGCCGAGTCCTTGCGCGCCTTTCGCCGGCTGCTGCGCGTGACGCCGGCTGCCAAGATGATTCTGGTGGGCGAGCCGCACCCGGAGTTTCCATTGCAGTCGCTGATCCGGACTCTGGGACTCTCAGCGGCGGTGCGGGTGATGGGGTTCGCGCCCATCGACGACTTTACCGGCTACATGTCCGCCTGCGATATCGTGCTGAACCTGCGTTATCCGACGGTGGGCGAAAGCTCCGGCAGTCTGCTGCGCGCGCTTGGATTGGGCAGAGCCGTGTTGGTTTCCGGAGTCGGCGCGTTTCGCGAGTTTCCGGACGATGTGTGCCTCAAAGTACCGGTGGGTGCGGGCGAGGAAGACCTCATTTTCGAATACCTGAACCTCCTGGCTTCGCGCCCGGACGTGGCCCGCGCTCTGGGCGAGCGCGCGGCGCGCTACGTGAAGGAGGAATGCAACTGGGATCGCGTGGCTTGCCTGTATGCGTCGTTCTTGAAAGCGGTGGTAAAAGGCACGGAGTGGAGGACGGAAGTCGGGAGTCGGGAGTCAGAAGTCGGAATAAGGAAGCCGGCACCCATCGCACCCGAGTATGTTGCGGGCTGGGCCGCCAACTCCGAGTCCCTCGATTACGTGGACACGCATTTGACACGGCTGGTCAAGACACTCGAAATCACCCCGCCGGGCGGCCCCGAAGACCGCATCCTCGAAATGGGCGCATATCTTCAAATTACGCCAGCGCTGCGATCCAAGCTGGGTTACGGTTGCGTGCGCGGCTGCTACTATGGACCTGCCGGCAAAGTCGATCGGCGCAGCGCGGTTTCGGCCGAAGGCGAGGCTTTCGATTGCGAGATCGACCTCTTCAACGCCGAGAAGGATCCGTTTCCGTATCCGGAAGGGCATTTTTCGACCGTGCTCTGTTGTGAGTTGATCGAGCATCTAACGGAAGATCCCATGCACCTGATGGGCGAGATTAATCGCATCTTGAAGCGCGGCGGACACTTGGTGCTGACTACGCCCAACATCGGGAGCCTGCGCGGCATCGCAGCCATCCTGGAAGGCTATCATCCGGGCATTTTCACGGCCTACATCCGGCCGCTGGCCGATGGCGAAGTGGAGGCCCGGCACAACCGCGAATATACGCCTAAGGAGATCGAACGGCTGTTGCTGAACTCGGGTTTCACGGTCACGCTGCTCGAAACCGGACCGTTCCGCCAAACTCCCCGCCCGGAAGAAGGCTGGGTGCTGAATCTGCTTGAACAGTTTGGACTGCCGCGAGATCTGCGCGGCGACGATATCTACGTCGTTGGACGGAAGACCGGTACAGTACACGCGCGCTTTCCGGACTGGTTGTACGCATGAATGCGGCGTACGAAGACGCCGACGTGCGGCTCTCCGGCGAACTGCATGTCGAGGCGCGATTCAACCTGCGCAACACATCCGGCGATGCCTGGCGCCCCCAAGACGGATTCGCCACGGGTTTCCATATCTACGATTCCGAGACTGGAACATTGGTCGTGGATGGCGAACGCCAGTCCCCGCCCGGCGATATCGCGCCTGGCGGGTGCGTTCCCGTGGATCTGCGCTTCGCGCTTCCGCCCGAACCCGGCCGCTACGACGTTTTCATCTCCCCCATGCGCGAAGACGTCTGCTGGTTCTACACGCTGGGCTGGCCTTTCTTGCGCGTGCAAGCGACTGTCGAAGACGGGCGCGCGCGGCTGGAACGCGTGCGTGTGGCGACGCTGCGCACCATTCGCCGCGAGAATATCCTGCGCGCCGTGCGGCGCGCTTTCACTCTGCCGGTCTCGACCATCGCGCGCAACCGCAGCTTGATCCGCACCATGGTCCGGCGCGATATCCTGGGCCGCTACCGCGGCTCCTTCGGCGGCGTGTTTTGGACCATCCTGAACCCGCTGCTGCTGATGCTGACCTACTTCTTCGTATTCGGCGTGGTGCTGCGGACGCGCTTCGGCTCCGACCCCAGCCGCGCGGGATTCGCTCTCTATTTCCTGGCCGGGATGCTGCCCTGGCTGGCCTTCAGCGAGGCGGCCGGACGCGCTCCCAGCGTGATGCTGGAGCATCGCAACTTCGTGAAGAAGCTGGTCTTCGCGGTGGAGACGCTGCCCATCAACCTGGTGGTGTCGGGCCTGGTGAGCGAGGCTTTCGCGCTGCTGCTTTTCGCCATCGGTTTGTTTCTGGCGCGCGGCGACGTGCCCGATTCGGTGGTGTGGCTGCCCGCCCTGATCGTGCCGCAGGTGCTGTTCACTGCGGGCGTCTGCTGGTTCCTCGGGGCGCTGGGTGTGTTCGTGCGCGACCTGGGACAGGTCATTGGCTTCCTGCTCACGCTGTGGTTCTTCCTGACGCCGATCTGTTATCCGGAAGCATCGCTGCCCGCGGCAGCGCTGCCGCTGCTGGCAAAGAACCCCATGTTCGTGCTGGTGCGCGGCTATCGCGCCATCCTTTTGGAAGGCCATGCGCCCGCCTTGGGCTCGCTGTGGAAGCTGTGGATCGCCGCCGCGGCCGTTTTCATTCTGGGGCACGCGTGGTTCTACAAGCTGCGCCGGTCGTTCGCCGATATCATCTGAGACGGACCCATGCTGGCCAAGTTGACAGCCGCTCTCGTCGCGTATGGACCCCTTGGCATCGTGGTGCTGGCCTTCATCGATTCCGCCGGTATCCCGGTTGCTTCGGGAATGGACGCGTTGGTAATCCTGGTGGCCGCTAAAGCTCCACAACGCGCGCTGTTGGCGGCATCCATGGGTGTGCTGGGATCGCTGATCGGCAATGTGGTGCTCTTCATGGCGGCCCGTACCGGCGCACGGCGTTACATAAAGGAGGTGCCGCAACCCGGAGACAAACGGCGCTTCCGCGAATGGTTCAAACGCTACGGCTTGCTGACCATATTCATCCCGTGCATGCTGCCCATCCCGCTGCCTTTGAAGGTATTCGTGATTTCCGCCGCGACTTTCGGCACGTCTCTGCGAACGTTCGTGTTCGTGATACTGGCCGGCCGCAGTATCCGCTATTTCGGCGAGGCTTACCTGGGAGTCATGCTCGGCGAAGGATCGGGGCGCTTCCTGCAGGCGCACACCTGGCATCTGGTGGGCGGCGCTGTGGCATTATTCGCCGTGCTGTATGTGCTATTGATATTGATGGAGCGGCGGCGGGTGGCGAAACACGCGGAAACGGATCTGCCAAAATAGGATCGATGATCAACCAACCTTTCTTCCAGGTTGCATTACCGTTGATGGTCACCATTCTGGTCGCGGCGTTTACTGCGGCTTGGTCCAGTAACAAGCGGATTGATGAACTCAGCCACCGGCTCGACGACACGAATCGGCGCATTGACGAAACCAATCGGCGGCTTGATCGCCTGGAATTGGTGCTTCAAGATGTCATGAAGGCGCTGATGGCCATCGACCATCGCCTCACTGTGCTGGAAGAACGCAGTTCGCTGGTGCGCGGCTAGTTCACTCCTCGCGCAGTGCAGCCATGGGATCCAGGCGCGCGGCGCGATGCGCGGGCAGATAGGCCGCGATTCCGGTCGCAATTCCCAACACTACAGCCGCGATAGCGAGCGGCGCCCCATCGTACGGCTTCACTCCATAGAGCAGACTCGTCACCAACCGGCCGGCGGCCAACGACGCGCCTAATCCCAGCAGCGTGCCGGTAGCCAGCATCGCGGCTACTTCACGCAGCACCAGCCAGATCACGGAGCCCGGCTGCGCCCCCAATGCCATGCGGATGCCGATTTCAGCTTGCCGCCGCGCCACTCCGTAAGCGGTCACGCCGTATAGGCCGATCATGGCCAATAGCAGCGCCAGTCCGCCGAAGAACGCCGATAGCAGCGCGACCATCCTGGGTTGCAGCAGCGACTCGCTTACCTGCGTTTCGAAGTTGCGAAACTCGAGCGAAATGCCCCGGTTCACTTCGCCGATGGCCGCGCGCACCGCGGGAATTAAGGTCTCCACCGATCCCGCTGTACGGAGCTCGAAGTTGGTTCTCGGCGACGGAGATTTGTCCTGCGCGCTATCCAGGTACACGGTTGGCGCGGGCACCTCTTCTACCTTTGCATACTTCGCGTCTTTAACCACCCCGATCACTTGGAAAGCATCGTCTTTGCCGGGTTCGTCGGAGGGTTTGCGAATGGTTTTACCAATGGGATTCGCCTTCCCGAAGAATCGCCGCGCGGCCGACTCGCTGATCAGCATGACCTGGGGCGAGCCGGCATCGTCGTGCACGGAGAAATCCCGCCCTAGCAGCAGCGGCTGGCGCATGGTGGCGAAGAACCCTGGGGAAACGCGATTGAACCAGCACAGAGTGTCGCGTTTACCTTTCGGTGAATAGCCTTCGGGTTCCACGAAACCGTTCCAGCCCATGTGGCTGATGGGCGTCAACGCCGAACTGGAAGCCGAGACCACGCCGGGGATACCGCGCAAGCGTTCCACGATCTGCTGGTACACGCGCGGACGCTCCGCCTTTACAATATTGGCCTGCATCATGGCGGCCTGGACCAGCAGAACATTGTGGCGGCTGAAACCCAAGTCCGTACTCAATAGGTTGCGCAGCGTTCCCAGGAACAGTCCCGCGCCCACCAGCAGCATCAGCGACAGTGCGATTTGGCCCGTGACCAGAGCGCGGCCGAGGCCCAAGCGGCCCCCTCCCATGCCGCGTCCGTGCTCCTTCAGGACCTGGTTGGGGGAGACGCCGGTGGCCCGCAATGCGGGAGCGAATCCGAACAGCACGCCCGTCAGAACGGCGACGCCCATCGTAAAGGCAAGCACGCGCAGATCCGGCGCGGTATCCAGTTGGATCTCAGTGCCGGCCCTCGACAGAAACCGCACCAGCAGTCTGCTTCCCCAGACGGCGAACAGCAAGCCTCCTGCCGCGCCTAATATGGATAGCAGCAGGCTCTCCGACATGAGTTGGCGCATGACGCGGCGACGCGCTGCGCCGATGGCCATGCGAATGGAAATCTCCCTCTGGCGCGCCGCGGCGCGGGCCAGCAACAGGTTGGCGATATTGGCGCAGGCGATCACCAGCACCAGGCCCACCACTGCCATAAGAGTGAACAGCGCCTTGCGGTACCGGCCGCCCGTCTCCGAAAAGCCGGTTGCCGCCGGGAGCAAGCCGAACGATTGCTCTAGGTATTGGCGCTGCCCGTCGGCGTCAAAATCCCGGGGAAGGGTGGCGCGATCGATCTCCGGCGCCAGTGCCTTCATTTTGGCGTCTGCCTGTTCGATAGTCTCTCCCGGTTTGAGACGTCCCAGAATGCGCAGCCACCAGGTGCTGCGTGCGTCCAGTGAACTCCGGTCGGTGTGCAGGAGCGGTTCGCATCCAATCGGAATGGCCACATCGTACGGCGTGTCCACATCGAGTCCCGTGAACCAAGGCGGAGTGACGCCGACGATCGTAAACGGATGCCGGTCCAGCCGAACGGTCTTGCCGACGATATCCGGATCGCTGGCGTAGTGGCGCTTCCAGAGCCCGTAGCCGATCACCGCCAACGGTCCGGCGTGTCCGCCGCCGTGCAGATCGTCATCCGCAGTGAACACGCGTCCGCGCATGGCGGGCACACCCAGCACGCGGAAGAAATCGCCGCTGACCCACAGGCCGTTCGCGAAATGGCTCTCGCCGCCCGCGGCCAGGTCGAAGCGGTCCCCGCTAAACGCCAAGGTTCCCGTGAAAGCCTGCTGGTGATCGCGCAGTTGCTCCCAAATCGGGTTGGTGAGTTCCTCATTGCCCCCCGATTGCAAGACAACCAGCCGCTGCGGATCCTCCACCGGCAACGAGCGCAGCATCACCGCGTTCAGGATGCTGAAAATGGCGGTGTTGGCACCGATTCCCAGGGCCAGCGATAGAACGGCCGTGGCGGTGAAACCCGGGCTGGCGCGCAGGGTTCGCAAGGCGTAGCGCGTATCCTGGGCCAGGGTTTCAAGGAACGGCCAGATCCACACGGCGCGGCTGGCTTCTTGAAGCTGGGTCACGTTGCCGAAGGAGCGGCGCGGGGACGACAGGCCGGAGGCCTGTCCTACAAGGTCCCGATGCAGCCGCATCTCGTCCGCCAAATCCCGTTCGTATTGCTTCCGATTAAAGAGGTACCGCAATCGACGCCACATTTCGCTCATCGTCACTCCTCGCGTAAAGCTGCCATGGGGTCCAGGCGCGCGGCGCGACGCGCGGGCAGGTACGCCGCGATTCCAGTCGCGATCCCCAAGATCGCGGCCGCTATCGCGAGCGGCGCCGCATTGTGGGGCTTCACGCCATACAGCAGGCTCGCAACCAGACGCCCCGCGGCCAGTGACGCCCCCAGGCCGATCCCCGTGCCGATAGCCACCATCACAGCTACTTCGCGCAGTACCAACCAAGCTACCGATCCCGGCTGCGCGCCGAGCGCCATGCGGATGCCGATCTCCGCCTGCCGGCGCGCCACCCCGTAAGCCGTCACGCCGTAGAGTCCGATCATGGCCAGCAGCAGCGCCAGTCCTCCGAAGAATGCCGATAGCAGGGCTACCATCCTGGGTTGCAGCAGCGAGTCGTTCACCTGCGTTTCGAAGCTGCGGAACTCGAGCGAAATACCCCGATTCACCTGGCCGATGGCCGCGCGCACCGCGGGAACGAACGACTCCACCGGCCCGCCCGCACGGACCTCAAAGTTGACCCACGGCCACGGCTCAGAGTCCTGGGCACAGGCGACGTACACGGTCAGCGTCAGACCTTCGTCGACGGCCGCATACTTGGCATCCTTGACCACGCCAATGACCTGGTAGACGCCCTCCTTGCCAGGACCATCCGCCCGGATAGTCTTTCCGATGGGATTGGCCTTCCCGAAGAACCGGCGGGCCACCGACTCCGTGACCAGCATCACCGGGGGTGCGCCGGCATCGTCGTGCGTGGAGAAATCGCGCCCCAACAACACCGGCTGACGCATCGTCTCGAAATATCCGGGTGAGACGCGGTTGAAGTACACCAGCGTGTCGTCTTTTCCGTTTGGCGTGTAGCCCTCGGGAGACACCGTGCTATCCCATTGCCCTCGCCCGATGGGCGTCATCGCGGAACTGGAAGCCGATTGCACGCCGGGGACGCCGCGCAGACGTTCCACGATTTCCCGATACACACGCGGGCGCTGTTCTTTGGGGACGTTGGTCTGCATCATGTCGGCCCGGACCAGAAGAACGTGGTGCAGGCTGAAGCCCAGGTCGGTGGTCAACAGGTTGCGTAGCGTGCCTAGGAAAAGGCCGGCGCCCACGAGCAACATCAACGACAGCGCGACTTGTCCGGTAACCAGCGCGCGGCCTAGGCCGAAGCGGCCCGCTACCATGCCGCGCGCGTGCTCCTTCAGGACGTTGTTGGGCGAGACACTGGTGGCACGTAGGGCCGGCGCGAGTCCAAACAGCAACCCTGTCAGAACGGCTATGCCCATGGTAAACACGAGCACGCGCAGATCCGGCGCAGTGTCGAGCTGCAGCTCATTGCCGGCCTTAGACAGCAAGCGGACCAGTAGGCGGCTTCCCCAGACGGCGAAGAGCGAGCCCCCCAGCGCGCCCAGCACAGACAGCAGCAGGCTTTCCGACATGAGTTGACGCATGACTCGGCGGCGGGCCGCGCCGATAGCCATGCGGATAGAGATCTCGCGTTGGCGGGCCGCGGCGCGGGCCAGCAGCAGGTTGGCGATGTTTGCGCAGGCGATGAGCAGCACCAATCCAACCACCGCCATCAGGGTAAAGAGCGCCGTGCGATATTGCGTGCCGGTGTCCGAGAACCCCGTGGCGGCGGGGCGCAAAGCGAACGATCGCTGCAGGTATTGCTTCCCGCCGTAATACGTGGAAAGCGTGGCGCGGTTCACCTCTGGCGCCAGTGTCTTCATTTTGGTTTCCGCCCGCTGTAGAGTCTCGCCCGGAAGGAGCCTGCCCAAAATGCGCAGCCACCACCAATCACGGTCGGCCAACGCGCTGGCGTCGGTGCGCAGGATCGGCTCGCATCCAATGGGGATGGCGACGTCGTAGGCCGTATCCACATCGAGTCCCCTGAACCAGGGCGGCGTCACACCGATGATGGTGAACGGGTGCCGGTTAAGCCGGATGGTCTTGCCGACGATATCGGGATCGCTTGCATAATGCCGCTTCCAGAAGCCGTGGCTGATCACCGCGACCGGTCCTGCATGCCCGCCGCCATGCAGATCGTCATTGGCGGTGAACACGCGGCCGCGCATGGCAGGCACGCCGAGGACGCGGAAGAAATCGCCGCTGGCCCATAGGCCTTCCGCAAAACGGCTTTCGCCACCCGCCGCTAGGTCAAAGCGGTCCGTGCTGAAGGCTAATGTCCCCGAGAAAGCCTGTTGGCGATCGCGTACTTGCTCCCAGATCGGGTTGGTGAAACTGACGCGCAAGGGGCGCGTAGGATCGGAACGGGGAGAGCCAATCTGTATCAGGCGCTGCGGATCTTCCACCGGCAGGGAACGCAACATCACCGCGTCCAGAA
>Ga0209333_1000939_pt1 | contig 14949 bp, 14 predicted proteins | sample BlaSpr_A8_OM2_O3_FD_187982 | JGI IMG/M metagenome (GOLD analysis project Ga0209333, IMG submission 187982) | Forest soil microbial communities from Thunder Bay, Ontario, Canada - Black Spruce, Ontario site 2_A8_OM2_O3 (SPAdes) (version 2) | ecosystem: Environmental > Terrestrial > Soil > Boreal... | reverse complement strand
CCTATCGCACCACTTCCGCCGGGTCGTCCATCTTCACGCTCGGCCGCGGATCCAGCGGCTCGCGCGCTTCCGCCGGAACGAAAATCCGCGCATCCTCGCGCCTAACCTGATAGCCCTCGTAATCCGGCGTATTCGTGAAGCAGTCGCTCAAATCGCTGGCCACCGCGTCGAAGAGGTTCAGCGGCGGCAATCCCAGCAGCCGGAAGATGGTCTTCAGCATCCCTGGAAAGCTGGTGTTCACGTGCGACACGTAATTGCGCTTGAAATACGGACCGATCCCCATGAACACCGTGCGATGCGCGTCGATGTGATCGCGCCCGCCCTGCGCGTCGTCTTCGGTGACGAAGATGGCCATCTCCCGCCACTGCGGCGTGTGCGACAGAAACTCCACGATGCGCCCTAGCGCGTAGTCGTTGTCGGCCACATAGGATGCCTCGTAGGGATAGCCGTCCTGCGGGCGCGGCGCGGTCATGTGATCGTTCGGCAGGTGAATATAAATGAAGCGCGGAAACAGCTCGCCACCCTTCACGTACTTCTCCTGAATCTCGTGGATGAACTGCGTGGCGCGAAACTGATCCGGGATGTTCATGTTGAACACAGGGTATTCGCGCGAGGTGTTGCTGTACAGCGGCTCCGGCATGGGCACGTTGGTGACGAAGCGGCCGCCGGTGGGCTTGTCGCCTTGGCCTTCGTCCACGCCCGCAAGTTCGAAACCTTCGCCGTAATTGCGAAACGGGATGCCATGGCGCGCCAGATGATGCCAGATGGTGCCGCCCTCGGGCTGCTCCTCCGGATGCACCGAAGAGTTGCCTTCCGCGAAGAGCAGCCGTCCCGGCGCGGTGGTGGGAAAACGGAAATCGCGGGCATCCGCGTAGGAGGCGCGGAAGGAAGTCTCGGTCCACGCATCCGGATACGCGCCCACAAGCCAGTGGTGCCCGTCCACGCTCACTTCCGAATCGGCGTAGAAATTGTCGCTGAACGACCAAGTCAACGCCAGCGCATGGTGGTTCGGCGTCACGTTCACGCGCTGCACGCTCAGGCGGCTGCCCTTTCCCGCGGCATGGCCCGTCTGGCCGAAGCGCGCAACGGCCGGCGCGCCCATTACCGTGGAGCCGTTCGCCAGGCGCTGGATATCGCCGAAGACTTCGTCGAAGGTGCGGTTCTCCTTCACGATCATTACTACGTACCTCACCGCGTTGGGCAGTGCGCCCGGTGGCTCGTCGTGCGGGTTCAGGCCGTTGTTGTCCATCACGGTCCGCGTGCCGGCGGCTACCTCAGCGGAATCAGGCAGCGGGAATGATGCAATGCTGCCACGCCGGAATGTGCCTGGCATATTCAAGCCGGCCTCGCCAACGGAGAATACGGATTGCCAAACGTTCGGCCCGGTGCCCTGGCCGTTCACATTGGTTACGTACACCGTGTCGCGATCGATTAGCACGCGGCTGGGAAACCAGGCCGCGGGCAGATGTCCGAGGACTTTGGCTTGCTTTGTGTCGATCACACCTACCGCGTTGATGCCCGCCTCCGCCACCAGCAGCCAGCCGGTCGCCTCATGATACGCCAAGCCGATCGGCAGCACGCCGCGCAGGTTTTGCAGACCCGGAATTCGAATATCGATCTGTCCGGCGACGCTGTTGGTCTTGGCATCGATCACTGTAATGGAATCGTTATGCGCGTTGGAGACGAAGACGCGATCCGCGGCCGCCACCACGCCCGAGGGGCTGCTGCCGCCATCTATTCCTTCGCCGAACGCCAGGCCCGTGTGAATGAATGTTTCGATTTTGGGGGCCGCGGGATCGGACAGGTCGACCACTGCCAGCGAGTTGGCTTCGCGCACGTTGGGATCGCCCAAACCAGGCACGTCCACGGTCCCGTTGCCGGTTTCGCGGCGAGCGCCATCTCGCGATTCAGTAGAAGGGAATCCGAAAGCCGGAAATGGCAGGCCGGTCTCGCGCAGCTTGTGCGGATCCACGCCCGGCACAGGCCGGTACTCGAACATGCCGACGTTCGTAACATAGGCTTTGCGCTTGTCCGGCGAAAGCGCCAGCGCGAAAGGGAGGCGCCCCAGCCGGACCGACGATAAGACGCGCTGCTTGCGCACGTCTATCGCCACCAAGCGGAAATTAGCTTGATCCAGCACATAGACCAGGCCGCGATCGGCATCCAATGCCAGGTCGCCTGTGAAGCTGTCCGCGAACCCGTCGCGATTCAAGTCGTAGATTTTCCTGGCAGCGCCGGTGGCCAGGTCAACCAGCCGCACGCGGCCGGTATTGCCCTCCGATGCGTATACGGTATGCTCGGTGGCGAATGCCAGCCCCATAAAGACGCTGTGCCATTGATCTTCGCCTTTCTCGCCGGCATCGCGCTCACCCGGTTTCGGTTCCTTCTTCTTGGGCGCCACAAGCTGGCGCATTTCCCAGGCGCCGCCCTTCTGCTGCTCCAGCACCGTCAGCGAGAAGCGGTCGGGTCCGCTGTTGGCGGATGCCAGCGTCTTGCCGCTCGGGCTGATGGCCAGGCCAAACGGGCCGGGGCCCGTCACGTACTGATGGCCAATCGGCGAAATGACGCGCCCTCCGGGCAGGATGCTGGCCGCTCCGGGGCGACGTAAGGCGGGCCGGATTCCGGCGGGTGCCGAATAGTCGGCAGCGCAGGCTGGAATTGCAATAAGAAGCGAAAAACAGAGAAGGAAATAGGGCATCATGCGTTCTTTACATCATATAGCGGCCTTAGACCGTGGCAGAAATTACTGCACTCGCGCAAGGTTTGCACATTATCCCGGCCTACCCCCTTCCGTGCGAAACTGAACAAAGGTAGAGATTTCATAGTACGTTATGCCACTACGTAACGACCGTGAGATCTGGCACGCCAAGTGCAATAAGGCGCGGAGAGAAACCGGATGCGGAACGTTTTAGCACTTGTGACGCTCGCTGTTGGCGTGGCAGCCGCCACGCCGCAGTCGCGCAACATCCGGCCAGCCGCCAAAGCTTCTCTAACCGGCTGTGTGGATGAACGCGACGGTCAATACGTCCTTACCAACGATACGAATCTCCAGCCCACTGCCCGCTTGCAGCCGGCGGCTGGGTCGCCTGAGGATAATTTCGCCAGGCACATGGGGCACAAAGTGACAGTACGGGGAGTGCTTTCGAAAGCGGATCCGCTTCCCGTCATGACCGTCGAGAGCGTCGAGACCGTTTCGCAAGAATGCGCCCCCGCATCGGAGGGGCAACAGTGACACCGAATCTAAAAGCGCTTGGAGGAACGAGTATGGCAAGCATGGCAACGATGACAAGTACCGCGAGAGTAATGGCACCACAAAGAACGTTAGAAGATCCATTGGCCCATCTGCCGTGTTCCAGCATCCTGGAATACAAGAAGGGACAGAGTATTTACAGTCAGGATCAACCCTCGACCAGCATTTACCTGGTGATTGAGGGCAAGGTGAAGGTTTCCCGCATGGCCGACGACGGCCATCAGGTGATACTGGACATCTACCAAACCGACGAGTTTTTCGGCGAATCGGCGCTGCTCAGTCTGCCGCAGCGCGCCGAACATGCCACGGCCATGGAGAGCACGCGGCTGATGACCTGGACCAACACCGAAATCGAAGACATCGTTTCGAAGCGGCCCAGGTTGGCAGTGGCGCTGTTGCAGATTCTGGCTGGACGGACCATGGAGTTCGGGCATCGCATTGAAAGCTTCTCGCTGGACAATATCGCGCGCCGGTTGGCCCGTTCATTGATCCGCTTCAGCGAGCGGCTGGGCACGCCCGAGCAGGATGGTTCCATGCGCCTGGCGCCTTTCACACACGAGTTGCTTTCGCAATATGTGGGCACCTCGCGCGAGATCGTCACGCACTACATGAACCAGTTCCGCCGCCAGGGCTACCTGCGCTATTCCCGCAAGGGCATTATCTTGTATCACGACGCTTTCAAGGAATGGCTGCGGCAGGAAAGCCGGTAGGCGGCGCTTTACGGCGCCACTCTTGAGGATGGCCGCGGAGCGGGCGCAATCTTCGAACTTGCGCCGCCCACAACGGCGGGAGGCACTTGGACTGAGACGGTCCTATGTGGCCTCCCCCAAGCCCGGTACAGTCAGAATGAAAAGCCGAATGGATGCTCGGCGGCCCGGGGGGGAACGCAAGGACTCACAGGGTCCGGCGGCTTCGGCCTCGGCCTTGTAATCGCGTCGGTACCGCCCGTAACGGCCGGCGATGCCTGGATCGAGATGAGCTTTACGCCCTTCGGCTTGCCGGAAGGGGAGGCGCCGGAGGCGGGCGTTGTGCCCGAAGGCGGGTCGCCGTTCGGGGACCACCCGCCTCGCTGGCGATGCAAATTGCTTCGCCGAGGGCTGTGGCACGGTCTACGAACCGAGCGCATCGGGTTGCCATGGCGGCACGTGGACCGAGACGACGATTCCGTCTTCGTCCGCACGCGCCGCGAGACTCGCACGCGGGTGCGCTGCGTGCCCCAAAGAGGGTGCGTCCTCTACGGTACCGCCTCCGCCGGAGGCGCCGCGGGCAAAGGCGCCTTCTTCGCCGTAGCCTCGTGACCCAGACAGTCCTCCCCCGCATTCCCAATCTGGTTGCAGTCGCCAAATCGGGCACCGGCCCGCTGGGACGAACCCAAAGTAAGAAACGGAACCGGCAGCATTGCGTCACCTTGCATCACACGATAACTTGTGGCATGCTTCCCTAAGATTGTTATGGAGCGAAGGGCTGCTACAGATGCGCTGATCGATGCATCGATCTTGGACGCCCTTTCCGGCGGCCCACTGCATGGCTACGCCGTCTCCGAGGCGATCGGCCGAGCTTCGGACGGGCTGCCCGCACTCGAAGAGCGGGAAATCTACGCCGCGCTACACCGGCTGGAGTTCCAAGGCGCACTCGCTTCCGCGTGGGGCGTCGGCGACGACCATCGGCGCGCCAAGTACTACCGGCTGCGTGAGGCGTGTACATCTAAACCGGCACTTGCCCTGGAGGTGCTGGCCTTGTTTTCAATGGCGAGTGTACCCTTGCCGCACGTGGCGGCTCGTGCGCCGGAGTTGCAGCTCCCGTGACCTTTAGCGTGCGCATCGCATCGCTTCGCGTCTTGGTGAACGGCGTTCCGCAGACATTCGTGATCGATACGGCCAGCGATACGATCGTCAACTCGGACCGGATCCATCTCTCGGTGCTGCACACCTTGACGGCCAGGAAATCCGCAAGCACACAGTCTTGGCGAAGAGCCTCAAAGCGCTCGAGGCAGCGCTCGGGCAAGAGGTCGATGGCATTCTCGGCAACGATGTCTTCAACGAGTGGGGTTCCGTCACGTTGGATTATAAGAGCCGAAAGCTGACGCTGGAGTGTTCGGATGAAAGATAAAACAAATTCCGGCGAACTCCTGCGCGACACGCTCGACATGCTGGTCCTCAAGACGCTCACCCGCAGCGTCATGCATGGGTACGCCATCGCGGAGTTCATCGAGGAAGCTACCGATGACGTGCTGCGCGTCGAGGAGGGCGCCCTCTATCCCGCGCTGCACCGGCTCGAATTGCGTGGCCTGGTGGCCGCGGAGTGGGGCGTCTCGGACAATAACCGCCGCGCACGCTACTACCGGCTGACCGCCGCCGGACGCAAGCATCTCAGTGCGGAGTCCGCTCACTGGAACCGCATGACGGCGGCCGTCGCCCGCATCATGGAGGCCTGATATGTCTGCGTGGCGCACGAATGTCTGGCTGCGGCTTAGGGCGCTGATGCACCGCCGCGCGTTCGACCGCGACCTGGAAGATGAAATCGGCTTCCATCTGGCCATGCGCGAACGAACACAGCAAAAACTGGGACTCACGCCCGATGACGCGCGCCACGCCGCGCGCCGCCAGTTCGGCAACGTCGCTCTATTGAAGGAGGACACCCGCGAAATGTGGACATTCGTTATGTTGGAAACGCTGTGGCAGGATGCCTGCTTTGCGGCGCGCACTCTGCGCAAGAGCCCCGCCTTTCTCGCCGTCGTGGTGCTCTCGCTGGCGCTCGGAATCGGCGCCAACAGCACGATTTTCAGCGTGCTGAATACGGTGCTGTACCGCCCCTTGCCCTACCGGCAGCCCGATCGGTTGGAGGTCGTCTGGGAAACGGAACTCAGCCGGCCAAACTCGCAAGAGTCGCCCGCCATCGCCGACGGCGCCGATTGGAGAAAGCAGACTCATGTCTTCGAAGACATCGCTCTCACCAGCTTTACCGAAGTTACACCCATGGCCGGCGATGGCGGAGGCGAGCAAGCCCGCGCACAGTATGTCACTCCGAACTTCTTTCACCTGATGGGAGTCAGTCCCATGTTCGGCCGCGTCTTCACCGCCAGTGAAGCCCAGGATCTGAGTCAGACCGTCGTCGTTAGCGACGCCTTTTGGAAGCGGCGCTTCAACCGCGATCCCAAGGTGCTCGGCAAGACCTTCAAGGTCTCCGGAGTCGTGTCGACGGTAGTAGGTGTAATGCCGCCCACCTTCGGCTCCTTCTATGGGGGCCCGCTGGACATGTGGGTTCCCATCGATGCCGATAGCGCCCGCTATTCGGAGCGTAAAGATCACTGGCTGATCGCCATCGGCCGGCTGAGGCCGGGCGCCACCCAAAGCCAGGCTCAGATTGAAATGGGCGCGATCGCGCACCGCCTGGAGCAAGCCTGGCCGGCGACGAACAAGGGTGTGGGAGCGAAGGTGCAACCCTTCCACGACGCGCTTTACGGGGGTATGGGCCGCAATCTCTACCCTCTGATGGGGGCCGTCGTCTGTGTTTTGCTGATCGCCTGCGTCAACGCCGCGAATCTCTTGCAGGCTCGCACCGAAACACGCCGCACGGAGTTCGCGGTGCGCGCATCTCTCGGCGCGGGCCGCCGCCGTTTGATGCGGCAATTGTTGGTGGAGAGCGGACTGCTTGGCTTGGCGGGCGGAGCTCTGGGCATCGGTTTGACGTTCGCCGGCATTCGGCTCTTTCGCGCCATCGCCATCGATTTCCCTGAAGCCGAAAGGCTCAGTGTCGACATCCGCGTGCTTCTGTTTACCCTGGCCGCATCCCTTGCCACGGCCATCCTGGTGGGCTCGGCGCCGGCCTTCCAGGCGGCTAGGGCCGATCTGAATCTTGCCTTGCGGGCAGGCGAGCGCCGCACTACCGCTGGTGTCGCCGGCCGCCGCACGCGCCATATTCTGGCAATCTCGGAGATCGCTTTAGCGATGGTCCTTCTGGTAGGCGCCGGCTTGACGCTCGACAGCCTGTTTCGTTTGCAACACGTCGACACCGGATTCGATCCCGCCAATGTGATGAACTTCGATCTCTCGGTGCCCGAAGGCGCGCCCTATGTCGAAAGACTTGCGGGCGGAGACATCGAGAGGGTCAGTCCTTTAGTCGCTGCCTTCTATCGCCGCCTCCTCGATAAAGTGTCAGCCATTCCCGGGGTGGAGTCGGTGGGCACGATTTCGCCATTCGATTTCGGCGGCAGCTTTTCGGTGTTGGGGCGCCCGGCCCCGCCAGCGGACAAGATGCCCTCCACGAGTTACCGCGTCATTAGCCCCGCCTTCTTCCGCACGCTAAGAATCCCGCTGAAGACGGGCCGCTATCTGAACGGCTCCGACCTGCCGGGTGCGCCATGGACCGCGGTCGTCGACGAGTCTTTCGCGCGGCGCTTCTTCCCGAACGAGGACCCCATCGGTAAGCGCATGCGGCTGAGATACAGCGACATGGACGAAAAGCAGCCGCGGCAGATAGTCGGGGTGGTCGGCGATGTAAAATGGTACCTGGCGGACAAAGGGCCGACGCCGGTAGTCTATGCCTCTTATCTCCAGCAAGGCTCTGACTTCCGCGGCGGAAACAGCATGACGATTCTGGCGCAGACCTTGGTCGTGCGGTCCGCGTCCGGCTTGGGTCCCCACGCCGCCGGATTGGTTGCGGCGGTGAAGAAGGCGGTTGCGGAATTGGAGCCGGATCAGCCCGTCTTCGGCATCGAAACCATGGAACAAGCCCTCGCACGGACCATCGGCGACTCACGATTATTCGCCCGACTGCTGGAGATCTTTGCCCTCATCGCCCTGCTGCTGGCGGCGATCGGCATCTACGGATCGATGTCTTACTTCGTTACCGAGCGCACTCACGAGATCGGCATCCGTGTGGCGCTGGGAGCGCAGCGCGGCAGCATTCTTGGGTTGGTCGCCAGGTTGGGTCTGAAGCTCTCCTTGACAGGGGTCGCTATCGGAGCGACGCTGGCCCTCGGCCTAACCCGCGTGATCGCCCAATTGCTGTTCGGCGTGACGCCAACCGATCCCGTAACCTTCGCTGCTGTCGGGCTTGGTCTGCTCAGCATCGCCCTGCTGGCCTGCTACATCCCCGCGCGGCGCGCTACCAGAGTCGATCCCATGGTCGCGTTGCGCCATGAGTAGACCGCCGGCACAGAACCGAAAATAGGTAAGATGTCAGGAAGGAGAAGTGTGTGTTGCGCGCGTTGTCCGGAACCGCTGTGCTATGGACGATCGTGTCCATTGTCGCGCATGCGGCCACTTTCGACGAACTGGCGGCCGAGGCTGCCACGGCGCGACGCGGCAATCGCATCCCGGAAGCCATTGAGCTGTACCGGCAAGCCGTGCAACTTCGTGCGTCGTGGGTGGAGGGCTGGTGGTTTCTCGGGACGCTTTCCTATGCTACATACCAATACGCCGGCTGCGAAGCCGCCTTCGATGAGTTCGTCAAGCTGGATGACAAACGCGCGCTGGCGTGGTCGTTGCTAGGCCTTTGCGAGTTCGAGACAGGCAAGTACGATCCCGCGCTGGACCACCTTCGCCAAGGGCTGGCGGGCAAGGATCTGGCGCCCGAAGTCGAAGCGGGGGTGCGGTTTCACTATGGCCTGTTGTTGACGAGAGCGGGTCTCTTCGATGCGGGGAACCGGGAACTGGCCCGGTACGCCCGGGGCGGCGCGCACGAGCCTATGCTGATCCAGGGGCTAGGTCTAAACGCTCTGCACCAATCGCTGCTGCCCAAGGAGGCCCCCGCGGAGAGCTTGGATGCGGTAACGAAAGCTGGCGAAGCGGCGCGGTGCTGGATCGTTGGCGAGAACGAAAAAGCGGAGGCCGGCTTTCAGGACTTAGTCAAGGAATACCCAGCCGTGCTCGGCGTTCATTACCTATACGGCACTTATCTGAGTTACTCGCGTCCGGAGGATGCTATGGCGGAATTACGGCGGGAGCTGGAATTGAACCCGGGCAACGCGGATGCAGGGGCCAGGCTGGCGCTGCTGCTGGTGCACGCCAACGACTTCTCCAGCGCGTTGCCGTATGCTAAGAAAGCTGTCGCGGAGCGCCCGAACGATGCGCTGGCGGAGTATGCGTATGGCGAGGTCCTGTTGGGAACCGAAGATCTGCAGCCGGCGATCGCCAGGCTGGAAGCCGCGGAGCGTCTGGACCCGGCCGCGCTGGAATACCACATGGCCTTGAAGGGTGCCTATTCCCGCGCTGGCCGCCACGACGACGCGCGCCGGGAATGGCGCCTGTCGATGGATTTGGCCACGGGGAAAACTCATGACCGACCCCATGATTGATGGATTTCGACAAACGGGCCGGCCGTGCCTGGCGACAGCGCTGGTTGCAGCAGTGTGTGCCGCGCTGGCTGGCGCTGCACAGGGGGCGCCGAAACCCGCGAAAGTCACATGCGCCAGTTGCCATCGTGCGGAGGCGCAGTCGCAGCCGAAGACTCCCATGGGGATCGGCATCGAATTGCCTCCCAATCAGCAGCCGCTGGAGACGCATCCCAAACTGACTGTGGAAGAGAACGGATACCACTACAGCGTGGAGCGCAAGAACGGCGTCAGCTCCTATACGGTAAGCGACGCCTCAGGCACACTGACGTTGCCGGTGCGGTATGCATTCGGAGTCGATAATCTGACGTTCGTCCTGGAATACCAGGGCCATTTCTACGAAAGCCTGGTGAGTTACTACAAGAAAATCGAAGGGCTGGGCATCACCATGGGCGACGACAAGATTCGGCCCCACGATCTGACGGAAGCCATGGGGCGGCAGACCTCGGACCAGGAAATCAAAGCATGTTTCACCTGTCATGGAACCGGCGGTGTGAGTCAGGGTAAGTTGACGCTCGATTCGCTGCGGCCGGGATTGACCTGCGAGCATTGTCACGCGGGCGCCGATGCGCATATGCAAGCCCTCACCGGGGGTAAGCCGGCGCCCATTCCCCGGAAACTGGGAGAGATGGCCGCCGAAGAGATGTCGAACTTTTGCGGACAGTGTCATCGCACTTGGGAAACCGTGGTCGGGCTGCGTCTCTTTGGCGAGAAGAATGTCCGATTTCAGCCTTACCGCCTGGCCAACAGCCAGTGCTTCCTGGGGGACGACAAACGCATCCGCTGCACGGCTTGCCACGATCCGCACGTCGACCTGGTTCGGGAAGAGGCCAGTTACGACAGGGCATGTCTATCATGCCATACCGTGAGTCAGAAGACATGCCCCGTGGCCAACAAGAATTGTGTAAGTTGCCACATGCCGAAGGTAGAGGTGGCCGGAACCCCGGCGGTATTTACAGATCATCAGATACGGGTGGTGCATCCGGGCGAGCCGTACCCGCAGTGAGTCGCCTTCACCAGCCCATGTTGCGCATCTTCTCCAGAATATCGGCGCTCAATTCCTCCATGCGCGCGGGCTTGCGCCGCAGCGGCGACGGGATGATGGCCGCCAGCCGCGCGGATTCTTCGCGGCCCAGGCGCGCGGCCGGGACGCCGTAGTAGCGGCTCGCAGCGGCCTCCGCGCCGTAGATGCCCGGACCCCACTCAATCACGTTGAGATAAAGCTCGAGCATGCGCCGCTTGCCCAGAATGAAGTCCGCGGCCGGCGTGATGGTGAACTCCACTGCCTTGCGCACTACCGAGCGACTGGTCGTCAGAAACAAATTCTTCACCAGTTGTTGCGTGATGGTGGAAGCGCCGCGCCCCAGCTTGCCGCGATCCAGATCTCCATCCACCACTTTATGCAGCTCGATCCAGTCGATGCCGTGGTGCTGGTAGAAGCGCTCGTCCTCCGACGCGATCGCGGCGTGCTGCAAATCCTTCGAGATGCGGCCGAGCGGTACGAAGGTGTACTGCTTGCGGTACGGGCGGCGGTGGATCGCCGCCTCCAAGCGGCGCTGAACTTGCACCATCGTGGTGGGCGGGTCGATCCACTTCAGCCCTACCAGCGCGACACCGCATAGGGCGTAAAAGCCCGCCACTACGCCGGCAACCCAGAAGACGGCGCGGCGCCACAGACTGCGCTTGGGTTTCAAGCGGGCAGGCGGCTTACGCTTCGCTACCATTCCACCGGGTTTCCGGGCTCCAGCGCCCAGACCGCACTGCCCGGCAGATCCCCGATCAGCGCCGCCAGTTGTTCCGGCCGGCCCGTCAGTGCGGGAAAGGTCCCGAAGTGCATGGGGACGATCTTCTTCGCCTTCAGCATCCGGCACGCGACGGCTGCTTCGCGCGGACTCATAGTGTACAGATCCCCGATGGGCAGGAAGGCCAGCTCCGGATGGTACAACTGCTCGATCAATTGCATGTCCGTGAAGACGTTGGTATCGCCGGCGAAGTACAGGGCGCGCCCATCGTCGAAATGCAGCACGTAGCCCGCGGCCTCGCCGCCGTAAACGATCTTGCCGTCGTCCAGGATGCCGCAACTGTGTACGGCGTGCGTCATGGTGAAAGTCACCGCGCCGGCCTTCTGCGAGCCGCCCTTATTCATGGGGCGCGTGTTCGCCACGCCCTTGGATTCGAGCCAGTGGCAAGTCTCGAAGATCCCTACCACCTCCGGCGAAAACTGCTTCGCCAGGGGCACCGCGTCGTGGATGTGATCGAAATGCCCGTGCGTGATGGCGATGGTGTCCACGCGCGCGATCTTGTAGCCTTGCGGGTATGCGGGGTTGCCTTCGGTCCACGGATCCATCAGGATCGTCTCGCCCGAGGGGAGGCGGAATTGAAATGTGCCGTGTCCAAGCCAGGTGATTTCCATAGCCAGATTATGGCACGGAGGCGCGTTACCTTTCCGATCGCCAGCAGTATTGATCATTTATGGGAACACTTCTTCGAGACTGGCGATAATGGTTTGCGAAACTTGGCGCCGGGCGAGGCGCGATGACGTGAGGCTGGCCACGGATAACCCGAGCCCCTTCACTCTCCGGCTAATTCTGCGATCTTGGCAGCAATCGATTTGCGGACTTCTGTCGTCTTGATCTCCCTGAACTTGTCGAAAGCGAAACTCCCACGGTCCTCGTCCGCTGGATCGTACAATCCAGCCAGCGCGACTCGACGATCCCCTTCTCCGGGCGGAAGCTTCTGAACGGCCGTTAAAAGTACCTGCCGCACTCGACGCTCGACCTGACCGCAATTCTCAAGCAGCCACTCCCGGTTTTCGTCGCCGAGTCCACTGCCGTGTACTATCCGGGAGCGAATCTCGTAGAACCTCTTCATTAACCTGACGATAGCCTCGGTTTCCGCAGGATTGTCCGGTGCGATCAGTGCGGCGGCACGACGGCTTATGCGCCGAGTATTGTAATCCCTTTCTGGCACCAGCGTCGATTCGAGCGCCGTGGCGTAGTCCACAATTCGGTCCACATCGTCCGATTTGGGATCAAATTGCTTCGCGCCGCCCGACAGGAAGAACCGTCTTGCCGCTGCGAACCAATCGGAACTCCATGACTGACTTCCTCGAATGCCATCGGCGAAGGCTTTCCATGATTGGCATTCCTCCGACCCAACCTCAAATCGCAGAGGAGAGTAGCTGTTCAGGTCATTCATCGCTCGGTATGGAAACTGAACAAGCGTGTTGCCGCTCGGTTGGATGATCGCCTGTCTGATGAATGCTATGTCGCCTGGCTTGTAAAGCCGAAGAAGAAGCAAAATATCTTCGGTGTCGTTCGGGATGCCACCAACCGGAGAGCCAGGAGGACCGAGCGGCAACTGTGTGTAGGACCTTTCGAAAATCCAATCGTCATTGTTTACATCTACAGAAGAGAAAACTTCTCTAAGCTCCTTGAATCGAAGACCAACAAGGCTAAATGCGAATTCGCCAAGCCAAGGCTCTCCGCACTTGATTCGAGATTGCGGACTAAGATAGCCGCTTTGAACATTGGAGCAGAGCCGACGCCAGGAGGCCGGATGATAAAGCTTCCGTCTTCATCGCATATGCTGTATCTTCGCGGCCCGCGAATACGCCTTGCAAGGAAGTCGTTGTTGTCCTCACGGATTGCGCTTTCACGTCGAAGAATTTCATTGGCGATCCTGTTGTAACGCGGCTAATGCTTCCTCGACGCTCTCGTAGTGGCCGGTCCAATCGGTTTGTGTGTTATCGCCGTTGATTCGCATGATGCGCCAATCGTTCCGACCCGGCGCTCCGAAGTTCGCAATTCTCGCCGTGTTGCCGTCGGGCATTCCGCCGACTCGGTAGCCGTTGACCCGACGAAGTTCGTTGCGGCGAAACCACGCGTCTTCGTGCAGCGTGAAGGTATACAGCATGTTTCCTCCATGCGCGATTGTAGCAAAAACGCGATGTTCAGTCTGGCGCCGGGTGGCGTCCCAATGGCGCGTTGACGAGTTTTTTCTCGATTTTGGCCAGCCGGACGGCTCACTCCCCGCAGGGACGCCGATACTCCTCCATGTCTTCTGGTGATCGCTTCATAGAAATTTCGACCATGACCAGCCATTTATCCAATGCGGCAAAAACCGCCTCGCGGAACGCCTCACTCTCGGCTTCATCATTGAAGGTGGGATCGTCCGCGTCCTGCCGTCGCAGGCCGCGTGCGTCCATCTCGTCGGAGATGAAATCGCCGCAAGAGTCTAGCACGGGCCGAGTGAAGCCCATCGGCGGACTAGCGGACCAGTCGGAAACGGCGGTTTCTATTAGCGCGGTAAGGTTGAACGGCAGGCATTCGGGCGATACGAACATTTCACTTCCCTGGAGAATCGTACCACGCGACCGTTTGCGTATAGGTGGCGTTTCGGGCTCCGCGTGAAGACCACCTTATTCGGGCTGTGCCAGGTGATTTCCGCCCAAATTATGGCACGAAGGCGTGTAACTTTTCCGATCACCGGCAGTATAAGAGTTAATGGGAATCCTTCTGCAAGACGTGCGTTACGGGCGGCGCAATCTGGCGCGAAACCCGGGCTTCGCCCTGGTGGCCATGCTGACGCTGGCGCTGGGCATCGGCGCCAACACCACCATCTTCAGCGTAATGAACAACACGCTATTGAAGCCGCTGCCGTTCCCCGGCGCCGACCGCATGGTGCTGGTGTGGGAAACCTTCGGCAAAGGTCCCGACAATTGGAACATCGTCTCCGCTCCCAACTTCTGGAATTTCGAGCGGCAGAGCCACTCCTTTGAACGCATGGCCATCTTCGATTCCGCCGGCCGGGGTTATAACCTCTCGGCGGCGGGCAATCGGCAGGAGGCCGAACAGGTGTCCGGACTGCGCGTGTCCGCGGGCTTCTTTTCCGTGCTGGGCGCCAAGCCATTATTCGGCCGCACGTTCCTTCCCGAGGAAGAGACTCTGGGCAAAGACCACGAGGTGGTCCTCAGCTACGGGCTGTGGAAGACGCGTTATGGCGGCGATCCGTCGCTGGTGGGCAGGACCATCCGTGTGGATGGCGCGGAATTCACGGTTGTCGGCGTAATGCCGCGCGATTTCGCATGGCAGTTCTGGAGCGGATCGCGTCAGCTTTGGGTGCCGGTGGGCTATACCAAAACCGACTTCGGCCGCGGCGACAACAGCTTTATCTGCATCGCCCGTCTGAAACCGGGCGTCGACGTGGCGCAGGCGCGCTCGGAAATGGAGGCCGTGGGAAGCAACGTTCGCAGGCAATATCCCGAGGAAGACGCGGATATGGGCGCGACGGTCTCACGCTTGGGCGATTTCGGGATGGAGGGCCTGCGCACCACCATGCTGACGCTGCTGGCGGCCGTGGCGCT
>Ga0209333_1000938_pt1 | contig 14949 bp, 14 predicted proteins | sample BlaSpr_A8_OM2_O3_FD_187982 | JGI IMG/M metagenome (GOLD analysis project Ga0209333, IMG submission 187982) | Forest soil microbial communities from Thunder Bay, Ontario, Canada - Black Spruce, Ontario site 2_A8_OM2_O3 (SPAdes) (version 2) | ecosystem: Environmental > Terrestrial > Soil > Boreal... | reverse complement strand
GCTTTTCGGCGGCCGAGCAGCTCCGCCCTTGCGCCGAGTTCTCCGGCGGCTGGCGCATGCGCGTGGCGCTGGCGGGGGTGCTGTTCCAGGCGCCCGACCTGCTCCTGCTCGACGAGCCCACCAACTACCTCGACCTCGAAGGGCTGCTGTGGCTCGAGGAATTCCTGCTCAATTACCGCGGCACTACCCTGATCGTCAGCCACGACCGCGATCTCCTCAACAAGGCGGCGGAGTTCATCCTGCATCTCGAGCGCGGCAAGCTCACGCTCTATACCGGCGGCTACGACACCTTCGTCGAGACCCGCGCGGCCAGGCGCGCGCTCGACGCGGCCTTCGCCAAGAAGCAAGAGGCGGCGCGGGCGCACATGCAGGTCTTCATTGACCGCTTCCGCGCCAAGGCCTCGAAGGCGCGCCAGGCGCAAAGCCGCATCAAGATGCTGGCGAAGATGCAGATCGTATCGGTGCCCTTGGACGAACACGTCACGCCCATCCGCATCCCCGAGCCCAACCCCGCCAACCCGCCGCTCATCACCATGGACGGCGCCTCGGTCGGCTACGAGGCGGGCAGGCCGGTGCTGTCGCATCTCTCGCTGCGCTTCGACCCCGACGACCGCATCGCGCTCCTGGGCAAGAACGGCAACGGCAAATCCACCTTCGCCAAGCTCTTGGCGGCGAAGCTCGAGCCGATGGGCGGCACCGTCACCCGTGCGCGCAAGCTGGTGCCGGGATATTTCGCGCAGCACCAGCTCGAGGAATTGGACGGCGATCTCACGCCCATCGAAACCCTCGCCGCATTGCGCCCCAAGCTGCCGATGGAGAAATTGCGCACCCAGCTGGGCGGCTTCGGTTTCTCGGCCGAGAAGGCCAAGACCAAGGTCGCCAATCTTTCCGGCGGCGAGCGCGCGCGGCTGATGCTGGCGCTGGCGACGCTCGACCGGCCCAACCTGCTCATCCTCGACGAGCCGACCAACCATCTCGACATCGACGCGCGCAACGAGCTGTTGAACGCGCTCAACGATTTCGAGGGCGCGGTGGTGCTGGTGAGCCACGACCGAAGGCTGCTGGACGCGACGGCGAACCGGCTGATGCTGGTGTCGGGCGGACGGGTCGAGCCCTTCGACGGCGATCTCGACGACTACCAGCGCTTTTTGCTGGCGGCCGGCGCCGCGCCGGCCCAACGCGCGGCCGTGAAGCCGAAGGCCGAAACGCGCGGCGGCGACGGCCGGCGGCGCAATCTCAAGCCCCTGAAGCAGCGCGCCGACAAGGCCGAACGCGACGTCGCCGCGCTGAGCGAGGAGATCAAGACCCTCGACGCGGCCTTGGCCGCGCCCGATCTTTTCCGGCGCGACCCAGCCAAGGCGGCCGAGCTCGCCCGGCAACGCGCCGCCGCCGCCCATGCGCTCGACCTGGCCGAATCGGCGTGGCTTGCGGCCAATGACGAATACGAAAGCGCGGCGGCGGATTGAGGCGGCGAAGCACAGGCAACGCGTCACGTAGCACCTGACGTGCGAAGCAAAGAAGGATGAAGATCGCGCCGCTATGCGGCTTTCCGCCCATCGGCAATGCGTTAACTTTGCACCATGGAATTGCCTTATTCCCGCGATAGATTTAAGCCGCATAAAATCCCGAAACCCCGAAATGAGGCCGTCATGATCCGCAGATTTGCGTTATCCGCTTTGTTCCTGGCTGTGATCGCCGGCACGCCCTTCGTGGCGCCCGTCAGCGCTGTCGCCCAGCAAGGCCAAGACCAGCAGAACCTGGTCGACAAGGCCGCCTCCGTGGTGGCGCCGATGCGCAGCGACCCGAATTTCACCTATTCCGGCAGTCTGCTCGCCCGCGCCAAGGCGCTGATGATCGTGCCCGAATTGTCCAAGGGCGGCTTGATCGTGGGCGGCCAGGGCGGCGCCGCGGTGCTGGTGGTGAAACGGCCCGACGGAAGCTGGAGCGACCCCGCCTTCTATTCGATCGGCGGCGGCACGCTGGGCTTGCAGGCGGGATTTCAGCAGTCGCAAACCGTCTTCTTCATCATGACCGACCGCGCGCTCGACCAATGGATACGCAATCAGGTCAAGTTCGGCGGCCAGGACGGCGTGGGCGTCTTCGTGGTCGGCCAGGAGAACAAGCAGAACTCGCTTACGGCGGAATCCGCCGACGTGGTGGCCTGGGTGCATGCCACCGGCGCCTATGGCGGGATCAACATCGAAGGCACCTCGATCTCCTTCGATGACGGCGCCACGACGAAATACTATGGTCAGCCGCTGACGCCCGACCAGGTCTTCAGCGGAGCCGGACACCATCCCGGCGCCGGCCGGCTTAGGAACGCGCTCACCGGCAAGTGACGCGGACCTAACCCGGAGCAGAAGGAATAGTCATGGCCGACGAGCACGTCACCGCGCATATCGAAACCCTCGCGCACGAGGAACACGCGCTGTTCGAGAAGGAAGCGGCCGGCAACGCGACCGACGCCGACCGCGCGCGGCTGCGCCAGGTCGAGACCCTGCTCGACCAGTGCTGGGATCTGTTGCGCCAGCGGCGCGCCAAGCGGGAATTCGGCCAGAAGCCGGGCGAGGCGCGGGCGCGCGACCCGAAGACGATCAAGAACTACCTCGGCTGAGCCGCGCCGGCGTGGCACTTGACGTGCGAACCCAAGCCGCGGGATAGCTGCGAGATCTAGCGCAGCGAAAGGGCCGCCCTTTTGAGCGACGACTCGCCGCAGAAGAAATCTCCCAGTTACCGGCTGCCGGCGACGGACACCGATTTCCTGATGCGCGACGAGTTGCGCGCCATCCGCTTCGCGCTTGAATACGCCAAGGCCGAATTGCTGTTGCGCGACTGGGGTATCCGTTCGACCATCATCGTCTTCGGCGGTGCGCGCATGCCCTCGCCCGAGCGGGTCGAAGCGGCGCGCGCGGCAAAAAGCCAGGACCTGGCGCGGCTCGAGCGCCAGGTGGTTTATTACAATGCGGCGCGGGAATTCGCCCGCATCGCCTCGGAGCGCGGCGGGGCGTTGTCGCCGCACGACCGCAAGCGCGACAACGTCATCGCCACCGGCGGCGGGCCGGGCATCATGGAAGCGGCCAACCGCGGCGCGTTCGAGGCGGGCGCGCCTTCGATCGGATTCAACATCGCGTTGCCGCACGAGCAGGAGCCCAACCGCTATTCGACGCCGGCGCTGACCTTCCAGTTCCATTATTTCGCCATGCGCAAGATGCACTTCGCCATGCGCGCCAACGCGCTGGTGGTGTTTCCCGGCGGTTTCGGCACTCTGGATGAACTGTTCGAGATGCTGACCCTGGTACAGACGCGCAAGGCGCCCGTGGTGCCGGTGGTGCTGTTCGGCGAGGATTATTGGCGGCGCGTGATCGATTTCCAGGCGCTGGTCGAGGAGGGCATGGCCGATCAAGCCGACCTGGAATTGTTCGAATTCGCCGACGATGCCGAGCATGCCTGGCGGATCCTGCAAAGCCGGGGTCTCGACGCGCATACGCAGCCCGATAAATAATAAATAAGATGGATCTCGCAGTCGGAAGCTACGGCTGGGCGATGTGGAACGGGCGGCGGCTCCAATGCGCGCTCGGCCGCGGCGGCGTCAAATCGGACAAGCGCGAGGGCGACGGCGCCTCGCCTTCCGGATCCTTTTTCATGCGTAGCGTGCTTTACCGCCCCGACCGCGAGGCGCGCCCCGTAACCAAGCTTTCCGCGCGCGCGCTCGCGCCGGCGGATGGCTGGTGCGACGATCCGGCCGATCCCGCCTATAACCGCGCCGTCCTTCTGCCGTACCAGGCGCGCGCCGAAAAACTCTGGCGCGCGGACCGGCTTTACGACCTGGTGGTGCCGCTGGGCTATAACGATGACCCGGTTCAACCCGGACGCGGCAGCGCGATCTTCCTGCACCTCGCCAGGGACGATTACGGCCCGACCGAAGGCTGCATCGCGCTCAAGCGCGCGGATCTGCTGGCGGTGCTGGCGGAGGCCGATGCGGCCAGTCGCGTGACGATCGCCCTTTAGGCCGGGCGGGGGCCGAAGATCGCCGTGCCGACGCGAATATCTGTTGCGCCCTGGGATATCGCGATCTCGAAATCGGCGCTCATGCCCATGCTGAGTTCCTTCAAGCCGTTGCGCGCGGCGATCGCGGCCAGCAGGGAAAAATGCGGCGCCGGGTTTTCATGAACCGGCGGAACGCACATCAGGCCCCGGATCGGCAGGTTCCAGCGCGCGCGGCAGTCTTTGATGAACGGATCGGCCGCTTCGGGCGCGATCCCGGCCTTTTGCGGCTCATGGCCGGTATTGACCTGGATCAGGCATGCGGGCCGCCGGCCGGTTTTCGCCATGGCATGGGCCAGCGTCTCGGCCAGGTTGGGCCGGTCGACGGTCTCGATCACGTCAAACAGCGCCACCGCATCGGTCGCCTTGTTGGTCTGCAACGGACCGACCAGGTGGAGGACGAGATCGGGATATTCGGCCTTGAGCGCCGGGTATTTGGCGTGGGCTTCCTGCACCCGGTTCTCGCCGAAGACGCGTTGGCCTTGGGCCAGGGCCACCCGGATGGCAGCGGCATCCTGGGACTTGGAAATGGTTACCAGCGAAATGCCGGCGGGGTCGCGGCCGCAGGCCTCGGCGGCCCGGACCAGCCGCGCGCGCACCGCCGCCAGGTTACCGGCGATGCGGGTTAAATAATTGGAATATTTCGTTTTTTCCATGTCCAACGGGGTCCGGACGCGCGCTCAAGCGGTGAAGACATAGCGACATGCCGCTTGTCTTGGGTATAAGATTATTTGGTGAACCCGGACCGGCAAGGTTTCGGGGGAGAGCGCTTAAGGAGCCGTTGGTCATGTCCGCGAGAGTTGCATTCCTGTGCCTATCGGCCGGGCTGGTTCTGTCCGGTTGCGGGCTGTTCGCCAGCGACCGCTACGCCCCCGGCACCGATCCCGACGCGCAGCGCCGCGCCGAGGATCCCTACGGCAACGATCCGAAATACATCAACCCCGACGAATACAACCGCAACATGGACGGCAAGAACGCCAGCATCATATCCATGATCTTCTCCGACAACACCACCGCCAACACGAACAACGGCGGCGGCCCGGGCATCGGCGTCAATTCCTATCTGTGGCACGCCACGCTCGACACGGTGTCCTTCATGCCGCTCGCCTCGGCCGATCCCTTCGGCGGCGTCATCATCACCGATTGGTACAGTCCGCCCACCTCGCCGAACGAACGCTTCAAGGTCAACGTCTTCATCCTCGGCCGCGAATTGCGCGCCGACGGCGTGAAGACCAGCGTGTTCCGCCAGACGCGCGACCAAAAGACCGGCAACTGGATCGACGCGCAGGTGGATCAGAATACCGCCAGCGATCTCGAGAACGCAATTCTCGCGCGCGCCCGGCAGATGCGTCTGAGCACGGCGCAGAAATAACCTCAGGCCAAGCGTTCCCACGCCCGATGGCGCGGTACAACGCCAAGGAAACCGAAGAGAAATGGCAGGCGGTCTGGCGCGAGCGTAAAAGCTTCGAGGTCGAGACCGATCCGCGCCGCGCCAAATATTACGTGATGGAGATGTTCCCCTATCCCTCGGGGAAGCTCCATGTCGGCCACGTGCGCAACTACACCATGGGCGACGTGGTGGCGCGCTACAAGCGCGCGCAGGGATTCAACGTGCTGCATCCGATGGGTTGGGACGCCTTCGGCCTGCCGGCCGAAAACGCGGCCATATCCTCCAAGGTCCACCCCAAGGAGTGGACCTACGCCAACATCGCCGTCATGCGCGACCAGTTGAAGCGCATGGGCATCGCCTATGACTGGCGGCGCGAGATCGCCACCTGCGATCCCGACTATTACCGGCACGAACAGAAGATGTTCCTCGATTTCCTCAAGGTGGGCCTGGCCTACCGCAAGGAATCCTGGGTCAACTGGGACCCCGAGGAGAACACCGTCTTGGCCAACGAGCAGGTGATCGACGGCCGCGGCTGGCGTTCCGGCGCGCCGGTCGAGAAACGCCTGCTGTCGCAGTGGTTTCTGAAGATCACCGACTTCGCCGAAGAACTGTTGGCCGCGCTCAAGGATTTGCCGCGCTGGCCCGAGCGCGTGCGGCTGATGCAGGAGAATTGGATCGGGCGGTCGGAAGGCGCGCGGGTGTTCTTTGCCCTCGCCGGAAGAAAAGACCGGCTCGAAGTCTTCACCACGCGGCCCGACACGCTCTTCGGCGCGTCATTCCTGGCGGTTGCGCCCAATCACAAGCTGGCCGATGAATTGGCCAAGAGCGACCTGCGGCTCCAGGAATTCATCGCCGAATGCAACCGCATGGGCACCAGCGAGGCGGTGTTGGAGACGGCGGAGAAGAAGGGCTATCTGACATCGGTCAAGGCGGCGCATCCCTTCGAGCCAAGCCGGAATCTCCCGGTCTATGTCGCCAATTTCGTGCTGATGGAATACGGCACCGGCGCGATCTTCGGCTGTCCGGCGCATGACCAGCGCGATTTGGAATTCGCGCGCAAATACGGCCTTGCGGTCACGCCGGTGGTGTTGCCCCCGGGTGAAGACTTGAAGACGTTCTCGATCGGGAATGAGGCCTATACCGGCGACGGTCAGGCGATCAATTCCGGGTTTCTCGACGGTCTCGACGTCGCATCGGCCAAGCGCGCGGCGATCGCGCGGCTGGAAAATCTGGGCTCGGGCGCGGGCGCGACCGTCTGGCGTCTGCGCGATTGGGGCGTGTCGCGCCAGCGTTATTGGGGCTGTCCGATCCCGGTGATCCATTGCGGGAAATGCGGCATCGTCCCGGTGCCGGAGAAGGATCTGCCGGTGACGCTGCCGGACGACGTGACCTTCGACCAGCCGGGCAACCCGCTCGCCCGCCACCCGACCTGGAAGCACGTTTCCTGCCCGCAATGCGGCGGCAACGCCGTGCGCGAAACCGACACCTTCGACACCTTCTTCGAGAGTTCGTGGTATTTCGCGCGCTATTGCTCGCCGCGCTCGGACAAGGCCTTCGAGCGCCGGGACGTCGATTACTGGATGCCGGTCGACCAGTATATCGGCGGCATCGAGCACGCCGTGCTGCACCTGCTCTATTCGCGCTTCTTCGCCCGCGCGCTCGAACGCTGCGGCTATTGGAAGATCGCGGAGCCTTTCGCCGGATTGTTCACCCAAGGCATGGTTTGCCACGAGACCTATCAGGACCGGGACGGCCACTGGCTCTTTCCCGAGGAAGTGCGGCACGACGAGGCCGGCCGCCTGACCGGCCCCGGCGGCGGCCCGGTTTCCGCCGGCCGACTCGAGAAAATGTCCAAGTCCAAGAAGAACGTGGTCGGGCTCGAATCCATTGTCGAGGCCTTCGGCGCCGACACGGCGCGGCTTTACCTCCTGTCCGACAGCCCGCCCGAGCGCGACCTGGAATGGACCGATGCCGGCATCGAGGGCGCCTGGCGCTACGCCAACCGCCTGTGGCGGCTGGTCTCCGAAAGACCCTCGCCCTTGCCGGCGCCCGGTGCCAAAATACCCAACGACCCATCCGGAGACGACCAGAGGCTGCGCCGCGTGACCCACCAGACGGTATCCTTCGTCACCGAGGACCTCGACCGCTTCCATTTCAACAAGGCGGTGGCGCGGCTGCGCGAGCTGACCAACGCCGTCGAGGAGAACGTCCGGGCTTCGGGCGCGGTCCTGCGCGAAGGCCTCGAGACGACGGTGCGCCTGTTGTCGCCAATGATGCCGCATCTCGCCGAGGAATTGTGGCAGGCGCTGGGGCACCGGGAGCTCCTGGTCGACCAGCCCTGGCCCAAGGCGGACCCGGCCCTCCTTCTGGCCGAGACGGTGACGCTGGCGGTGCAGGTGAACGGCAAGCTCCGGGGCACGGTCGAGCTGCCGCGCGACGCCGGCGAGGGCGACGCCCGGGCCGCGGCGCTGGCGCTCCCGAACGTGATCAGCGCGCTCGGCGGCCGCGCGCCGCGCAAGACCATCGTCGTGCCGAATCGGATCGTCAATGTCGTGGTCTAGGCGCGCCCTGCTGATCGCCCTGACGGCTTCACCGCTGGGCGCTTGCGGTTTCCACCCGCTTTACGGCGGACGCACCGCCGGCGCCTATGATCCCGATCTGGCGGCGATCAAGGTCGTTTCGATTCCCGACCGCGACGGCCAGCTGCTGGCGATGTCCTTGCGCGAGCGGCTCAATCCGCGCGGCGTCAGCATGCCGCAACGCTACGAGCTGCGCACGACGATCACCCTGTCGCGCGGCGATCTCGGCATCGAGCGTAACGCCACCTCGGAGCGCGGCGAGATCAGCGCCATCGCCACCTATTCCCTGGTGGCGCCGGGCGGCGCCATCGTGTTCAACGGCCGCAGCCATACCATCAGCGCCTTCAACATCCTGGAAGACGGCTACGCCACCCAGGTGGCCGAGGACGACGCGCGCGCCCGCGCCGTGAGCGACATCAGCGACGACATGGTGGCGAATCTCTCGCTGTTCGTGCGCAATCGCCGCGCCGCCACGAATTGAGACCCGCGCCTTGAAGCTTGAGCGGCAGCGGATATCCGCTTTCCTCAAATCGCCGGACAAGGCGGCGCGCGCCTGCCTGATCTACGGCCCCGACCGCGGCCTGGTCGCCGAGCGGGCCGAGACTCTCGCCCGCGCCGTCGTGCCCGACATAAGCGACGCCTTCCGGGTGGTTTATCTCGCCCCCGAGGATCTCGGCACGAAGCCGGCGCGGCTCTATGACGAATCGGCGCAGCTCGCGCTCACCGGCGGACGGCGGCTGATCTGGATCCGGGAAGCCGGCGACGCGGCGGGAGCGCCGCTGGCCGCGTTCCTCAAGGACATGCCGCCGGGCGACAGTTTCGTGCTGGTCGAGGCGGGCGATCTGAAGCCGCGTTCGGCCTTGCGCCGCGCCTTCGAGAACGCCGCCAGCGCGGCTTCCATCGCCTGTTATCTCGACGGGCCGCGCGAGATCGAGGCGCTGGTGCGCGAGGTGCTGGGATCGCACCGGGTTACCGCCGACGCCGCGGTGGTGCAATACCTGGTCGCGTCCCTGGGCGGCGACCGCATGATGAGCCGGCGGGAGCTGGAGAAGCTCGCGCTTTACGCCGGCGACGGCGGCCGGATCGGTTTCGACGACGCGGCGAGCGTGGTCGGCGACAGCGCCGAGCTTTCGCTCGACGACGTGGTGCTGGGCGCGGCCGAAGGCGACACCGCGGGCTTCGAGCGCGCGCTTCACCGCGCCCTGGCCGAGGGCGAGGCGCCGGTGCGCATTTTGCGCGCGGCGATGCGGCATTTCGAGCGGCTGCACCGCGCCGGGGCCAGGCTGGCCCGGGGCGGTTCCGAAGAGGACGCGATATCGAGCCTGCGCCCGCCGCTGTTCTTCAAGGTGAAGGACCGCTTCAAGCGCCAGTTGCGGCTGTGGCCGCCCCGGCGCGCGGCCGCCGTGCTGGGCGCGCTCACCGAGACCGAAATCCGGGTGAAAAGCGCCGGCATGCCGGCCGAGACCCTGACCCGCGCCGCGCTGTTGCGCATCGCGCGCGGCGCCCTCGGCGCGGCCCGCGCCAAGGCCTAACCGGCCGCGGCCCGGGCGAAAGCCTAGAATTTCCCGCCGTTTTTGCGGGTGAATATCCGCCTGCCGTCCGGCGTCGGCACCGCCCTTATGTCGTCGTCGGGATATTCGACCGCGTCGTTGGCGCTGCGGTCGCCGATCTCGAGATACCAGACGTCGCGCGGAGTGCGGTTGACTAGGCAATGGGCATCGCCCGAACCCGCCGGAAATCCCGCGCACAGGCCGGGCTTTAAGGGCGTCTCGCCGGAATCGGTGATCAGCACCGGTTCGCCCTCGAGCACATAGATGAATTCGTCCTGCGCCGAATGGGCGTGGCGCAAGGCCGATTCGCCGCCGGGTTCGAGCCGCGTGAGGTTGACGCCGAAATTGCGCAAGCCGAAGAGATCGCCCAACGGCCGCTTGTGCCGCTTCTTCATGCGCGAATAATAGGGCTCGGGATAGTTCGACGGCTTGGGATTGGGCGCGGCTTCGCGCGCCGCGATCGCGGCCGGCCGTTTATCCGCGGCCATCAGCGTTTCGCCCGCAGTTTCTTGAGAACCTCGTCTAATTGATCAAGCGATAAATAGCGTATGGACAGCGTGCCGCCCTTGGTGCCATGGGCGATCGTCACCTTGAGGCCGAGGCTGCGCGACAACTCACGCTCGATGGCGAGGGTGTCCGGATTCTTGCGTGCGATTTTCCTGCCGCCGCGTTCGGTTTTGACCAGGCCCTCGGCCTCGCGCACGTTCATTTCCTGCTCGATGATTTTCCGCGCCAGCGCCGCCGGGTCGCGCGCGGTGACGAGCGCGCGGGCGTGGCCGGCCGAGAGCCGTCCGTCGCCGAGCATCTGTTGCACCGGCGCAGGCAGGTTCAAAAGCCGCAGCGTGTTGGCGACATGGCTGCGCGACTTGCCGAGCGCCGATGCCAGCGCGTCCTGCGTGTGCTTGAACTCGTCGATCAGGCGTTTGTAGCCGAACGCCTCTTCGATCGGCGTCAGATCCTGGCGTTGGATGTTCTCGACCAGCGCGATTTCCAACGCCTCGCGGTCGCCCAAATCGCGCAGCACCGCCGGCACCTCGTGGAGCCGCGCCTTCTGTGCCGCGCGCCAGCGCCGCTCGCCGGCCAGGATTTCGAACGCGCCCGGCTTGCCGGGATAGGGCCGCACCAGAATGGGCTGGAGAATGCCTTGGGCGACGACGCTGTCGACCAATGATTTCATGGTCTCGTCGTCGAAATTCTTGCGCGGCTGGAAACGGCCGGGATGGATCTGGTCGATGCGCAGCCGCATCTCGCCCCGGGCGCCGGGCTCGGGTGGGGTTTTTTCCTCGCCCAGCAGCGCCGACAGGCCGCGGCCGAGACCGCGTTTCTTGGCCGGCTCGTTCATCCCCCCCTCCACTTCACGACGCCAGCGCCCGCTCGCGGCGCAGCAGCTCGCCCGCCAGATGGACATAGGCCTGGGAGCCCGGGCAGTGGAAATCGTAGAGCAGCACCGGCGTGCCGTGCGACGGCGCCTCGGAGATGCGCACATTGCGCGGGATCACGGTCTTGTAAACCTTGGTGCCGAAATGTTCGCGCACATCGGCCGCGACCAGGTCGGACAGGTTGTTGCGCTTGTCGAACATGGTCAGCACCACGCCCTGGATTTCGAGCGCCGGGTTGAGGCTGGCCCGGACCCGCTCGATGGTGTGCATGAGATGGGACAGGCCTTCGAGGGCGTAGAATTCGCACTGCATCGGCACCAGCACCGACTGGGCCGCGACCAGGGCGTTCAGGGTCAAAAGCCCGAGCGATGGCGGGCAGTCGATCAGCACATAGCCGAAATCGCCCAAGCCGCCGCTGAGCGCGTCGCGCAGCCGGAATTCGCGCCGATGCTCCTCGACCAGCTCGAGCTCGGCCCCTGCCAGTTCGACCGAGGCCGGCACCACCGACAGCCGCGGCACCGCGGTGGCGATAATGGCGGCGGCGAGCTTTTTCTCGCCCGACAGCAGCTGATAGGTCGTGATATTGCGCGCCTGGCGGGAAATGCCCAATCCGGTCGAGGCGTTGCCTTGGGGGTCGAAATCGATCAACAGCACCTTTTCGCCCGCTGCCGCCAGGGCTGTAGCCAGATTGACGGCGGTGGTGGTCTTACCCACGCCGCCCTTCTGGTTGGCAATGGCGATCACCCGCGCAGTCATGAGGCGGCCGCGCTTGTTTCACGTGAAACAGCCCCGAGTCGCAGGATGATTCCGGCCGGATCGGCGCGCGAGGGCAGGGTTTCCGCATTCATCCGCCAATTCATGCGCGCCTCGGTCAATTCCCCTTCCGCCGCCTTGCCCTTGAGGAACAGGCATTGGCTGTGAGACGTGAGGAATGACTCAGCTATATAGAGGAGTTGATTAAGGGGCGCCACTGCCCTGGCAACCACGATATCGGCCTTGAACGGCGCTATTTTCTCGGCGCGCGCGGCATGGATGGTGACGTTGGCGGCCGCCGTCACCCGCTTGGCCTCGCGTAAAAAGGCCGCTTTGCGCTGGTCACTTTCGATCAGATGGACCTCGGTCACGCCCAGAATCGCCAGCACCAGCCCCGGCAGCCCGGCGCCGCTGCCGAGATCGGCCAGGATTCGGGTTTTTTCCGGCAAGAGCGGAAAAAGCTGGGCCGAGTCGAGGATATGGCGGCGCCAGACATCGCCCAGGGTGTTGGCCCCGACCAGGTTGATGCGCCGGTTCCAGACCGTCAGCAAAGCCACATAGGCCTGGAGCCGGGCCAGTGTTTCACGTGGAACATTGGCGATCTTGGCGAAACCGACTTCGCTCAGGCGGGTACTGAGCGGCCGGATTCGGGCCGGCGGCGGCGCGGGATTCACGCCGGAACCGGCAGGTCCCGCCCCCGCCGGGACCCATGCCTGACGTGGCGCAGCAACGCCACCAGCGCCGCCGGCGTCACACCCGAAACACGCGCCGCCTGGCCCAGGGTTTCCGGCCGGACGGCCGAAAGCTTGCCGCGGATCTCGGACGACAGGCTGCCGATCTGCGCGTAATCGAGGTCGCGCGGCAAGGTGAGCGCCTCGTCGCGACGGAAGGCGGCGATCTCCTGGTTCTGCCGGTCGAGATATCCGGCGTAACGGCCGTCGATCTCGATCTGCTCGGCGATGTCGGCGGGAATTTCGGCCAGCTCGGGCCAGAGGGCGGATAGCCGGGCGAGGTCGATGCCGGGATAGGCCAGCAGCTCGGCGGCCGAACGCGCTATGCCGTCGGCATTGACGGTCAAACCCGCGCGGCGCAACGCCGAGGGGCTCATCGCCAGACGGCGGATCTGTTCCCGCGCCCGGGCCAAACCCGCCGCTTTGGCGGCAAAGGCCTGTTCGCGCGCCCGCCCGACGCAGCCAAGTTCCAGGCCCAGCGGCGTCAGCCGCTGGTCGGCGTTGTCGGCGCGCAGGGTCAGGCGGTATTCGGCGCGCGAGGTGAACATGCGATAAGGCTCTTCCGTGCCCTTGGTCACCAGATCGTCGATCAGCACGCCGATATAGGAGCTGGCGCGGTCGAGCGTGAAAGCGGCGGCCCCAGACACGAACAGCGCCGCATTGAGGCCGGCGATCAGCCCCTGGGCCGCCGCCTCCTCGTAACCGGTCGTGCCGTTGATCTGCCCGGCCAGGAAAAGCCCAGGGATTCTGCGGGTTTCCAGGCTCGGCCGCAATTCGCGCGGGTCGACGAAATCATACTCGATGGCATAACCCGGCCGGATCATGCGCGCATTTTCCAGGCCCGGAATGGTCTGCAACAGCGCCGCCTGGACGTCCCGCGGCAGCGAGGTCGAGATGCCGTTCGGGTAAACGGTGTCGTCGTCCAGCCCCTCGGGCTCGAGGAAGATCTGGTGCCGCGGGCGCTCGGTAAAGCGCACCACCTTGTCCTCGATCGAGGGGCAATAGCGCGGGCCGATGCCTTCGATCTGGCCCGAATACATCGGCGCGCGGTGAAGATTGGCGCGGATCAGATCATGCGAAGCCGGGGTGGTGCCGGTGATGGCGCAGTTGATCTGCGGCGTGGTGATGCGCGATGTCAGGAACGAGAAAGGCGGCGGCGGTTCATCGCCGGGTTGGGATTCAAGCGCGGCCCAGTCGATGGTCTTGCCGTCGAGCCGCGGCGGCGTTCCGGTCTTGAGCCGTCCCATGCGGAATGCGCAACGCGCCAAAGTTTGCGCGAGGCCGATGGCGGGCTTTTCGCCGACGCGGCCGGCGGAAATTTTTTCCTCGCCGATGTGGATAAGTCCGCGCAGGAAAGTGCCGGTGGTGATGACCACGGCGCCCGCCTCGATGCGCTCGCCGGTTGCGGTGACGACGCCCCGCACGCCGCCGCCGGCATCGCGGATCAGATCCTCGGCGGCGGCTTCGCGGATGGAAAGCTTGGCGCGCGCGGCGAGCAGGTCCTGCATCGCGCGGCGGTAGAGCTTGCGGTCGGCCTGGGCGCGCGGGCCGCGCACCGCGTAACCCTTGCTGCGATTCAAAACGCGGAACTGAATCCCGGCGCGGTCGATGGTGCGCGCCATGAGGCCGTCGAGCGCGTCGATCTCCCGAACCAGATGCCCCTTCGCGAGGCCGCCGATCGCCGGGTTGCACGACATTTCGCCGATCGTGGCCCGGCTATGCGTTAGCAGCAGCGTCGCCGCGCCCAGCCGCGCCGCCGCGTCGGCCGCTTCGCAGCCGGCATGACCGCCGCCGATGACGATGACGTCGAAGCGGTTTTGCGTCGGGGTGTCCATGCGGCGCAATCTAGTCAAGGCGGCCCGATGTTTCACCCGATGTTTCACGTGAAACAGGCGCGGCGCCGAAACCGGAAATGCGGATGTTTTCGGGAATTGAAATTAACCATTTCTTAAGTCATAATCAGTAATTCGTTAACCAATGAGCAAAAATTCGGCAGGGCCCACAGTAATGACAGAATAAAGGCGGAACTGCCCTATATATTGACCGAATCAAACGATTCGGGCCTGAAACGTCCCAGGAACTAATACTATATGCTGTGGTGGATATCCTGACAAATCGCAATATGTTCTTGGTTTTTACTTGGCCTGATCTTGATCAATGGCCGATTCGTCCGCTCGTTTACGATATTAGGCGGTGAGGGACCAAACTGAAGACTAAAGCTGAAGAACCCAAAATATAAGCCAGTATTTAGTGTGTTCAGGACGTCGATACTACTAAATATAGTTCCTGAGTAGTTAACAGATCTTGACGATTTGTAATAAATTTCGTCATTTACACGCCATGATGTGGTTCCTTCACTACAAGACCGGGGAAGTGGAAGGCTTGCGGGCGGTTAGTACTTTGCCGCTTGCGGTCAAGCACGCTTGCGAACTTCTCGAACGCGGTGTGGAGGTTGGGGGGATCGAAGGCAGCGGCGGACTCAAAGGCATCAGCGCCGACGAGATCCGTGCCGCTTACGCCGAG
>Ga0209333_1000936_pt1 | contig 14954 bp, 14 predicted proteins | sample BlaSpr_A8_OM2_O3_FD_187982 | JGI IMG/M metagenome (GOLD analysis project Ga0209333, IMG submission 187982) | Forest soil microbial communities from Thunder Bay, Ontario, Canada - Black Spruce, Ontario site 2_A8_OM2_O3 (SPAdes) (version 2) | ecosystem: Environmental > Terrestrial > Soil > Boreal... | reverse complement strand
CGGAGGCTTGCGTGAGCAGGCTGCGCAAGTCGGGCGCGACGATATCGACGACGTTCCTGGCCAGCGCCTCGCGCTCGCCAATCGCGACGCTGTGGCGGACGGCCTGCTCGATCCAGTCTTCGTTGCGCCCGCGCTGCTGCGCGATCGCGCGCGCAAAGGTCGCGGTGAAGTTCTCGACCTTCTGACCCATCGCGCCCTGGATGTCCTGGCCGCCCTCCTCGACCGGATGCGCCGCGCCAATCGTGGTGCCCGGCGCCATCGCGGCGACATTCGCCGCTTCTGTGATGAAGGTGCCAGCGGACGCGGCGCTGGCCCCCGAGGGCGCGACGTAAACGATCACGGGGAGCGGCGCTGCGAGAATAGCCTTGACGATCTTCTGCGCGGAGTTGAGCAGTCCGCCCGGCGTGTCGAGCTCGATCACGAGCGCGCTTGCGCCTTCGGTGTTTGCGGAAGCGAGCGAATCCTCGATGTAGGACGCGGTCGCGGGATTGATCGAGCCGTCAATCGTGATCAGCTCTACCCACGGCGGCGTTGGCCCCGCCGATTTCGAGGGCGCGTCGGCGGCAAGAATTCGTCGCGATGCAAACGTCGCAATCGCGATCGCGAGCGCCGCGACGACGAGAACGAATCTTGCGCGAGTGCTCACGACGGGGAACCGCCGCGGCGCGGAATCGGCATGCCGAGATATTTCATCACTTCCTGAATATCCGCCCACACCAGCCGCTTGTCGCCGGGCGTGCGCAGCAGATACGCCGGATGAAACGTGGGCATGAACCGGATCCCGCGAAAATCCTGCCAGTTGCCCCGCAACTTGCTGATGGGAATCTTCACCTTGAGGACCGCCTGCACGGCGAAGGTGCCGAGCCCGACGATCGCGCGCGGCCGCACGAGATCAATCTGGCGAAACAGAAAAGGCTCGCACGCGGCGACCTCGTCGGGCTCAGGATTTCGATTGTCGGGCGGGCGGCACTTGATCACGTTGCAGATGTACACGTCGGCGCGGTTGAGACCCATCCCGCGCTCGATGATGTCGGTCAGCAACTGGCCGGCGCGGCCAACGAACGGCTCGCCGCGGGCGTCCTCGTCGGCGCCGGGCGCCTCGCCAACGAACATCAAATCCGCGTTGGGATTGCCGACGCCGAAGACAAGATTGGTGCGGCGCGGTGCGAGCTTGCATCGCTGGCAATCGCCGATAAACGCGCGCAACTCGTCGAGCGTCGAAGATTTTTCGAGTCCCGGATACTTCGAGAACAGTTCGGTCGCCATCGGCGCAGCATCAGGTTTGATCAATGGAGGAACAGACGCGGCGGGAATCGGACGCCCCGCAGGAGACGCCGACGCGGGCAGCCCCTCCATGCCCTCCTCGCGCAACTGCTCGACGTAGTCGCGGATCGTGGCGACCAACGTGCGGCGATCGAGCGGCGATGACGCGTCCATTCGAGGGTTATCTGACGGCGCGCAGCCGCGAGGATTTCTCCGCGCGGCCCGACTTCGGTTTGGCAGCGCGGAGCGCGACGATTCGATCGAGGATCAAATCGGCGACCGCGTCCTTGGACATCTGCGGATGGCTCTGGGAGCTACCGTCGGCGCCGATGAGCGTGACGATGTTGGTATCGACTTCGAAGCCGGCGCCCTCGCGCGTCACGTCGTTGGCGACGATAAGGTCCAGTCCTTTGCGCTTGAGTTTGGCCCGCGCATTGGCTTCGAGGTCGCCGGTCTCAGCCGCGAATCCTATGAGGATGCGTGCGCCCTTCTTCGCTGCCAGCCGCGGCATCTCGTCGGCGATCGATTCCATCTCGAGCCGCAGTCCGCGCGCGTCCTTCTTGATCTTGCCGCCGGCCGGATTTGCGGGACGAAAATCCGCAACCGCCGCCGCCATCACAAGCGCGGTGGACCACGGAAAATTGCTGGACGTTTGAGTGAGCATCGCGGCCGCCGTCACCGTATCGATTCGTTCGACGCCAAATGGAGTTACGAGCGCCGACGGTCCCGCGACGATTCGCACTGCCGCACCGCGGCGCCAGGCGGCGCGCGCGATCGCAAAGCCCATCTTGCCCGACGAACGATTGGTGACGAATCGCACCGGATCGATCGGCTCCTGCGTCGGGCCTGCCGTCACCAGGATGTTCTCGCCCGCGAGATCCTGCACGGAAAGCATCTTCTCAACTTCCGCGACGACGATCACAGGGTCCGGCAGGCGCCCCTTGCCCTCGTACCCGCACGCGAGTGCGCCCTCGCCTGGCTCGATTATCACGGCACCACGCGATCGGAGCCTGGCCAGGTTCTCGGCGACCGTCGGATGTTCGTACATGTGCACGTTCATCGACGGAGCAAACGCGACCTTCGCGCGCGTGGCGAGCAACACCGTCGTTACGATGTCGTCGGCGATACCCACGGCAGCCTTGGCGATCACGTCAGCCGTCGCGGGCGCGATCACGATCGCGTCGGCGCTGTCCGCGAGTCGAATATGGCCGATTTCGGATTCCTGCGTCAGCGAGAACGTGTCGGTGGCGACGGGATTCGCGCTGAGCGTCTGCAGCGTGAGCGGCGTGATGAACTCAGTGGCGTTGCGCGTCATCATCACGCGGACATTCGCGCCCGCGGTGACCAGCAGACGCACGAGTTCCGCGGACTTGTAAGCGGCGATTCCACCACTCACGCCGAGCACGATCGTCTTGCCGTCAAGCACGCCCATCGAGCATTGATTCTAATGCGCCGCACGCGCGCGCGAAACGGGGGCAAATCGACTGTCAGTCGTAGTATTCGAGCCCGAGATGCGTGATCAGTTCCTCGCCGCGCATCCATCGCAGCGTGTTCTTGAGCTTCATCAGCTGAATGAAAATGTCGTGCTCGGGATAAATGTTAGGCGCATGCATCGGCGCCTTGAAGTAGAACGACAGCCACTCCTGGATGCCGCGCATGCCCGCGCGATGCGCCAGGTCCATAAACAGCACGAGGTCGAGCACCAGCGGCGCCGCGAGGATCGAATCGCGGCACAGAAAATTGATCTTGATCTGCATCGGATAGCCGAGCCATCCGAAGATATCGATATTATCCCACCCTTCCTTCGAGTCGCCGCGCGGCGGGTAGTAGTTGATTTTCACCGAGTGGAACACGTCGCCGTAAAGTTGCGGATGCAGCTCGGGCTGAAGGATTTGGTCGAGCACCGACAGCTTGGTCTCTTCCTTGGACTTGAACGAGCCGGGGTCCTCGAGTACCTCGCCGTCGCGATTGCCCAGGATATTGGTCGAGAACCATCCCGACATCCCAAGCATGCGCGCCTTCAGTCCCGGCGCGATCAGCGTCTTCATGAACGTCTGCCCGGTCTTGAAGTCCTTGCCGCAAATCGGGAGGTTGGTCTCACGCGCGAGCTCGAGCAGCGCGGGCGTATCGGTGGTCAGGTTAGGCGCACCGTTCGCGTAAGGGACTCCCATCTTGAGCGCGGCGTACGCGTAAATCTGGCTCGGCGCGATTTCTGGATCGTTGGCGGCAAGCCCCGTCTCGAAGGCTTTCAACGTTTGATGCACCGCCGCCGGCTGATGGAAGACCTCAGTCGAGCCGCACCAGACCATCACGGTGCGCGCGACGCCGGTGCGCTTCTGGAAATTCCGGATGTCGTCCATCAACATCGCGGCCTTGTCCATCTTGGTGCGCGCTTCCTTGAGATTTGGGCCGCGGATATTGCGCACGTAGTCCTGATCGAAAACTGCATCCATCGGATGAAGTTTTTCCAGCGGCTCGCGCACCTGCTCCAGGAGCCCACGATCGAGCACCGCCGCGTTGAGCGCGGCCTCGTAGGCGCTGTCCTCGTAGATGTCCCAGCCGCCGAATTCGAGATCTTCGAGCTTCGCCAGCGGCACGAAATCCTTGATCAGCGGCGTGCGTCCCTCGGTACGCTTACCGAGGCGAACGGTCGCGAGCTGGGTGAGAGATCCGATCGGCGCGCCGAGGCCGCGCTTGACCGCCTCGACGCCCGCGATGAACGTTGTGCTGACCGCGCCGATGCCGGGAAGCAGCACGCCGAGCTTGCCGTCCGCGGGCGCGATTCGGACGGGACCTTTTGTCGTCAAACTTCAGAGCTCCTTGGCGTCAGCCTTTTCGAAACCGCGACGGGAATTCGGCGCCGAAGGTCTGATCGGGATGGAGCACGCGCGCGCGCTCGATCAGCACTTCTTCGGTCTCGGGAATGTTGGGGTCCGGGATGCAGCAATCGACCGGGCATACAGCCGCGCACTGTTCCTGGTCGAAGAAGCCGACGCATTCGGTGCATTTATCCGGAACGATGTAATAGATGTCGTCCTTGATTGCGGGCTTGTTCGCGCCGTTGAGTTCCCACTGCGCGCCCCCTTCGTAAATCGCCGTGTTGGGGCATTCCGGCTCGCACGCGCCGCAGTTGATGCATTCTTCGGTAATCAGCGTGGACATTTTCCAGCTCCGGGATCGGTCCCTGTTTTGACAAGACGATCGGACCGAACGGCAACAATATCGGCGCGTGACAGGTGGAGCAAGTATTCAAGCCAATAGCCGGTCAGTCGGCGACAGCGTTTGCGATGCGCCGGGCGAGTTCGAGAAACGCGATGCTCGCCGGATGCGCAGGGTTCGCAATTACGATCGGCATGCCGTCGTCGCCGGCCTGTCGCACGTCGGGATAAATAGGAATCCTCGCGAGCAGTTGCGTCCCCTCCTCCGCGGCCATCCGCTCGCCGCCGCCGTAGCCGAAGAGTTCGTCGCGCTCACCGCAATCCGGACAGACGAAATAGCTCATGTTCTCGACCACGCCGAGAATCGGACAATGCACCTGGCGAAACATCTTGACCGCGCGCGTCGCGTCGAGCAGGGCAACGTCCTGCGGCGTCGTCACGATCACACAGCCGTCGAGCGAAACCTGTTGCGCGAGCGTCAGCTGCGCGTCGCCGGTGCCGGGCGGCAAGTCGACGACGAGAAAATCCTGCGAGCCCCACAGCGTGTCCTTGAGAAATTGGCGCACGGCGCCCATCACCATCGGCCCGCGCCAGATTACCGGGGCCTTCTCGCCCAGAAAGAATCCGATCGAGATCAGCTTCACGCCATATTTTTCGATCGGATAGAAATTCTGACCGCCCGCCGACTTCGGCCGCTCGTCACCGACGTTGAACATCATCGGCACCGACGGACCGTAGATATCGGCGTCGAGCAGGCCGACGCTGAGCCCCAATCGCGCCAGCGCCACCGCAATATTTGCCGCGACCGTCGATTTGCCGACCCCGCCCTTGCCGCTGCCAACCGCGATGATGTGCTTGGTGCCTTCGAGCCGCACGCGGCCGGTCTTCTCGCCCAGCTCGGCCTCAATCCGATGCACCCGCAACTCGACACTGGGCACGCCAAGGTCGTGCGTCAGCGCGCGATGGATGTCGGCAGCAAGCTCGCGAATCACCTCGTCGCGCTCAGTAACCTGCCGCAGAGTGATCGCATACCCGCCATTGGGCGCAGGCTGCGCATCCTCAACCAGGCCAAGCGCGACAATGTCAGCGGAGTAACCGGGATACTTTACGTGTCCGAGCGCTTCGATAACCGCATCGTTAGATACCTGTCGTGCCACTAATGGAATTATCGCAGATGCATTAGCGCGTCGAAAGCAGCGAAGCTGACAATGATTTAGCGTTCTCGCTTTGCGCTTACTGTTTGACGGTCATCGCGCGGCGAGTTACATTGCTTCATGATCAAGAGCTTTCGCGATTCCCGCGCAAAAGCTCTCTTCGAACGGAAAGACGTGCCGGCGCTGCGGCATATCGAGCGCCCCGCGCGACGGAAACTGGAAGCATTGGACTCGGCAAGGCAACTGGGCGATCTTGCGGCTGCGCGCGGCAACAATCTTGAGGCTCTGAAGGGCGACCGTCTCGGACAGCACAGCATTCGAATCAACGAGCAATATCGAATCTGTTTTGTATGGCATAGGGGAGACGCGGCAAACGTTGAGATAGTCGACTACCATCGATAGGCGATCTGGGCGCTCCGGACGCGAAAACGAGAGGAACTCAATCATGGCTGCAGCGAAAAAACTTTCCCCGATTTTTCCGGGTGAGATCTTGAACGAAGATTATCTGATTCCCGCTGGTATCAGCATCAACCGGCTCGCGATGGACATTCACGTGCCGGTTTCGCGCGTCTACGAGATCGTCAAGGGAGAGCGAGCGATCACTGCCGACACGGCGCTTAGGCTGGCGCGCTATCTCGGCACCACCGCCGAGTTCTGGATGAGCTTGCAGGCGAAGTATGAACTTCGGAAGGCGACCGACGAACGCGCCGCGAAGATAGCCACTGAAGTACGTCCGCTGGCCGCGGCTGGGCGCTGAGCAAGCATCGCCGCCGCTCGCCCCCGCGCCTGAAACCTCACGGCTTCGCCGCTTTGATCGAAAAAAGCGTCGGAATCGGGTCGCCCTCGATATGCCACAGACCGTCGCTGCCTTGCTTCATGAACGGTAAGCGCTGGTGGATGCACCCCGCGAACTCGTGTAGGTACTCGATTCTTAGTCCGGTCGCGGCGAGCGCACTGACGACGTCGCCCAGCCGGTAAATCCATTCGTGAGTCTCGGGGACTGTTTTGCTGTGATCGGAGTAGTCAGGCCCCGGAGGTTCCTCGCACATCGCGGTGTGGAAATACGAAATCTCGAACTCCAGCGCGGTGGTGTCCGCGCGATTGGCGCTCATCTGGGTCAGTGGATGAAATTCCGCGATGTAGAAAAATCCTCCCGGCTTTACGAAATGTGCGGCGATCTCCGACCATCGCTTGATGTCGGGCAACCAGCACAACGCGCCGTAAGACGTGAACACGATGTCGAATTGATCATGCAGAACGTCGGGCGCGTCGTAAATGTTGTATTGCAAAAAGCGCGCGGGAATTTTCAGCTCGCTGCTGATTGAACGCGCGAGCGCGATCGCCTTATCCGAAAAATCCACCCCGGTTACGTTCGCGCCCAAGCGTGCCCACGACATCGTGTCGAGCCCGAAATGGCACTGCATGTGCAACAGCGACTTGCCGCGAACGTCACCGACCTCGCGCAACTCGATCGGCTTCAGGACGTTCTCGCCCGCCTTGAACTCCGCCAACCGGTATCCGCTCGACGCCGCATGAATCCCGGCCATCTGGTTCCACGCGTCGAGATTTGCTCTCAGCCGCTCGTCCATCGCAGATACTAGGGACGCTCCTGGCTGTAGTCCCACGAGACCGTGCGCGACGGTTTGAAGGTCACGACCACGACCTTGTTCCCCTTGAGCGACTTCGCGTACGCCTTACCCAGTTTCTTGCCGAGGTACTCGACCGCCATCCGCTCCGTGCGCTTGTCGTCGATTTTTTCCTCGAGCGTGGCGCGCCCCTTAAGCACCACCGTCTTGTACGGCGCCTTCTTGGTATCGACCACCAGCGTGACGCGTGGATCGCGAACCAAACACTTGTACTTGAACGACTCCGCGCCGGTGTGAAATACGACCTGCCCGTCGGCGAATTCGTACCAGGTCGGCACCGCGTGCGGCGCGCCGTCGGGCGCGGTGACGGCGACGACCGCGACGATCGGCTTCTTGAGCAGCTTCTCGATATCTTTTTTCTTCATCGGCATGGGGACGACGGCTCCTGTGGCGGGCGCGGCAAATTCACTTGCCCTTGAAATTGGGTTTTTGTTTTTCGCGGAACGCGCGGATTCCCTCGCGCACGTCCTCGGACGGATTGGTGATCATCACGTTGAGCGCGGCGTCTTCGAGCGCATTCTCGAGCGTCATATCGCGCTGCTTGTACATCATGCGTTTGGCCAGCCGGATTGCCAAGGGCGGGCCGTCCGCCAAACGCCGCGCGAAATCATTCACGCGCGCCTCCAGTTCCGCATGCGGCACCACTTCGGTCACCAGCCCAAGCTCGAGCGCCGTCTTCGCGTCATACACTTCGGCGAGCAGCGTCATCTTGAGTGCGCGATCCAGTCCCATGAAGCGGGGAAACAGGTACGCTCCGCCTTCATCGCAGAGCAACGCGAATTTGAGCGCCGTGTCCCCGAGCCGCGCCTGATCGGACGCGATTCTGAAATCGCACGACAGCGCAAGCGTCAGCCCGCCCGCGACCGCGGCACCATTAATCGCCGCGATCACAGGCTTATCGAAACGATGGAGCGAGATCACCAGCTGATGAAACCCTTCGCGCATCTCGAGCATGTGTCCCATCGGATGCCCATGGAAGCGCGAGCGGCTCTCCGGCGCGCCGCTGATATCGCCGCCCGCGCAGAACGCGCGTCCGCTGCCCGTGACTATCAGCACGCGCACATCGTCGTCCTGCCGCGCGAGATCGATCGCCGCGCACATCTCCTTGACCATCGTCTCGTTGTAGCCGTTCATCCGCTCGGCGCGGTTGATGGTGATCTTCGCAATGCCGTCGCGCGACCCGTAAATGATTGTTTTGAAATCCATCGTCAGCGACCTCTGTTTGTCTTTGTGTCATTCTGAGCGGAGGCTGCGGTAGCGAAGAATCTCGACCGCCTTTTTTGGCGGGCACAAAACGCGTGGCTAAGTCTTCGGCGCTTCCAAGCTTCGCGAACGCGTCGATCGCAATTGCGCCGCGCTTCGCGCGTCGAGATCCTTCGTTTCGCGGACTCCGCTCAGGATGACGGTCGTGGCTGCGTCCGAGTCAGCTACCTACCCTTAAACGTCGGCGCGCGCTTCTCCAGAAATGCCTTGACCGCCTCGCGATGGTCCTCTGTCCGCCCTGTCATCGTCTGGCCCCACGCCTCGCGATCGAGCAGCTCGTTGAATTCGTGATTCAGCGCCGCGTTGAGATTCGCCTTCATGTAGCCGTACGCGATCGTCGGGCCGTTGGCGATTCGTGACGCGATCGCATGCACCTCGTCGCGGAAGGTCGCCGCCGGCACGACACGATTTGCGAGACCGATCCGCAGTGCCTCGTCAGCGCCGATCACATCAGCCAGAAAGTACAATTCGCGCGCCTTCGCCGATCCCACCAGATGCGTCAGTGACCACGTCCCGCCGTAGTCGCCCGAGAACCCGACCTTGGCGAACGCCGTGCCGAAACGTGCCGCGTCGGACGCGATCCTGATGTCGCACGCCATCGCCAGGCTCAAGCCGGCGCCGGCCGCGGGTCCGTTAACCGCCGCGATCGTCACCTTCGACATCTCGTGCAGCATCAACGACGCCTCTTCGCCGCGACGCAATCCCGCGACGCGATCCTCGATCGTCGCCGCCGCGCCGGCATTGGCACCTTCGTTGCGCTCGCGCATCCCGCCGATATCTCCGCCCGAGCAGAAACCGCGCCCCGCTCCGGTCAGCACGACGGCGCCGATTTCGGGATTGGTCGCGGCGCGCGACAGGTTGTCCACCAGCCCGCCCATCATCTCGGCGCTCATCGCGTTGAGCTTGTCCGGCCGATTCAGCGTGAGGTACAGGACGCGATCTTTAACTTCGGTCAACAGGTCCGCCATTTTAGGCCTCCAAAATTCCGGTTTGTCCTTTCAGTTATCCCTCTGGTACTACTTCACGTCCGCCAGTCTGTCGAGTGCTGCCGCGACTGCCTGCGTTCCGTCGAGGTCGTGGCCGAGCGCCGCAGCCGAGTTGAACACCGACGCCATCAGCGAAAGTCCCGGCAGCGCAAGTCCCGATTCACGCGCGGCTTCGACCACCAACCGGAGGTCCTTGCGAATCAGCTTGATAAAGAATCCGGGCCGATAGTCGCCAGCGATTATCTTCGGCCCGAGATTCGACAACTGCCACGAACCAGCCGCCCCGCCGCCTATCGCCTCGACCACTCGCGACGGGTCGAGACCGCCCCCGCGCGCAAACTTGATAGCCTCGACCGCCGCCTCGAGATTGATCGCGACGGCGATCTGATTGGCCAGCTTGGTCATCTGGCCCGCGCCCGACGCGCCCATGTGCGTGACTCTTTTTCCCATCAGCTCGAACAGCGGACGCGCCCGCTCGAACGCGCCGGCGTCTCCGCCAACCATTATCGCGAGCGTACCGTCGCGAGCGCCGACGTCGCCGCCCGACACCGGCGCGTCCAGGTATTCGACGCCCGCCTGCTTCAGCCGCGACGCGATCCCGCGCTCTGCGGCCGGTGAAATTGTGCTCATATCGACGACGACCTGCCCCGCTTTGAGCGCAGGCTCGATCTTTGCGACGGTCGCCGCGACGTCGGGAGTGTCTGGCACCATGATGAACACGATGTCTGCGCCCGCGACGCACGCGACGGCATCCGCCACGACGTTTGCTCCGTCAGCAGCCAGCGCGCGAGCCTTCTCCGGCGTGCGATTGAAGACGCGCACGCGATGCTTGCCGTTTATCAGCCGCCGCGCCATCGGCGCGCCCATTATTCCAGTTCCGATCCATCCAATTTCCATGTGTGACGCTCCGTAAGAAAAGTGTGAAACGGGCTTTTGTGACGATGACACAAAAACAGTTCTAACAGGGACAAAGTCCCGCATCTTTTTCCTAACATTGGGTGCAGTGGTCACCCTGCCCAAAGAAGCGTGAAACCCGGGCGGGTTTCACATTCAATCAAGTTCCTGATTCCTGATGACTCTCGGAAGAGTCAAATGTATCCAACTCGACCTATTATTTGTGCTTTCTGTGACAATTTTGTTGACACATAGTGTTTATAAGGTGGTCAAGTAGTGTGCATCGCGCTAAAAGATTCTTGGAACAGATAAACACTTGTTACGCATTCGACATAGCGCCGCGACACTCTGCTACGGTTTTGCATGGCTCTCGATGATCACGTTGATCGCGATGGTCGCTATCGCCGAATTGCTCCTGGGCGAGGCCGCCATCAGCGGCGACGCGCTCGACGCGGACCGCCTCGCGCGTCTGAATATCGCGCGGAGGACGCCCCGCTAGCGTTGTCCAATCCAGTCTGAAGTCGCGACCGAGCGCCATCGCGCGCGAATCGCTTCGTACTCCGCGACTGGCAGCGGTCCAGCACCCGCATGCGCGATATTTTGCGCAACGCGCTCGACTCGGGTCGTCCCGACAATCGCGGTTGTCACGCCTGTCGTGCCGAGTGTGAATCGAAGCGCCACCGCGACCGCGTCCTCGACGCCGCGATGCAGAAAATCGTAGTCGAGCTTCTGAAGCCGGTCCCAGTATGGCCGCGTGTACCAGTCGCCGGGCGGCTGTTTGCCGTGACGCCACGCCGCATTGGCGATCGGCCGCTTGACGATCACGCCCATCCCGCGCGCGGCCGCCTTCGGCAGTACGCGCTCGATCGCCTCCTGGTCCGCGATGCTCACCGATATCTGCAGAGTATCGAACGCGCCGCTCTCGACCGCGTACACAGCGTCATCCGAGTCGATGCTGCATCCCACGAAACGCGCCTGTCCGCGTTCGCGTGCCTTGTGCAGAACTTCGATCGCGCGGCCGTCCTTCAGAGTCGCCAGCGGCGGGCTGTGGAACTGCATGACATCGACATGGTCGGTGCGCAGGTTCTTGAGACTGCGCTCGATACTGCGCGCGAGCATCGCAGGCTCCCAATCCGGCTGCGCGTAGCCGCCGGCGCGCTCGGACGCAGACCCCAGCGGCGCATGCCCGCATTTCGTCATGAGTACAACTTCGGCGCGCCTGTTTGAAATCGCCTTGCCGATCAGCGCCTCGCCGTCGGCGTAACACTCGGCGGTATCGATCACGTTGATACCGGCGTCGAGCGCGGTATTCAGAATTTTATCGACGGTCCTCTGCGCGACCGCCTGATAGCCAACCTCAGAACCGCCAAATCCAAGAGTGCTGACCCGAAGCCCGGTCTTTCCCAACACGCGATATTCGATTGCCATAAGTCTGGAAGATATGGGGCGCGAACGATCGAGGCAAAGCGCTAACTGGAGCGGTCGAGCTTGGCACGCAGGCGCGACGCGAGATCGGGCGCTGAGGTCTCGTGTTTGAAATAGACGAAGACTTCGTCGGCGCCGGTAGCGAGCCGCCCGAGATTTTTCACCCACGCGTCGAGGCCGGCCTCATCGTAGGTCTCTCTGCGCAACCGCACATAAACATATGGCGCGGTTCGCTCGAGCGGTGACGCGAGCTTCTCGGTCTCCGCGATACATAGCGCGGCGCCGTTGTCGGCCAGCGCCGCAATCACGGAATCATCAAACCAGCTTCGATTTCTGAATTCGAACGCAGCGCGGATTCGGCCTTTTAGAATTGCAAGAAAATCCTTGAGCAGCGGGAGATCGAGTTTTAAGTCTGGCGGTAGCTGGAAGAGCGCGGGCGCGAGCCGCTCGCCCATCACCGACGCGCGCTCGATGAAAGTGTCGGTGGTTTCTTTGACGTCGCGCAGCTTCGCGAAGTGCGTGATGCGCTGGGGACCCTTCAGCGCGAAGCGAAAATTCGCCGGCGTGCGCGAGGCCCACCCCTCCAGCATTGCGGACTTCGGCATCGCGCGGAAGGTGTAGTTGATCTCGACCGTCGGCATCCGCTCGGCGTAGTACTCGAGCATTTTCGCGCCGGGAAGTTTCTCCGGATAAAAGCCGCCGAGCCATTCCTTGTACGAAAAGCCCGACGTGCCGATCAGGATCTTCGCCTTCGCCATCGCGAGCTTGCCTTTCAACTTGCCGACTTCCTTCAACCTTTGAGCGTTGCCTGCAGGCTTTTGCCTTCGCGCTTGCGGAAGCCGACTGCGACGCTCAACCGTTCGAGATGCTGATCGATGATCTTGCCGCCGAGGCGCACGCGATGCTCAGCGAAAAACTTTTTGATTTCGTCCTCGCGATCGAGCAGCGCGACGACCGCCTCGCACATCCGCGGCAGCGCGTTGTCTGGATATTTGTGGATCATCTCGTCCCAATGGGCGCGCGCAAAGTCCCACGCTTCGTAGCGGGATGCGGGATTGAGCAGCAGCGAATGCATCAGGTACGGCGAGTTTTGCGTTCGCACCTGCCCATCGAGCGTCATCTCCATGGTTTTTCTCAGCAGATCGCGATCGCGGAAATTTGCCAGCGCAAACAGGTAGCGCTGCTCTTCCTGCGGCGTGCGCGGCGCTTTGAACTTCCGCTTGAACTCCTCGTAGCGCGCGCCGTCGCCCGAGTACGCGAGGATGTTCACTAGCGGAGGCATCAGGTCGCGATCCGCTGACTCGGGATTGTCCTCGAAGCGCGCATACAGGTCGCGCGCGTGCTTCTGAACTTCGGGATCGTCGCCGAGTGTGCCGAGCGCGCCGATCAACGTCCCGCGCAACTGGCGCACCAGCTCGCTCTCGCCGGGCTTTGGCTCCCAGCCGAGACGCGCGGCCGCGGGACCGACGATCTCGCGGACCGTCGCCGCGAGCGCGGGCCGGTCCGTGTCGGACGCGATCATGTCGAGATACGCGAACGCGCCGATCAACGCACGCCAAACATTGATATCGGTCTCACCCGTGAACAGACGCGCCATCTTGAGGAATTCGCTGAGCGGTCCGAGTCCCGCGACGGTCGCCGCCCACGTATCGCTCACCAGCCCGAAGCGTTCGATCGGCTGCAATGCGCTCACATTTTTCGTGATCGCCGCAAGCAGCGCAGGCGCGTAATGCACGCGGTAGAAGCCGTGGCCGCCTTCGTTGAGCAGCGCCCATTCGAGCTTGCCCGGGATATCGACGGTCGTCGTTTTTGCGGTGAGCAGCACCTTGTGGGTTGAAATGCCCTTGTCGGTCTGCGCTCGAACCATCACCGGCACATGCCAAAGCTGGTCGTTGTCCTCGGCCAGGTAGAAAAAACGGCGCTGCGAGAGTTTGAGCCCGTGGCCGTCGGCGGCCGGCGACGCGTCGATGATCGGAAAGCCGGGCTGGAAGATCCATGAGTCCATCATCTTGCGCACGGGCTCGCGCGACGCCGCCTCGAGCGCGTCCCACAGGTCGCTCGTCTCGGTGTTGCTGAATTGATGCTTCTTCAGATAGAGCCGGATGCCGTCGCGAAAAACGCTGTCGCTGAGAAACTGCTCGAGCATCCGCAGCACCGCAGCGCCCTTCTCATAGGTCAGGATATCGAACATCGCGCGGCAGTCCTCGGGACTGCGCACCGTGAATTCGATCGGACGCGTGCTGCGCAGCCCGTCGATCGACATCGCCGCCGCGCGCGACACGCTGAAGCTCTCCCATCGCTTCCACTCCGGCTTCCATGCGTCGACCGCCAGCATCTCCATGAAGGTGGCGAATGCCTCGTTGAGCCAGATCCCGTTCCACCATCGCATCGTGACGAGATCGCCGAACCACATGTGCGCGTTCTCGTGCGAGACCACGTCGGCAACCCGCTCGAGCTCGGCGCGCGACGCGGTCTTTTCGTCGGCGAGCAGCGCGGTCTCGCGAAAAGTGATCGCGCCAAGATTTTCCATCGCGCCCGAAGCAAAATCGGGAATCGCAATCAGGTCGAGCTTGTCGCCCGGGTACTTGAGCCCATAGTAGTCGGCGAAATATTTCAGCGAGAACGCGCCAATCTGCTTCGCCCAACTGGTGAGCGACTCCTTGCCGGGAACGTGAACGATTCTGAGCGGCGTGCCCGCGTCGACCGGCGCCGTCGCGTCGAACTCGCCGACGATAAACGCGACGAGGTAGGTGGACATCGCGATCGTCTCCTTGAAGACGACCTCCTTCTTGCCGCCGGCCAGCTTGCGCTCGCTCTCCTGCCCGCCATTGGAAATTGCCGCAAGAGCTTCGTCGACTACCAGCGTGACTTTGTAACTGGACTTGAGTTCCGGCTCGTCCCAGCACGGAAATGCGCGGCGCGCGTCAGTGGATTCGAACTGCGTCGTCGCCGCAACGTGAGTCTTGCCGGACGCGTCCTGGTACTGGCTGCGATAAAATCCGTGCAGCTTGTCATTCAGGATTCCGCGAAACGCAATCTTCAGCGTCCATTCGCCCGGCGCCAGTTTCTCGGCGAATCGCAGATGGGCGCGTTCCTTGGCCGCTTCCAGCTCGGCCTCCGCAGTCAGAGATTTTCCGTTACGTTCGGCGATCACCTTGTCGATTT
>Ga0209333_1000935_pt1 | contig 14956 bp, 15 predicted proteins | sample BlaSpr_A8_OM2_O3_FD_187982 | JGI IMG/M metagenome (GOLD analysis project Ga0209333, IMG submission 187982) | Forest soil microbial communities from Thunder Bay, Ontario, Canada - Black Spruce, Ontario site 2_A8_OM2_O3 (SPAdes) (version 2) | ecosystem: Environmental > Terrestrial > Soil > Boreal... | reverse complement strand
GACGCCGAACAGCTTTCGCAGGCCCTGCTGGACGTGAAGGACAAGCTGGGCCTCTGCCGCGTCTGCAATAACATCAGCGACGGCGAGTTGTGCGTGTTCTGCAGCGATCCCAACCGCGACCAGAAGGTGCTGTGCGTGGTGGAGGAGGCGCCGAATATCCTGGGCATCGAGAGCACGCGGCAGTTCAACGGCCTGTATCATGTGCTGCACGGGGCGCTATCGCCGCTGAAGGGCGTGGGTCCGGAGCAACTCAAGATCAAGAGCTTGGTGGAGCGCATCGGTGCGGGCGGGATCGAGGAGATCATCGCGGCCACTAATCCCACGGTGGAAGGCGAGGCGACGGCGGTCTATCTATCGAAGCTGTTGAAGCCGCTGGGCGTGAAGGTGTCGCGCATCGCCATGGGGATTCCGGTGGGCAGCGACATCGAGTTCGCGGATGAGGTCACGATGTGGAAGGCGATGGAGGGTCGGCGGGAGATGTAGAGGCAGGCGGCACCAGACCGACTTGGCCGTCACGTTTCTCCGGCATGAGCCGGTTCTTCATCCTAGCAAGTTCTTCCTCTATCTCAGCGAGAATCGATAGGTCGCTCCGGGCCCGATTGAGGTCCTTTTTTGCATTCAACCGTTTCTCCTGGGCCTCTTCAAGTGTTGGGGATCGTTCCTTGGTCGTGGTTAGATCGTCGGCCCGCTGCTCCGACCCAGGGCTAAGATCCCGCCAGCGGCCTTGGAGTCCCTTTTTGATACGATCGATCCAACTCGGATTGCTAAGCGCCGCACTATGCTCTTCCTCCGCCCTCTTTACGGTTCTTCCGGCCTCTGCGGAAGCATCCTGCAACACCTCTTCCAGATCCTTAGCGCGTCTTTTCTCGTTCGAAAGGAGGTTCTCGAAATCCTCGGCGGCGCGCTTCCAAGGCTCAAGCGCTGCGCCTGGCGATTCCGGCTGCTTCGGGGCTGGCTGGCATAGGTCTTGCGCGTCTGCCACAAGAAGACCGAAGCGGGCGGCTAATCTCAATCCTCTGAAATCATCCTCTCGGTACGCACTGATTACGTCATTAAAGCCTTGCCGCCCCTTTTCGCGGCGCCCTTCCGTCCTCGCCAGGATCACCGCTCTGTTGTAAGCCGCCTCAGCTTTGAGGCGTCTCTGGGGCGCCGACGGGTTGCTGTCCGATATCGAGGTAGACACCGAACGAAATGCGTCCGCGGCGGATTCCAAAGTCTTTTCAGCGTTGCGCAATGCAAGTCCCACCGCTTGGTAGTGCGTCGCAATAAGGTAATCTCTCCAATTATCAAATCTGTCCAGGTACTCTCTGGCATAGGTAAGATTCTCAATTGCGGCGCCTAAAATGGCCTCCTTCGGGTCGGCCTGCGGAGTCACCGGCGCTGCCGAGGAGTCGCCTGCTGCTTTTGTGCTGGCCGGCCCACCACGCGAAATTTTGTCGTCCGAAGGCACGTCAGTCATAAGTATTGATTGATCAACGAGAGGCCCTGGTGAAAGCATGCAACTGCGGTAGCGTAATGCGGTGAGTCCCCTTCCCGCACGAGTCGATAGAAGAGCTTGAAGGCGGCACGCTGGGCGCTCAATGCCGTTGCGTCGATGGCAGGGTTATCCTGGCGCGACGCGAATACTGAGACAGTCTTATCCTCATTCCGTTGAGGTTCTTCTGCTTCCGATCCGGTTCCCTCGTCGCCGTTCTGGGCGGAGTTCGGCCTCGTCCAGTAGCAGGTGATCCGGACACACGCAAGCGCAGCCCCTTTTGTGTCGTCCGGGCTCAATCTATAAATGGTTGCCTGAACGCCAGGAAGCCTCCGATTACGGAACCTTTGGATAATTCGCATCAGGCCGACGACGCCCTTGGCATCGAAGGCGCCGACCTTCAGATCGAGTTCCTCAAACGCTTGCTGCTGCACAAAACGGTGCCTCCGGAGCTCGGCGAGTGTCGGCAGCTTCTCCATCCCAATCAGTTCTCTTGGGGTGTCCAAAAAGTCTCGCCACAACTTAAACGGCTCAGATTCCTCGCCGTCGGGATGGAACTCGGGATGGAACGAAGGTACCAGCAGCAAGGAGGATGGCTTGCGTTGGCAAAGGAGCGGATTATTGTCGACGTCCAATGCGTCCATCAGCGGGCCGCCGTATCCTCTGTTTGCAGCGTCGGTAATCGACCAAACCTTCCAATCAACCCTTTTCGTGGACTCTAGAGGGCGGGACCTTAGTTCCTCGTTACGCCTGTATGCATCCCAGAGTCTTAGAAGACGTTTTCGCAGCCACCAGAGCAGGAGCAAAAGAACGATCAGCCCAACGAGGTCCAGCGCCGGTCCCGAGACGACGCCCAGATTCCGGATCCCTCGAGATCGGGCCGCGATATCGTCCACTACCTGATCTGGGACACGTCCGAGAGCCGGGTCAGCGTTCGAGGATGCCTCGGCGTACACCGCCCTCATTGCCTCGTTGGCTTTTTCCAGATCCCCTCGCCATAGGAGGGCGTCCACCGGGGCCAGCATCGCATAAAGCTTCTTGTTTCGATCCCATTGCAAATTGACGAGAGCGAAGTGCATGCACAACTCAGCGTCTTTCCACCCTGGGTCAAGTTTGAGCGCTATTTCGCAATGCGAATAGGCGAGCCTGTAATGCTTGTCCTTGAGTAGTTGCCAGCCAAGAGCCACCTCCTGCGCGGCCTCTCTGGCTTGGACGTCCGCCTCGCACGCCTTCGTGCTCTTATAACAATCGCACGAGAACGGGCAGGGGGCGGCCGGCGCCTTGGGGTGTGGCCTCGTCGGCTTACATGGGCATGGCTGTGCAACCGTCGGAGGGGGCCAGTCGGGTCCGGCTGTCTGCCATGGGTGGGCCGCAGCCAACGGTGCAAACCTCAACAGCACCAACACCCAAAAACGCATTTTAGATGGTGCGTTGCATGCACTCATGTTTCGTTAAACCGGTAACATTAGGTCAATATTACGCGAGGCGGCCGCCGTTTGCAATGGATTTTCAATTATTTTTATAAATTAATCGAGTCGCCTAGATCTCTTCATGGGCGCCAGTCCACACCCAGGTAATGGCCTTTGACGAGTCGGCCGCGATATTACGCGTGGCCGTTGGGGCCGCGGCGTATTGAGTCGATGAATTGCGAAACGGTTTGTTCTAGGCGCGCGAGATTCTCGTCTGTACGCTGGACCTTTTCCTCGGTTATCAGTTGCGCAGCGGCCAGCTTCGTGATGTATTCGTCGAGAGTCTGGCGGCGGCGCCTCTCGTTTCGCGCCTCGGTCACTGCCATACGTATGGCACGGCGTAGCGTGTGGTTGAGTGCGGTGTTTTCGCGGTCCGACTTCTCCGCTTGCCTAGCTAGACGGTCCGACAACTCGTTGCCATGTGCCCTGAGCAGTTCGACCGATTGCGTCAGAGCTTCGTGGCGTTCCGTCAGCCGATCCAGCCGGTCGTCAATCGTCATCGAATTTGGCGCCTCAACGTCGAGTCTAGCAGATTTGCCAAGCTAGGCGACGCTTCACCGGCGCACGGCTACTTCCCAGGGCGCCGTCGGCATTGTTATTACCCGTGCCCGCTGCCTCCGTCCCAGGAGGCGTCGACATACCTCGCCAGCCTGTCTTCCAAAACCTGCATCTTCTCCTCGGTAATGAGTTGCGCAGCCGCCAACTTCGTAAAGTATTCATCGAGCGTCTGGCGGCGACGCCGTTCGTTACGCGCCTCGTTCACTGCCATGCGGATGGCGCGGCGCAACGTGTGGTTGATTGCCGTGTTTTCGCGGTCCTGCTTCCTCGGATAGTGCATGAATTTGCACCCCGAGCAGTTCGACCGATTGTGTCAGAGCTTCATGGCGTTCGGTCAACCGATCCAGCCGATCATCGATATTCATCGGATCACGCAGCCTTCCATTCTACCGCGCCTCGACCACCTCCCACCGCACCGCCACCTTCTCAATCCGCCCCACCGCCTCCATCAAATTCTCCAGCGAATTCGCGTAGCTAAACCGAATATACCCTTCGCCGTAATCGCCGAACGCGCCGCCATTCAACCCCGCAACGCCGGCTTCCTCCAGCAGCAGAGCGGCCATCTCTTTCGATGGAATGCCGGTCCCCTCGACATTGGCATAAGCGTAAAACGCGCCTCCCGGAAGCGCGCATCGGAAACCCGGAATCCTGTTCAGCCCTTCGCAAAATGCGTCGCGCCGCCGCCGGAATTCCGCGACCATTGCGTCCACAGGTCCCTGCGGGCCGCGTAACGCCGCGATCCCCGCCCGCTGCGTGAAGCTTGCCACACAGGAGCACGAATTCACCATCAGCTTGTTGACCGCTTCCACCAGCCACGTGGGCATAACACCGTAGCCCATGCGCCATCCGGTCATCGCGTAAGTCTTCGAAAAGCCGTCCAGAATAATGGTCTTCTCCAGCATGCCCGGATAGCTGGCGATCGAAACCGGCGCATCTTCGTAATAGATCCGCGAATAGATTTCATCGGCTAGCACGATCAAATCGCGGTCTCGCACCATATCCGCAATCACCCGCATGTCCTCTTCCGGGATCACTCCGCCTGTGGGATTCTGCGGCGAATTCAGGACCAGCATCTTGGTCCGGCCGCTGAGCTTGTCGCGCAGCAGATCCAGGTCGAACGAGAATCCGCGACTCTCCACCAGCGGCATGGGGACCGGCGTGGCGCCCAGCGTCCGGATCATCGATTCATAGATCGGGAATCCGGGATTCGGGTAGATCGCCTCGTCGCCCGGCTCCAGCAGCGCCAGCATCGGGAAGAAGATCATGGGCTTGCCGCCCGGCACGATCGAAACGTTCTCGGCGCCCACGCGAATCCCGCGCCGCCGCGAAACATCTTCCGCCACGGCCTCGCGCAATTCGGGGAATCCCTGCGGCGGACCGTAGCGCGTCCAACCCTCGTCGAGGGCGCGCTTGGCCGCCTCTACGATATGCGCCGGCGTGGGAAAATCCGGCTCGCCGATCTCCAGGTGGATGATGTTGCGCCCTGTGGCCTCCAACGCCCGCGCCCGCACCAACACGTCGAAAGCGCCCTCCACGCCGATGTGGTTCATCCGCTCCGCCAGCTTCATGCGATTTTCCTGAAAAACGGCACGCCATCGCGGATTTCGACGCGCGCCACGCGGTCGTCAATCGACACACGCTCTCCCAGAATCCGCCCAGTCACGCGCCCCCCCGCATCAAGAGACACGATGGCCGTCTGATAGGGCACGTCGGCGGCGAACGCCTCGGTCGTAGAGTAGATCACGGTTTCCGTATAAATAGTCCCCGTTGCGTCGCTCATACGGTCCCCAGAATAGTCACCACACACGTTGCGCCCGAACCGCCCAGGTTTTGCGCGAGCCCCAGCGAATGCCGCGGCACCTGCCGTTCGCCCGCTTCGCAGCGCATTTGCAGAACCAGGTCGCAGATCTGCGCCACTCCGGTCGCGCCAACCGGATGCCCTTTGGACTTCAGCCCGCCGCTGGTGTTGATCGGTTTATCGCCCGTGCGCGCGGAGTGTCCTGCCAACGTGAACGGTCCGCCACCGCCGCGCGGCGCGAACCCCAAATCTTCGATCGCAATGATCTCGGCGATGGTGAAGCAGTCGTGCAGTTCGGCGAGTTGGATATCCGCCGGCCCCACACCAGCCATGCGATAAGCCTTCGCAGATGCCAGGCGCACCGACGGGAACGTGGTGATGTCCGGTTTCTGGTCCAGCGCTACAAAGTCGGAAGCCTGCGCGACCCCAAGTATGCGCACGGGCTTGTCGGTGAACTCGCCGGCGCGCTCGGCGGGCGCGAGCAATACCGCAGCCGCTCCGTCGCTGATCAGCGAGCAATCGTAAAGATTCAGAGGGTCGGCGATGGGTTTGCCGGCCATGGCCTGCTCCATGGTGATAACCTTGCGCATCTGCGCATCGGGATTCAGCGCGCCATTGGCGTGGTTCTTCACGGCCACGGCGGCCAGATGTTCGCGGGTGGTGCCGAACTGGTACATGTGGCGGCGCGCGATCATGGCAAACAGCGAAGCGAATGTGGAACCGGCCTTGATTTCGCCCGCGCAATCGCCCGCGCCAGCCAGGATCTCAGTCACCCGGGGAGTAGGCTGCGAGGTCATCTTCTCCACTCCCACTACCAGGACGAGATCGTACACACCGCTGGCGACGCCGGCATAGGCGTGGAAGAAGGCGGAGCCGCTCGAAGCGCAGGCGGCCTCCACGCGGGTGGCCGGAACACCCTGAATGCCGAGGGCCGTGGAAACGTAGGGTGCCAAGTGATTTTGGCCTGTAAATGAGGGGCCAGCGAAGTTGCCGAGGAAAAACGCATCCACCTGCGAGGGTGTCGTGTGCCCGTTCTTGAGGCACTTTTCACCGGCCTCCACCGCGAGCGAACGGAGGTCGCGGCCGTGAAACGCCCCAAACGGGGTTTTCCCGATGCCGATTACGGCTACAGGTCTCATACGGCTACATTGTAGTACAGCCCCGCCGTGCGGCCCCGCTGGGCTAGAATTAGCTTAGTGCCGGTAGGAATCCCCTGCCAGCTTTGTTTCCACGTTTTAGAGTGTTTCCACGTCACATCTACAGGACCGTGGAAGCCGTACTTTACGCCCTCATGAGCGAAGTTGTCGATCCCGGCCTGGAACTCCTGGAGGCGCAGAACAGGTTTGTTTCCGACCATTTACGCCGAATCTTCGTCCAAATCTACCGGATCGTAGGCAATGTGGCCGATGCCCAGGATCTCACGCAGGAAGCCTTCATCAAGGCGCTGCAGCGGCAGGAGCAGCTCAAGGACGGCCAAAAGGCGGCGCATTGGCTCTCGCGTATTGCGACCAATACCGCCATCGATTTTCTGCGGCGCAGCGGGCGCGTATCCTATTGCGAACTGGACGCCGCGCCGGAAAGCCACGACGAGAGTCCGGAGGATATTCTGCTGCGCTCCGAGCAGCGCGACTATCTGGAAGACGGCTTGCGCTTGCTGACTGGGCGTGAGCGGGCGGCGCTGATGCTGCGCGATGTGGAGGGTCTGCCGGCCGAGGAAGTGGCGCGCAGACTGGATTGTTCCAAGGCAACGGTGCGGTCGCACATCGCCAACGCGCGCACGAAGCTTCGAAAGTATATGGAAAAGAGGAAGCCATGACGCATCCGAATCAGTCCATCCTGGCTCTTTACGCCGGCCGGGATCTCGGTTGGTTCACCCGCCGGCGCACGGAGCGTCACCTGTCCCATTGCGGCGAGTGCCGCGACGAGGTGCAGGCGTTCGCATCGGCGCGCGACAATCTGGCTGCGCTGAATGAATTGCCGGCCATCTCTTGGAACCGGCTGGCCGCCGAGATGAAGGCCAATATCCGGCTGGGCCTGGAGGCCGGCGAATGCGTGCGCGGCGAGCGGACCGCCGCACCTTTCGCGCCGTTTGGGATTTTGTCCGGCGTACGCACGGTTGCGGCTTGCGCCAGTGTGATGGCGTTGGTAGCTACGGGATTGCTCCTACAGCGGCCCACGCCCGAAACGCCGCCCACCGTCGCCGGCGAGAGCGCGGTGTTGCGCGCCACCGCCAACGGCATCGAATTGAATCAGGGCGGGCAGACCTTGAGCCTGCGGCATGTGCGCACCGGCGACGTGACGTATTCCGCGGGAGCGGAAGGCTCCATGCGCGCCGGCTATGTGGATTCCGACACGGGCAACGTAACGATAAATAACTTGTATGTCCAGTAAATTTGCGATTCTATTGCTGGCGGGCATCGCGGCGCTGTACGCGCAGGAAACCACGCTCGACCACTCGGTGAAGATCAACCTGCCCCCGGATTCTCCCCTGACTCTGATCTCGGAGAACTTGGGTGAGTCGCACGTCACCCAGCGGGGCAGCGCGGTTGTGCTGGATCTGGATGTAACTCTCACGCTGCACAACTCCAGTCCAAACCGGGTGCGGGGCGTCACGCTGCTGGTGGCCGCGCAGGAAGTCACGCCGGGCGGCAAGGCTTCCGTCTCGGTGCCCAGCCTGGACGTGCCGCCCACTCAGAATTTCCCAGTGCGCATCAACCTGCGGCTATTGCGTCCGGCGCAGATCGCGGGCGGTCCGCTGGTGCAGGTGAACCTGGATGGCGTGCTTTTCCAGGACTATTCGTTCTACGGCCCGAACCGGCTGGATTCCCGCCGCACGATGACGGCCTGGGAAATGCAAGCCCAGCGCGACCGCAAGTATTTCAAGTCCATCCTGGCGCTGCACGGCATGGAAGGGCTGAGGCAGGCCATGCTGGAGAGCCTGAATCGTCAAGCTGAGCGCCCGCGCCTGGATGTGCAGGTCTCCCGCGGCCGGGCGGTAGCCTCCGCTGCGCTGGGAGAGCACAACGCGCGCTTCGCGTTTTTGCGCTTCCCGGATGAGCCGGTGGAACCTGTTGAAGGGTGGGCCGAGGTCGCGGGCAATGAAGCGCGCAATCCCCGGATCGACGTGCGCAATCTTTCCTCCCGGCAGGTACGCTCTGTGGAGATCGATTGGATCGTGACCGACCGGCAAGGCAAACAATATATGGCCGGTTCGGTGCCGGCTTCCGGTCCCGAGTTCAACCTGAAAGCCGGCAGCACCAGTCGCGTACTGCAGGATACCGCCTTGCGGTTCTCGCGGCTGTCGAACGACGGCGGCGCTCCGGTCTCCATCGCGGGCATGACGGGCTTCGTCGGCCAAGTGGAATTTGCCGATGGCAAGGTTTGGATTCCGAATCGCGCATCGCTGGCCAGCGCCCAGCTTCTGGGTATTCTGGAACCGTCGCCGGAAGAGCAGCGTTTGACGGATCTGTACCGCAAGAAGGGGCCAAAGGCGCTGGCCGACGAACTGAACAAGTTTTAATCCGAACAATCCCCAGCTTGTGGTGGACAACCACGCGCCCCTCTGCCGACTTGAAGCAGCGTACGGTTAAGGGACGTGGAACACATCAGCTTTTTCGGCCATCACGCGAAACCTACGTCCATTCGGCCGATGGCGCGAAGCGCACCGAGCCGGGTCGCTGCCCTTCGACTATCGCCCGGGTTTCCGGGCGCTAAAGAAGTGGTTACGCGGGATGGCCGATGGTGGTGTCCGGCGCCGCCGGCAATCCGGAAGGCGCACTGGAGCGCGCGCCCGACATGCCTGTAGCGGCAGTGGAGCGCGGCGTAACGCAGGGACCGCACGCAGATCTCGCCGAGTGCCGGCAAGGCAGACGAAGCCGCCTGCCTCACGCGGGTACACTTACATGTTCTTGCGTTTACGGCGGCGGGCTACCAGCAGCACCAGTATCACTCCGGCGGCGAGCCATAAGGCGGCTTGGAATATCGTGTTATTCATGTGGGGTTCCTCCTTTCCTATTGAATCCCCTTCATCAAGGGGAATAAGTATTTGAAGACTTGTAAAATACCCGGTCCGGCCGCCACCACCAGGATGGAAGGCAGGATGAAGAAGAAGATGGGGAATACCAACTTGACCCCCACTTTGGCGGCCCTTTCCTCCGCCTCCTGGCGGCGGCGCACGCGCATGAATTCGGAATGCGTGCGCAAGGCTTCGGCCATGCTCGTCCCGAAGCGGTCCGACTGGATCAAAATGGCGGTCAGCTTTCGTAGCTCGGCCTCCCCAGTGCGTTGCGCCAGATTCCGGAGCGCTTCGGCCCGGCGCTTACCGGCACGCATCTCCAGAGTAACCAGAGTCAGCTCGTCGCTGAGATCGGGATGCGCTACGGCCAATTCGCGGCCGACGTTTTGAATAGCCTGATCCAGCCCCAAACCCGCCTCCGTCGAGACCACCATCAAATCCAATCCATCGGGCAGCGATAGACGCAATCTCTCTTGACGCTTGGAGACCTTGCGCTCCAAGAAGAAACCCGGAAGCCAGTATCCGGCCGCGGTAGCGGCCACAGGCAGCACGATGCGCAGCACTGGATTCGCCGTAATGCTATCGCGAAACACGACCGACAGGATGGCCAGGATAGCCGCCAGGATCAGCTTGAAGCCGTATAACAGAGCGACGGCGCTTTCCGCCCGGTAGCCGGCCGCCATCAAGGATCGGCGGGCGGTCTGAGCGTCTTTGGGCGAGATGGGCGCGTGCCGTCCGATGGCTTGCACGCGGCGCGCCAACGTAGATTCCTCCGGCTGGCCGATACGGTCGAGCGTCACCGTGGCCGCCGTTTCCGTGCGGAGTTGCCGCAGGAGCCAAGCCGGTTTGGCATAACGGCCGTAGCCATAGGCGGTGATGGCCGTCGCCAGCAAACCGAACAATGCTATGGAAATCAATAGAGCCATAGTCCGCCTCCGCCCTAAACCTTGATCCTGATGATCTTGCGGATCACCAACTGGCCCACGATCTGACCCACAATGGATCCCGCAATAAGCTTCTTGCCGTCCGGATCGTCGAACATGGATTTGAGATACGCGGGCGCAGCCATCATCATGAGAACGCAAGTGGCCGCCGGGAGAATCGTGAGCACCAGTGCAGTGATCCTTCCGTGAGCGCTGGCAGCCTTGACCTGGCCCTTCAACTGGAAACGTTGGCGGATGACTTGCGCCAAACGGGTGAGGATCTCGCCCAGATTGCCGCCGGTTTGTTTCTGCAGAATGACGGCCGACACGAAAAACCGCACGTCCAACAGCGGCACGCGCTCGGCCAGATTATAGAGCGCCGTATCCAGGGGCGCGCCGAGATTCTGCTCGTTGAACAAGGTGCGGAACTCAAACCCCATCGGGTCGGGCATATCCTCGCTGGCCATACGCAGACTAATCGTGAAAGCGTGGCCGGCGCGCATGGAGCGCGCCAGAAAATCGAGAGCCTCCGGAAACTGTTCCTCAAAGGCCGCCGACCGGCGCGCACGCTTGCGGCGCAGGTAGAGGTATGGCAACGCGGCCAGGAGCGCGGCCAGCGCAGCGGTAGTCCCCGTGTAGGCGAAAACGGCCGGCAGGAGCCGGGCCAAGGCCACGGCTCCCGCGGCCGCGCCGGCCATTCTCAGGACCAATCCGCCGGGAGTCCAATTCACACCGGCTTGCTGGACCAGCTTCTTGATCTTCTCGAGCAGGGCCAGGCGCTCCAACCACACCTCCAGTTGCGGCCGTTTGCCGGCCAAATTCCGCAGTAGCGGCGCGTCTCCCGGGCGGGGATCCTCTACGGCGGTGAGCAGGATGGCCGACATCTCGCGCTGGCGCCACCATTCATAGAATTTCAGCCCCAGAGCGACAGCGAGAAGCACAAAGGTGAACAGGGCCAGGAACAGCGGAAGGAAGGCGCGCATGGCTAGCCGACCTCCTGGAAGCTCTCAAATATGGCGGCCGGCAGTTCCAGACCGCACGCGGCCAGCCGCTCGTAGAACTTAGGCCGGATGCCGGTGGCCCGGAAACAACCCCGCACCTTCCCAGTCGCCGTGAGGCCTTTTTTTTCGAACACAAAAAGGTCCTGCAGCGTCACCAGTTCGCCTTCCATGCCGGTAACCTCCGTGATGTGGGTGACCTTGCGGGAACCGTCGCTGAAGCGTGAGACTTGCACGAACAGGTCTACCGCGGAGGACACCTGCTGCCGGATGGAGCGCACACCCATGTTGGCGTTGGACATCCCCACCATCACCTCCAGCCGTCCCACCGCATCGCGCGGGGTGTTGGCGTGGATGGTAGTGAGAGAGCCGTCGTGGCCGGTGTTCATGGCCTGCAACATGTCCAGGGCTTCCTCGCCGCGCACCTCGCCCACGATGATGCGGTCGGGACGCATGCGGAGCGCGTTGATGACCAGCTCCCGTATGCGGATGGCGCCGGTACCCTCGATGTTGGGCGGACGCGTTTCCATGCGCGCCACATGGGTCTGCTGCAGCCGCAGTTCGGCCGCGTCTTCGATGGTCACGATGCGTTCGTCCTCCGGGATGTAGCTGGAGAGCACGTTCAGCAGAGTGGTCTTACCCGAGCCGGTGCCGCCGCTGATCAGGATATTGAGGCGGGCCTTTACGCAATATTCCAGCGTCTGGCGCATGCTCTCGGTCATGGTGAGGCTGCGGACCAGATCCTCGGGACGCAACGCGTGCCGGCCAAAGCGCCGGATTGACAGCAGCGGGCCATCCACCGCTACCGGCGGAATGGCGGCGTTCACGCGCGATCCATCCGGCAGCCGCGCATCCACCAAGGGCGTGGACTCATCCACCCGCCGGCCGACTTGCGCTACTATTTTTTCGATAATGCGCAGCAGGTGGGCGTTGTCCTTGAACTGCACGGGCGTGCGGTACAGTTTGCCGGCCCGCTCCACATACACCAGGTAAGGGGTGGTCACCAAGATATCGGAGATAGTGGCGTCCTGCAACAGAGGCTCCAGAGGGCCCAGCCCGAAGACTTCATCCAGGACCTCTTCGATCACGCGGTCCTTGTCGGTCCGGCTTAGGGGGGTCTTCTCCTGATCCACCAGCCGCACCAGCGCCGTGCGGATCTCCAGCCGTGCGCGCTCTCCCGGGATGGAGGATAGCGCTTCAAGGTTGAGACGCTCCAGCAACTGTTGATGCAAAACGAATTTCAGTTGCTGATACTCCGGCGTGGCGGATTCGGTGTGGAAAAGCCGCGCCACCCATCCCGATTCCGCCGTGGCTTGCGGCGACGCGTTCCATCCATTGCCCATCAAAGAGGTCCTTTCATCCGAACAGGCCGAACCGGCGCTTGCCCTTCTCGACGGGCGCGCCGGCCAGACGCATGGCAAAGCTCGACAATTGGCGGCTCAGGTGACTGCCGGACGGCAGAAGCTTACCCTTGCAGAAAGCGTCGTTGAGCGCGTAATAGTCGTTGGGAAGCATCATGTCGATCGGCATGCCCAGGATGCGCTCCAACTCCTCGGCGGTGACGTCCGGCCGCTGCGGTGTGCGGTTCAAGATGACGTGCAGCCGGTTTCGAAAGCCCGCGTTGATCAGCGTCTGGACCGCCTGCTTGGCTTGGTGCAGCGACGGCACTTCCAGCGTGGTGACCAGATAGATGTCGTCGATTTCATCGAGTACCGCGATGGTGGCCATGTTCAGCGTGCAGCCCAGGTCGACCACCGTCCAGGCATAGTGCGCACGCACAAACGTGACGATCTTAGCCAGGGATTCTCCGGGAACGGGATCCTTGGGAAGATAGCCGACGGGCGCCGCGACGATCTCCAACCCGGGCCACTCGGACGAGACTAAGGCGTTCCAGTAACTCACATCCAGCCGATGAAGATTCTGCACCGCGTCCAGAACCGAGTAGGGCGATTTGACTTTCATCAGGAAGCCTACAATGCCCGATTGCAAGTCGAGATCCGCCAGCAGGCTGTGCTCGGACCGCTGCGCGCTGACGCGCCCCAGTTCGGCGGCCAGATGGCAGGCGATGGTTGAGGCGCCGCTGCCGCCTTTTGCCGACAGGAATCCGAGGACCTTACCCGGTGGACGGCTATTCTCCCGCGGCCGGGGAAGGACGGCGACCCGGCGCTCGACCGCTTTGCGGAGACTGCCGCCAAGGGGCGGGTAAAGAAACTCATTTGCGCCGGCGCGCATGGCGGCCAGAATGGTTTCCGGCTGGGCAGTGGTGTCGAGCGCCACCAGCATGCCATCGGGTAGGGCGGCGCGCACTTGGTGCAGCGCGTCTTCGAGCGGCAACGGCAGCCCGGTGATATCCAGCAGCACAACTTCCGGCCGCAGAAACTCCATTCGCTCGATTAGGGAGGGCCAGTTGCGCAGGTCGCGCTGCTCCATGACCACGCGTACGGCCAGACCGCGTAAGGCCTCCTGCACGGGATCCCACAGTTCGGGCGATGCGATGGCCACTCCTACGGTGGTAGGCGTGGCGGGGGCTTTGGATATATCCTGTTCGAAAGCGAGGGAGGCCATTAATGTATTCCTCCGGGCGCAGCGCCCTGGGACGAACTTGTTTGCGGCAACGCCGGGGCGGCCGCATTCTGTTTCTCGATCTCCAGCAGATCTTCGAGCGGCATGTCTATGCGGATGGGCGGCTGCGGTACTCTTCCGGTGACCTCCGGACCAGGCGTGCGTGGGGCGGCGGCTGCGGTGCCCGGCAGATACTTCTCGTCTCCGTGGACCTCGGGAAGCGCCGCTCCGGCGGGAATCGGCCGCACCAATTCCGGAGTGACGAGGATCATCAATTCCGAGTTGCTCCGGGTGCGCGTTCGGCTTTGGAAAAGCTTGCCCAGCAAGGGTATGTCGCCGATGCCGGGAATCTTGTTGAGGCTATCGGTAATCGTGTTGTTCAGAAGGCCCGCGATCACGAAACTCTGGCCGCTCTCCAGTTCGACTTGAGTCGACACCTTTCGGGTGGCCAGCGCCGGGATGGTGAAGCCCTCGAACTGCAGCGCGTTGGAGTAGTCCAGCGAACTGACCTCGGGGGTCACTTGCAGACGGATCGAGCCGCGCGGCGTCACTACCGGCAGAAAGTTGATTTTCACGCCGTACTCGCGGAACTGGATGGTGACCGCGCCCGCCACGGCGCCGCCTTGCACCACGGGATACGGGAACTCGCCGCCGGCCACAAAGCTGGCGGGCTTGCCGTTGATGGCCAGTATGTTCGGCTCAGCCAGCATTTGCATCAGGTTCTTGGTCTCCAATGCCTCAATGAGCGCCCCCAGATTCAGATCCGAACGGAACAAGAATATGTTGAGTGCATCGGACAGCGTGAACTGCACCGCATTGCCCGAGATACTGGGTGTGGCTGGCCCGAACTGGCCGGTGGTGATTTGACCCACGGTTTTCCCGCCGGTGCTCAACAGGTTGAAGCCGAACGAACTGGTGGCGGTGCGATCCACGTCGGCGAACTTCACATGGAGCAGGATCTCAGGTTCCGCCGCGGGGACCTCCACGCGCAACAGATTCACTACTTTGCCCAGGGTGGCCGATATGCCGGCGGCGCGCTCGGCGCTCGAAAGATCTTTGACGGTGCCGCGCAGGAATGCCGTATCGTTCTCGAAGTCGAGGCTGACGTCCTGGCCCGGCAATCCCCGTTTGAGCTGTCCCTGGACGGCTTGGATGCGGG
>Ga0209333_1000934_pt1 | contig 15000 bp, 11 predicted proteins | sample BlaSpr_A8_OM2_O3_FD_187982 | JGI IMG/M metagenome (GOLD analysis project Ga0209333, IMG submission 187982) | Forest soil microbial communities from Thunder Bay, Ontario, Canada - Black Spruce, Ontario site 2_A8_OM2_O3 (SPAdes) (version 2) | ecosystem: Environmental > Terrestrial > Soil > Boreal... | reverse complement strand
TACGGACAGGCACTCGGGAAGATTCTTTGCGATTTTCGTTCGCTTCAAAGCTTTCCAATAGATCCGCAGTTTGTGGGTCCGCTCTGCGAACTGGTAAAGTGACAATTTGTAAATCATGAACTCAAGAATCCTTGTTAGTGGGGTTTCCGGGCCAATTGGGACTGCTCTTCTTCCCTCCCTTCGTACCAGTGGGTGTTCCGTCGTACGGCTTACCCGTGGGCCCACGAACGAGGATCAGATTTCATGGGATCCGTCTGTGCCGATTACTCCGGAGACAGTGTCCGGTTTCGACGCTGTGATTCATCTGGCGGGCGAAAGCATTTTTGGGCGATGGACCGAGGCCAAGAAGTCAAAAATAAGAGACAGCCGGGTGGTGGGTACGTTCAACCTGGCGTCGGCGCTGGCGCAAGCGGAAGAGAAGCCGAATGTTTTTATTTGCGGATCGGCGATCGGATATTACGGCAGTCGTGGAGACGAAGTGTTGCGCGAGGAAAGCCCTCCGGGCACAGGGTTTCTTGCGGAGGCCTGCCAGGACTGGGAAGAAGCAACCACTCCCGCAGTGCAGGCCGACATTCGCACGGTTCATATCAGGACGGGAATTGTGCTCAGCCCCAAGGGCGGCGCGCTCGGAGCCATGCTGCTGCCCTTCAAACTCGGCCTGGGCGGGCGCACCGGAGACGGGCAGCAATGGATGAGTTGGATTGATGTAAGCGATATGGTGGGCGCGATCCATCACATCCTGAAAAACGACCTGATTCAGGGCCCGGTGAACCTAGTTGCGCCCAAGCCCGTAAGGAATGTAGAGTTCGCCAAAACGCTGGCCAGCGTGCTCACGCGTCCGGCGATTTTTCCTCTTCCCGCCTTCGTTGTGAAGGCGGCGTTCGGAGAGATGGGCGAGGAGCTGCTTCTCGGGAGCCAGAAAGTAGAAGCCAGCAAGCTGATCTCGAGTGGATACCCGTTCCGCTATCGCGAACTTAGGACATCGCTAGCCGCGATTCTGGCCTAGATCTCAGGTTTCGGAGCGGCGTATCTCTTCCTGAAGTTTCTGCAGAAGTTCGGTGCGCTGCTCCGTGCTCAACTCCCGCCGCAGTTCTTCCAATGCCAGAGCCACGATGTGGTAGTGGTGTGCTCCGGCGTACTTGGGATCGGTAGTGATATCGAGCCAGAGTTTGTGCATGAGTTCAACGTCCTGGGGGCGCAGTCGTGGATTGTGCGGGCCAATGGTGTACTCGCGTACGGTGCCGTCGGGAGCGCAGACTTCCAGGCAGAGGCGCGGCCGGGGCTCGGGCATGCGCTCCCAAGCATCGCCCGTGAGTTTAGCCTGTTCGTCGGCGCTGAGCTTGTTTGACAAGCCGCAGATTACGCGGGAGGAGTCGAGCCGCTGCGCGGTGACCATGATGGCGTCAAAGACGTCTGTCGCCGGAACTACCAGCAAAGAAATCGGCTTACCCTCTTTTTCCGCAACGGCCACGGCGGCGGTGAAAAGCTCCTGCTCGTAGTGGTCGAAAACCTGGCTGGCTTCCATCACGGAGCTGCCGCCGAAGGTCGACTCGCGCGGGTAGAGCCGCGCGCTCATTACGATAACATCCTGTTTAGTTGTGCTGGTATGAGTCAGCACCTGGCGTAGGTAGTACAGATTGCGCGGGTCGCGCACTGCGACCAGAATGTTGCCCGGCCGCACACCCATGGCGCCGCTGCCCAATTCCTGATTGCCATACACCCGGAACTGGTCGAGTTGTTCGGGTTTGCCGTGCCGCTCTTTGGCAACGTGGCGCTCCGAAACGGTGAAAATGGTATAGAACACGGCGCTGAAGATGATTCCGGCGATGGTGGCCTGGTATTTCGTAAACAGATTGACAACCGCCGTCATTAACAGCACGGCGGAAATAAGGATCAGGCCTACGGGAATTTCGGTCTTGCCAATATGAATGTTTCCCGGCACTTTCCACTGGCGGTTGCCGGGCTCGGTGAAGCGGAGGACCAGCACGGCGATGGACTTCATGGCGAAGCTCCAAATCACGCCGAATGCGTAGAGCGCCGCCAGCACATACACGTTGCCCAGGCTGAGAACGATGGTGAGCAGTTGCAGGCCCACGATCAAGTTGATGATTCGGTAACTCGTGCCGTAGCGATAGTGCGGCTTCTGGAACCAGCTGGTCAGAACTCCATCTTCGGCCACGCGGTTCAAAACGCCATTGGCGCCCACGATGGATGTATTTTGCGCGCCCGCAAGAATCAGCACGCCTACCAGGACGACGAAGCCATGGAAGAGCAGCTTCAGGCTCTCGGGACCGGCCAGATACACGGCGATGCCGCCGATGAGGTTGGCGAAGTAATCCGGCCGCACTTTGTCGGGGATGATCATCACCGCGAAGAAGGAAACCAGAGAAGTGAACAGCAGGCTGTAGATGAAAATTACCAGCCCGGTCTTCTCCAGATTTTTCAGCTTGGGGTGTTCGATTTCGCGATTGACCTGCGCCAGAGTCTCCTCGCCGCTCATGGCCAGCACGGAATGGCCGAAGCCAACGAAAACAATGATCCAGGTAAGGTGGCTGAGCCAGGGAAATGCGTTGAGCCAGCCCAGAGACTCTTTATTTAGCGGAACCACTCCGGCATGCAGAGGATTGGGCGGCAGCTGAATGGGAGCTCTCAATACCGTGATGGTGCACCAAATAAGCAAAATGACCACCATCGCCGTGGTGATCACCATGATCTGCAAAGCCTTCTGGCTGGATTCATGCATGCCCTGCGTGTTCTTCCACCAGAAGTAAGCCACTACGATGACGGCCAACACCGCGGCGAAGTGATCGTCGGAAAAATGGAGCGGATGGTGCATGTACACGCCCATGTCCTTGATAAAACCGGCCAGGTACTGGCCGGCGGAGACGGCGCTGATTGGGCCGGTCAGAACGTAGTCGAAAAGCAGGGCCGAGACGGAAAATTTGGCCAGCGTTCCGCCCATGGCTTCCTTGACGACACGGTAAACGCCCCCGCGAACAAACATGCTGCTTGACTCAATGTAGAGAGCCCGCACGCAGTAGCTGAACAGCATGACACCAAGGATGAACCAGGGAGCACTTTTGCCGATCACCTTCTCGGCGTCACCGCCGGCATAGTAAGCGGAAGAGGCGAGGTCGGAAAGAACGATGGCAGAAGCCCGCCAGAAGGAGATGAAGGTCAACATCACCGTGGTGGCGACAAAAACCTTTATAACCGGTTTGGAACCCCCAACAGATGTAGCCATGCTTCAGCAGAATGCCCGAAATGCAGATAGAGATGAACCCTGAAGATAGCACAGCTGCGGGGACCCGGGAGCACATGGCTAAAGCAAAACGGGGCTGATCGCTAGACAGCCGGACCTGTCGTAGAAGACCGCTCATGCCTCGTCTCCTGACTCTTCGGCGCCAAATACGTGTGCGTAATCCGGTCGTGCCAGCAGAGTGAGTCTTCATCCAGAAAAACCCAGCCATATCCCATGCCAAGAGAAATGGCAGAGAGATAGGAGGCCAACACGCGCCAGCGGCGTAGGTTTCGGCCAGCTGGACTTCCGTTGAAACGGCTGAGTTCAAGGCGAGCCAGACGCAGCCCTGGGGTTGTGCCGGCATAGATCATGAGCAGGTATTGATAACCCGCCCAGAACGCTCCGGCTAGGCCGGCGAGAAAACCAACCATCTCAAGTCGCGGCGGACGGTTCGCGGTCAATTTCAAAAAGATATAGCCGAAGAGGGCGCAGGCGGCAGCAATGATGAGGTCATCGACGACGGCCGAGAAGATTCGACGCCCCAACGGCGCACTTTGCAGCGGCACGTCGATGCCTGGACGCTTCTCCAGTTCGGGCTGCTGCACCGGTTCAATTGTGATTCCGCCAAGAGCCGGAGGTGGCGGGACAAGCTCCGGGGCCTCCAGGATTCGAGGACGGGTCATCACCGGCTCCGCCAACTGGTCGAGCGGAACCGGGGGCGGAGTCCAGGAACGGGGAAACTCGATGATCTTTGCGGTGACTGCGGCTGTAACAGCGGCCATGACGGGGACCGGGGCTGGCACCGGAGCCGCGGTTGCCGTAGCCGCGGGGAATACGGGTAACTGATCGACCGTAATAAAGCTCGGAGTGAATTCATCCAACGCCAACGCCTGGTTGGAAACCATAACCTGCGGAAAAACGGAAGACTCAGCCGCAACTGGACTGGCCGTACCGGGGTTATTTCCCTCGAAGCGCAGACGTAACGAGGGGTAACGAGGGGGGCGCGGCTTACGCCGCGAGTGATAACGATTCAGCCGCGCAGCGACTTCCTGACGCCACGCGGAGCAACCCTCCGGCGGAGTTTCATTTTCGGCTAAAACAACTTCGGCGGCGGCTGGAGAACCTGGTTCGCAGATTTCCTGGATTCCCGTCGTGGCCGGGAGTTCTGCAGGAAAACCCGCGTCGGGCTCTGCAACCCAACGCGACGAAGAGGCGTGAGCCTGCTTGGAAGAACACCGGCAAATGTCACCACAAAGCAAACACGGCATGAATTAAGTCTTATGAGAGTGCAAGAAGTCAGAGCCAAGCGGATAACCGCAAAGACCAAGATAGAATCCAACCACCCAACGGCTTTGCTTCGTGAGGCACAGCCGTGCTAAGTTCACGACGACTGCTGCCGCTGGAAGCGTCTGAGCGCTTCTTTCGTGCACTCCGGGTGACTCCGTTCCAATGATCTTGTTCCGATGACTCTTCGCAACAGATTCCTTATCACGGCGCTGCTCCTTTGTCACCTGCTTCTCGTCCCGCCGTTAGTTACCAGCCAGTTGCCACCTGCGAATTCTTCTTCTGCCACGCAGGCCGACACCGCGGCGGAAAAATCGGCGCCCGCCGCAACTACGCCGTGCGCCCGCGCGTTTGCGGAACAATCCAGCAACCAACCCACAATCTGCGCCATCCAGCAGGAAAGGGATGGGGACGTTTACAAACTGCACGGCGCCGTCGAAATCTACTACGAAACTTATGTTCTGAAGTCTGACGAAGCGACTTTCAATCCTGACACAAACGAAGCCACCGCCACGGGACACGTTGCCCTGGATGGCGGTCCTAACGACGATCACATTCGAGCCTCACGCGGCACTTACAACTTCGATCGGGAAACTGGAAAATTTTACGACGTAACCGGGACCACAGGACTGCGCTTCCGAGCCAACCGCGTGATTCTGACCTCGACCGCGCCTTTCGCCTTCACCGGCAAAGTGGTCGAGAAGACCAGTCCCGATCATTACCTGGTTTACGACGGCACTATTACTACCTGTGAATTACCGCATCCCAATTGGCAATTCGATGCGCGCAAAGTGATGGTAGACGTGGGCGGCAATGCCAAAATCTACCGCAGCGCCTTCGACCTCCATGGCATTCCCATGCTTTATTTTCCATACGCAACTCATCCCGTGGAAAAAGAGGCCCGGCAATCTGGATTTCTAATACCCTCGGTAGGGCACTCTTCCACGAATGGTTACATGGTGGGCGATGCTTACTACTGGGCGATCAATCGCATGATGGATGCGACGCTGGGCGGCGAGTACTTTTCGCTGCGCGGGGGGTCGCAGCGGGGAGAGTTCCGGGTGCGGCCGAGCGAAACTTCCTACGTCGATCTGAATTATTTTGGCGTGATCGACCGGGGCATCGGCTCGCCTCCGCTCAAAGAAGGCGGCGAGAATGCCCGGCTGAACGCTGCCGGAAGCCTCGACGGCTTTCGCGGCGTCGCAAATATCGACTACCTGAGTTCGTTTCTCTTCCGCCTGGCTTTTAACGAGGTGTTCAGCCAGGCGGTTTACTCCGAAGTGAAATCCCAGGCGTTTCTTTCTCAGACCATCGACGGCATCAGCATGAACGGATTTGCCGAGCGTTACCAGAATTTCCTGAGCACCACGCCGGGCCAGGTAATCACGATATTGCACACGCCGAGCTTTGATTTTTCCGGGGTCGATCAAAAATTGGGGCGTTCGCCAGTTTACTGGTCGTTCGACGCCTCAGGGGCTGGTTTGTCACGCAGCGAGCCACAGCAATGTTCGACCCTGGATTCGGTTCAGACCTGCACGCCGGCTTTCCGTACTGCGAATCTGCTCGGGCGATTTGACTTGAATCCTGAGATTTCCCTGCCACTTTTGTTTCGAGGATGGACTCTGCGTCCAGACCTGACGCTGCATGAAACCTATTACACGCAAAGGCTGGTGGGCGCGAGTGGCGAGAATCCCGGCCAGGCAATCGACGATCCGATTGAGCGCCATGCCCTGGATACCTCCGTGGAATTGCGCCCGCCCCCGCTCGAGCGTGTGTTTGACAAGAAATTCCTGGGAAGGAAGTGGAAGCACGTCATCGAGCCTCGCGCCGTATATCGATTTGTGACCGGCGTAAACAATTTCGACAATGTTGTCAAGTTCGACGAGCGCGACATCCTCACCGATACCCATGAAGTCGAGTACGGGTTCGTAACCCGGCTCTATGCCAAGCGAACTTCGGATCAGCCGGAGGATTGCAGCAATATCATGTCCGCTCTCACGGTGGGAATGCCGGCACCGGAATCGACGGTACCATGGCAGCATGTGAACCCGCTGGCAGGTCCCGGGTGTCAGCAGGGCCCTCCGGTTCGCGAGATTGTTACCTGGGAGCTGGCGCAGAAATACTTTCTCGATCCCACATTCGGCGGGGCATTGATTGCCGGTCAGCGCAACGTGTTCACCACCACCGCCGATCTCACGGGAATCGCGTTTCTTACTGAACCGCGCCATCTTTCGCCACTGGTTTCACGACTGCGCGTGGAGACCAGCGCGCGCACTGATGCCGAGTGGAACCTGGATTACGACTTCCAAAACAGTCGCGTAAACGCCAGCTCCGTGCTGCTCAACTATCACCTCGGCCAGATGACCCTTGGCGGAGGCGATGCGATTCTGGAGATACCCGGGCAAACCGCAACATCCTCTTCCGGTTCGGCCGAGCCCGCGCGCTTCAATCAATTTCGCGCCGCCCTGGGATATGGAAGCCTCACCAAGCGCGGATTCAGCGCTGCCGGGAGTTTTGGTTTTGACGCCGACGTCAAGCAACTGCAATTCGTCAGCGCACAGTCGACCTACAATTGGACCTGCTGCGGGGTAACGCTGGAGTATCGCACTTACACGGTGGCCAACGTGCGAAATGAAAACCTTTTCTTAATCAATTTCAGCCTGGGAAACGTTGGCAGCCTTGGCAGTTTACGGCAGCTGGGTCGGCTGTATTAATGATCTTCCTGGCTTCCCGGAAGCCCGCAGAACCATGTAAGCCTGCTAACATGATGCCTATGTTTGCCGCAACCAATGAGCTTGAGGCCAAGGGAGCACAGCTGCATGCGAGCCTGAGTACGCTTGGACGACTTCTCGTCGCATACTCGGGTGGCGTCGATTCGGCCTACCTGGCTTGGGCCGCCCGCCAGGCTCTTGGGGATAAAATGCTGGCGATCATCGCCGACTCGCCAAGCCTGGCCCGGACTCAACTCTCCGACGCGATCGCTTTTGCCCGGGAGCAAAATATTCCGCTGGAAGTGGTGGCGACCTCGGAACTCGATCGCCCGGAGTACATTCGAAACGACTCGCAGCGCTGCTTCTTCTGCAAGGATGAACTCTTCACCCTGATGGAAGGGCTGCGCCAGACTCGCGGCTTCGAGGCCATCGCCTACGGCGTTAACCTGAATGACCGGGGCGACTTCCGTCCCGGCCAGAAGGCTGCGGCCCACCACCATGTGGTAGCGCCGCTGCTCGATGCAGCATTAGCCAAAGACGACATTCGTGCCCTGGCCCGCCGAGCCGGGTTGCGCATCTGGGACAAGCCGGCTTCTGCTTGCCTTTCGTCACGCATCGAATATGGCCGCCCAGTTACGCGCGAGGCTCTCGCCGTAGTGGAAAAAGGAGAAGAAGCCGTTCGCGCGCTGGGGTTTCGGCAATTCCGCGTGCGCCATCATGGCGACATCGTCCGCATTGAAATTGCCCGGGAGGAGTTGAACCGCGCACTCGATCCCGCGATGGCGGCGAAGTTCACTCGCATCTTCAAGGCTCTGGGCTTCCAATTTGTCACCCTCGACCTTGAGGGCTTCCGTTCCGGCTCCATGAATAGTCTGCTGTCCGCCGAGGATTTGCTGCGGAAAACCGGTTGAGAATACGCTTCGATCCTCTCGTAGATAGTGATCCTCAGCGGTCCTGCCTGCGTCCGCGCTCCCTGATCGCTGTGAGATAATCAATTCTTAACTTGTAATGTTCAGGCGGTTTTTAGTGACCCTATTTCGACGCTCCTTTCTTATGCTGCTGGTTATTTGTCTAGGCTGTGCCGCGCAGTCTGTTTCTCCGGAGTTAGCCCAGAAAATCGAGCGGCAGGTGCGCTCTTACTACAAAGTTCCGCCCGAGATGAAAGTGTTGATCGGTCCCGCATCTCCGAGTACAGATTTCCCCAATTACGACTCCGTGGTAGTGACCATCGACGGCGGCGAAAAGAAACAGGACCTGAAGTTTTTGGTTTCCAAGGACCATTCGTCCATGATGCGCGTGGTTAAGTTCGACCTGAGCAAGGATCCGTATGCAGATACCATGAGTAAGATCGATGTCGCCGGACGGCCCACTCGGGGAGCGAAAGCATCCAAGGTCGTGGTGGTCAACTTCGACGATTTTGAGTGCCCGTTCTGCTCTCGTATGCATCAGGAATTGTTTCCAGAAATTCTCAAAGAGTATGGCGACCGCATCACCTTTGTTTACAAGGATTACCCTTTGGTGGAAATCCATCCCTGGGCGGTGCACGCGGCGGTGGACGCGAACTGCCTGGCCGCGCAGAATCCTGATGCCTACTGGGATTTCGCCGATTACATTCACGCCAACCAGCACGAGGTAAGCAACGAAAAAACGCCGACGGCGCGATATGATGCACTCGACCGGCTCACCATGTTGCAGGGCCAGAAGCACAATATCGATACCGTTAGGCTGCAGTCCTGCATCAAGGCGCAGGATGATAGTGCGGTGAAAGCATCCATGAAAGAGGCGGACGCGATTGGGGTGGAGGCGACACCCACATTATTCATCAACGGCGAAAAGATCGACGGCGCTGTGCCGCCAAGCGAACTGCGAGCCGCCCTGGATCGCGCCTTGAAAGATGCCAACCTGCCCGTACCTGATCACGCAGCGGCAGCGACAGCGCCGGCCGCAAGGTGATTCCTTGCAAGCAGCAGAGTTATCCGTCGTCGGACCAAACAGTTTAGGAGAGACACTCTTTGAAAAATAATCCGGGATTTGTCCGGCTCACAGCGTTACTTATGAATGGAGTTTTGCTGGCCGCTTTTCTTGGTTGCCAATCGCAAGTAAGCGGGGATGTCATGGCCACGGTCGACGGCCGCAAAATATTCCGCTCCGACATCGACAAGTATTACGACAATCAAGTGGCCAGCGCCCAGCAGCCTCCCGCCGGTGAACAAGCCACCATCCTCCGGCTCAACATTCTGCGCCAGTTGATCGATGACGAGATGGTGATGCGGCGCGCCGAAAAACTCGGTCTGCTGGCCACCGAAGAGGAAGTCGACCGTAAATTAAACGAGATCAAGTCTCCTTACACGCAAGAGGAATTCGATCAGCGCCTGAAAGAAAAGAAAATCACGCTGGAAGATTTCAAGCGCGACATCCGCCGCTCCATCACCGTCGAAAAAGTGATGAACAAGGAGGTCTCCTCGAAGATCAACGTTACCGACCAGGACATCAACGACTATTTTGCGGCGCATAAATCGGAGTTCAATCTCATCGAACCGCAATATCACCTGGCTCAACTCTTCGTCACTCCCACGCCAAACCCACAGGTCCACAACCAAAACAACAAGGCGCAGAATGAGGCCGACGCGCGCAAAAAGATTCAGATGCTTGCCAATCGCCTGGATAGTGGCGACGACTTCGCAACCCTGGCAATGAATTATTCCGAGGATCCGGAGACTTCCGGCAACGGCGGCGATCTGGGAACGGTTCCCGAGTCCTCGCTGCGCAACACCGATCCCGGCACCCGCGACACCGTGATGAAGCTGAAACCTGGCCAGTACAGCCCGATCATCACGGTGGTGAACCCTGCCGACAAGCAAGCGGTGGGATTCCGCATCGTGAAACTGGTATCGAAAGAGCCCGCGGGACAGCGCGATTTATCCGATCCCCGCGTGCAGCAGGCCATTCGCTCGCAACTTCACGACCGGCGGGAACAATTGCTGAAGGCCGCCTATTACGAAGTGCTGCGCGACTCCGCGAGAGTGGAAAACTACTACGCCAAGAAAATACTGGATAGCAACGGTCTGACGAAATAGGATTAACCGACTAGAAGATACTGGCCGGATCACTCCACAATCGCGAGCACATCGCCCGCATTCACGGCCGCGCCCTCGCTGACCAGAATCGTGCGGACAGTTCCCTTCTTTGGCGATTTAATTTCGTTCTGCATTTTCATCGCTTCCACTACGGCCACCCCCGCGCCCAGTTCCACTTCTTCTCCGTCACGCACCAGCAAGCGGACTACCTTGCCCGGCATCGAGGCCACTATTTTCTTTGGACCGTGATCGTCTCCAGTGCGCGCGCGGCCGCGCAGGGAGCGAAGATCGCGAACCTCGGCGACGAAACGAGCACTGCGTACCCACACTTGTAAATCGTTGGCTATCCGCTCCGACTTCACCTCATAAGCCAAGTTCCCAATTCGCAAGGAAAGGACGTCCCGCCTGGCCAAGACGGCATCGACCTCCAACTCCCGTCCATCCAAACGGCAGGACCAGCGCTCGTCCGTGCGGTTGAGGTCAACCCGGTAATTCTTCCCGTCGATGGTTACTTCGTAGAGCATGAGAAACCCGTTGCCGGTGTTCCGCTACGAAAGCCGGTTAACTCAGCGCAGCCCTTCGCGGCGACCAACACTCTTCCAGTTCGAAGTCGCCCTCTCGGCTGCCTTCTCTTCGCCACTCCAACCGTTGCTCACGCCGGTCGCCGTTGCGCCGAGCGCGGCAAAGATTCCGGCGGCAATCGCCGCTACCTCCGCCGACGGCGAATCGACGGTTTTATCTTCGCTCGGTTTCAACATTCGGTCGAGGAATCCCGTATCGAGTTTGGCCGCGCGGAAATCCGGGTCGCGCAGTATGCGGCGGAACAGCGAAAGATTCGTCTTGATCCCACCCACAAAATATTCGTCGAGAGAGCGAGTCAGGCGCGAGATTGCCTGCTCGCGATCGACGCCGTATCCGATGAGCTTTGCCAGCAGTGGATCGTAGTCAATGGGAACGTTCCAGCCTTCGTACATGCCGCTGTCGTCCCGGATTCCGGGTCCCGAAGGCGTCAACAGCAGAGTGATCTTACCGGGGCTGGGAAAATAATTATTGTCAGGATCCTCCGCGTAAATCCTGCATTCGATGGCATGGCCGCGGATCCGCACATCCTCTTGCGTGAAGGGCAACTTCTCCCCTGCGGCAACCCGAATCTGCAGATGAACAAGATCCAGCCCCGTGATCAGCTCTGTCACCGGATGCTCCACCTGCAATCGGGTATTCATCTCCAGGAAATAAAAATTCTTTTGTCCATCTACGAGGAATTCAACCGTGCCCGCATTGGTGTACGCCGCCGCTCGCGCGACCCGAACCGCAACTTCTCCCATTCGGCGACGCATATTCGGATCGACGACCGGCGAGGGGGCTTCTTCCAGAACTTTTTGATGGCGGCGTTGCAGGGAGCACTCTCGCTCTCCCAGATAGACGGTGTTGCCATGTTCGTCGGCCAGCACCTGCATCTCGATGTGTCGCGGATTGAGGATCGCTTTCTCGATGTAAACTTCGCTATCGCCGAAGGAACGTTCGGCCTCGCTGCGAGCCGCCTCCAGGGATGATTTCAGTTCCCCGGGGGCGTGCACCAGCCGCATACCTTTACCGCCACCACCCGCTGCAGCCTTCAACATCACGGGATAGCCGACTTTCGCGGCGACTTGCTCCGCTTCTTCAAACGACTCCACGCCACGCGAAGTACCCGGCACAAAAGGCACACCAGCCTTCTCCATAGCTTGCCGAGCGCGCGTCTTCGATCCCATCGCATCCATCGCGGCCGCCGTCGGGCCAATGAATTTCACGCCCGCATCCGTGCAAGCCTGCGCGAACCTTGCATTTTCCGATAGAAATCCGTATCCGGGATGGATGGCATCGGCACCGGAGCGCTGTGCGACGTCGAGAATCTTGGAAATGTTCAGATACGATGCGGATGCGGCAGCGGGGCCGATCGGATACGCTTCGTCTGCTTTGCGCACATGCAGCGCGGCGCGGTCTACCTCTGAATAAACCACCGCTGCGGCAATTCCCATCTCGTGGCACGCGCGCAGAACGCGCACCGCAATCTCGCCCCGGTTCGCAATGAGAATTTTCTTGAACATCCTAGCAGCGCCAGACGAACTACGACGAACTCACGATTCTACCGGAGATTCCGGTAGTCGGCGTTCATGCCTGCTGCAGGCTTTCGTTTGCCAGTTTGCAACAACAAGAATAAGGCCAGAATAACCAACTCCGGCTCAATGGGATGGCGGTAACGCGCGTGTGGAAATACGAAATAGTAAGTTGTCGGGTAGGTGAGAATGAGTCCGGCGAAAAGCCACGCTCCAGGAACTTTCTGCCGCACCGCTCGGCCCAGGCCCCAGATAGAAAGCACCGACCAGGAAAGAAACAACGCGTTGCGAAAATCCCACGGTTCGCGGCTATCGGTGGGTTTGGGCACGCCGTTCCAGTAGTAGAAAAATCTCCTCAGGCTGATCGCGGCAAAATGCCGGGGATTTTCTCGAACCCATGCGAAGGCTAACCGCTTGCAATCTTCGGCGTATGCGAGTTCGCCCATGCCTTGGAACTTTTCCAACTCTAGTTTGTTGAGATTGGGCTGAAGGTAGGCCATCAGCATGCCCTCGGCGCCTTTTGCATTGCCCAGGCGGAACTGGAGTCCAAAATCATCGCGCAGAAAAACAAATCGTCCGAACACTTCATAATTTCGGATGAGCCAGGGCGAGAGTATGAGAGAGAAAATCGCGGACGACAGTAGGACCCCTGAAAACGAAGGCAACCCATTCTTAAATCTTTGCCGCCATATCCAAAGCCCGCAACACGGCAGGAATGCCAGCATCGAAGGATTGGCCAGCGCGCCTACGCCCCATAAGCCGGCGAATATCACCCAACCTCTTAGGCCGCGCCATCCCTGCAATTCGAGTGCGACCAAAAAGATCAGACTCAAGATAAGCGGGGTGAACGTCGTGTCCCAAATCCAGTGGATCGACCAGTACCAGATGTAAGGATTGAGCGCCCATCCCCGGGCCGACCACAGCGCTGCGCGCTCGCCAAATGTTCTGCGCGCGATCAGAAAAATCGGCAGAGTGGTAAGCGCGGCGAAGAGGCTGTTGATCGTCAGCAGAACCCAGGCCGAAGCGACGGTATAAATGCCGAACCATTTGAAGACCCCGGCCATCAGGTACGGGTAGAGCGGAGGCTCCCACGCCGTTGGCCCAGTATTGCCTCCGTAGGGATTGCTGAAGCCTTGTCCCAGGGCGATCGAACGCGCAACCCGTCCCATCTCCCAGCCGAAAGCGAAATGCTCTTCCTGCGGACGGGTGTGATATTCGCGGAACACGCCGATCATCGCCACCTGCAGGACAAACGATAAGATGACGAGCCACAGGATTGACCTGGGAATCGACAGGCGCGAGAATTTTTCCATCGAGCGGAAGTGTAACAGGGGATCAACCGCAGCTAACAAAGTGACGTTCCGGCGGCAGACGAACGGAACTCACGGGAAATGGCGCCAGCGATTTGACTTCCGCCGCGGCTGCCTTCGTCCACCGAGTCTTGCTGCCGAAGCGGTAGCGCAACAACGTCCAGATCGCGAGCCAGCCATCCGAGTGTCGAATCTTCTTACCTTCTCCCGCCGAACGCGGCGTGTAACGGATTGGCACCTCAGCAATCTTTTCGCCTATTCGGCAGAGCTTCGCAGTCATCTCCGGGCAGAACTCGAAACGATGGCACGCTAAATGAATTTTTGCAATCAACGATCTGCGGAAGACTTTGTAGCAAGTCGCCTCGTCATGGATACCTGCACGGTAAAGCAAATTTGCGAGATGAGTCAGAAGCTTTGCGCCCAGGAAAAACCGCAGGCCGCGCTCCGGTCGGTCGGGGCGAACGCCGTAGACCACGTTTGCCTCGTGCTGCTCCAGAGGCCGCAGCAGAGCGGGATAATCCTGCGGGTCGTATTCTAGATCCGAATCCTGAATTAAAACGTATTCCCCGCGCGCGTAGGCGAGCGCCGTCCGTATCGCCGCGCCCTTCCCGCAATTCTTTTCATGAAAAACTACGGTAACATCCTCTGCGAGCGGCATAGCCTGAAGTTTCTGGCGCGTTCCGTCCGTGGAACCATCATCCACGATGATGATTTCCTTCTTCACCGGAGCGGCATGAATAGCCTGCAGCAGCTCTTCCACGTGTGACGACTCATTGTAGACGGGCACAATCACGGACACGCATGCCGTCCATCGGTCATTTTCAGCGGCCGTGGCCCCAGTGACCTTGAGCGGCGAAGTCTCCAATGACGCAACACTCATCATGCGAAAACCAGACATGCAGAACGCCCGCTCGTCACGCTCAGTCAACATGCAAATTTAACGGCGGGGCATTGTTAGCATAATATCATTTGGATTCCGCATCCTTGCCAGACGATCAGCATGCCAACTTCAGAGCAGCCCGTGAATGCCGCGAATCAAGAAGTCGGCTCGCTGGCCGACGGCTCGGCGCAACCGCTCTGGACGCGCGTTTCAGTGTTTACGCTGGCGTTGCTGGCCGCCGCCGCTGCGGTATTGCGCTTTCTTTTTCTGGCGCGAAAGCCTTTCTGGTTCGACGAGTGCTTCAGCGTAGAAGTGGCGCGGCTGAGCTGGCATGACTTCGGATGCCTGTTGTGGCGACGGGAAGCCAACATGTCGCTGTATTACCTGCTGCTGCGTGGATG
>Ga0209333_1000932_pt1 | contig 15034 bp, 13 predicted proteins | sample BlaSpr_A8_OM2_O3_FD_187982 | JGI IMG/M metagenome (GOLD analysis project Ga0209333, IMG submission 187982) | Forest soil microbial communities from Thunder Bay, Ontario, Canada - Black Spruce, Ontario site 2_A8_OM2_O3 (SPAdes) (version 2) | ecosystem: Environmental > Terrestrial > Soil > Boreal... | reverse complement strand
GATGAAGCCCAGGGCTGAGATGAAGCCCAGGGCTGAGATGAAGCTCCGGGCTGAGATGGAGAGCCGGGCCGAGATGGAGATCCGCGACCTGCGCGCGCTGCTGGCCGTGGTCCGCTCTGGCTCGTTCACGGCCGCCGCAAGGGAACTCGGCTACACCCAGCCCGCGATCTCGCAGCAGGTGGCCGCGCTGGAGCTGGAGCTCGGCCAGCCGCTGGTGCAGCGCCGCCCGGTGCGCGCCACGCCGGCCGGGGAGCGGCTCGCCGAGCACGCTGCGAGGATCCTGCTCCGGCTGGACGTGGCCCGCAGCGAGCTGAGCAGCCTGGGTGAGGCACCGGGAGAGGTCCGCGTGGGAGTGTGCCCGCTGGCCGCCCCCGACCTGCTCGCGGCCGCGCTGCGGAACCTGCGGGCCGCCTACCCGCTGCTGCGGGTCAGGGTGCGGCCGGTCAGCCCCGGCTCCGCGGTCACGGATGTGGCCGCCGGCACCGTGGACGCCGCGCTCGCCGACGGCATCACCGCCCCCAACGAGCCGCTGCACCTCGCCGACGCTGGCCTGCTGTCGTCCACGGCCATGGCAGAGACCCTGCTGGTAGTCGCGCTCGCCAGCGACCATCCGCTGCGCGGCAGGCCGGGCATCGATCTGGACATGCTGACGGATGCTCCCTGGGTCGTCGCCCCGGTCCTGGCCGGCCGCGGCGCGGCCGTGCCAGCGCCGCACGCGGTATATGACGGTGACGACCTGCCGACGCTGCTCGCCCTGGTCTCGGCCGGCCTCGGCGCCGCCCTGCTCCCGGCTTCGGCCGGGCCGTTGCCCGACGGCGTGACCGCCATCCCGCTGCGCAGCCCGCGGCTCGTGCACCGGACCGAGCTGCTGGCGCTTCGGACCGCGAGCGCCCGCCAGCGTCTGGTCATCGACGCCCTCGCCGCCCAGGCCCGGGCGTTCTGACCGTGCGGTCCGCTGCCTGCCAGTCCGCTGCCGGCCGGTCCGCTGCCGACCCCGCCCACGTGGCAGTTACGGTGCAGGGGTGAGCACGCTGCGCGGGACGACCCTGGCCGGGCAGCTCGCCGCGATGGGGTTCGCCGACACGGCGCGGGCCCAGCGCCTGCTCACTGAGGATCTCGAGCTTGATGCGGCCAGCCGGGACGCCGACGTGCTCGCGGCGCTCGCGGCAGCGGCCGATCCCGACCTCGCGCTGGCGAGCCTGGCCAGGCTGCCGCACGACACCGCACTGTGGGCGGCCCTGCGCGCCGACGAGGACTTCCGGGCCCGCCTGACCGCGGTGCTGGGGGTCAGCGCCGCCCTCGGCGGCCACCTCGCCCGCCACCCCGGCGACTGGACGCTGCTCAGCGGTCCCGGCGCGCTGCGCCGCCCGTCGGCCGGTGAGCTCACCGGCGACCTCCTCGCCGCGGTGCTGCCCGGGGGTGGCGACGCCTCAGGAGGCACCGACCCGGCCACCGCGCTGCGCGTCGCCTACCGGCGTCGGCTGCTCCACCTGGCCGCCAGGGACCTGACCGGAGCCGACAGGTTCGCCGAGGTCGCCGCCGAGCTGGCGGATCTCGCCGCGGCCGCGCTCGAGGCGGCGCTAACGATCGGCAGATCCCAGCTGCCGCCGGACGCCGCACGGTGCAGGCTCGCGGTCATCGCGATGGGGAAGTGCGGCGGCCGGGAGCTGAACTACGCCAGCGACATCGACGTGATCTTCGTGGCCGGAGAGGGGGACGTCCCGGCCGCGACCCGGCTGGCCGCCGCGATGATCCGGGTCTGCTCGGCGATCGGGACCGAGGAGGCGCTGTTCCCCGTTGACCCGAACCTGCGCCCCGAGGGCCGGGACGGGCCGCTGGTGCGCACGCTGGCCAGCCACCGCGCCTACTACGAGCGATGGGCCAAGACCTGGGAGTTCCAGGCGCTGCTCAAGGCGAGGCCGGTGGCGGGCGACACCAGCCTGGGCGCGGAGTACATGGCCACCGCCGGCCCCATGGTCTGGGAGTCGGCGCAGCGCGAGAACTTCGTCGCCGACGTGCAGGCCATGCGGCGGCGCGTGCTCGGCAGCCTGCCCGCAGACCTGGCCGGGCGGGAGATCAAGCTCGGCCCCGGCGGCCTGCGGGACATCGAGTTCGCCGTGCAGCTGCTGCAGCTCGTGCACGGCCGCACCGACGAGACGCTGCGCGCCGCCGCCACGCTGGACGCCCTCGCCGCGCTGGCCAAGGGCGGCTACGTGGGCCGCGAGGACGCCGCGAGCCTGGCCGCCGCCTACCAGTTCCTGCGCACCGTCGAGCACCTGCTGCAGCTGCGCCACCTGCGGCGGACGCACACGCTGCCCGAGGACCCCGCGGTGCTGCGCCAGGTCGGCCGGGCGATGCGGGCCATGCGGCGCGGCCAGGCGCTGGAGGCCGCCGACCCGGCCGACGATCTCGTCGCGCAGTGGCGTCGGCACGCGAGCCAGGCCAGGCGACTGCACGAGAAGCTGTTCTACCGGCCGCTGCTCGAGGCGGTGGCCCGGCTGCCCACCGATGACGTCCGGCTGACCAAGCAGGGTGCCAGGGCGCGGCTCGAGGCGCTCGGTTACGCCGACCCGGCCGGAGCGCTGCGCCACATCGAGGCACTGACCTCGGGCATGTCACGCCGGGCCGCCATCCAGCGGACGCTGCTGCCCGCGATGCTCGGCTGGTTCGCGGACGCCGCGCAGCCCGACGCCGGGCTCCTCGCGTTCCACCAGGTCAGCGACGCGCTCGGGGACTCGTCGTGGTACCTGAGGCTGCTGCGGGACGACACCAGGGTCGCGCGGCGGATGGCCAGGCTGCTGGCGTCGAGCCGGTATGCCACCGGGCTGCTGCTGCGCGCCCCCGACGCGGTGGCGATGCTCGGCGACGACTCCAAGCTCTGCCCCCGCCCCGCCGCAGCTCTGCAGGCCGAGGCCGCGGCCACCGTGCGCAGGCACGACAGGGCCGAGGAGGCCGTCGCGGCCGCGCTGGCCCTGCGCCGCAGGGAACTGTTCCGCACCGCAGTGGCCGACCTGCTCGGCCTCTCCGGGGTCGAGGAGACGGGCGAGGCGCTCACCGCGGTCGCGGCCGTGACGATCGCCGCGGCCCTGGACGCGGCGGCCAGGAAGGCCGGTCAGGGGGGCTCGCTGCCGACCAGGGTCTGCGTGATCGCGATGGGCAGATTCGGCGGCCACGAGATGGGCTACGCCAGCGACGCGGACGTGCTGTTCGTGCACGAGCCGCTGCCGGGCGCCAACGAGGAGGCGGCCACCCGGGCGGCGCACGCGGTCGCCGAGGAGCTCCGCAGGCTGCTGGCCCGGCCGGGCCACGACCCGGCGCTGCCGGTCGACGCCGCGCTGCGGCCGGAGGGCAGGCAGGGGCCGCTGGTGCGCACGCTCGCCTCCTACCGCGCCTACTACCAGCGCTGGTCGGCCCCGTGGGAGGCCCAGGCCCTGCTGCGCGCCGAGCCGGTCGCCGGCGACACCGGCCTCGGCGCCGCGTTCGTGGCCATGGCTGATGAGTTCCGGTATCCCGCCGGCGGGATAAGCGAAACGGCGGTCCGGGAGGTCAGGAGGATCAAGGCGCGGGTGGAGGCGGAACGGATGCCCCGCGGCGTCGATCCCGCCATGCACCTCAAGCTCGGCCCCGGCGGGCTGTCCGACGTCGAATGGGTGGCGCAGTTGCTGCAGCTCAGGCATGCGGGCGCGATGCCCGAGCTCCGTACCACCCGGACGCTGGCCGCGCTGCAGGCCGCGCGGGACCACGACCTGATCGCCAGCCAGGACGCCGAAGCCCTGGCCGCCGCGTGGCGGCTGGCCGCCCAGATTCGCAACGCGGTCATGCTGGTGCGCGGGAGGCCGAGCGACTCGGTTCCCACGGCGCAGCCGGAAGTCGGCGCAGTGGCCCGGGTGCTCGGCTACGCCCCGGACGCGTCGCATGACCTGGTCCAGGACTACCGCAGGGCCGCCCGGCGGGCCCGGGCCGTGATGGAGCGCCTGTTCTACGGCTGAGCTTCTACGGCTGAGCGCTCACAGCCGGCCGTTGTCCCGCAGCGTCACCAGCGAGCTCACCGTGATGAAGCCGCGCCAGTCCAGCTCGGCAGCCGGGGACCAGGACGGCCAGTTGAACATCCAGCCGCCGTCGTCGCGCTGCCCCGCGGCCAGATGGTCCAGGTGCGCCTCGATAACCGGCTTGTCGAACAGCCGGCGGGCCAGCGAGTCCGGGCGCGGCGCGTAGCCGAGCGGCGAGTGCGTCTCGCCTTCCTCGTCCGGATCCAGCGCTACGACCTTGAGCAGCATCGGCGCCACGGTTTGCAGCGCCCGCTCCGCCCGGTCCCGGTCCGGCACGTGGTCAAGGAAGCTCACGACCCCGTACATGTCGTACGGGCCGGGTTCCCCGCCAAGCGTCTCGATCCTGGACCACATCAGCCCGGTGGCGCGGTCAAGCCACGGATGCGATACGCCGCGCGCGTGCAGCGTGCCGGCGATCTGGCCGGTCGAGACCAGCGAGGCTGGGCCGCTCAGCTCCGGCACCCACCACGGGGCGTGCGGCCACGCATCGATCGTCGCCGCCACGAAGGCGGAGCCGCCCTCGGCCGGCGCGTTCGCCTGCAGCCAGTCGCAGGCCCCCGTGACGAGGCCCTCGTCCCAGGCGTCGGCCTCGTCCAGGATTCCCAGTGCAAGCTCGATCGCGGCGGGCTGCGTCGCCGGGTCGCGGCCGTCGGGTTCCAGCCCCTGACCGAACCCGCCGTCGGCGTTGCGGTAAGCGGCGACCGCGTCCCGTACCGGCCCCGCGTCACCCCCGCCGAACAGCCGCTCGAACCGGCGGCGGTCCAGCACGCGCGCGCTGGCGGCGATGAACTGACCGGCCACATCAAGATCAGGTTTGCTCATTGCTTCATCCGACCACACCACCGCAATAACCGGCTTGAACGAAGCGGACACCAGGATGAAAGACTAGTCCCGTGGATCTGGCGCCGGGGTACACAGAGTTCGCACCTGACGTGGCGTTCAAGGCCGGACTCCACTGCCTGTGGGTCTCGGTGGCGCCTGGATGCCAGGCGGAAGCCGTGCAGGTGCTGCCCGACGCGTGCACCGACCTGATCTGGCAGAGCGGCGTCGGGGCCTTCGTGGCCGGACCGGACACCGGGCCGGCGCCGACCGAGTGGCGGCCGGGCACGGTGCTCGTGGGCGCGCGATTCCGGCCCGGGGCCGGGGGCGCAGCGCTCGGCGTGCCGCTCAGCGAGGTGCTCGACCAGCGGATGGACGCCGACGACCTGCCCGGGGTGCCGCGCGGGCGGCTGCCCGGGTCGCTGTCGCCGGAGGAGGCCATGCGGCGGGTCACGGCGATCGCCGCGCAGATGGTCACCGAGCGGCCGCCGGACCGGCTCGTGCTCGAGGCCACCCGGCTGCTCGGCCGGCCGGGCGCCCGGGCCGAACTGGTCGCCGGGCAGCTCGGGATCGGCGAGCGCCAGCTGCGCCGCCGGTGCCAGGCTGCCGTCGGCTACGGCCCGCGGATGCTGAACCGGGTGCTGCGGTTCCGGCGGTTCGTTTCGCGCATCGACGCCGGCGGGGACATCGACCTGGCCACGATCGCCGCCGAGGCGGGCTACGCCGACCAGGCGCATCTGACCAGGGAGACCAACGAGCTAGCGGGCCTGACCCCGGCCGCGCTGGCCCGCGCGCGCCGCTAGCAGCCTGGCGGCGACCTCGGGCGGCAGCGGCTTGACCGCCTCGCGCATCGTGACGCCGGATGCCCGGTGCGCCCTTGGTTCCAGCCAATCCGTGACCAGCTCGGGCCTGCGCTTTGCGGTGTCCCGCAGGATCCAGCCGATCGCCTTGCGGATGAAGAACTCCTTCTCCTCCAGCATTTGATCGGCGTACCCGGCGAACCTGCCGAAGTCGCCCTCGCCGCGGCGCAGCGGCACCAGCAGCGCGAGCATGGCCGAGCGCCGGAGCCAGAAATCCTCGTCGCCGGCCCAGCGGTCCAGGACGGCGGTGAGCTCCGGGTGGCGCTCGGTGAGCGCGCCCATCACGTTGCTCGCCAGGCCGTCGACCAGCGCCCAGGTTCGGGCGGTGCGCAGCATCCGCTCGATCAGCGCGGCGTCGCCGGGCCGCAACACGCCGACGTTGGCGTCCAGGAGCTCGACAGCGGCCATCCGGCACTCGTGCACGGGCCGGGCCCACAGCGCCTCGGTGACCGCGATCAGCTCAGCATGGGTGAGGTCCGGCCGGGCACGGCACCAAGCCCGGACCGTGGCGCGGATGGCTGGGACCGGGGTGCCGGTGAACTCCAGGTCGCTCTTGAGGTAGGCCTTCTCGCTGGCCGCGCGCTGCGGCGTGCCGACGCCGCGCAGCGACGCCTCGATCGCGGCGGCCCCAGCGGTCCCGGCCCGGCCGTCCTGCCTAGCCAAGAAGCTGGATGTGGCCCTGGGTGATGACCCCGTTGGTCACGGTGTAGGTGCCCTGGTAGTGCTGGACCGAGCCGTCGGTCTGGGTTGCGGCCAGCTTCACGGTCACCACGTTGCCCACAACGGACACCACCGTGACGTCGTCCTTGGCGGTGTCGTTGAAGCCGTTCACGAAGCTGGAGTAGGACGACGAGCCGGTGTTCTTGCCGCCGAGCGCCCACGCCTTGGCGTAATCGTGCGCGTTGATCGCCGCGAAGTAGGCCTGCACGGTGGCTGCCGGGGCCAGGCCGGTCGCGGGCGCCGAGGTCGCCGGGTGGCTGGTCGGCGGCGGGCTGGTCGGGGGGTTCTGGCCCGGTGACGGCTTGTGGTGCAGCAGCGCGAACGCCACGCCGACGATCGCGAGCAGCACCACGACGCCCAGCACGACCGGCCACCTGCGGCCGCGTCGCGGCCTGGCCGGGCCGCCGCGGGGCTGGTACCGGCCGGGCGTTGGCTGCGGGGGAGACTGCGACCAGGGGGCGGGGTGCGACGCCGCCGAGTCGGGCGTCGGCTTCCATGCGGTGTCGGGCCGGTACAGCGGCCTGCCGGCCCAGGCGGTCTCGGCGTCGGCCTGCGGATCGGCGGCCCGCTGGCTGGCTCGCGTTGCCTCGGATTCGGGCTGCGGATCGTCTACCCATGAGGTCGACACGCGCGACGCCGGGATCTGCGCCTGCTCGGTCGGCAGGCGGGCGGGCGGTGCCGCGTCCGCACCGGTCTCGACGGCCTCGCGGCCGAGGCCGCACGCCACGGCGAGCGCGCGGGCAAAGGCCATGCAGGTCGGATAGCGGGCGTCCGGTGTCTTGGCCAGCGCCGTGGCCATCACCTGGTCGACCGCTGGCGGCAGGTCGGGGCGCAGCGCGCGCAGCGACGGCACCGGCGCGGACACCTGCGCCCACATCACAGCCAGGCCCGCGTCACGCTGGAACGGCGGCTGCCCGGCGAGCATCTCGAACGCGGTGCAGGCCAGGGCGTAGAGGTCGGCGCGGCCGTCGGTCGGCTTGCCCTCGATCTGCTCCGGCGCCATGTAGTCGAGCGTGCCCATGAACTGGCCGGTCAGCGTCAGCGGAGCCGATGAGACCCGCTGCTTGCTGAGCCCGAAGTCGGACAGGTACAGGTGGTCCGGATGGGCGCTGCCGATCAGCATGTTGCCGGGCTTCACGTCACGGTGCACCAGGCCTCGCGCGTGCGCCGCGTCGAGCGCGGACGCGGCCTGGGCGACGAGATGGCAGGCCCGGGCGGCCGGCAGCCGGGGCTCGGTCTCGAGCATCGTGCGCACGTCCTGCCCGTCGACGTAGCGCATGGCGATGAACAAGGCCCCGTCCGCCTCGCCCGCGTCGAAGACCGGGACGATGTTCGGGTGGTCGACGGCGGCCGCGGCGCGCATCTCCCGGAGGAACCGCTGCCGGTATCCCCTGTCGCTGGCGAGCTCGGGAGCCAGGATCTTCAGCGCCACGTGCCGGTTCAGCCGCTTGTCCGAGGCGCGGTATACGACCGCCATCCCGCCGCGGCCGATCTGCTCCTCGATCGTGTAACCGGCTATCTGGGAGCCTGCGGCGATGCCGCCCGGAACCGTGGGTAGCTCGTTCACTGTGTTCCCCGCTCGCCTCTAGGCCCCCGCCTGCTTCCCCGTTCCCCCGTCACCGGCGTGCCTTCCCTCGTCGCCCGTGGGCCCCGTTCCTCAGTCCAGGCAGCACCGTGCCCCCTTCATTTCGCGAGGCCTCCGCGGAGTTCAGCCGCCCGTTTGGTGTTCCGTCAGGAACACCGCTGCAAGACGCGGGGGACGAAATTAGTATCCGTACCAGAGGGTGGCTGTCAACCTGGACAAGAGAGGCGATCGGGACATGGACCTGACCGGTGCCGAGTGGCGCAGGCCCTCCCACGGCGGCGGGGAGGATGGTTCCTGCATCGAGGTTGCCGTCGTCGCCGGATCCAAGGAGGGCAGCGACCACGTGATCGCGATGCGGGATGGCAGCAATCCGGACGGGCCCGCGCTGATCTTCACTCCGGATGAGTGGCGCGCGTTCACCGCTGGCGTCATGGACGGCGAATTCGATCTGTCATGACGCCGGAAGGGCGCTGTGCCGCCCGTCATCCGGGTTCCTTCCGTAAGTCAACAATTTGCACTATCGCCCCTGCCGTAACTCGCTACTCTTACAATCGCCCGCTCACTCGGGCCGCTGGCTGCCTGTGACCGCAATCTTGGGTGGCAAGCGAAGAGGCCGGCCCCCGCGGGACCGGCCTCTGCCCTTCTGCGTTATGCGGAGATGCGGTCGAGCATTCAGGCCTCTTCCCCCTGCGCTACGCGGAGATGCCGTCGAGCATCCCGGCGACGAAGATCTTGGAAGCGGGATCGCAGTCCTCGTACGGCGTGCCAGCGGTCACGGCGCGCATCGCGGTCAGGTGCGGGGCCAATATCGTGGCCAGCTGCCTCGCCGTCTCGGGCGTCATCGGCGGTAAGGCGCTGGCGGCCCTCAGGTTGGCCAGGTCGTTTCCCTGCGATGTGGGTTCTGCCTGATCAAATGCGGAAGTCATGACGAGCCCCCGTGTCCGGGCCAGCGTTCAGTCCATTCAGTCCCCAGCTGGCAACGTTACTTAACGTGATCAGCAAATCACGGGGACACGCCTTTCTTCAGGTGAATCGGCCAAGGCGGTGACGCTCTGTATTGCCATGCGTGCTTTGGGTCGAGCGCGGTCAGCGCGTCAGCCGGAACGGCGGCCCGCGATCTCGCTAGATTGGACCTCGTCGGCTAACGGGGAGGAGGCGCGAAGGCCATGACGATCCTGGTGGTCGGCGCTGGCGCCACCGGTGGCTATTTCGGGGCACGGCTGGCGCAGGCCGGCCGGGACGTCACGTTTCTGGTCCGCCCGCACCGCGCCGGGCAACTGCGCGAGCGCGGGCTGCGGATCGTGGGACCGGGCGCCGGGGCCGAGGCCGGGCAGGTGGTCCGGCCCAACCTGGTCATGGCCGGAGAGCTGACCGAGCCCGCCGACGTCGTGCTGCTGTCGGTCAAGGCGACCGCGCTGGATGCGGCCATCGCTGACTTCGCGCCGGCGGTCGGGCCGCGGACTGCGGTGGTGCCGTTCCTGAACGGGATGGCCCACCTGGCAGTGCTCGGCAAGCGGTTCGGCGAATCCGCCGTGCTCGGCGGTGTGGTCCTGATCGCCGTCCAGCTCAACGATGAGGGCGACGTGGTCCAGCTCAGCCCGCCCGCGAGCATGACGATCGGGGCGCAGGACGGCACCCGCACCACGCAGGTCCGGGAAGCCTACGGCCAGCTCTCCGGGGCCGGGTTCGACGCCAGCATCAGCGACGAGATCATCGCGCGGATGTGGCAGAAGTGGGTCTTCATCGCGACGATCGGCGCGCTGACCTCCCTGATGCGCGGCACAGTGGGCGACATCGTGGCCGTCCCGGGCGGACGCGACCTGGGCCCGGCCATCCTCGCCGAGGCCACCGCGGTCGCGTCAGCGGCGGGCTACCCGGTGCCCGGCGACGCGATCGCCGAGACGGCGCGTACGGTCACCCAGGCCGGGTCGGCGGTCGACTCGTCGCTGTCACGCGACGTGGCCGAAGGCCGCCCGGCCGAGGTCGAGCAGGTCCTGGCCGACCTGGCCAGCCGCGGCGCCGGCCACGGGATCAAGACCCCGCTGCTCGACCTGGCCACGATGCAGCTGCGCGTCTACAACAACAGCCTCCATCCGCCGCGCTGACCTGCGGAGAACGGATCGCTCGGCGCCGGGCCCCGCCCCTAGGCGCTGGCCGCAGCGTTCCGCTGGGTGCGGAACGTTATCGACCACCGCTCCTTGGTGACGGGAGGGATGTGGTGCTGCCATTGTGTCCGCGCCGGACCGGACAGGACATATGCGGAGCGGGGCTCGAGGGCGAGCTCGGCCGTTTCCCAGGCGCGAGGCCGGCCGCGCCGAAACCGCATCCGGCACGCGGTCAGCAGCGAGATGCCGCTGACATCGCCGAATTGCGGCGCATCGCGGTGCCAGCCGATCCCCGCGCCGGCCGGGTAGCGCGTCACGAGCAGATCCACCAGCTCACCGGGCTCGCGTTCCATCAGCGCGGCGCAGCGCTCCCGGAGCCACTGCAGCTCGGCGGGGATCGGCGCTGCCGGGCCGACATCGTATGCGCCGGTGACCTGGTCGCGGCCGAAGCTTCGCACCAGCCGCCGCGACGGCGTGTCGTGCAGCACGTACGGATGCAGCTCGAACCTCGCCAGCACCGCCAGCACATCGCGTTCCTCGGTCTCGGTGAGGCAGCCAGGCACGTAGGTCAGACCCTCCGGCAGCGTCATCGCGTGAACTCGCCTGCTCGCCGGGACGCCGACGTGGCTGGAGATCGTGCGGTCGCGGTGCTCATACCCAGTGAAATTCCCGCGGCGACGGTGACCTACGCGGGGTGATCCGGCGCCGTCCGCCCCACCTTCAGCCTCGCCGCCGCGCGCCGGACCCCCTGGCGTACCGGCGCACGTGCCTACCCGCATACGTCACCAGCGCGCCGAGATCACGTCCACCCGCCCGCGGGTGACCAGTCCGGGGTTGTGGCGCTGCCGCCGCTGGATGCCTACGCGTCGAAGTAGAGCTCGAACTTCTGGCGGTAGTCCTAGTGCCTAGCAAGGTCTCGGCGGCCTCCGAGATGGGCGTTTCGCGCCAGCCGACCGGCCTGTCCGGCCCATCGGAGCGGGAGCGCCAGCGGGAGCGCAGACGAGGCCGCCCAGGCGGCGGCGCGAGCGGCCCGGCGGGCCGCCTTGAAGACGTAAAGAAAGTTCTCACAGCCGCACTGACGAGCACACTGACGAGCAAGTGTCTGGCTCCGCTTGATGTGCGACACGGTGGCTCCACTTGATTTGACGCTCCCGCTCATGCTTCGGGAGCTGAACGTGGTCGAGCAGAGATACCGGGCCGTACTGGAAGTGCTGTCCGGGGTTCCCGTGATCGAGGTGGCCGAGCGGTATGACGTGGCCCGGCAGACGGTGCACCGGTGGATGGCGCGGTATCGGGCGGAGGGGATCGCGGGCCTGGCGGATCGTTCGCACGCACCGAAACACGCCGCGGCGCCGTGAGCAGTACCGGCGCTGGGAGCGTTCGGCGCCGATGGAGCTGTGGCAGCTGGATGTCACCGCCAGCTTGTTCCTGGCCGACGGCCGTGAATGCAAGGTCATCACCGGCATCGATGGCCATTCCCGGTTCTGCGTCATGGCCACTGTCGTGCTGCGGGCCACCGCCCGTGCGGTGTGCTTGGCGTTCGTGACTGCGATGCGCACCTACGGGGTGCCGGGCGAAGTCTTGTCGGACAACGGCAAGCAGTTCACCGGACGGTTCGGCCAGCCTCGCCCGGCTGAGGTGCTGTTCGAGCGGATCTGCCGGGAGAACGCGATCACCCAGCGGCTGACCAAGCCCAGGTCCCCGACGACCACGGGGAAGATCGAGCGGCTGCACCAGACCCTGCAGCAGGAACTGCTGAATGTCCACGAGCCGTTCGCCAGCATCGAGGAGGCGCAGGCTGCGGTCGATGCGTGGCGGCGGGAGTACAACGCCGACCCGCCGCATCAGTCTCTGGCCATGACCTTCCCCGCGAAGCGGTTCACCGCCACCACCGGCAGCGATTTCCTGGGCGTGCGCGTGCCCGCTGAGCTCACCGCACGGGCGCCCGTCGCGGCGTGTGACACTCCCGCGGCCGGGCCTGCTGCGGTCATGCCGCCTGAGGCCAGGGGCAGGACTGGGGAACGGGCGGTCGAGCTGGACCGGGTTGTCCCGCCCTCAGGGAACTTGTGGCTGGCGGGGCAGCAGATCTGGCTTGGGCTCGCGATGACGGGCCGCACTGTCGGGCTGTGGGCTGGGCTGGACCGGGTGCATGTCCTGCTGGATGGGCACTGGATCAAGGCCTTGCCGTCCCGGCCTGATCACCGGGACCTGGCCCGCCTGGCTGCGGCCGGTGCCAGGCCTGCCGGGCAGCGAGTCACGTTGCGCCTGGACGGCCCGGTCGCTCACGTCCGGTCCGGCGGTCTCTGGGTCCGCACCGTCACCTGCCTCGTCCCTGCCCAGGCCCGCGCCAGGCTGCGAGGAGCTCGGGGCGGAACCGCCCAGTCCCCGCGCCTGGCTGAGCCGCTGACGGTAAAACGGCGGGTATCGGCTCGCGGTGCGATCATGATCGGCGGGCAGCGGATCCAGGTCGGTCTCCCGCAAGCGGGCAAGACCGCCCGCGTCACCATCGACGCCGATACCTGCCAGATCACCGTGGCAGACGGCATCGCCTTCGCCGCACCCCGCACCACCAGCCGCGACATCAAACGGCACAAAGCCTCCAACTATGGCCCGGCCAGATAACCGGACCGCTATCGCCGGAGTATGAGCGGCTGGACCTGTCGTGCAGCTGACCCGTCACCACGCACCGCCCTCCCCGGCCCCGGCCGGAGCCGGTTTCATGACTCGGCCATGTGCCTGCCGGTGCCGGGACGCCAAGGGTCTGGCCGCCTATTAGCGGAATCCTTGATCCCCGATCGGACGCCCTGGTTGGCCATCGGCTCGTCATCGAAGCGCGGGATGACATGCAGGTGGGGGTGGAGCCCGTTATCGTTCCAGCCGAGCGTGTAGCTGTCCGGAGCGAGCCGCTTGTGCAGCTCGGCTCACAGGTCCGCCTCGCGCAGCCTGTCGTGATCGCAAAAGACGCAGCCTTCGGTCATACGACCGTCCTGCTCGCCGGCCAGAGCGGGCAAACGAACTGAGCCATCACCGCGCCCAGGACGCTTGTTCCGGCCATCCGCGAGCTGGCTGCGATCCGTCCGTGTAACTGCCCGCTGCCCTCCCCAACCGCCAGACTGAAGCAGAGCACCACCTAGCAAATCTCTAGGGCGTGTCACACATCAAGCGAGGCCAATCCGTCGCACATCAAGTGAGTCTCGGCAGCACTGACGAGCAAGCTGATGCTGTCCTTGTGATCCGATCCAGGAGGGCCAGGCACCAGATACGCATCGGGGCGGAGTCGCCAGCGATGGTGGCCAGCACCAGAGCACACCAGAAGCGGACAGAGGACAGAGGAGGACAAGCAGGCCGCAAGAAGGGGGCCACTGGCTCCGCATCTGGATCCACGCGGGCGGCATCGGAGGCTGCACGGGCGCCCAGCGCCTCCCAACCCACGTCCGGTGTCAGGTGACGCTTTACGGACGCCTGCCAGCTGATGAAATGCCGCAGTACCTTTACTTTGATGTCATAAAGAAGACCGGGCCTCAGGGTTCGTATCTTGCAGCTAGGGTTAGCCGGGTGAGGGAAATGCGCGTTCCTGGGAACCAGTCGCGATTGCCTTCCTTGCCACGTCGACGAGTTCGTGCGCTTCATCAACACGGAACGTATCCTTGCCGAGTTCTGACAAGAGAGCTTTGCCCCAATCCCACAAAAAGTTCCGTACCGGGACCGTGTAGCCTGCTGCGTCCTGCAATATCTGGAAAACTCCCCGGCGGATGATGAACCGGATGCTCTCGACGTTGGCTCTGGTGGCTGATCTCATCAGGTCGATGCACCCATCAAGTGCTCCGAGTTCGGTTGTCAGCAGCAAGGCTGCCTGCATCATAGGAGCGTCCCCATGTCCTGGGTCTGCTAGCCATGCTGTCGCAGCAGCCTCCGTTGCACTCGCCAACAACGACGCGGCGCCTCCGGACAGGAAAGCTATCCCTATCCCGGCTGGACCTCCTGCGGCCCCAGCCACTGCTGCGCTGGCACCAGCGGCGAGGGCGGCTGGTATGGCTCGATTCCGCGCTGAGGTAACGACGGTCCGCAGAGAATGAAGAATCTCGCTGGACCGAGATTCGTCCCTCTTATCCTCATTTAGGGCTTGCTCTCCGGCTTCAACCAGGGTACGCAAGCGCCATGTGAAGAAGATCAGCTCCTGTCGGGCTTTCGCGCTGTTGGTGGCAGATGTCTCGCCGTCTTGGCTGGCCGTAAGCAGGCGCTGCACTGAATGCTGCACGAGACGGGTCCACTCTTCTGACGGAGGAGGTGGCTGGTAGCCAAGCCCGCGTAGTACCTCGGGGATATGCTGGGAAAGTAATTCCGCGAGTTCCATCCGGAAAAGATATGGGTGCGGGCTTTCGGCCTGTTGCTGTCTCAATGAATGTCCGCTGCGGGCAAGACGATCCCAGAGGTCGTCCGCGTTTATGAGATTGGTAAAAGAGTCCAGGAGGCCGCGACCGGCTGCGGCCAACACCTCCGTCAGAAATCGCTCTCTCTCAAGCTGCGCTTGTTCTTGGAAGAATGGTAGGTCGAATGCCGATAGCTGGTCGTGCGCTGAGTCAATTTCCAACAGAGTTGTAGCTGCGTTGCTGGATGCCAAGAGTCTGCGGGCCATCGAAAGACTGCGTGCCTGCTGGTCTGCCTGTTCCTCAGCGGCCTGTTCCTCAGCGGCCTGTTCCTCAGCGGCACGTTCCCGAGCGGCACGTTCCTCAGCGGCACGTTCCCGAGCAGCCTGCTGCTCTTCGGCGGCCTGTTGTTCAGCGGACTTCCGCTCGGGCGCAGGTTGCATAGCCATAGCGCCTGCCATCATTGACACCCCCATGGCAGCCAGATTTAGGGCAAAAGAGCGCTGCGTAGCGGATTGAGCATACTACG
>Ga0209333_1000928_pt1 | contig 15054 bp, 21 predicted proteins | sample BlaSpr_A8_OM2_O3_FD_187982 | JGI IMG/M metagenome (GOLD analysis project Ga0209333, IMG submission 187982) | Forest soil microbial communities from Thunder Bay, Ontario, Canada - Black Spruce, Ontario site 2_A8_OM2_O3 (SPAdes) (version 2) | ecosystem: Environmental > Terrestrial > Soil > Boreal... | reverse complement strand
TTCGGCATCGATGGTGGCCTCGAGGCGAGCTGTGACGCCGTGGATCTCGATCCGTTCTGGTGAGCGCCGCTGCCGTCTCGGGTACGCTCATCGTGCAGCCCCTTGTATACGTCCATGCCGATTCCCAAGTAGCTCGCGCACTTCGAGAGCGCATCGGTGCAGGCGCCTTTGTAAGCGTCACCACGATCGGGATTGTCGTTCCCTCCGAACTGCTCGATCGCAATGGAATATTTCGGGATCGTTAACGTCGCTCTCACCACCACCATCCGGCCGGTTTCGACGATTTCATTGTCTATATGCCAGCCGTTCAGTCCGAACACATCGTTCAGCCGCTCGACAACGTAGATGACTTTGATTACCGAGAGCCCCGGCTTCTGCGGGTTGGGCGACACTGCCGCGCAGGGAAGTGGCTCCTTCAGCTTCACTTTCAGGTCTTCCGGGAGTTGCGGCAAATCCTCGGAATGTTCTGTGGGCGGAGATGAGATTGTCGCCGCTTCATGGGTTTGGTCAACCCCGTTTACTGGTTGCATCTTGCTTCTCCTTCCAGATCGAAAGTTGTCTTCTTTCCGAGCGGCAGTTCGAGCTGGACCGCGCCGGCCTCTCGCGTTTCTTCAACGCTCTTTCGGATCGCTTCGGCCGCTTGGGCGCCGATCGCGTTTTCGAGTTCCAGCCAGGTCGCCTCGTAGATCAGCTCCAATTCGTTTCGTTCTTTGCGGATCTGTTGAACTCGCTTCTCCGGCAAGCGGGGGTTTAGGATACGAGCATCCAGCAGTCCGAGCATCCGGAAGCGCGCAGTCTGTTCTTCTCTGCTGATCGTGCTCAGGGACAGGCGGTCATCGGCCGCATAAGCCGACTCCGGATTCGTCCAGTTCCGCCGTCGGATTTGGAAGTGGAACGGACTCGATACGATCGGCTCGAGAATCCCGTCGCGGATCAACTGCGCTAACAGCAGGTCAAAATCCACCGTTTCCGCCTGGAAGCTCAGGCCAGCAGCTTGCTGCAACTCCGTCCGACTGATCGTCCCCTTTCCTCGCGATCGCCAGACGGCTGTCTGGCAACGCTGGTACAAAACGGGTCCACTGGCCGCAGGTCCAGCACTGGTAGCAAGCCGAGGAATGAATGCCACTCGTGCCGTAATTCAGCCGATCGGTGCCCAGAATCCGATAAACCGTTCTCTGTCATATGCTTACACTTTCTGTCGGCGTTCGTTTGCGCGGTTTCTGAATCCGGGTTATGCTCAGGCAGCCATGAACTCTGTGGTGGACACGATCGTTGCGGCCCCTGCCAGCGCCGAAGCGCAATCGCCTTCTCGCGTCCTCGAAATCCGACCGGAAGAATCGAAACTGGTCTGCGTAGGCGCCGACGGGCGCGAGTTCGCGCTCTCCCGCCTCGTGGGTTCGAACGTGCGGGTCGGTGACGAGGTCCTCGTGCCGGCGTCTACCGGGACTGCGACTGCGGATACCGAGGTCTACATCCGGAAGCCCTCGCTGCGGCGTGCCGATGTCTACCAGGTGAAAGCCGGTTATGCTGCATTGCCGAAGCTGGACAACCGAGAAGAACCTTTCGTGCGTGTTCAGGTCGCCGAAGGCCAACTTGGCATCAACGCCATCCACATTCCGTGCCCGGTGATTCGCGACTACTTCTTTGCCGCCAATCGGAGAGCCTCGTGGCCGAGCCAGCCTACTTTCTACTACGTGCTTCGTCTGCCACAGGACGTGACGTACAAAGAACTGCGCCTCGCCTATCGGCTCCGGCGTATGGAGTTGGAGAAGCAGAACGCGTCGAAAGCCGAGTTGGCTACGATTGAGCGCGCCTACAACATGTTGGCCGATCCCGACATCCGCGGGGTATATGACGCGTTGATAAGAGATTCTGCGATTCCTGTTCCATTCCCCTACTCCGGTTTCGGATCTCTGTTGGTACAGGGAGAACGATCTGCGGAGAGTGGCGCTTTCTTTGCGAACCGAATTCTGGCCTTCATGCCGGAGCGCCGGCGCCGTACCGTCCCGGTGCCTCTCCGCAAACTCGATTACTTCGAAGATTATGCGATCCTCAAGGACCGCCATCGCAAACTCGAAGTTCTCATCGACCACCAGCTGTTGCCGCTCCGATGGGATCCAACCTGGAGCCAGTGGCGCCATCTCATTACCGCCACCGTCGAAATATCTGCCGACTTCATTCACACGGGCCGCTATCGCAAACGCGGCGGCGAGTGGAAACTAATCGAATGGGAAACCGCGCTCCCCAGCCGAACCGAGCTGGAAATGCCCGAAGACCTCGAAGAAGACATCCTCAAGGCGCGGAGCACTCACACCCGCTTCGGGCAGTACTGGCAACAGATCGACCGTCTGCGCGCCCACGTGCAAGAGATTCCCACGGAGCGAGGCGAATTGAGTCGGCTGTGCTGGAATCTCGGCCTGCCCGGCGACTTTGACGTCGAGCAGATCACCTGGCGCCCGGACTATGATCCCTACTACCACGAGGAGCTCACCAAACGCGCGCGGACGATGTACGTGTTCCGCGATGAATACATATTCGATCTTGAGAAATCGGTCGTTGTTGAGGTTCCGCAAGCCGGACATGCGACCTACGTCTTCGCGAAGCCCGCGGACGCCAAGCATTGGGTGTGGGAGTACGCCAAGACGACCCGTCAGGACATTCGGCTCAACCGCGACAACATTGCCGAATCGCTCGGATTCCTCGGCCGCGTCGTTCATGGAAAGAACAAGGCCGAATGGCTGAAAGAACTCCGGACACGCATTGGAGAGTCTCCCCACTACGCTCAAACCCAATAATCGGACTCGACCTGCGCGCGGGTACCCTTTTTAAAACGGTACATCGTCGTCTTGCAGGCCCTGTTCTGCGGGCTCCGGTGCACGATCGCGGTGACCATTCGAGGGCTTGCCTGGGGTCGGACGACGTGCGGATCTTTCTCTCCCACCTCCACCGTTGCCGTTGGAGTTGCTGCTTGCGGTTCCACCGAGCAACACGAGGTTCTCCGCCACGACCTCTGTGACGTACCGCTTCACGCCTTCCTTGTCGTCATAGGATCGCGTTTGCAGGCGCCCTTCTACGTACAGCTTGATGCCTTTGGTCAGGTACGTGGCCAAATTTTCTTTGTTCCAGATCACGATCGACATCCAATCCGTCTCTTCGTGCACCTGTTTGTCTGAATCCGTCCACTGTCGATTCATCGCCAGCGACACCCGCGAAACAGGGGTACCGTTTTGGGTAAATCTGGTTTCTGCATCGGCTCCCAGTCTTCCGACAAGGATCGCTTTGTTCACACTGCGCTCAGCCATTGAATTCTCCTCTTCGTTCGAAATATTCGACTGCGTCTTCGGACCAGGAGGGTCCGCCACTTGCTCGATCACCGGTGAAGAAGCGCCGGGACATAGTGCCTGGAACGCGCCTTCGCCTTAGAAACCTGCAGGAGTTGAGGGATGTGATCGTGACTCCAGCCACGACGGTGCGGAGCACTTTACCTCCAGTCGATATGCAGCTCCGGCGGTAGTGGATGCAGCTTCCCGCACCCATCGCACATCAACCAGTACGCGTCGCCATCTTCCGACACGGCTCGGCTTGATCCATCCCAACCGCTCGCTATAATCGTGTTGCCGACGATTTCTACCAGCGCGTGAGAGACTTGGTCCCCCGATTCTTCGAGATGGGGCGTACCTCGATGCCCGCATTCGCACACCAGCACTCCGTGCTCGATGTTGGCCACCGGAGCCCTGCTTTCAACTGCCTCTCCGAGAAATTGCGCCAGTTTCGTAGCGTCCTCTACGTTGAGCAGTAGACGCGCTGGGCCAACACAGTTCACGCGCCGCCTCGGGTAGAAATCAATGTTCAGAACTTGGCCGTCTGGGTCGGTCGGAATGTTCATCAGTTCCACGCTGTGAAGCTGGAAATAGCCGTTTCGGCCTTTCCCTTGGGATTTGCCGCTAAGCTCGATCCGGTTCATCGGTTTGCCCTCCGCAGATCCTTCTCATAAAGCGGTCCCGTGTCCCTCGTGGCTGCCGGCACCTGTCGCTTCCGAACGCGATCTCCCGCAAGCTCGCGCTTTTCATCACACAGCCCGCCTGTGACCAGATCGATCAGCTCCCGATCCAAAATCGCCTGTTCCAGTGCTAGGAGTTCGTTGCGGTTGCCCGTCCGCTGCCGGCGTGCATCGATGCTCCGCAGAATTGCAGCGCCGCAAGCCAGGCGTTGTTTCGTTGTCATTTCCCACCTCAAGTCAACATGCCTCAGTACCACCGTCAAGAAACCGGTGACACGGCCTATCCTGGTGCCGTGCCTATGGGGTGAACCGGCATCGGTTACCCAATACCGGCAGCCGCGGGTTACCAGGAACCGCGAACTTTCGAACCTATGGCCGCATGTGGCCTCAAAGGTTCCACTGTGTTATGGGGGTGTCTCTTTTCGAGAGGTTTCTGCTAAGCGGAAGGCGTCGTGTCGCCGGAGAGATCAGGCGTGAGTTTCGATTTCGCCCACGGCCTCGGCAGTCTCAACGAAACGCAGCCGTGGACTCGGCACAGGCTCCGACTGTCCAATTGTCTGCCCCGCCGTTTCTGTGTTCGTCGACCCATCGCTGCGTGTAGCTCTTTAGGCCCTCCAGCCATTCTCGAGCGTCAGACGAATTGAGTCGCGCGGATTCGTAGTCCGTAAAATGCTCACTGCCGGCCTGTCGTTCCTTAGCGCGCAGCATATATTCCGACAACTCCCCGGTCGCCCTTGTCATCGGCAGATACAACCAGGCAGGCGTGAGTACGAAAGCCAGCTTATCGGCCACGCAGAGTCGTGAGAATTGCCGGCCGTTGCGCTTCGCCCAATAGCGCGAGTGCGCGGCCGTAAACGCAGCCCAAGACTCACCGAAAAGCAGGCCCATGATTCTGGCGCCGAGTTCCACGTGCGTCTCCCCCTCGCTTCCGTCCATGTTGGGTTTCGAAATGTAACCGATGTCGTGCAGCCAGAAGCTTGCCCACAAGCGAACGTCCCAGGGAAAGCCGTACAATTTGGACCAGGCGACCGCGAGGAACCAAGGGTGCAACACAGCGCAATGCGCACCGTACAAGACGGATCTCGTTCCAACAGTCATCGCTGCCTCCTCTATTCCCGAACTCTCGACCGCGAACCTCACCGCCGCATTCACCGTCAACCTGCCCGCCGTGCCGCCGTCAACCGCTGATATCTCCGCCGCTGGTTCTGCCGGTTCCGCTCTTTCTCCCACGCCTTCCCGCACTTCGGGCATCGCACCGCGTTGGGAGAGGTAGTCTTGCAAGGTGTGCCGCAGTCGGCGCACTTGTAATGGCGAAGCTTCATTTGCAAATACATGGCCCACTCCACGCGCGGGGAGTCTAGGTCGATGGCTCAATTGACGAGATACGCTCCGGGCCCGGTCGCATGACATCCTGTTGTCGGGCCGCCAAACTCCCGGCACGATTTCTCTCCTTCACTGCGATCCGGCTCGCACCCCATCGTGGTCTGGAGACAGTGCCGCGTTCCACAACTGGATAGCAGCATCGCACCGATACTGAGCAATAACATTCCACTACTTACTGTCTTCTTCATACGATCTCCTTGCCGCTTAGACTCCCTGCGCTAGGGACACCGCGGACATTGCGGGTTCTTGTTCTTCTTCGTGAGCCGGTAGCGGTCGTTGTTCTTGCGCCACGAGCCGCGAGAAGTGTGGATGTGAACAAGCCAGACAATTCACACCGCGCGTAGCAGCCTTGACCGCCTCGTCGAACCCACTTGGCAAGTCGACTTCTTCGCCAGATCGGGTGAAGAATTGCGGCCTCACGCAACCAGTCAACTCCTTGTCCTTGCCCCAGAGTTCAAGCGCCAGATAGCCGTGTTTCGCGCGAAACACTTCTTCGGCTTCAAGCCTTGGCCGTTGCCGGGTTTCAACTGCGACGGGCTTGTGGCGTGTGATGCACAGTTCGTACGTCCGCGCGACTCGGAGCATTTCGATCCGCGTCAGCACAGGCGCGATGACGACGGCGTGCGGCCCGTTGACCGTGAGCGAATCGAGCGTCTGCAACCACGCGAGAGCATCCCCGCTCTCCCCGGCGAAGGTAACGTAATATCCGACTTCTTCATTTGCTCCGCCTGATTCCACACCGCGTGCGACGTATCGTTTGGCTCGTCCCTGGTGTTCCAGGCTCAACTGGGGTTGTCCGTAGATCGCCAATTTGCGCAGGCGGTTAATCACCGTGGGCGTGAATGTTAACCCCCACCGGTTCAGCCGTCGATCGGATTCCATCGAGATCCATCCTTTCGTTCGTTCCCAAACCCGCTTCCAGCGCCTCGCGTCGGGCGAGCGCTACGAGCGCGAGCGTGAGCTCATCGGCAGCGCGCATCGTTCGCAAGAGCGCTTCGTGGTCCTCCGCTCTCCACACTTGCCCGACTCGGTCTGCTGATACGTCCCCAATCCATTTCCGGACCGCGATCGATCCGTTTAACTCCCCTTGCGTCACTTCGCTCATGACTCCCTCTCTGGTCGGCAATCCACGTACGCCCAACCCCGCTGACATGCGGCAGCAACGAGAACAGCATGCCGATTACGATCAACTGAATGCCGCGTCGGCTCGTGATGCCAGCAGCCGCCGCAAGTAGAAAAGCCAAAACAGCGCCCGCCGTGGCGATCGACTCAATCGATACATCAGACACCGATTGCCTCCGTGACCCGGCGGAATTCTTTCCGGAAATCAACGCGCACTAACTGGTCACCCTGTCGGACGTAGCAGTGCCCTTCGGCGTCCAGGACCAAGTACCTACGGCTGTCGACGTGTTTGTAATGCTCAAGGCCGTTTTCCCGCCACATCCACATGAACTCTCCGCACCGGCAACCGATCAGGAGTTCTAATGGCTTCCAATTGGCAGGTTCAAGCTCCATCTCAGAACCCTCCCCCAGTCACGCCCAAAGCCGTCGAACAGACAAACCGCCGCATCGCGATCAACGTGATCAGAGCTCCGGCTGCGACAGAATTCCCGCTATCCCACCGCATACGCACTTTCCCTTTTCTCCGGAATCGGGCATCCCAGAGCCGCTCGAATCATCTCCTTGCTGCAACCCGCCCAGCAGATGTACTTTTGCGGTTCGTCAACCGAAATCGCCAGGTTGTCGCCGCTCTTGTCACGTCCCGCCACGGCGCATGAAGGGCATCGCGTGATCCAGTTTCTCCCCGTCTTCCGCCGTACCTGGAGATGATCCAGGATGTGAAACTGCCTTTGTTGCGCCGGGTACTGCCAGCGTGGGGTCGGCTTGATTTCCTTCTTCTCCCCTTCGCTCGGCTGTCCCAACTTCTGGAGCAGAACTCCGAGTTGTTCCTCGGATAGCTTCGTCACGCGCTTGAGGAAAGCCAGTTGATTGTCGAGATTGTAATCGGCGCCGTAGAACCAGAACCGAGCGCTGATCGCGCGGTGAATTCCCAGCGGTCCACGGATGGCATTGCCGAAGTCACCATCCTTCAGCTCGTCATGCTTCGGGAATATCTCGATTCCCTCGGCCGTCCCCGCTCCTTTTATCGGGATGCTGAGTTTCTGAGCTAAGCCGGAGATCAGCAGCCGGCACTGACGGGCCAAGAGCGGCTGCTCGCCAAATATCCAAAGGTGGGCGCCGCGCCGGCTCTGTTCCAGCGCCGCCTCCACCTTTTGTTGCTGCAGTTCCCACTGCAGTTCACAAAGGTGCTTCAGCGAGTCCTTATAATCTCCGTCCATGGCAATCCACTTGCATCGTTGCGTCCCCGGACTCATCGCATACACGCCGATCGTCAGATCACCTTCCAGATGTCGCCGGACCGTCGCCGCCGTCAGACTGGGCACCTCGCCGTTTTTCCCGGCCTTAGGCCGGAAATAGTAATAGCGTCCGCTTTCCGCGTGCGGCCGCATCGATTGGAGAACGTAGGCGCGCCGATTCACGAACAGCTGCCAATAGTCCTCCACATTTGTGGAAGTTGCCTGATAGCGCTTGGGCATAGCGGCCTCTCGTTTCGTCCTGCTCTTTCATAACCCGAATTCAAAACCCGCGCAAATGAACCGGCCAGGCGGTCGGTCAGCTCGCAATTCGGCGGTCATACCTCCGTTCAAGCAGCCACGGGCGCTGCGCCAGCATGGTCAGTTGGTGCGTCCGTTCCAGTACCTCGTATTCGGCCAGACTGTAGCCGCCCCATTTCTGATCGTTGAAGTCCACGAGGTAGAACACCCCGTTCCTGCGGTCGAAAACATAGACTGCACCTGACTCCGGATCCTCCGGGACCAGGGTAAAGAAAAGGGCGCCGGCCGGAAACTGAACCCAACGAACGATTTGGGCTTCTGATCGCTCTGCCAGCCCTCGGCTGGCTTGGTCCAAGCCGACGCTTCGCTCCAAGCCAAGATCTTCCAGTGTTAGGATCGGATTCGCCGTTAGCGTCGGCGATATTCGTACTTGCATGTTGAACCTCCTGATATTCAATGGGTTACGTCCTGAGACACGCCGAGCGCAGTGAGTCTGTTCGGATCTCCATGCAGGTGGGTCTTAGGGCGGGAGTTGCGGGTTGGCCGATCGTTGAGAGTTGGCCGGGATGAGAGCTAAGCGGGCGTAGCGCTATATATAAGGTGTTGTAGCCTGAACTCGCCCTTGTACGGATTGTCCGGGCGGCCCAGGGGAGAATCGACGCGTGGATGAGGAGCCAGAGTTGCGTCCGTTACCGCCGCCGCCGCGGTGTCGAGGCATCCCTCTGGGCGACGGCAATTATACGGGCTGCGCGTACGGTTATGGTGACCTTGCTCCATTCACCGGGCCGCGCGATTGCCCTGTCTGTAACGGGTCGGGGTTCGAAGGCCGCATCGAAACAACCCTGCCGCATTCAGATTTTGGCGATCCGGATTGCTGCGGCTGCCTGAACGGCGTTATTCGCGGGGATCAGGCTGATATTGTCTGCAATGAATGCGGTACCGTGCTCCGCACCGTTCCCGTCGCAAATGTTGGGCAGACGCTGACAGAACTGGAGCTCACGCTTGAGGTTGCGAGCGAAGTTTGCCCGCATTGCGGGTCGGTAAATCTATTCCCAGGCTTTTCAAGAATGCTCGGGTTCACCTGTCGGCAGTGCGGAAAGGCCGTTCTGCGTCCAGAGTAGCTAGTCTAGCCTGCCGTGCAACCGCGGGGTACGGCCTACAGAAGAACGGAATGGCAACAAACTGTCAAAGTGATTGCGAACGCTGGCGCTTTTACCGGAATCGATCGTGGTCGGCTTCGGTCGGCTTTGGGTCCATGGAAGAACACAGTTCCTTGGCACTCAGGCCCCGCCGCTAAAGTCAGAATCCTCGGCTCAAAAATCTTCAGCTATTCCGGTATTGCCGTTGCCTTCAAAACCACGTTTGAGGTATTCGCCAGGGTTGGCCCCGACAACTCGCTTGAACGCCTTACTGAACGCAGCGTCGGACTCGTAACCGACCAACCGAGCGATGTCTATGAGCTTTTTGTCACCCTGTTCCAGTAACTGCATCGCCTTCTGCATCCGCCACTCGGTTACGTATTCCAGTGGGGTTTGTCCGAGTAGCTCTTTAAAACGTGCTGCGAATGCGGAGCGAGACATGCCCGCCGCTTCGGCCAGGGATTCGACAGTCCAGGGTGAATTCACTCTGTCGTGAATGGCGCTCAGGGCAGCGCCCATTTGAGGATCGAAAATGGCACGCAGCCATCCTTTGTTGCGTTCTGGTCCTGACGCGATATGCGCCCGGAGTACCTGGATAAATAGGACCTCGGCTAGCCGAGTCGCGACTACTTCAGATCCCGGCACCTGTTCTGCCATTTCCGACGCCAGCGCCTGCATTGTGATGTGAAGAGCAAGCGTGCGTGCCTGCTCGGCCTTAATGAGAGTGAAGCTCGGCAATAACTGAGTGATCGGCTTCAAGCTGGCGCGATCGAAACTCAAGGACCCACAGACGATTGTCGTCGGTGCGCCACCACCTCCACAATGAGCGACATTGCCGTTGGCTTTGGCCCCGATCTCGCGGAAAGTCCAGCTCGGACGTGTTCGCGGGCTGTCGCGCAAAACAATCGAAGTGCCCCGTGCCAGCACAAAGCAATCACCACCGGTGAGGGGAATCGGCTCCGGAATCCCTTTCACGCTCAGCCAGCAGTTGCCGCGTGAAAGCATGGCGAAGTGCGCCAAATCTGTGGGTGAAATCTTTTTGCCGGAAGGCGTGACTTTTTCTTCGCTCTGCTTTTCCTGTTCTACGCCCCATGGGGCTGTGGCTTCGAGCCTGTGCAGACCGAAAGCGGTTACGTGCATCGTTCTGAAGATGTCTGTTATCGGGTCCAACTTAGACTCCTCTTTTTGGACGAATAGACAAAATGTTTGGACTCCCGAGCAGTTCGCGTCCACTGCCAAAGAACTCTACTCTAGTGTACTGAGGGCTTTAGATTTAGCGAAGGGAGTAATTATGGGAAAGCTTGAAGGAAAAGTTGCAGTCATCACGGGTGGGGCTACCGGCATCGGCCTCGCCGCAGCAAAGCGCTTCATCGAGGAGGGCGCCTTCGTCTTCATCTTCGGCCGCCGGAAGGAAGCGCTCGACGCCGCTTTGGCCGAGCTCGGGCCAAATGCCCGCGCGGTGAACGGCTCGGTCTCGGATGAGGCCGACCTCGACCGACTCTACGCAGCGGTGAAGAAGGAGCGCGCGACCCTCGACATCGTCTTCGCCAATGCCGGGGTGGGAAGCCAGCTTAAGCTTGGCGAGATCACCGCCAAGCACATTGACGAAACCTTCGACACCAATGTGAAGGGTACGATCTTCACGGTCCAGAAGGCGCTGCCGCTGATGGGCCAGGGCGGTTCGATCATCCTGACCGGATCGAGCGCCGGCACCACGGGCGCTCCGGCGTTCACCGCCTACAGCGCGAGCAAGGCGGCAGTGCGCAACCTCGCGCGGACCTGGGTGGAGGATCTGAAGGGCACTGGCATCCGCGTAAACGTGTTGTCGCCCGGGGCGATAGCGACCGAACTCGCGACGGCAGCGCTGGGCGAGGCGGGACTGAAGGCCTACGGCTCGATGACTGGGTTCCAGCGCATGGGCGATCCGGCGGAGCTCGGGGCGGCGGCTGCCTTTCTCGCGTCGGACGACAGCAGCTTCATGACCGGCAGCGAGCTCGCCGTCGACGGCGGCCTGGCGCAAATCTGACAGGCTCGCCCTACGGCGCTCCATCCGATTATTCGGAGCCCGTAGGGTTCGGTCAACCAAAGGACAACATATGAGCAATAACATTGGACAAAAATTGGCGGGGAAAATTGCGGTTATCACCGGCGGAAGCAGCGGGATTGGCTTGGCCACCGCCAAGCGCTTCGTTGAAGAAGGCGCGCACGTCGTAATCACTGGCCGACGAGAGAAAGCGCTCAAGGAGGCCGCAGCCTTTATCGGGAGAAATGTCACGACGGTCGCGGGCGACGTATCGCGCTTGGAAGATCTGGACCGGCTCTATGTCGCGGTGAAAGAGAAACATGGTCACATCGACGTTCTCTTCGCGAACGCGGGCGCGGGGACAATCGCACCGCTCGCGGTAGCTACTGAGGCCCATTTTGACCAGACCTTCGACGTGAACGTGAAGGGGCTGTTCTTTACGGTGCAGAAGGCCCTTCCCCTCTTCAAAGATGGCGGCTCGATCATCCTGACCTCTTCAGTCTCGAACGTGTTGGGGCTCCCAGGGTTTAGTGCCTACGCCGCGAGTAAGGCGGCTGTGCGCAACTTCGCGCGCGGCTGGACTCTGGAATTGAAAGACCGCAAGATCCGCGTGAATTGCATGAGCCCCGGAGCAATCGATACCCCGGCCTTAGCGACGACGACAGGCCTTACCGCTGAACAGGCCGAGCAAGCGGCCGCACAGTTCACCACGCAGATCCCAATGGGTCGCAGAGGCATGCCCGAGGAAATCGCGGCAGCAGTCGTGTTCCTTGCTTCCGATGAAAGTTCTTACATCACCGGTGTGGATCTCGCCGTCGATGGAGGCATGGCGCAGGTCTGACCCCGGCGCGGTCGCTTCTCGAACTTTAGTTCTAACACGCGATCGGAAAAACATTATGAAATATACAATTGTAGGATTCGGCAAGATAGGCCAAGCCCTCGCCCACGCCTTTTCCCGTAAGAACATCGAGGTGACCGTCGCGAGTCGCCGGCCGCCCGGGGCGTTGGCACCGCAGGCTCGGGCGATTGGACCCACGGTCGTCGCCAAGTCGCTGCGGGATGCACTCGAGGCCGACACAATCATTTTGGCGGTCCCGTTCGGGGAACATCGCGAGGTTGCGAAGGCCCTGCCGAGTTGGAAAGGCAAGACGGTTATCGACGCGACGAATGCGTTTGGAGTTCTCCCTGAGGAGCTGGACGGTCTCCTGTCCTCCGCCTTCGTTGCGAAGTCCTTCACCGGCGCTAAGGTCGTGAAAGGTTTTAACCACCTAGTTGCGGCCATCCTGGCCACGGATCCGATCGTCGAGGGCGGCCATCGGGTCGTCTTTCTATCGAGCGACGACGAGGACGCGATCGCTCCCGTGGCGGATTTGGCCAAAAAACTCGGGTTCGCACCCGTCAACTTGGGAAAGTTCAATGAGGGTGGCGCGCTGGTGAACGCACGTGGCCAGACTTGGGGTCGCCTCATCTTCCAGGATTTGTTTAAGAAGGAGCAGTAATCGATCTACGACCGTGTGATTGGCCCGGGACGGAATGGTTCCGAACCGTCCGATTAGATCGGACTCACTTGATGTAAGGACAGAGGAGAGATTTCAATGAGCATCGAAAAGAATATCCAGGTTGTGAAGGATTTTTTTGCAGCAATGGGCAGCTACAATGAGCAAGATCTGCTGGCGTTGGCTGCCGAAGATATTGAGTGGATCATTCCAGGCGAGGGCTGGCCGCTGGCCGGCACCTACCGCGGGCACGCGGAATTGGCAGCTGTACTTAAGAAGGCGTCCAAAGAGGTGGAAATGAAATACCCAAAGCCCCCCGAATTCGTGGCGCAGGGAGACCGGGTTCTGGTCATCGGCGTCGCTACGGGAAAAATCTATGCTACGAATAAGCCGTACAAGGACGAGTGGGTCTTCGACATTACCGTTCGAGATGGCAAAGTGGCGCACATCAAGGAGTACATCGACACGCAAGCACTGGCGCGGGCCTCCGAGATGGACGCGAGCCCCAGGCCCTGACAGGGCACTCACGAGAAATGCCGGCTTCGCAACACCGTTCGTCAGGTGACGGAAAGCGCTCAAACCCTGGAGGTGGCGGCTGACAACTCCGAGCGGACGGTCGGCCACTCGGAGAATCCACGGCCGCCGGAAGGATCGGTCCTGGTAAGTCGGCGTCACATCACCTTGACGGGTAACGCTCGATCCGTAGATGAGTCCAGCGGATCTCGATAGAGGCAGGTTTGCGACGATCACCCCGGCTAAAACGAGTGTGTAGAGCGTCGGCGACCTGGGCACCTCCTTTATTTCCGCCTCGCCCCAATCAAGCCCGAGCAGCGTCTCGCTTTGCCGAACGTGCAGCCGTGACAGCCAACGAGTCACACCGTTCGTGATTCGGTTGCCCGGAGTGTCCTCGGACGTGTATCCACGTCACCTCGTGGTAGCCGGCCAACTCCTCGAGTTCCTCCCACAAATCCCGATTCACCACTGGCTTTCCAGTGGAGGCTCGCCAGCCGTTGGCCTTCCACCTCGGAAGGAACTCGGTGATTCCCCGGCGTACATACTCGGAGTCGGTCAGCACGGTGACCTGGCTGGCACGCTTCAAAGCCCGCAGCCCCTCAATGGCCGCGACCAGTTCCATCCGATTGTTGGTCGTGTCCGCCACACCACCTTGCAGGACCCGCTCATGCTGACCGCACCGAAGGATGCACGCCCAGCCTCCGGGACCGGGGTTCCCGAGGCACGAACCGTCAGTTGTGATCTCAACTTCGCTCATATTCCACCTCCGTTCCGACGCATCTCAGTCGCGACGCGCGCCGATCCTTCCGGCTCGCATTTGGCAACGAACTCGAAATCGTGCTCACCGGCCCAGGCCAGGAATGCACCAAACGAATTGAATCGCGCGCCATCGTTTGCCATAGCTAACGCTCCTCCATCGAGGTAGAACCCGAACCAACTCGCGCCCGCGTTGACGTAGTACAGCGTTCTCATCAAACCTCCTCTTCGAGACAGCACTCTCCGCTCGCAGTTGGAACACTCCATGCCTCGGCGTATCCGGCTCGAACCGGACACCGATCTCTACCTTCATCAGCGCAGCCGGCACGGAATCGAATTGCGCGGTGCGTTTTGGATGAACCGCGGCGTTATGCGCGGGCAACCCAGATCTGCGCAGTAACGTACGCAGGCTGCGCGGAGTTTCCCAAACGCGCCCGCGTTTCGGGATGCGGGTAAGGCGCACGCCTTCCGCGCGGCGGTATTATTCGTTAAAGGGAATCGGATGAATTTGCGGACGCTGGGACTTCGAAAGTCGTCGCCGCTCCGAGCCGGCCATCCTGGGATCGGCCAACGGTGCGTTCTATGTAAGCGCGCGATCCGCGCCGGCGATAGGACCGGGCTCGTTCCACCACTCGATTCCGAAGAACCAGCGCTGGATGACGGCATCATCTGTCACTGGACCTGCATCGAGAGTGGGCTATCTCGGCTACGACAAGGCGAGACCGCAGCGGGCACCACCCGCCAATTCCTCGAATCCTGGGCGGACGCTTTCAGCCGCCAAGCCGTGGCCGGCGAGCGCTGCGATGCGTACACCAGCGAAGCCGACTTCATCCTCAAGAATGGCCGTTCATTCGAATACGCTGCATTGCCACGCGGAGTCCGGATGGGGCGACCGCGCGAATGCTTCCGCAACGCCGCGACACTGGCGCTTCGGAAGCCGAACATCTACATGTACGTGGAGGGTTACGCGGTCAACAGATGGATAGCAACACACACGGTAGCGCACGCCTGGTGCATCGGCTCGGACAAGTTCGTCGTCGATCCGACGTGGGATGAGGGCGCCGAATACTTCGGCGTACCCTTCCGACACGACTATCTGCGCCGGGTGCTCAAGGCCAGGAGGGACTAC
>Ga0209333_1000927_pt1 | contig 15060 bp, 17 predicted proteins | sample BlaSpr_A8_OM2_O3_FD_187982 | JGI IMG/M metagenome (GOLD analysis project Ga0209333, IMG submission 187982) | Forest soil microbial communities from Thunder Bay, Ontario, Canada - Black Spruce, Ontario site 2_A8_OM2_O3 (SPAdes) (version 2) | ecosystem: Environmental > Terrestrial > Soil > Boreal... | reverse complement strand
TGCTCGTGATCGACGATGCCTACGTGGACTTCGCCGGCGAGAACGCGCTCGGCCTGGTGCGGCGTCATCGCAACGTCGTCGTCCTGCGCACGCTGTCGAAGTCCTACTCGCTGGCCGGGATGCGGCTGGGTCTCTGCTTCGCGCATCCGTCGGTGATTGACGCGCTGATGAAGGTCAAGGATTCGTACAACTTGAGCCGGGTCGCGCTGGCCGCCGGAGCCGAAGCGCTGCGCGACGCTGCCTGGATGCGCCGCAACGTCGCCAAGGTGGTACGGACTCGTGCGCGCACCGAGGCCGTGTTGCGCAAGCTCGGCTTCGAGGTGCCAGCGTCGCAGGCCAACTTCGTGCTGGCGCGCATGCCGGGCCGCGACATGGCACCCATCGCGCGCGGGTTACGACGGGCTGGAATCCTGGTCCGGCATTTCGCGACGCCGCTGTTGCAGGACGCACTTAGAATCTCGATTGGAACTCCGGCCGAGATGGACGCGCTGTTCAAAGCGCTCGCGCCGTTGGTCCTCCTGACTCCCTCGAAATCGAAACGCCGCGTTCGCGCCTGAGCGGTTGAATTCGATGGCGGCCATCAAGCGTCTGTTCGGAAGTTTCCGGTCGTCTCGTGGCAGGAAATCCGATTCCGACTCCCAATCGCGCGCGTCGATTCAATGGGTCGTGGCCGGGCTGGGAAATCCCGGCGACGAGTACTCGCGCTCGCGTCACAACACCGGCTTCACGACGATCGATCGAATCGCGAAAGCGAAAGGCGTCGAGCTGGGCCGGCGCAGATTCAAAGGCGTAACCGCCGAGTTCACGCTCGCCGAAAAGCCGGCCATCCTCGTCAAGCCGCAGACTTTTTATAATTTGAGCGGCGAATGCATTTCTGATCTGCTCGGATATTTCAAAATTGCTCCGCAGAATCTGATCGTCGTCCATGACGAGCTCGACCTTGAAGCGGGCCGCCTCAGAATCAAGCAAGGCGGCGGCGACGCGGGCAACCGCGGCGTTCGTTCAATCGCCGAGTCGCTCGGAACCACGGATTTCATCCGCGTCAGAATCGGAATCGGACGGCCGCTGGGGTTTACCGACGAAATGGAAATCGAGCCCGGCCGGCGGCCGAAGACCGACGAAAACAAGGACTACCTGCTCCGCCCAATGACCGCCGGCGAACGACAGGCACTGGCGCCGATCCTCGAGCGCGCGGTGAGCGCGGTGGAAACGATCGCCGCGGAGGGACTCGAAGCCGCGATGAATCGCTACAATCAACGCGGCTAGAGTTTATTGAGCGACTGCGATAGTAACAAATTGTCTTAAACCATAATCATTCTGTTGACTTTGAGACTGGCGCCGCGCTAAGCATCAACCAATTGGAACCCTCGTTGCGTTGGTACAGTAAAATTGTCGCGTCGCGCTCGAATGGCAGCGCTGTTCGTGCAGATGCGAGAGGGCCCCGGCTTAGCCCCGTCGGCCACACGCTTCGTGCGGTCTTCCTAATTTTCATCATGGGTAAGAGGCTGCCATGTTTGAGGAACACAAGACCCGCTTCAGGACGGCGGAGGAAGCTTTGCGTTTTTATTTCCGTCTGCGCGAGCTGCTGCACAGCGGCCGCCCCAGACGTTTGGTCGCCGACGAGTTGCCAGCCGATGTGTGCGCGGTAGCGCTCAACGCGATCGACGACTACCAATGCATCGGGTGGTGCATGCTGGGTCTCGACGAAGTCGCCCTGTGGCTGCTTAGCGAACTCTACGGTCCGACCTGCTTCGGCGTGCATCGGAGGACCTTGTCGCACGCGCGCAAAGCCAGCCGGCTCGAGTTCCCCGGGCGCGAATTTCGCCTGCGCGAGGTCGGCCTGATCCACGAGCACGCCCTCGGCGTGGTGAAGCGGGGACTGCGCGAACTCTGCATGATCCCTGTCCGCCAGGTGAAAGCTGTGCGTGAACATCGAAGGCTGATGGCTGTTCGCAAACGGACCCATCTTCAGGGCGATCGCGCGGCCGAGCGCCGATAGCTCGCGGCCGGCGAGGCTGCGAGTCGCGCGCGCGGGCTATTCCGCGCCGTTAAAATTCCTGTACGCTTGAGGACCAATGGCGTTCGGCGAACGGAATTGACGAAGCGGACTGTGAACGAAAATCAGGCGAAGCAAGAGGCAGCCGCGCTGGCCCGCGGCGCCACCGAGATCATTTCTCCCGCCGAGCTTGCGGCCAAGCTCGCGCTCGGACGGCCGCTCAGGATTAAGCTCGGGGCGGATCCGACGGCGCCTGATCTGCATCTTGGCCACAGCCTCGTGCTGAGGAAGTTGCGCGAGTTTCAGGACGCGGGCCACACGGTAATTTTTCTGGTCGGCGACTTCACCGCGATGATCGGCGATCCCACCGGACGCTCCGAGACGCGCAAGCCTTTGTCGCGCGACGAGATAGAGCGCAACGCAAATACCTATCGCGATCAGGTGTTCAAGATTCTCGATCGTGAGGGCACCGAAGTCCGCTTCAACAGCGAGTGGATGAATGGCCTGGACGTGGCGGAGCTGATCAAAATCGCCGCGACCTTGAGCGTCGCCCGCCTGCTCGAGCGTGACGACTTCGAGAAACGTCTCGCCGCCGAGGAGCCGCTGTTCCTGCACGAGCTGCTCTATCCCGTGATCCAGGGTTACGATTCCGTCGCGCTTAAAGCGGATCTCGAAATTGGCGGCACCGATCAGAAGTTCAACATGCTGGTCGGCCGCGATCTGCAACGCCATTTCGGACAGACGCCGCAAGCGGTGATCACGATGCCGCTGCTCGAAGGCCTCGACGGCGTGCGCAAGATGTCCAAGTCGCTGGGCAACTACGTCGGCCTGACTGAAAAGCCCGAGGACATGTACGGCAAGCTGATGTCGGCGCCCGACAAGCTGATGGTTCGATACTATGAGCTGCTGACCAACGCTACGCCCGACGAGATCGCGGCAGTGAAGTCCGGCGCGATGCATCCGATGGAAGCGAAGAAGCGTCTCGCCCGCACCATCGTCACCGAATACCACGGTGCGCCCGCTGCAACTCGCGCCGAGGAATACTTCGAGAGCAAGCATCAGCGCCGCGAAGTCCCCGCTAACGCGCAGGTCTATCGAATCGCCGAGGAACTTTGGATTTGCGAGCTGATGAAGCAGCTGCAATTCACGCCCTCGACCAGCGAGGCGCGCCGACTAGTGAGCCAGGGCGCGGTGCGGGTGGACGGCCGCACGATTACCGACGTGAATTTTCGCTTCGTTCCGGGCGAGCACAAGGTGCTCGAGGTAGGCAAGCGCCGGGTGGCGCGCATCGAGCCTTGATTCAGGCGTTCAGCCGTTCCGATTCTTCTCGGCCAGCGCGACCGCCTCGCGCAACTTCTCCATCGTGCGCCCGAGCGCCTTGGTATAACGCTGCTTGGTCCAGCTTTCCTTGGTCCGCATCTTGAGCCAGCCAAGCTTCACCGCGTCGGGCTTGTTGCCCATCTCGCCGGTCGAAACCTCGATGATCGCGCGCTCCTCGGTGTTGAGCGAGTCGAGCACTTCGCGCTTGAGGTTCTGCAGAAATCCGGACTTGAGGTCGATATCGATCTTCATCGAAACTGCACACCTATAAGCCTAGACCATAGCATGCGCACCCTCAACCGGGTTGACATCGCAAACGGCGGGCGTTAGTCGCGGACCAGGGAGAAAAAACGATGAAACATTTTAACGTCGATCAACACGGACACGTTCAGGTTTGGACCATCAGGAATCCTTCGATGAACTACATGACGGCGCCCATGTCGCAGGAGTTGCTCGAGCTCGTCGGCCGCGCCGAGAACGACGCCAATACTCGCGCAATAATTCTCACCGGCGGAATCGACGGTAAATTCATCACGCACTACAGCGTCGACGAGCTGGCCGCGATGGCCGCGGACCCCGCCCTCTGCGCGCAGACTTTTCCCGCCGCGTCGGCTGGGTTCCATCGTATGCTCGACCGGATCATGCTGATGCCTAAGGCGGTCATCGCTGCGATCAACGGCGACTGCATGGGCGGCGGCTACGAACTCGCGCTCGCATGTGACTTTCGCCTCGCCGCCGACGGCCCTTATCAGATCGGACTGCCCGAAGCGGTGCTCGGGATATTGCCCGGTGGCGGCGGAACCCAGCGCCTGCCGCGACTGATCGGACGGGGCAGGGCGCTCGAGGTGCTGCTGTTCGGCAATGTTTACAGTCCGCGCGACGCCGAGAAAATGGGGATGGTCAACCGTGTGCTCGCGCCCGACGATTTGATGCCGTTTGCGATGCAATGGGCGCGAACGCTCGCCAGCCGCCCGCCTCGCGCAATCGCGGCAATCAAGCGCGCCGTTTATCTCGGCGCCGATCGCGACCTCGAGTCAGGACTCTACGTCGAGCGAATGGAGATGACGCAGCTGATGTGCTCGGCGGACGCGCGAACCATCATGACCGATTACAACAAGGTGGTAGCGCGCGATCCCATGGCCGCACGCACCGAATTCCTCAAGGGGATCGGTGTGCCTGAAGCCAAGGGAATTTGAAAATCCCCCGAAGCGCGAGCGCGGCTACTCTTCGTCAACCGCCTGGCGAATCGCGTTCAGAATAAACAGGTACATATTCGGCCCCGACACCCGGCCGAGCATGTTCACGTTCTTCAGCACCTTGAGTTCGCGCTCCGTGACCTTGTGCCGCGCGAGCGTTCCGCGATCGCCCGCAAACCTGCGCCACGCATCTTCCTTGCGCTTGGCCGGCGACGCCTCACGCTGTTGCCCGACAATCCACTGCGCCTCTGGATGCGCCAGCAGGAACAGCCGCTGCTTGTCGAGCTCGAGCGTATCCGCGATCCGCGACAGCAGCGACAGGGAAGGGCGGCGCCGTCCGTTTTCGAGGTAAGCGACATGGCTGGCCTTGACCCCGAGTTTGCGCGCGAGCTCGCGCTGAGTGTAGGCGTAAGCTCCGCGCCGCTGTTTGAGAACTTGACCGAGAGTTTCTTTCTTCATAGTTCGTGTTCCACCACTCGTGCCCGTCAGGGTTTTGCGTTGTAGACGTAACCCGTCTGGCTGCCAGCTTGGCGGGCCTGCCGTCGGGATACCTTTAGCCACCGTATCTCAGTCTGAGCGTTCGTTCAGCTTTCGATGCAACCAACAGTCTCACAGTTATGCACATAAAGTCCACAGCGGGAGGTCACTCCGGGCCAGGAGTCGAAATTGCCTAATGTTCGTCGATGCTTGCGATAACAGTCTGACTTTGCGGATTACACCACAAGTTGGAGCCGGATGTTAAATTTCAGCGTTTACGTTATCCGGTGACTGGTCGAAGGGTTCACGGCTAGCCTGCCGACGGCGCCGGAAGGTTCGGTTTTTGGCAGTTCCCGTTCGTCGCGCAATTCAGACCGGCCCCAAAATAAATCGCGCCCGCCTTCACCGGATAGAACAGATAGTCGAGCGGCGTCTGAATCGGATCGAAACGCTGCGGCGGCCCTGCGGCCACTGCCTCCGCATGCGTCTGCTGCTCGACCCGCTGCTTGGTATTGCCCTCGACATCCTGCACGCTCGCCAGGCGATTGTCGGATCCGAAGATTGCCGCCTTGCCCGGCTCGAGCCACACATAACGCAGCACGGTGGCGCCGTTGTGATTGGGATCCGCGACGTCGTCTTTCAGGTCGGGCTGACCCATCGACTGCACCGTTTGCGCGGGAGTCATACCGGGAGTCAGCGTCCCACTCGTGACTGTCGAGCACGCGACCACAAAGAGAGGTAGTATCGCGGCGCCCGCAATCGCTACAAGTTTCCGCAGGATGATCATCGGCAGCTCAAGCCTCACTTCGCGCTAACATACCGTACGCATCTCTAACAATCGACAGTATCGCGTAACCTGTCGTCATTTTATTGTGGACGAATTTACAATGCTTGGCGCGGGCTCCACAATTGCGGGAATCGCCGCCGATGCCCCGGATGGCGCCGGTTGCGAGTTGCACGCGCCGGCCGGCGAGTCCGTCAGCATCACCTGCTGCGCGCCGGCCCCCGGCACGGGGCTCGCCAGCGGATGCGTCAGATTGTAGAAGCCGTTGACAAAGCGAATCCCCCAGCCGCCGCTGCTTCCCATGAATCCGGTGAGCTGGTTGTAGAGCTTGGGATCGTTGACCAGCATGCCGGCAGTACCGCGGCGCGAGTTGATCTTCTGCAGGATGTCCTTCAAGTCGCGCGACGATTGACGCAGGTTGGGCAGCACGTCGTCGGAGAATTCCTTGTTCTCCATCAGTTGCGGAAGAATCCCGTTGGCCTTATCGAACCGCGCGATCAGCGTGTCCATCCGCGCGCTGGTCTCGCGAATCTTGGTCGTGGTCTGCTCGATATTGTCCAGGAACTGCTTGCCGTTGGTCTCGTCGCTCAACATCGCGCCCACCAGCCCTTGGCCCCGGTTGACGCGATCCATCACCTGGCTCAGCGCGACCGACAACTTGTCCACGTGATCGAGCGTAATCTCGATCGATTCGAGCGTCAGCCGATGCTGCGGCTCGTTGGCGTCCTCGCCGCGGACCAGCTCGCTGAGCAGACCGTGACCGGTTTCAATCGACGCCAGTATTGAGCGCAGCGAACCCGAGATCGCCATCACGTTCGCGATCAAATCGTCGGTGCCTTCGCGCTGCAGAATCGCCTCGTAGTCGATTGGATTTATCGAAGCGAGCACGGTGTCCGGCGACGCCGCCGGCGCCGCGGCCGTCCCCGGCGTCAGCGCGACGAACTTGTCACCCAGCAGCCCCATCGAATGTATCTGCATGATCGAATCGGTCCGCACCCGCTCCGCCGCCGATTGCTCGACCCAGATTCGCACGATCACGTAACCGTTCTCCGGCTCGGGCGGAAACATGATCGAATCGACCGCGCCAATCCGCACGCCCGACAGCGTCACCGGCGCTCCGGTCTCCAATCCTTCGATTCGCTCGAAATGCGCCTGCAGGATTTCGGTGCGGGTGAAGAGTTGCGCGCCATGCCCAATCGTCAGGATCGCGAAGCCCAGGATTCCGAGTCCGGCCGCGATCAGCGCGCCGACCCGCACTCGCGCGTACGTGGAATCAGCCACGCTCGCCTCGCAATTCGCTCGCCGTTGTCATAGCGCGATCTCCACAAATTCGCGCATCAGCTCGTCCCTGGTCGCGCGCACTTCCTCCGCCGTGCCGCTGAATCGGATCCGCCCCTGGTCCAGCAGCGCGAAGCGGTCGCCCACCATGAACGCGCTCTTCAGATCATGCGTCACCACCACCGACGTAAAACCCAACTGCCGTTGCAAGTCACGGATCAGCAAGTTTATCTTGTGCGTCACCAGAGGGTCCAATCCCGTGGTCGGCTCGTCGTACAGCACCGCCTTGGGCTGCAGCGCGATCGACCGCGCCAGCGCGACGCGCTTTTTCATTCCGCCCGATAGCTCCGCGGGATAAAGATGCTCGACGCGCGTCATCCCCACCATGTCGAGCAGTTCGGTCACCCGTCGCGCGATCTCGGGCTCGTCCATCCCGCCATGCTCGCGCAGCGGGTAGCTGACATTCTCGAACACGGTGAACGAGTCGAACAGCGCGCCGCCCTGGAACACCATCGCGACTTCCTTGCGGACCTCGGCCATCGCGTCCTCGCTGAGATCGTTCAATCGGCGCCCCGCGACGATCACCTCACCGCTGTCGGGCCGCTCGAGGCCGTTGAGATGCCGCAGCAGGACGCTCTTGCCCTCGCCGCTGCCGCCGAGCACCACCACCGTCTCCCCTTCGAAGACCTCGAGATCGATGCCCTGCAAAACCGGCTTGCCGGCGAAGCTCTTGCGCAGCTGCCGCACCTCGATAAATTTCTTTCGTCCGTCGTTCGGCATCAGATCGATAGAAAAAACTTGGTCAAAAAGAAGTCCGAAATCAAAATCGTGATCGACGCCGCCACCACTGCCGAGGTCGTCGCCCGCCCAACGCCGTCCGCGCCGCCGCTCGCGGACAGGCCCTTGGCACATGCGATTATCGCAATCTCGAAGCCGAAAAACACCGACTTCCCGAGTCCGCTGAACAGGTCGCCGAGCTGCGCGTTTTGAATTAACGAACTGTAGAAGTAGTCGGCGCTGACGCCGAGCTGCGTGACCGCAATCACCAACCCGCCGAACAACCCCACGCCGTCGGCCAGCACCGTCAGTATCGGCACCATGATCACGGTCGCGAGCACGCGTGGCACCACCAGCTTCTTGACGGGGCTGGTCGCGAGCGATCGCATCGCGTCGATCTGCTCGGTCACCTTCATCGTGCCGATCTCGGCCGTGATACCCGCGCCCACCCGAGCGGCGACCATCAGCGCGCTCAGCACCGGGCCCATCTCGCGCAGCAGCGAGAGTCCCATGATACGGCTGACGTAGATCTTGGCGCCGAACTTCGCCAGGAACTGGCCCATCTGCAGCGCCAGCACCATCCCGGAAAAAATCGCGGTCAGATTGACGACGTTGATCGATTTCACGCCGACCGCGTCGAGCTGATCGAGCAACAGGCGCCACTCGAAAGGCCGCCGCACCAGGTACCGGAAAAATTCCCCGGTCAGCACTCCGACTTCGCCAAGTTCATCGAGGAACCGGTATATTCTTTCCAGCATCGCGCCTGTTCACGCGAGCGTAAGCGAACCCAATGCAAGCAGCAACACAGATTTCCGGCGAAGGAGGGGAGGGTTCTGCGGATCAAGCAGAGTGACCGAATGAATAACGACGACAACGAATTGCTCTTCGTCTACGGCTCCCTGATGAACCCGGCCGACCGCCTCGGCCTGCTAGGCCGCCCCACTAACGCGACCCCGGCGCATCTCCCCGACTACACGCGCGGCAAAAAGCGCTACTACTTCGTCGCGAAACAACCTGACGCCGTCACCAACGGCGCAATCCTCGAAGGCCTCACCGCGCAAGACCTCGCGATCCTCGACCAGTACGAAGAAGTGCCAACGCTCTACACCCGCGAACGAATCGAAGTCGTCGCCGCCGACGCAAGCAAAATCGAATGCTGGATTTATCTACCGACTAGTTGGGCGAAAGACTGACCAGACGGGCTTTTGCGATGTGGCCCAGAACCCTCACCTACCGACCGCGGTGCGGTCGGCCGCCTCTCCCGTAAAATAACGGGAGAGGTAAATTCCCGCCGCCCTTCCCCACACAGGTTCCAAACAGGGACGAAGTCCCGCATCCTTCTTTTCCTTTCACTGGGTGCACGGGTCACCCCTGCCGAAGGAAGCGTGAAACCCACCGCGGGTTTCACATTCAATAAAGTGAATTGTTCTCCCTACCCCTTAACTTCCGGCGGCATCGACCTCGGCTGTTCCCCTCGCTTCAGCCCGAACTTGTCGATCCTGTATTGCAGCGTCCGGTAGCTCATCGCGAGCATCTTCGCCGCCTTCGCTATCACCCAATCGTTGCGTTCGAGCGCTTGCAGTATCGCGTCGCGCTCGAACGTTTCGAAATTGAAGCCCTCGCTCGGAATCTCGTAACGGTCGCCGCGCTGACGTTCGCCGCCGCGCCCCGGCGTTTTGCGCGACAGCACCTCCTCCGGCAAATCGCGCGGCGTCACCATATCTGTTTCGCACAGCAAGATCGCTCGCTCGATCGCCGATTCGAGCTGGCGCACGTTGCCCGGCCACGAGTAGTCGAGCAACACTTCCATCGCCTCGCGCCCGATTTCTTTCCTGCGTCCTTCCGCGAGATGCCCGAATTTTGCCAGTGCGTGATTCGCCAGCAGCGGGATATCGCCGCGACGCTCGCGCAGCGGCGGCATCGTGACCGTCACGACGTTGATTCGATAGTACAAATCCTCGCGGAAACGTCCCTCGCCGACTTCCTCCGCGATATTGCGATTACTCGCCGCCACCAAGCGCACGTCGATCCGAAACGAATCGTTGCCGCCGACGCGCCGCAGCTCCTTCTCCTGCAGCACGCGCAGAATCTTAGCCTGCATTCCCTGCGGCAGGTCCGCGATCTCGTCGAGGAACAGCGTCGATTTGTCCGCGCTTTCGAACAGCCCGATCTTGCGTTCATTGGCGCCGGTGAACGCGCCGCGTTCATGCCCGAACAGTTCGTTCTCGATCAGGTTATCGGGAATCGCCGAGCAATTGATCGCAACGAACGGCCGCGCCGCGCGGGGCGACAGGCGATGGATCGCCTTGGCGACGACTTCCTTGCCGGTCCCGCTCTCACCCTGGATTAACACCGTCGAATTCGACGGCGCGACGCGCCGCACCAGCCGGATCACTTCCTGGATCGCAGGATCCTGCCCGATGATTCCCTCGATCTCGAAAGTGCCCTCGAGCCGCCGCTTCAGCAGTTGATTTTCCTGCTGCAGATTCGCGAACTCCGCCGCCTTGGCCACTCGCGTGACCAGCTTCTCGCGGTCCGTCGGCTTCTCCAGGTAGTCGAACGCGCCCGCCTTCATCGCCTGCACCACGCTGTCGGTCGATCCGTGCGCCGTCAGCACCACCACCTGGCTGCCGGGATACGTGCCGCGCACATTCGCGAGCAGCTCCTCGCCCGACATCCCCGGCATCATCAGGTCCGTCAGCACGACGTCGAATCGCGACAGCGCCAGCAGCTCGATCGCGCGCTTGCCGACCGCCGCCTCCTCGACCAGGAAGCCCTCTTCGCGCAACGTGTCGGCGGTTATCTGGCGTTCGAGGTCGTTGTCTTCAACGACCAATACTGAGGCTTGCGTCATGGTGTCCCTTTACCACCGCGCTCGGCGGGAAGGTGAAAGTCAAAGTGGTGCCGGGTCCGTCCGCGTTCGGTCCGATATCGATTCTACCCCCATGCGTCTCGACGATCGCCTTCGACAGAAACAGGCCGAGCCCGATACCCTCGCGCTTGGTGGTGAAGAACGGCTCGAACACGTGGTCCGCGACGCCGGCCTCGATACCCGCGCCGGTGTCCGAAAAACTGATCACCATCGATCCCTCGACGCGCCGAAACGTGATCCGCATCGTGCCGCCCTCGGGCATCGCCTGGATCGCGTTGGCGACCACGTTGATAAAGCAGGTGCGCAGCTTCTCGACGTCCACGTTGAGAATCGGCGCGGGCTCGATACATTCCTCGACCAGCTCGATTCCCTGGCTTTTCATTTTCGACTCCGACAGCGCGACTACTTCATCGACCAGCTCATGCACATCTGTCGGCTCCGGGAATATTTCGATCGGCTTGCCGTAATGCAGGAAGCTCTGCACCAGGTCGGCCAGCCGCCGCATCTCGTCCTTCATGATTCCGAGCTGGCGCAAAAATGTTTCGCGATCGTTCGGCTGCTGCGGCGCGTAGCGCGCGCGGAGCTGGTCGAGCGCCAGGCTGATGAAATTCAGCGGGTTCTTGATTTCATGCGCCAGGCCGCCGGCCAATTGCCCCAGCGCCGTGAAGCGCTCGAGCCGGTTCAGCTCCTGCTCGCGCTCGCGCGCATGCCGCAGTTGCCCGACCATGTCGTTGAAGCTGCGCGTCAGCAATCCGATCTCGTCACGGCGATGCGCCTCCGGCACCGGCTCGAGTCCACGTGCCGCGATATTCTGCGCCGCATTCGCGACCGCATGAATCGGCTTCACGTAGCGATCGGCCAGGATATACGCGAACACGAGCCCGATCGCGAAAATCGCAAACGCGATCCACAGCTCGCGCGTCCGGCTCTGCTCCAGCGGTTGCGCGAAGTCGCCAAAATTCGCTACCACCTGCACGTAGCCCAGCAGATGGTCCTCGACCTCGACCGGTATCAGGTAAACGGTCGTCTCCGGCGCCAGCCCGAGCTTGCCGGGCGGAATCGTCAGCAGCGTATCGGGATGCTTCAGTTGCTCGGGCGTCAGCCATTCAGCCTGCTTGGGCCGCAGCGCCGCGCCGATCAACTCCGGATTCGAGCTGTTGAGAATCAGGTTCTCGCTCGACGCGATCGACACTTCCAGCCCTTGCGTATGCAGATCGTCAACGTAGTTGTGCAGTTGCTCGCGATCCGTGTCGCGCACCGCGGTCAATTCCTGCACCCCGATCTGGATCACGCGCGCCAGGTCCTTGACCTTCTCCTGCGTGTCCGCGACGATCGCCGCTTGCGTGCCGAGGCTGACCCACACCTCCGCGCCGAGCGTCAGCCCGAGCAGCCCGACCATCAGCACGATCAGCTTCGCCTTGAGGTTAAGCGCGGGAAAGTATGATTCCATTTTCGGCATCGGCGCCAGCCCGGCACGGCCGCGCTACAATTCGGCCGGTCCGCTCTTGCTCACAGGCTCGCTGGTTTTGCGTATCACCATGAGCCGGGTAGCGTAGATCACAAGGCTCAGGGCCGCGACGACCAGGATCAATCGCTCGAAGCCGCCGATGTATTTGACGATCCATTCGAGCTGCTTGCCGAAAACGTAGCCGAGGGTCACCACGATCGGCACCGAGATCAGCGCTCCGAGCAGATCATAGAGCAGAAACACCGCCGGACGCACGCCAAAGGATCCCGCCGACAAATAGATCAACGCGCGCAGTCCGGCCAGGAATCGCGCATAGAAGATCGCGCGATGCCCATGGCGCTGCATGAAGCCCTCGATTCGCTCGATCTGATGCTTGTAGCCGGGCCGCCCGAGCGAGAAGTAACGCACGAGCCCCGTCCCGAAGTGCCGTCCCATGAAAAACAGCGAGTTGTCTCCCGCCACCACGCCCAGCAGCGCCACGGCGAGCGTGATCGGATAGCGCGTGATCCCGCGATGCACCAAATAGCCGCCCGCGAGCAGCGCCACGTCTTCGGGAATCGGCATGCCGAGTCCGCACAACATCAGCACGACGAACAATCCAAGGTACGTGAAGTGTTCGATGTACGCGGAGATCAGGCCGACCAAGCTCAGCTCCCGTGCGAGTAGCGCGCCCGCAACGCGTCGCGGATTTGTTCGATCGGCACGCCGCGGTTCGCCATCGGCTCCGCATCGCGCGCCTCGCCCATGCAGATCCCGCACCGGCTGGCATGATCGTCACGGTAACAGTCGAGCAGGCTCTTGTGCCCGAGCGACTTGTCGCATCCGCAATAGCAATGAAGTTGCGAGAGCAGGGCCGGGTCGCGCGCCGCGATTTCATACGTCTCACGCACGTTGCCCTGGAAGCCCTGCGGGTCGAGCGTTACCCGCAACTGCGCCCCGGGATCGCCTGCCGCAGCCAATTGCCCGTCCGACGGCTGCGAATTGCTCGACATGCCGTAGGCGATCGCCACCACCAGAATCGCGGCGGCGGTCAATGCGACAATTCCTTTCATACCCTTGAACATGAATATCCCCGCGGCTGGAAATTATAGCATCTCGATGAATCTAAGGCTTTGATTCGCGAAACTGTACAGTGCCGCCGGCCGATGCGGTCCGCGGCGCGTGTGCGGCAGCCGCTTGAGCATCCCCATCGCCAGGATACTGCGCCGGAAGTTCCGCCGATCCAGCGGACGCCCCAGGATCAGCGAGTATAGCTCCTCAAACTCGGCGAACGTGAATTCCCGCGGCAGCAGCGCATACGCGATATTGGTGTACTCGAGTTTCGACTTCAGCCGCTTCACCGCATACGCCGCCATCAGCGAATGATCGTACGCCAGCTCCGGCAGCCCCGTGACGTTGTACCAGCGGCCGGTTGCGTATTTGCCGCACGGCGCGCACACCGCGTGTGCGTCGGGAATCAGCGCCATGTACGCGACCGACACCACGTGCGCGCGCGGATCGCGTGATGGATCTCCGAACGTGAACAACTGCTCGAGGTAAGCGCCGCGCAGTCCAGTCGATTCGTGAAGCTCGCGCCGCGCCGCGTCGTCGAGCAACTCGCCCACTCGCACCAGCCCGCCCGGAAACGCCCACCGCCCACGACCAGGACCGCTTCGCAGCTCGACCAGGTAGGTCTGCAGCCGCCCGTCCCGAATCGCGAACAGCACCGTATCGACCGCGACCATCGGCCGCGCCAGCCGCTCGCCGCCCGCGACGACGCCGCGTGCGACAGTCTGTGCATTCGCGCTCAGACGCTCAACTCGAGCATGCGCTCGAGCGCCTGCTTCGCGCCCTCACGCACGTCCTCGGTAAGTTCGATTTCGTACCGCAGATGGCGCAGCGAATCGAGCGTACCTTCGAGCGTGATCATCTTCATGAACCGGCACAGCTTGCACGCCTTGTAAAAATGCTTGTCGGGAATTTCCATCAGCAGCCGATCCGACAGCCCGCACTCCGTGACCACCAGAAATTTATCCGCGTCGCTGGCGCGCGCATAGCCGATCATCGCGCTGGTCGACAGCACCGCGTCTGCCAGCGCGAGCACGTCGCGCCGGCATTCCGGATGCGCAATCACCTTGATTCCGGGAATCGCGCGCTTGACCTTGTTCACCTCGTCGGGGGTTATCTGATGATGCACGTAGCAGTTGCCGTCCCACGAGATGACGCGTTTCTTCGTCTGCGATTGCACGTAATTCGCGAGATTCTGATCCGGTACGAACAGAATATTGTTCGAGTCGATCCGCTCGACGATCTTCGCCGCATTCGCCGACGTGCAGCACGCGTCCGACAGCGCCTTCACGTCCGCCGTGCAGTTTACGTACGACACCACTTTCAAGTCGGGATAAATCTTGAGCAGCTCTTCCTTGCGATCGGCAAGCGCCTCAGCCGTAACGCTATCCGCCAGCGAGCATCCCGCTTTCAGATCCGGCAGCAAGACTTTCCGCTCAGGGTTGTACACCTTCGCCGTCTCCGCCATGAAATGCACGCCGCAAAACACAATCACATCCGCGTCGCGCACGTCGCGGGCATTGCGCGCCAGCTCCAGCGAGTCGCCGATAAAGTCCGCGACCTCGAAAATCTCCGGCCGCTGATAGTTATGCGCCAGCACCACCGCGCGCCGCGACCGCTTCAACTCGCGGATCTCCGCAATCATCTCCGCATAGCGGCGGTAAGTCTCATCCGTGTAGCTATCATTGCCGAGCACCGCCAACTTCTCGCGCAGCGCCCCAGCATCAATCGCCATCTGTGCAGCTTCCATCAAAATCAATCCTCACGCATATTACTTTGCGTCAATCTGACACTTACTCCACCCGACCCCCTGAAGCAACCCGAGGTCTGTTCCACCATCCGGTT